>Ga0247815_10004161_pt1 | contig 10207 bp, 12 predicted proteins | sample UWRJL194509B1_FD_181014 | JGI IMG/M metagenome (GOLD analysis project Ga0247815, IMG submission 181014) | Plant litter microbial communities from Arlington Agricultural Research Station in Wisconsin, United States - UWRJ-L194-509B-1 | ecosystem: Environmental > Terrestrial > Plant litter >... | reverse complement strand
ATAAGTGGGCAGTGGCAGCCACGCAAAGACCCACGAATTGGGGACATAGGCAAGCTGTGGGACATGTTCGCAAGCCCACCGTGGGATATCTGAAACCCTTCCACGTAATCGTCTTGCACACCTTTTGTACGCGCAACTACCGGGAAATATGTGGCAAGCTACAGATTATAAACGTTACATGCTATTCTCAGTCTTCGAAACAGGCAGAAGAATAGAATTTGGTGCAGTGCCAAGTCATGATAAAGATGATAAAAGGAATCCATTGGATCCGGACTCGGTCTTCAATATCTTAGTCTTATTGCAAGTGAGGTGCCGATTGTCCAATTCGACTACCGTCAACAATTGGCGCATTCGATGGGTCATGCTTAGTGAATCACATGTCTTTAAAACAGTAATCAAACTTGAGCTAATTAAAAGCCTAGGACTGCGCTGCACATGGGTTTGGGCACCATCCTGACTCGGCGTTGAATCTGTGCCAGTTCGTTGATCGCCATGTATCAGGTCCCGCACTCACGTGCCGCTCTGTTATCCGCCGGCATTCACCAAATTCGAGTTGCCCCTTGCTGGTTAAACATGTGACTTCTCCTCTGCATACAGAAATGAGCTCACTAAACACTTCGTGTTCACTGGCCCCGAACTGTAGATTGACCTCAGTTCAAACAACTCGTCGCGTGATGACCCGCCCACAATCGGACCTCGTTCTGGTCTTGTCTTACTACCTCACGCTCCCAACCCTTACCATGCCCGCTGGGAACAGAAGTACTGAGTATGGCCGCAACGCCGACCGCAGCATGTCGAGTTCGCCTGTGGCAGGCGCACTTCAGCTATCAGGCGAACCAACAGCCATGACGCTCAGCAGCAGCCAAGTCCAGATCCAAGTTGACTCTGAGACTTTCATTGTTCGTATATCTCACCAAACTCTGTACGTTGTTGAAATGACCCGGCGCAGCTCGACCGCAACAGGCTTGCCGCTGTCTGTCCTCAATTCGCGACAATGTTCAGCCTTCCCACGGTGAGGATACCTGAGCATCTCCCGACCCGACTCTGATAGGGACTTGATAGGCACCAGAAGAGCAAGTAGTGCCCTTGCACAACAAGCTGGAACACTTCAAAGCATTTGTCTGGTATCTCGAAGTACAGTGCGTTCAGCGCGTCAGCAACCCTTCGTCGCTCTGACCCTCACCACAGCCCACAAACATTCACACTCTGGCGCGACTCTCCCGATACCTACGACAAATGCCGCCTCCTCGTCGGTATCGCCACAATCGCACACATGTACGAAGCTCATGACGTCGCCGTATGGGCAGTCGAGTCTGCGCTCAAGATGCTCGAGGTGTACACCCGTCCCTTCGTACCTGACCCAGAGATGCTCAGCGACCTCTACACCGTGGCCCTCAAAACATGGATGGACTCAAGAACCACTTTTGACCGTCCCAATATCGTCCTACACTGGCAGCGTGTTGAGTGGGTCTGGATGGACGTCCTCTCGATCATAACGACCGACGCTGTACCGTACCTTCTCGAGGCCAAGAAGGTCCACAGCTCGACCCTCGAGGCGGTGTCTTACTTCTATACCTTGCGCGCTGGTGCAGCATCCATCTCGAACGACAAACGACTGTCAGATGATGACCGCCGCCGGTTGTTGACCGGCTCTCACGCCTTCGCCTTGCGTGGTCAACCTCTGGCGGACAACTCCTGGGCGACACCGAGTGCACCCGGTGTATCTAATGGGCAATGGCAGCCACGCAGAGATCCACGGATGGGGGACATAGCTAAGCTTTGGGACACGTTCGCAAGTCCACCATGGAGCCTTGGAAGCTGAACGACATTATGTATCACACTTGTACATCGAAGAATCGTCGCGTAATGTAGCTGTCCCACGCGTATCTACTTGCTCGTCAATTCACCTCAGTTGTTTTCCCCGTCGCTTTAAACATGGGCCAAGCTAATACCCGGATGGAAATGATTATTGAGATCAGACACATTAATCCTGACAGGTATTACTAATTAACTTCCTCATGTCCAAATATTTTAGTTGAAAGGTGTGTCGCTGTACCGCACCCGGGCATGACCTGCTTCTTATCCTTCGACACGGATTCAATCGCTCCAGTCACTGATGGAATGTAATAGGTGGACTTGAGGGTCTAGTGGCGCGCATAAATAGTATCAGGCCTCGCCAGATCTTCTCCACCACGCCCTTTGCACGTGATCGTTGACGTGTGGTATTCATGGTGGTTCCAGCATCAGAACTGACTGCGGGGGAGGGCACCCTCGGGGCGTCTCACTTGTCCGTCAATCAGAAACAATCACCAGATGTACGTTTAAAGCGCACCCACCTAGTGTTACTGAGACCAATGGCTGTGTAGATGTAGTTGGTCGTTGAGTTGTTGTTGATTACGGTCCCAGCGCCGTTCAGATAGGTTGCGTTAGAGTTGGTGTTGTTGATGCCCGCCCCGTGTGCGATCCCCGCAGGATGTGGAACGACGGGTAGAGGAATCATGCTTTTCGAGCATCATAGGCCGCTCTGTGCCAATGAGGTACGAGGTTTAGGGATATCACGAGAGAGTTCAGAGAGAGCGAGCAGAGGAGACAGTTGAAGTCATCCGCGCGTCGAACCGGCTTATAAACTGACGTGAGGCGAGGCCAGCTGGATACAGCGTAAAAAAGCAGAGCCTGCTAGCGGAAGGAGGGCCTTGTGCACGAGGCAAACCGGTGTCTTTCACGTGGGCAATGCGTGACTTCAAGCGCAATCGCGACCACTCGGGGCCACGATAGGGGTCCTACACACCGGCCAAGGCCATCATCCACAGATGTTGAGCTGTTCTGTTTGACAAAATCGGAGAATTGTCCCTCTTCGGCGTCTTAGAGTTGGCATGAGACTTGGAACTCGCATATCAACAGCGTTCTCGGCGACAATGTTGTGGCTGCAGGGACGAATGTGCTCCTGTTCTGGCTGTTCAGGGCTACAGTACAAGATCCAAGAAGCTGTTCAACATGTGTGAGCTGTGATACTGGCCAAATGTGCGTGGTCCGTACCGTGGGGTCGAACACCGATTTAAATACATGTTGCACACGTGGATGGCACCGACCTGCCTCATGCACAAGGCACCCCTCTGTTAGAACTCCCTGCCATTCGCACTTTGTATCTAACTGGCAGCACTTCAGGCCAGCTCGCCAATTTGATGCGCCTCGTGGATTCGTCTGCTAGATACCCGGGAGCCGATTTGGCTGCTCAGAGCCTCGCGCTCATAACGACCGACGCTGTACCATACCTTCTCGAGGCCAAGAAGGTCCACAGCTCGACCCTCGAGGCAGTGTCTTACTTCTACACCTTACGCACTGGTGCAGCATCCATCTCGAACGACAAACGACTGTCAGATGAGGACCGCCGTCGGTTGTTGACCGGTTCTCACGCCTTCGCCTTACGCGGTCAAGCTCTGGCAGAAAACTCCTGGGCGACACCGAGTGCACCCGGTGTATCTAATGGACAATGGCAGCCACGCAGAGACTCGCGAATGGGCGACATAGCCAAGCTTTGGGACACGTTTGCAAGCCCACCATGGAGCCTCGGAAGCTGAACGGCATCATGCCTCGTACTTGTACATCAAAGGCTCGAATGCAATATACGAAGTATGAATGGTAAAAGTTGTATTCGGTGCGCGGGAAACACAAAACGCACGGTGATGGTACAACAGACAACAGTGAGCGACTGGCACGCGCTTCAGCGCGGAATGGTAGATCCGGTGGGGTAGTTGAAAACACGAAGGACGTACGACGTTCAGGGTACATGGCCGACGAAGCCTTCGGCGAAGAGGAAGAGGAACACCACAAGGGTGATAGCTTAGGTTAAAACGCTAGGCGTTAAGGATAAAGAGCAAGTGTGCGACGAGGACGCGAGTGGGCACGGGTTGTGCGATGTGGTGTGTACGATCGTGAAAAGAGTGGCAGGGGATGCTAGTGGTGCGTAGAGAACGCGCGTGTGTGGGTGCAAGGTTTGCACGGGCTGGTTGTGGTGTGCGAGGACGAGGAGGAGGAGGGAAGAGCCGACGACGAGCAATGAGTATGGGTTTGAGCAGGTGGCGATGGGACGTGATACTCTAAACATGATCAATACCTTCGCCCATCGTCCTGGAACGGACTCCAAGGCCGGCCATCGGCGCCATAGCCGCTTGGCGCAGGCGGGTTCCAAGGTGGCACTTCGCTCATCTGATCCGTACTCCCGTACCCTCCTCCGGCCTCGTAGTTCGGGTTCGCCATTCGCCACTCTGCACTCGGCGGTAGCCTAGTCCGCCGTCTGCGGCGAATGAACCAGATCGCGAAGGCTCCGAGTGCGAGGAGGATGAGGATTGGAATGAGGATGGCAGGAATGAGCGTGCTGGCCTTGGGACCTGACGAATTGTCACTGCTGGCATCAGGCGATGATTGATTGGAGTTATCGAGCGAGGAATCAGGCGATCCTGAAGGTGCGGGCGAGTCGTTGGAAGAAGTGATTGTATCCGAGTCGACTGTGAGCGGTGGTCGAGATTCGCCGTCAGCAGTGTTTGACGGCTGCTCTGTGAGTGTCGCGTTCTGATCATCGTTATTGCTGTCCTCGCCTTCATCGTCTCCCTCTTCGTCGTTACCAGAGTTGACGCCCTTTCCAGGAGTGCCCGTCGGTTTCTGGTCGTCTGGTTTACGCGTAGTTGACGACGTTGGCTTGTCGTCCTCGTCGTCATCGGTCCCTGATGGGATGGGAGTGACGGGTCGCGTAGGGAGTGGCTTTGTGGTAGGATTAGCTGGAGGTGCAGGGTTTGGTGGTGAATCAGGAGGCTTCGGCGCTGAGGGGGGTTGTCCAGGCGGGGGCGGACCTGACCCCGCTGGCGGCGTGATGCTATGAAAGCGAAAAGTGATAATGATAAACCGCGCGATAGATCAAATGATCAGGTGATGAGGTTGTATGATGGTGCGCAAGGTGTTCAGTGCGACAAGGCGAGTTGGCGAGACAGATCAGCGCGTATGCAACCGGGCAGAAGCCATCAGGGAAACGCGCGAATGCGAGCCAGACGCGGATAAAGGCACCGTAAACAAAGGGGATAATTGCAACGACAGGCAGAATGTGACGAGAAGAAGCGAGTCGGTGAGCTGGACATGCTCGAGAGCAAAGCGTACGCACTCGAGCGCGATGAGCGGGAACACTGCTCGCCCGCCGCCACCGGTCACCGATATCCTGATGGTATGAAGCGTGCCGGCGTTGAGGTTACTGAACCTGGCGAATTCGGCGCACTTGCGTTGACGCGATTGTGCATTGACGCGGCGCTGCTGGCCTTCGAACTCGATCAGCGCCTCTGCGCCGTCTTCATACACTGCACCAAGAACCGCGACGGATGTGCCTGTTGATTTCCCAAGTTCATGTATGATGTCGTTCGGCAGGTGGCAGAGGTATGCGGGCAGACAGGGGACATGAGACGCCGATGCTGGTCAGCAGGCCAGCCTAGACGAAAATCGCGCGCAGGCCAACGGCGCACCGTTGAACCTATACATCGCAGCTGAGCCTTGGTGAAGCAGGAGCGCGCTCCTGAACTGGGTACAGCCTTCGACTGGCAAAACGGTACGCTGTCCGTCGACATGCCAATCGTCATTGTCAACTGCTGGCACCTGCACAGAGAGTGCCAGAGCCGCCAGCGTCGCTAGCACCAACCACAATCGCAACATTTCCCTCCAGCTGGAAGCAAAAGCAAGAGGGATAAAGAGAGAGAGGAGCCGCGCAAAGGCGGGAGGGAGAGGTGTGTGCGAAGCGCCGTGATGGTCCGGCGTGATCTTGATGGCTTCGCAGATCAGGGTTTATGCCGGTCGCCACGTTTTCAGATTAGCCACAGCACCCGAAGCCCCGGTAAAGCAAATTGAGGAGAGATACTCAGGGCAGACAGCATAGAGACACAAGCTCGAACAAACAGATCACGCCTCGTCTTTCACCACGACATGGACAATGCATCCCCCACTCAATCCACGTGCGATTGCGCGATTACGCTCAACTCTGGCGGCGAGACGTTTAGGGTATACTGAAACGCGTCGCATATGGCTTTTCTGCTGATTTTGCCCTCACTAGGTTCATCGCGAACGCCTTGTGGCCATATGCCCGTCTTTCGAACTCAACTTCCCAATGCATGAATACTTGGGCTACCCGGAAGACCTCAAACACTTCATTTGGTACATAGATGTTCAGTGAGCCCCATTTCTACTCGATTCACCTACATCAGTGCAGGAAGTGACAACGCTAGACCTCTCCAATTCGTCCAGTTCAACAACCTGCCTGCATCTCCAGAAAAGGCCCAACGCTTGATAGGCGTTGCCCGCATTGCAATTGGACTTGAGGCACATGAATTGGCGTCCTGGGCTCTCGAAGAAGTCTTTTTGATGCTCGAGATTTCCAGCCGTCTTTTCTGTCCATCGGCGTTCCTGATGACAACTCTCACCATGGCCACACGCGCGCTCGATCAATCCAGCGGCACGGATAGATTCCCAAAGCGCATTCGCGAGCTATGGGATGATGTTTTGTGTACTGGTGAATGGAACACCGGGACTGATCGCTCGGCCCTGGTCGACTACCTTTGCTTGGCGGAATACATCGGCGATAACCAACTAATCGGTCTCTCATACTTCTACGTCCTCATCAACCTCGATGCCGACGACGTAAGCAGCGAGCTTAAACTCTCTAGTCAGCATCTCCAATCACTGCTATTTGGGTCTCATGCTTTGATGAAGATGGGTCGGAGTGCGACGGTGCACGACCGAGTTCTGCGGGATCCCAACTCGGATAACACGTGGAAACCCCAAACAAATTCAGCAATCAAAGACATACAAGGTCGACTTCATTCTATGTTTACCGTAAAACCATGGGCCCGCTAATATCTGGAACTGCCTGTGAAGATGGCAGGCGTTCCTTAGCTAGCACCAAGCATCTCCGTTTGCTATCGCTCAATGTCACAAAGCTAAGCCTAGGAAATTGAAGCAATTCCGTAGTGGCGAAGCTGGTCGCGAAACTCTGACTCTACTCGGACCTGTTACCCGCGAGGTCCAACCAGCATGCGCGACTAACGGTTCTCTGGCTGATCCATATTGAAAGACATCGTTGTGTTCGTGGTTCGTGCCAGATGGCGTTGCGGCATGCCAGGGCATTGACTCGCTCTGGCAATAATCCAAACATAAATACCTCGTGCCACGCCTGTCAAACACGACGGTTCCACATATAACCTCCCAGAGATTTTCAGCCGTACTGCGAGCCGACCGCAGTTCAAACAACACGCCTCGTGGAGTGCACGCACCAGCCTACACGCGAAAATCCCCACCGCAGCTTGTCCTCTCACTCTCATGCCTGATTCAGGATTTGACGTCGGTCGCAGCAGATCTACTTCGCCTGTGGCTGATCAACACCATATGGCACACGAACAGCTCACCGATGGAACGCAATCTGGAACTAGCAAAGTGCAGATCTTGATTGATTCTGAGTCTTTCATCGTGCGTTGCGAGGCGTGCCAGATCTGGTATCTAGACTAATTATCCGCAGTTGGACCGCGATCGCCTTGCCGCGATATGTCCCCAATTTGCGACAATGTTCAGTTTGCCGTCTGCAAGTCTGTTCAAATTATTGCGCAGCGTGCAAAGGCTGAGGCTTGTTGATCTCCGCAGGCGCCTGGCGAGCAAGTCGTGCCACTTCACAACAAGCTCGAGCATTTCAGGGCGTTCGTGTGGTATCTGGAAATTCAGTGAGCGCATTCCTCTGGGACTATTTGCACTCGTCTGAAGTACCGCTCAGTCCTCAGGCCTTCTCCCGCTGGCGCGATTCACCAGACACTCACGAAAAATGTACTCGCCTTGCCGGTATTGCGACCGTTGCGCACATGTACGAGGCGCACGATGTTGCTGTATGGGCGATCGAGCTTGCACTCAAGATGCTTGAGGTGAACAACCGATCTTTTGTACCTGAGCCTGCAATGCTCGGTGATCTCTACAGCGTAGCCCTGAAGGTCTGGATGGCCGCCAGTGCATCTCCGGATCAGCCCAACGTTGTTTTGTACTGGCAGCGCGTTGAAGCGGTCTGGATGGACGTACTGTCCTTCGTGCACATTGACGCCGTGCCGTATCTCCTCGAGGCGCAGAAAGTCAACAGTTCGCCGCTACAGGCAGTAGGCTACTTCTACACCCTGCGCCGCGGAGCGGGGGCAATTTCTGAGGACGCTCGACTCACTGCGATGGATCGCCGTCGGCTGCTCACCGGTATGTTTTCTTTCGTGACGCGCGGACAGCCTTTGGCAGAGAACTCCTGGACCACTCCAAGCCCGCCAGCTGTAGTCAATGGCCAATGGCAGCCGCGCAGAGATACACGTCTGGGCGACATCAACAAACTTTGGGACACGTTTGCAACTGCTCCATGGAATATCGAAAGTTGAAAGTTCCCAATAAACCGCACATTGTCACCACCTCTAAGAAGAGTTCAGGATTCTGCCAACAAGATTGAACTGACCATCTTCGATCTCGATACGTCTGCTTGTGATGATACAATACGACGCTAGACGGCAGTCGGAGTCTCGTAGACAACACATCTTAATGTAGCACGAGCGCTGAAGATGATCATAGACAGACAGCATGGTTTTCTCCGCGCACGTGGCGCGAGCATTTACAGATGAAGCCTTTCTCATGACGCAGCCCATTCAGATTTCGGCGATCCACGACTGAGTGTTATCAGGACAGTCTCCCCAAGTTAACTCAGCGGAAAGGACTGGCCTTTCTGCCTGTGACGGGGTGCGTGCACGCCATACATCATAGGTACGTGCCTGGATGTCAAGGTATGTTAAGGTACGCGCACATCATGGAACTTGGTGCGTCCAGTCGAGCTCAGTTCAGAGCTAAATGTTAATGGTTCGTTATAATCTCAGGTGCCTACATGTCAAGCTCCTGTATGCACAGAGGTGCACGTAATTATGACCACTCCCTGTGTTACATTCCCTTTCGCTTAGCTTGTGGAGCTCACTACTTGTAGGCTCCGCTGGGGCTCCATTCAGTCTGACGTCGTCGCACCAGCCAATATCAACTGCGGTCCGATCTCAGTTCAAACACCCCACCAGCTGGTGACGTTCATGCTCCAACGGAGCTCACATCGTCTCTTGTCCTCTCACCTTGATTACTTAGTGCTCACCATGCTCGACGATGCGTCGGATTCGAGTCGCGGTCTCGCATCAGTTCTCAGCTTGCCTACGTCGCCCGTGACAGAAGCTCGAATGCCGCCTCATGAACCAGTCTCCCCGTCACATTCAGAAAACGGAAAAATCAATATCCTGGTAGAATCAGAGATCTTTGCAGTAAGTTGAATGACGTGGTCCATCGTATCCCAATCCAACCCTGATTTCATAAAACGCTGCAGCTTGACCGTGACAAACTCGCTTTGATATGTCCTCAATTTGCAAAGATGCTCAGCTTACCCTCCGTAAGTGCCCAAGAATTGACGAAATACGCACGGCTGATAATCAAACTACTCTCTTAGGGCTCGGGAGAACAACTGGTACCACTACATAAAAAGCTCGAACATTTCAAGGCGTTCGTGTGGTATCTGAATGTTCAGTCAGTCCGTAACACTCGGATGACTTTTAGACCCTCTGACACATCGTCGACGTATCAGTCCACAAGCGTTCACCGTCTGGCGTGACTCTCCGGATACTCAAGAAAAGTGCGTTCGTCTGGCTGGCATTGCCACCATTGCGCACATGTACGAGGCGCATGAAGTTGCGGTCTGGGCAGTCGAACTTGCGCTCAAGATCCTCGAGGTGGATGATCGACTGTTTGTGCCCGAGCCAGAAATGCTCGGCGATCTTTACAGCGTTGCTCTAAACATCTGGATGGCCGCTAGTGCCTCTCCGGACCAGCCAAACACGGTCTTGTACTGGCAGCGAGTTGAAGCTGTCTGGATGGATGTTCTATCCTTCGTGCACATCGACGCGGTGCCCTATCTTCTCGGGGCCCAGAATATCAACAGCACTCCGCTGCAAGCAGTATGTTACTTTTACACTCTGCGTCGCGGGGCGGGTGCCATTTCGGAAGACACGCGGCTTACCGTAGATGATCGCCGCCGGCTCTTGACGGGTCTATACACGTTTGCAACTCGCGGGCAGCCGTTAGCGGAGACTTCGTGGAATACGCCTAGTTCTCCGGGGGGTGTCAGCTGGACAATGGTATC
>Ga0247815_10004159_pt1 | contig 10209 bp, 7 predicted proteins | sample UWRJL194509B1_FD_181014 | JGI IMG/M metagenome (GOLD analysis project Ga0247815, IMG submission 181014) | Plant litter microbial communities from Arlington Agricultural Research Station in Wisconsin, United States - UWRJ-L194-509B-1 | ecosystem: Environmental > Terrestrial > Plant litter >... | reverse complement strand
AGGTCGTCAAGGTTGTGTATATCTGCAATGCCAAGGTGGTCTTCCTGTATATTGGTTACTACACCGATATCACATCTATTAAAACCCAGCCCGGCACGCAGAATACCTCCGCGCGCCGTTTCCAGTACAGCAAATTCTACCGTCGGATCTCTCAGTATAAATTCGGTACTTACCGGGCCCGTGGTATCACCCTGCATCAGCATGGTGTTTTGTACATAAATACCATCAGAAGTTGTATAACCAACACGGGTACCGTTGCTTTTAACAATATGTGCAATCAGACGGGTTGTTGTAGTTTTACCATTTGTACCTGTAACCGCAATGATCGGAATCCGTGCAGATTTACCAGGAGGGTAAAGCATATCGATCACGGGAGCAGCTACATTTCTGGGCAAGCCTTCACTTGGCGCAAGGTGCATTCTGAATCCAGGCGCAGCATTGACTTCAAGTACAACACCACCGTTTTCAGAGAGTGGATGTGTCAGATTCGGAGCCATGATATCTATTCCGCAGATGTCAAGACCAATTACCCTGGAAATCCTTTCGCTGATGAATACGTTTTGCGGATGCACCAGGTCTGTCACATCAATAGAGGTTCCGCCAGTACTGAGGTTTGCCGTTGACTTTAAATATACGACCTCACCATTCGGCACAACAGTTTCGAGTGTATACTCTTTTTTATCCAGCAAGTCCAGCGTATCTCTGTCGACTGTGATTTCAGTCAATACATTTTCGTGTCCATAGCCCCTGCGAGGATCTTCATTTTCCTTATCAATGAGTTGCTGTATCGTCTGTTGTCCGTTTCCGGTAACATGAGCAGGCACGCGTAAAGCTGCAGCAACCATTTTGTTGTCGATCACCAGGATCCTGAAATCGTATCCGGTAATAAAACGTTCGATAATGATCTTTCTGGAATACTGTTTTGCATATTCAAAAGCAGCTGCTGCGGCTTCTACAGTTTTCACATTGATGGTTGCACCCTTACCATGATTTCCATCAAGGGGTTTAAATACCAGCGGAAATCCAACGCTCTTGATAGCAGATTCCAGGTCGTTGACGTCAGAAATTGTGACACCTTTAGCAACAGGAATTGCCGAGTCTATCAGCAGGCGTTTTGTTTCATCCTTATTGCAGGCGATGTCGACCGCGATGCTGTTGGTGCGTTCGGTCATCGTTGCTCTAAAACGCACCTGATTCTTTCCATAGCCCAGTTGTACCAGCGAACTTTTGTTTAATCTGATCCATGGGATATCACGGGCAATAGCTTCATCGACGATAGAACCCGTACTTGGGCCAAGACGTTCCTGCTCGCGTAGTTCCCGCAGGCGCTGAATATCAAATTCCAGGTCGTAAGGCTCATTAGCAATGAGCGCCTGTGCAATTTTCACTGCGGCTTCGGCAGCATATACGCCTGCTTTTTCTTCCAGATAGCTGAACACAACGTTGTATATGCCGTCCGTTTTAGTCTGACGCGTACGGCCAAAACCGGTGTCCATTCCAGCAAGGGTCTGAATCTCTAAAGCAATATGTTCAATCACATGGCCCATCCAGGTGCCTTCTTCTATTCTTTCCAAAAATCCACCAGGATGACCTTTTGAGCAGCGGTGAGAATCCAGGCTAGGGAGCAGTACCTGGATGCGTTCACGGAAGCCTTCAATGAGATTGGTAGGAAATTGTTCCATCTCTTCCAGATCAAGGCGCATCTGTATTAATTTTTTTCTATTTATTGACCAAATATTTGGTCCTCTAAGCACTTGTATCCCTAATATCTTCATTCTAAGTTGTTTTTGCGAGGTAATTGTATGTTGCGTTGCCGGCTCTTAGGCAAATGGCGATAGTAATTAATACTATTGCAGGTGATCCATAACAAAAACATTATTTCACCTTTAAATCTAAATAAACAATCTCAATTTTAACAGTTTCAGGGCAATTAAAATATATAAATGATAAAAAAAACCGATTTATTAGCTTATTGCGCATATATTTGGCATTATCGGATAATCTAAAAATACATGGCTCCAAAAGGTAAATTAATAATTATTGGTGGCGCAATAAATACCGGAAGTTTCACGGAAACGCAATTTGGCCTGCCTCAAAATATGAACTTTTTTGAGCGTGGCATCCTGAAACGGATTACTACTGAATCTGCACACAATACAGATTCCAGATTTGAAATCATCACTACGGCTTCATTGATTCCTGAAAAAGTTGGGGAAGAATATATCAAAGCTTACGCACAGCTTGACGTGCATAATGTTGGTGTGTTGAACATCGGCAGCAGGGAACAGGCTAATGACGCCGAATTTGTAGAGCGCGTAAAGTCTGCTGATGTGATCATCTTTACAGGTGGTGATCAGCTGCGCCTTTCATCCATCTTTGGTGGCACAGCGATCCATGAAACCTTATTATATAAGTATCAGCACGAAACCATTGTTATTGCCGGAACGTCTGCAGGTGCTGCAGCGAGCTCTAAAAATATGATTTACCAGGGCAGCAGTAAAGATGCACTGCTGAAAGGAGAGGTTAAAATTACCGGGGGATTGGGCTTTATCGACGGCGTAATTGTAGATACGCATTTTGTGCAAAGGGGTCGGATTGGCAGGTTGCTTTATGCTGCAGCCAGTAACCCGGGGATTCTTGGCATCGGGTTAGGTGAAGACACGGGCCTGTATATTTCGGGAGGTAACACCATGGAAGCAATTGGATCAGGTATGGTTATCCTGGTTGACGGCAGAAAAATGGTAGATACCAACCTGACAGATGTAGAAATGGGTCAGCCAGTATCCATCAGTAATATGATTGTACATGTAATGTGCGACGGAGATATTTACAACCTTCAGGAACATCATTTAACCATACACCACCCTAAGGTGGTACCAATAGACTAATATGAAACTAATTATTCATGGCGGCTTTTTTAGTGAATCCAGCACCAGCCAGGAAACAAAGAAAGCTAAACAGGATTCCCTGGCGGCCATTGTAACAGAGGGACATCAATATCTACAGACACACACTGCGCTGGAAACTGTCGTATATGTAGTTGCTTTGCTCGAAAATGATATTCTCTTTAATGCAGGACTTGGCTCACAAATCCAGAGTGATGGAAAGGTGCGTTTAAGTGCTTCCATTATGGATGGCAGCAATCAGCATTTTAGTGGTGTAATCAATATTGAGGATGTTCAGAATCCGGTGCTCGTGGCGCAGCAACTGCTTAACTATGATGATAAAGTATTAAGCGGTTCTGGTGCGCAGCGCTTTGCCAGGGAGCATGGCTTCGGCTATTATAGTCCAATTACTGCGCAAAGACAGGCAGAATATCAGGCCAAACTTAACCAGCAGGAAAATAAAGGAACTGTGGGTTGTGTAGCACTCGATGCGAATGGCAATCTTGCCGCTGCAACATCAACAGGCGGTAAGGGATTCGAAATTCCTTGTAGGGTAAGTGATTCTGCCACTGTAGCGGGAAACTTTGCGGATCGCTATGCAGGTATCTCCTGCACCGGTGTAGGAGAAGATATCGTCAGTGTTGGTTTGTCAGTCAAAATTGCTACCCGTGTTGCAGATGGTTTTACACTCCAGGCGGCAACGGAAAAGTCCTTTGCTGAATTAAAGGAGTTTGACGGTTTTGCAGGTATTATTGCCCTGACACATGCTGGCGAAATCTACCATCAGGATTCACATCCTCATATGGTATGGGCATCTTTTGATGGTAATTTACAGGTGTTTAACTAAATAATTCTATTATATTTGTAAAATGTACAAAATCTACCTTTCGCTTTTACTAGCCCTTTTAGTTACGGGCGCCTTTGCTCAAAATAGTGCTTTTGCCAATCAGGATCTTGGTGGTGGCTCTGCAATAGTTATTGCAGTGTCAGGTAATGATGAAAAAGAGGGGGAAGATTACTTCTCAGAAGCAGACAAAAATGAAAAAAAGGGTGAATTGTACGATGCACTAACGTTATTTGGTAAGGCTGCCTTTGAATTTAACAGCTCACGTAAATTTAGCAGATACGGACAGGCCTTACTCAGGATGGGAAATATCCACATGCTGCTTGCCCATTATGTAGAAGCCGAACAGGTGATTCTGAATGTTGCATTAAAGAATTATTCAAGAATCGGAAGTTTGAGCGGTCAGATCGCTTCTTATAAACAGCTGGGAAGAATTTACCTGGCCGACAATAAACTTACCCAATCGCTGTGGTTTTATACTCAACAAGGAATTTTGGCTAAACAGTCTGGAAATAATGACGCTTACATTGAATCCATCCTGGGAATAGCGCAGGTTAAAATAAAAAAGAAAGAATATGTGCTGGCAAACAAAGACCTGAATCGTGCTGAGCTGCTGGCTAAAAGCAAGAAAACTAGCCAGTTTAGTGGTCAGATCAAGGACGCAAGGGGTCTGATAGCCGAAAGACAAAACCTGAAAGGGAAGTAGGAATTTCAAGACTTTCAAATATTACAGAAAAGAGACAGTATTATTACGGTCTCTTTTTTGTTTTTTTCGAAAATTGGTATCATATTGGTTGTTGATTAATACAAATGGATTTTAAATTATTTAAAGAGATGTTGAGAAGAGTATTATTGGTGACCTTCACAGCCGCTGTACTAGCCTGCAGTGCTGCACCCAAACCACAGGAAGTGGTTCAAGGAATTACCAATATCAAGCCGGATGAGCAACAAGGCCTGGTATGTAAGGAAATAGTGGCTCTGATTGAACATTATAACTATAAAAAAATTACGATAAACGATTCCATTTCTTCATTGGTGCTGGACAAATACATCAAATCCCTTGACCCGTCGAAGACTTACTTTTTAAGTTCGGATATTAAAGACTTTGATAAGTACAGAACGACGCTTGATGATGACTTCCGCGCGGGAGACCTAAGTGCTCCGTTTTATATCTTCAACGTATACCTGAAGCGATATAATGACTGGATCAATTACTCACTCTTAAAGATCAAAACACCGGGTACTTACGGACAAAATGACACCTATGTTTATGACAGGGAGAAAATGCCGTGGGTTACCTCTACAGCTGGATTAAATGACATCTGGGGAAAACGTATCAAATACGAGATGGTAAACCTGGAAGTTGCCGGAACTACCGCTGCTAAAAATGTAGAGACTTTAACCAAGCGTTATCAGAACCTGAAATCGCAGGTGGCTAAAATAAATAATCAGGATGTTTTCCAAAGTATTATGGATGCTTTTACAGAAACGATTGATCCACATACCAATTATTTTAATCCAACCAATGCTGCACAGTTCAGCGAAGATATGGCCAGATCACTGGAAGGTATAGGTGCAAGACTGAAACTGGAAAATGAGGTACTAAACATCGATGAGATCATCCCGGGAGGCCCTGCTTTTAAAAGCAAATTGCTTAGTGCAGGAGACAGGATTGTGGGTGTGGCGCAAGCAACCGGAGAGTTTGAAGATATCATCGGCTGGAGAATTGATAATTCAGTAGCGAAGATTAAAGGCCCTAAGGGTACCGTTGTCAGACTGAAAATTATTCCAGTAGGTAAAGACCTGTCTTCTAAGCCTGTAATCATCACCCTAACCAGAGATAAAGTAATCCTGGAAGGTCAGTCGGCCAAGAAAAAAGTAAGCACTATCCAGTCTGATGGTAAGCCGTTTAAAGTTGGAATTATCAGTGTGCCTGCATTTTATGCAGATTTCAAGGCAGCGAATGCTGGTGATGCTAATTACAAAAGTACGACCCGTGATGTAAAGTTACTGATCGATACACTGAAAAACATTGATAAGGTTGATGCTATTGTGATGGACTTACGCGCTAATGGCGGGGGCTCTTTAGTGGAAGCAATTAACCTGACAGGTTTGTTTATTGATAAAGGCCCGGTTGTTCAGATCAAAGGTCTTGATGGTAAAATTGAGATCAATGAAGATACCAATGCTGGTGCGGCATGGTCAGGTCCTTTTGGTGTTCTGGTAGATCGTTTAAGTGCATCTGCTTCGGAGATCTTTGCAGGCGCAATTCAGGATTATGGTCGTGGAGTGATCATGGGTACCCAAACGTATGGAAAAGGCACTGTTCAGAACTCTATTGACCTGAACAACCTGGTTAATCCGTCATTACTGCAAAGGCTTGCGGTATTGATCAGCAAAGACACTAAAGTTAAAGGTGGTACTGTTGCGTTGTCGAAAGACGGATTACCACAGTTGGGATTATTTAACCTGACAATGGCTAAATTTTACCGTGTTAACGGTAGCAGTACACAACACAAAGGTGTAGTTCCTGATATCAACTTCCCTTCAGTTTATCCATTGGATAAAATTGGTGAGGATACTGAACCATCGGCGCTGCCCTGGGATGTGATTCCAAAATCTAATTTTGTGCCTGTAAGTGACCTTACTGTAATACGATCAGAACTGGTTAAGTTACATGATGCACGTATGGCAGGATCACTTGACTTCAAAGTCTTGAATGAGGATATCGCAGAAATGAAAAAGCGCGATACAGAAAACTCTGTGCCACTGAGTGAACAAAAACTGAAAGCTGAGCGTGATAGCCTTGAGGCTAAATCACTTGCCCGTACGAATATGTTGCGCGCTTCAAGAGGTTTGCCTTCGGTAAAAAAAGGTGATAAGATCAAGAAAGATGAGCAAGTGGATTTTGTACAGGAAGAAAGCCTTAAAGTAATGGCAGACTTGACTAAAATAACCAAGCCACAGACCTAGTATATACAAACGATAAAAGGCACGCAGTCATAAGATTGCGTGCCTTTTTTGTTTCCGGTAATCGGTAATTAGCTCTTGTCTCTGGTAGTCTTTTGCATTTGAACAGCCATCAGTTCTTTCATGGTTTTATTCATGCCTTCAGATGAACCATCAAGGAAAATCGTATTACCCTGACTGTTTTCTGCGAAATGCTTAATAGATTCTGTCCACATCGTAAAAAGGATTACCGAGATGTCAAGGTTAGCTTGTTCCATTTCCTGTGCAGCTTTAGTCATACCGTGTGCTACCTCAGCACGGAACAGTGCGATACCCTGACCTCTTAACTGTGCGGCTTCACGTTCTGCAGCAGCAGCAATCTTGATCGCATTACCATCCGCTTCTGCCCCTTTTGTTTTAGTGATTAATAATGCTTGTCCTTCATTTTCTGCGGCAGCTTTCAGGTTATTTGAAGCCACTACGCGACTCATGGAGCGCATGATTTCTTCATCAAAAGTTATATCATTGAGTTGCAGATCCTGCAGGTGGTAACCCCAGCTTTCCAATACAATATCAATTTGTTCCTTTACATGCAGCACAATTTCATTGCGCTGGGCCAGTACATTAGCCTGTTTCTGAGTAGCCACATAGGCGCGGATAGAGCCTTCAATAGTCCTGATTAAGGCCTGCATCAGGTTATTAGAGTCTACGAACTTAAAGGCAACATTCTTAATGGTCTCTTCAGCCTGATCAAGTACGGAATATAACAACATGGCCTTGAAATAAACGTTTGCCTGATCCAGCGTAACTGCCTGAAAGGAAAGTTCCACGGAACGGTTTTGAATAGAGATTCTGGAATGGATCACTTCAATCAATGGGATTTTAAAATTTAGTCCCGGACTAAGCTGACGTCTGTATTTACCGAAGATGGTAACGACGGCAATTGTTCCTTGTTTTACCGTAACAAAGGAACTCAGCAGGACGACAACAATAACAAGTAGGGTGATGTAGATAGCAATATTCATAGCGTTTTTTTATATGAAGATAGGAATTTTAGGGGTTTTTGCTAGATTTATAAAAAACTAGATTTATGTTTACAAAAACCAAAGTGGGTGTTTCCCTTGCAGTTCTTGCCTTCGTATTCGGGTGCCAAAACAAGGATTCACAAAAAAATGCTGGAAGCATTGAACAGCGGACAGTATTTTTCGATAAGGCGGGTATGGATACAACAGTTCGCCCGGGTGATAATTTCTTCCTTTATGCCAGCGGCCAATGGCTTAAGAAAACTGAAATTCCAAAAACACAGACAGGTTGGGGTTCTTTCTACACCCTATATAATGATAACCAGAAAAACCTTCAGGCCATACTAATTGCCAGCACAAAAGAAGAGCAGAAAAAAGGGACTGCAGCTCAAAAGGTAGCAGACTTTTATAGTAGTGGTATGGATACCGTAACTATTGAAAAACTAGGCGTTGCACCTGTGCTGCCTTTGTTAAAAAAGATTGAAGCCATTACAGATTATAAAAGTCTGATCAGCTTTGCTGCAGATGGATTTAAGAATGGAGATGGGGATTTGCTTAGCTTTTATGTCGGGCCGGATGATAAGATCAGTATGAAGAACGCTGCTGTTTTCTCACAATCAGGACTTACCCTCCCTGAGAAAAGCTATTATTTTAGCAACGATGCACAAACTAAAGCGATCCGCACAGCATTTTTAAAATACAGTGCGACCTTATTCCAGCTGTCGGGTGTTGACACCACAAATGCCGCTGCATATGCAGATCAGATTCTAAAACTGGAAACTGCTATTGCAGCTTCACATTCAACGCCTGTTGAACTTCGTGATCCGCAGAAGAACTACAATAAATTTCTGGTAGCAGACTTCCAGAAGCAGACACCAAACATTGATTGGAAAGAGGTGCTAAGTAAGCTGAACTTAAAGACGGATACTATTCTGGTGTCGCAGCCAAAATACTACCAGGCCTTAAGTACGCTGATCAAATCACAGCCGATTGCCGTGTGGAAGCAAAAACTAAAGTTTGATGCGTTGAATGAAGCATCATCTGCCCTGAGTAAAGGCTTCCGTGATGCCAGGTTTGCTTTCTATGGTAAAACATTGAGTGGACAACAGGCGCCTACTGAACGCTGGAAAACGATTGTGAATGCTACAGATGCTAATCTTGGTGAATTGCTGGGACAGCTGTATGCAGAACAATACTTTAAGCCGGAATCAAAAGAACGCATGCTATCCCTAGTTGATAATTTGCAGAAAGTTTATCGTTCCAGAATTGAAAAACTGGACTGGATGAGCGCCGGTACCAAAGAAAAGGCTGTAGCTAAACTGCAGGCATTTATTAAGAAAATCGGATATCCTGATAAATGGAAGAAATATGATGATGTCGAGATCTCAAAGGACACTTATTATGTGAACATGCAGTCGTCAAAAAAACATGCCTATAAAGAGATGGCCGACAAACTTGGGAAACCGGTAGACCGTACAGAGTGGCAAATGACGCCACCAACAGTGAATGCATATTACAATCCTTCTTACAATGAGATCGTTTTCCCTGCAGGAATTCTGCAATTCCCATTCTTTGACTACAACGCTGATGACGCAGTAAACTATGGTGCTATTGGCGCTGTAATTGGTCATGAGATGACGCATGGTTTTGATGATCAGGGAAGACAATACGATAAAGATGGCAATCTGAAAGACTGGTGGGTAGCAGCAGATGCGACGAAATTTAATGAAAAAGCAAAAAAAGTTGCAGACCTATATAATAGCTTTGTGCTGCTCGACAATCAGCACGTTAACGGAGAACTGACTATGGGTGAGAACCTGGCGGATATTGGTGGACTCGCTATTGCTTATGATGCTTTTAAACTCACTAAGCAAGGAAAAAGCATGGATAAGATTGACGGCTTTACGCCCGATCAGCGTTTCTTCCTAAGCTTTGCGCAGGTATGGAGAATTAAAACAAGAGATGAAACCACCCGTGTACGCCTGAAAACGGATCCGCATTCGCCGGAGATGTTCAGAGTTAACGGTCCGGTATACAGTATGGATGCTTTTTATAAGGCCTTCAACATACCAGCTTCTGCAAAAATGTACGTTGCTCCGGCCAACCGTGTTGGCGTTTGGTAGGCAATACTTAAAGAATGCTTTAAAAGCCGCCCTGGGGCGGCTTTTTTTATTTGATAAAGTACGGCACAGATATTGTATTTGAGCACTAAACAACTACTATGAACGTAAAACGTACTTTCGGAACTATCCTGACTATTCTGGGTGTTATCGGCCTGATCTATGCCGGTTGGGGCTTTACCCAACACGATCCTTCAACGAGACAACTGATCGTATTCGGTGTTATCGGTGCTATCTTCTTCTTTACAGGTATCGGACTTGTTAAAAACACCAAAGACGAGGCTTAGTTTGCCTTTGTCCTGATCTGCTGGTTTGGGGTAAACACGAGCGTATTTTCAGGGATGTCAGTTTGCGTAAGCAATTGCATCTTCCGGAAAGCCGCATGTGTT
>Ga0247815_10004158_pt1 | contig 10211 bp, 15 predicted proteins | sample UWRJL194509B1_FD_181014 | JGI IMG/M metagenome (GOLD analysis project Ga0247815, IMG submission 181014) | Plant litter microbial communities from Arlington Agricultural Research Station in Wisconsin, United States - UWRJ-L194-509B-1 | ecosystem: Environmental > Terrestrial > Plant litter >... | reverse complement strand
GTTACATCTAGCGTAATCATTTTGATATTGATATCGTATGGTTGTAGAGGTTTACTTTTTGGCTTGCAGGACAGTACTGCTATAGGTAAAAGGAAAAAAGTAAATCTTTTCATAGTTTGATTAATTGGAATCACAACATCAAATATAATATTTAAAATAATTTTATCAGCAAGGTTATTAAATCTCCAATACCCCCCCATAACTTTTTCATTGGAAATTTGCTCTCAAAATCAGCCTTTAAATGCCTGTAAGGGCTATTTCTTTACTTACTACCCTATCTATAGTATAAGAGGGGTTAGTGATTGTGATAATGCTGTGAATGAATAATAATAGATGAGTGATAGACTTGATAAATTTCAAGGATACCTTATTTTAGTATTATATGAAAATAGTTTGATCACTTCTTGGTCAGCCTACTATTTATATACAGATAGTTTGATTGCATTCAGTAATTGGTATTAAAGGGATGGGGGTTGCTCCTCGTCCTTCTCTTTACAAATCAATTTAGACATAAAGAGAAATACACAATTCAATAAAAAATGCACATCAAAATTAACAATTATGTTAATACGTTTTCACCTGCAACATTAGGTACTATTACCATCGAAGAATGGTTGGAAAATATTAAATCCCCATCACAGGATCATCTGCAACAAATTACTACTGCAAGACAGTACAAATCATTATACGTATCCACTGGCAACAAAGTTATCAAAGATGAATACGATAAAATAAAATTACCACTTCCAACGGTATCTTATAATGCTCTCTTCACAGACAACAGAACCGATAAGTGCTTTTTAGCTGGTACAGGTTTATTGTACATCGACATTGATCCTCCCAATTTTGATATTGAATCATTGGATAAGTCTAAAATCTTTGCTTATTACCGTAGTGTAGGTGGTTTAGGGTATTCCATCTTAGTACGGGTAACAGGATTGACTTTGGAAAATTTCAAATCTACTTATGCTAATATCGTTGATTCTTTAGGTATCACAGCGATCTATGATCGTGATGCTGAAAAGATTACACAACAATCAATTATATCCTTCGATCCAGAATTATTCATTAATAATAAATCATTTATTTTTTCATCTATTAATGGTAATAATTTGAATGAATTTCATTTTGTACCCAAGAAGTCTCATAGTAGAAAAAAAGAAGAACATATGAGGGTGGTTGGGTACAAAACAGAAAATGACCTTTTTTCTGTTAGGTATACTAATATAAAGGATTTCACTTTTGATAGTGATTATCTGGTTAATTGGAAAGAAGGATTCCCATTCGTAAAATGTTACTTACCTACTAAGAAGCTATCTGATGGAAGGAAAAGAGTATTGCTATCATATACAACCAATCTGGTATACCTCAATCCTGATATGGATTTTTACCACATTTTGAACATCATAATGAATGTAAATGAAAGAATCAGTATTACTCCTTTACCAGAAAAAATAATACGGAAAATATTGGATTCCATTCTGCAACAGAAAAAGGAAGGAAGATTATTACCAGCAATTAATATCAGGAGAATTTTATTCAACCCACTATCAAAAATGGAGGTCGTTGACAAACTGGATATATGCGGTAAACTGATTAAAGATAAATATGAAATTGAAGGGTGCATTAAAATTAACGAGATCATTGAGGATTGGAATTTTAATATTCTTGGAAAAATATCGATTAGAAGTATTGCTGCTAACAACAGTATAAATAAAAAAACAGTGGCAAAATACTACAGCCATTTCCAAGATCTGATAAAGGATTTAAACGAGCAAAATAAGGGCGATATCAAGGCGTATAACCAGCATAAATCTAACATCGACAGAGATATTGCAGGGGATAATATAGCTCTTTATATGGCAGATATGACCCCTTTAAACCTGATGGAAGAATCAATGGTTATGCATGATATTATATATGTAATTGATATGGATGAAATCATGGAAGAAATATTTGCTGAAACCACTTGATGTTTTCGGAATCCACTATACTTTAGTATTTGTGAGGTTGATCGGAGAAGGTGATTAAAATACTTATTTGTTTGGGGGTGGAGTCCTGTCCACTCCCTTTTTATTGCATGGTTATTTATATTAAAATCTGAAATTGGAATACCATTGTGGCGTTTTAATATATCCCAATCGGTGTATCGGTGTCTGGTTCACATAGCAGGTATTCTTTTTAAATGACTCAATTTTTTCTGATGTAACATTTAAAGATTTGTTCAACTGTGACAATTTGATAGGTACCATTATTTTATTTGTTATGGAATTCATAACTGCTAATACACAGATGATACCATTCGTTTCGTTAATAATGTCTTTTAGCCAGACTTCTTGATCATCGGATTCAACTATTGGGAATAATATTCTGGCCTCTCTTCGTTTATCATCATCAAAGTATTTCATGCGTAAGAAAAAGCTTTTTTTATCAGCTGCAGTATTAAGAAATTTCATAATCTGCCCGCCTTTACTGGGCAAAATTTGTGATTTTGCTATATCTTTAGTTATAAAAACATCATTCCAAGTTGAAAAATAAGGAAAATGTAATAAAACGTTTCTGATGAAGTCTACTAAGTTCATCATATTTTTTACGTTGTCATCGAAATCTTCGAATTCAGCCTTTAGTGGTTCAATCTTATTGAATTCATTGAACACTGCTAACATCTCCTTATACCATAACAGGCGCATTTCACTTGTGATAAAACGTGCCCCTATCTCGTTATCAATTATAGGGATTCGATAGTATAACCTATTAATGTAATCGATTTGCAACTGAGAAAGGTTTTTTAAGGTTGACTGTTTGATAGTGACAACTTCCTTTTCTGGCCAAACTGAGTGATATATCATGGTTTTAAATTTATAAAAAATCAATGATGTAAAGAGAATAGTAAATATACTTATCGTCACTTAGTAAAAATATTTATCATTATTTTTTACTAAAAAGTGGCGTTTGCCGAAAACAAAACTATTTATGATAAATAAAGGAAATGTATATAGTATCAAACAACGCAATTGCTAATCAAGAAGCAAAAGGAAGGGAAAAATTTACTCTACAACACCCACATAATAATTGGGTAGAGAATACAGAGAAGTTTGGATTTTGGGACTTCTCGGGGTCAACAGTAGGTAAGGGATGTACCATTCCAACGGATAAATATATTGAAGTAAAAGGAAGGGAAATTAAATCCACCAGCTATTCCACTTCATTTCTTGAAGTAAAAAAATATAACCAATTAATGGCACTGGCAAACCAGACCACTACAGGTAAAGCATTTTATTTCGTGAGTTATACTGACAATGTTTCCATCCTGTTTGATCTGAAAAAGATTAAGAACATTGAACAATATTGGGATAAGCGTTGGATGAAAGAAGTGACTTTAGAAGGGCAAACTAAGACGGTAGAGAAAGAAATATATGATTTACCACTGTCATTAGCCGTTAAAAAATACAAATCATAATGGGGCTGGTCGGCTCAATAATCATCATCTGCTGGATTATATCCGAGGTGATAAATAATTAAAAACAACAAATTGGATTTAGAAAAATTTAAGAATATCAAAGATTTTATTACGGATTTGCAAGTACATTATCTGGATAAGATTGCAAACGTAATATTGGCAGATCAGCCATTTACAAAGGCACAGATCAGGTCAAAAAACCGCAATCATGATCAGACTGATATCAGACGAAAGATAGCCTACATCGGCAGAATCAAATATAATATTTCAGGATTGGTGATTGCAGATTACCTGAATATTTCAGCCGTACAGGTGTCAGAATATATACACAGTGCATACAATAGGGGATCTGTTGATAAAAATTACTCCAAAATATTATTGGAGTTAATAAACAAATTATAATATGGGAGCTAAAAAAGGATACGTAATGTCCCAAGAGACAAAGGACAAAATCACTGAAAAACGTAAGGGTAGGACTCCTTCATTGGGGCACAAAAAAACGGCAGAAGCCATTAAAATAAGGATTGGCAACCTCGGACTAAAAAGAAGTGACGTGACAAGAGCACGTATAAGTGCAGCTTAGAAGAGGAGATATGGTAATGATTGAATTTAGAGCATAAGAAAATAAACACTCATATTTTTTGCCCTACCATAAATGGTGGGGTTTTTACGTTTTATACCTCTTCTTCTTTTTGGTATGTCTGGTGCCATCAGGAGAGACCGTCTCTTCTTCTTCCTCAGAGATTAAGGCATTATTTTTTTTGCGGGCAACGTAGATTGTTGTAAGCGCAAGCAGTAGACTTGGGATTATATATTGGAGGATGATTAGCAAGTACGACATAACTGTATATAATATGTTTGTGTCGTTGCCCTCCAAACATAAGCCTTTTTAATTTACCATTGTAGGGATGTGAACAAGTTTTGCAGGGGATCTTACAAAAAGTTATGCGCATAAAAATTAAGTTCCTGATATACAGGAGTTATCTTTCAAGTTGTTAATACAATCCCTAACCCATATTATCAGGCTAAAAGTATCAAAAGAGTGGGGTTGCCGTTTCATTTTCTGAAAGTCTTACTGTACGGGCTGGAATTACCATCATCATTTTTCCGTTCTCCGCTTTCTGTTAGGGGGCTATTACGCATGAAGTACCCATATAATCTATTAATCACTGTGATAGCTAAAATAGCGTAAAGTGTATATTCTAGATTTCCTTTCATAACTGCACCTGCTCCAAAATACTCTATGAGCTCGGTTAAAACTTTTTTCGTCTCCATAAACTATATATTATGTACTCATCATTTTATTCACAGCAATCAATTTACGATATCCTTGAAGTCGAGTTTCGCGGAAGTATCACTAATCGATCACGGTAAAAATCCTTATTCATTTCATAACCCCAAAGGACAGCATAATTCAATCTTTTCAATAGATCGAACTTAGATGAACTTCCAACCGTAAAGCTATGCACGATCACCGCTGCCGTCAATAGGTTCGGGTGGGATTATAATCCCATTGCTATCTTCCCGACCATATTATTAATATTATGATTCGTTCTAAAATTCCTTAATCCTTTATTCATCTACAGCAAAATTACGAGATATCCATATTCCAGTTTAGCTGATGTATAGCTGATCTGTCGCTGGTAAAATTAAGGCATAACAGAATAGAGATTTTCCCAAACCTCTTACCATTGAGATTTAGTAAGTACTCTATAAATAAGGGTGGGAATTAGTGGTGAATTTTGCTTTTACAAATTTAATAATTTGGTTCCAAGAATTATGAAGGGGGTTCCACCTCTTTTAATAAGCAAATATTATTCTGTTTTCTGATCACGATTTAACCTGACAGCTACCTATTTATCTGTAAATACAGATTAATGGCAGCAAAAAAAGGCAATAAATATGCAGAAAAATGGGATAAACAGACTGTTTTAAAGGCAATAAACACCATTTATAACGATGTAAAGGTAGACAGGATAGTTTACTTGGGCATCGTATTAGCTAATTGTGGCCTCTACAATGACATCTGGAGCGATTGGGGTCATAAGTTCAAAGAGGACAAGGAAGTTTCTCTATTTATAAAAATGGTTGAAAGTCAAATTGAGGCTAATTTATTAAGCCAGGCATTTGAGAATAAAATCAATTCAACCGTTGCAATATTCACATTAAAGAATAAATATAAATGGAGCGATAAGCAAGAGATCGATTATACTTCCAAAGGTGAGTCATGTGGAATGAAACAAAGAACTATGGGGGTAACCCCTAGTGCTGTTAACCCAAAAACAGACCATTGCCTTAGATATCCTAGAGGATGATGTTACCACTGAATTAGTCTATGGTGGTTCTGCTGGTGGCGGTAAGTCCTATTTAGGTGTTTACTGGATATTAAAATCAGCATTAAAATATGAAGGTAGCAGATGGTTGATTGGCAGATCAGAGTTGAAAAGTCTAAAATTAACGACACTTGTATCCTTTTTTGACGTAGCAAAATTACAAGGTTTAGTAAGCGGGAAGCATTATAATTACAATCAGCAAAGTTCTGTTATTACCTTATATAACGGTAGCGAGATTGTTTTAAAGGACTTACAGTATCAACCATCAGACCCAAATTATGATTCATTAGGTTCACTTGAAGTTACAGGAATATTTGCAGACGTAATTAGTCAGATTACCCAAGATGCTTGGAAGGTATTGACACAATTACGCACGAGTTTGCACATATTATGCATGACCAGAATTCTTCTGGAATAAACCCTAGCGGTGGGAACAGGCATATGTATAATGCAGATGGATCATTGAATCAAATTGCTAAGGATTTAAACAGGGAGAACTATTTGAACTTTATGAGGATGAAGAACTCTGAAGATAGGTATAAAATAAGTGCGTACGGAATGACCAATGAGCACGAGTTTTTTGCTGAAACATTTGTTATGTACCACAGGAAAGATCCAACACTGCCAGAACAGCAGGTGGAATATTTTGACAGGTACTTTAAGTTAACAAAGTAGTATTTATAGATATGATAGAAAGTAAAAACACTAGATACTGTGATAAATGTCTGCATTACGATGCAAATGCTCAATCATGCCCTGCTTTTCCAAACGGGATACCAGATCAGTTATTGGCGGGTAAAATAAAACATATATTAAGGTTTCCAGAACAAGTTGGAAAAGATGTATATGTAAATTCACGAGAGTATTGGGAGGGTATGGGTTTAGAATTCCATCCAATGGAAGGTATTGATGATTTTATTGTTGAGGATTAAAACGTCAAAATTATATGACTTCTATCTCTAATTGAAATTGGATAGGGTCTGGTAGATTTTCTGCATGGAGCTGGCCGTTAACATTTATGATTTTGCCAATTAGATCTGGTTCGATATATAATCTTATAGGAGTTTTCAATATTTCATCTTCTAACTTATGTTTTATATCACCTATGGATGCTCGGACTTTAATGTTTTTATCTTGGTCAAATGACACATCAGGATAGTGCATTGAATCATATGCTGATGAGACAGGAGAAGAATGCTCGTATTTTTTAGGCTCGATTTTATGCATTACATATAGCCCCTCAATAAAGGCAATGTTCAGATCCAAAGTACACCCTTTTAATGTTTCACGCCCATCATTATATATCAAAAGCTGTATTTTATGTGAGACTGCTTCATGAAGATGATATCTATCCTTGTCATAAAAGTTTTCAGGTGTATGTGAGAGCTTGACTTGCAACGCTGTTAGTTCTTGGGCTCTACGTTTCGCTTTCTCAGCGAGAAAACCAGTGGAATTTTTATTGGGATCAGCATCAATTATATCCTTCAATTCAGAAATCTGTTTTTGAATTTTTAATATTTCTCTTACTGAAGGAATATCTTTATAAACTATCGATTCTAATGATATTCTAGTTTTATTGTTTTTTTTAAATGTTATGGCAACTTTACCATCAAAATTTGGTTTTCCATCAAACTTTTTCTTATATATTTTTTCTAGATCCTCCCTAGTCATATCTAATTTGAACGTTCCTTTTCGGATCTTCATTTCGTCGATCTTCATAAATACCGTATCCTTCTTATGGTAAGTTACTGCCTTTTTTGTTGCGTATGGTTTGTCCGATGGGTTTTTAATTGTAAGTATCATTAGGTTTGATCCCTCATACTCAAAGGGTATGTATTCAGTGTCTATATCTGGTTTTATATTACTGATAATGGTCTGTTGAATAATTGCAGAATCATCTGGCTTATCTATGTTGAAGACATAGATATCATTTTTTTCTTTCTTGATACCAATGATAATATATTTATCACCATCATAATCAGCGTTAGCGAACGCTAATACATCCTTTATCAGCTCGTGCTTTTTAGCACTCTTATATTCTTCCTGTTTGAAATCCAAGAATTCACACTCCTGATGATATCTAATTAAATCTTCTATTGACGGCATATCTCAAATATAAAGTAAAAAGCAAATACAATTCTATTTTCTGATTGATCATATCTTGATTACGAGGCTATTTATCTGAAACAGCAGTATAAATGGCTAAAAATTTACAAGTTAAAAATTTCAGTACAACTATTTCCAATGTCGATATCGATTCCAGAACTATCTGTGGATATGCATCTACTTGGGATGTAATTGATCAGGATAATGATAAAATAGTCAAAGGTGCTTTCAGTAAATCACTGAGAGAAAACGGGGTAGATAGCCTTAGTCCAAGGATTTTCCACTTATATCAGCATGACATTACTCAATTATTAGGTAGACCATCAGTACTGAGGGAAGATGAAGTTGGATTGTATTTTGAAACTAAAATTGCAAATACACAGCTAGGAAACGATGTCCTTAACCTATATAAAGAGGGTATCATCAACGAACACTCGATTGGATTCCAAACAGTAAAGCAAGCAAACAGGGGTTCCTTCAACGAGATCCAAGAGGTAAAACTTTATGAATTTTCAACTGTAACCTTTGGCTCAAATGCCAATACTCCATTCTTGGGATTCAAGTCCCAATTCGAATCGGAGACTTCAATAAATGAACAATTTGATAAAGTCGGTAAGATGCTTAAAGGTGAAATAACACCTGAGACAGCAAGCTTACTTATACGGTAAATTCGGGTTTAACCATTTTCCAGATCCAGCCAAAAAAACGTACGGGGATTAAGATTAGTTTAGGTATAGCAATTGGGATAGGGGCTTATTTTCTGCTCAAATAATTAGGGGATTGTTTGTACAGATGTAGCAGGGTTGGGTGTCGGTTGAACTGATTGTGCTGGTAAATTTGTAACGGATGTTGCAGCGGTTGCAATTTGTTTTTGGAGTTCCAATCTTGCCATTTGCAGTTGAATTTTTTGAAGCTCATCTTGTGGTCCTTGAATTTTAAAGCACCACAAAATTCCACCCAATAAAAACATAGCCATTCCAAACAAAAAATATATTTTAATATTATGGTTATTCTCCTTTGCCAGTTTTTGATTAATTTTTGCTTTAGAATAGCGAAGCTGATATTCTATATATGTATTTTTGTAATCTCTCGACAAGCTGTCACTGTTACTTACGATTTGATTCATTTCTTCGTTATATCTGTCTAGCATCTCTTTGATAATACCTATCTCAGCTTCACTTCTTTTATCCCTTATCATTGTAACATACTGAATATTTGTGGAGAGCGAAACTTTTTGTAGATATTTCATCCTCTCATCCCTATGAAGATTTTTAATAGAGTCACCTAATAAATTTGTACTCTTAATTATTCCGAGTGAATCTACGGAGAAGCTTTCTTGTGATTGCGATGTGGTTTGATGCTGGTCAAGATATGCAGAGAAAATTATTAAAATAAGACCGCCAATAAATATGAATTTATATAGGCTATCTGTAGGGAGTGAAGGAAGTGAGAACATATAAATTATTCTTAAAACAATTCTGGGTAATGCTGTTTGATCCTTATTCCGATGGAGTTAATGAAGTCGGTATAAATTTGATCTCCTGTCTTTTGTTGCCACCATCCATTAGCTATATCATATTCTATCGTACTTGCTTTTTGTAAGAGCAATATATTGAAAATTATTTTATGGGTTTCGTTATCTTTAAATGGTAAAACCGAAAATTCATAACCAGTTCCATCATAAGTAAAAATTAAATTTTTCTTCTCGAATTCTTGTTCCATTTTATAAAGTTAGGTATAATCCCATTATAACCGTATACCATATGTTGTGCTATATTCACTTTAGACTATTCTTGCCAGATTTTTGATGATAGATGCTTATGAAATTGGTAAGTATATTTGAATGGTGTGATTTGTGAATGAAATTATCCTATATTAACGGTATAAACATTTAAATAATTAATTATGGATGCGAAGAAAGAATATATTACCAAGTTAGCAAATCATATTGTTCGAACTAAAGCTAAAAAAATGACAGGAGAAGACCTTGCTATTGATTTGAATACAAAGGGTTATAAAACTTATAGTAATGACCTATATGTTTTGGGAGGTCGTGGTGTTTATACTTTACTTCATGCGACATACGATAGTTTAGTACCAACCAGACAATCGGATGCAGATAATGTGGCAACTGCATTTGTCAACGCAAATGGTGATCCAGCATGGGATAAATAAGCGTTCCTACACCTACAGTATGATTCATGAACTTATTAGTTTATAAAACCAAATATATATGGCATATCAAGTTAATGTGGGACGGTCGTGATATTACAATTGATGAAGCAACTGAGTGCGGAATTTACAACATTACT
>Ga0247815_10004157_pt1 | contig 10213 bp, 8 predicted proteins | sample UWRJL194509B1_FD_181014 | JGI IMG/M metagenome (GOLD analysis project Ga0247815, IMG submission 181014) | Plant litter microbial communities from Arlington Agricultural Research Station in Wisconsin, United States - UWRJ-L194-509B-1 | ecosystem: Environmental > Terrestrial > Plant litter >... | reverse complement strand
ATGTTGGTGTGGCAGTCGGTCGGTACAAGGTACGTAGTCTGAGCATTACTAGTATTCGATGACTCAAATCCCGTTTAGGAAGATTCTTACTACGGCAAGTCATGTTCCATCAGGCTCCATTCCTGATATAGCTGATGTATTTTGCAGGCGGTCACCCATGGTATCTCACCACCTTTGCCGCCGCGGAGCAGCTGTACCTGGCGGTCAAAACCTGGACGTCCCAAGGCTCACTTGAAGTGACAGCGATCTCGCGGCCTTTCTTTGCTCAGTTCCTGTCCAGCATCACCGCCGGAACCTACAACTCTTCGTCGACACAGTTCACGACGCTGGTCCCGGCGATCCGCACCTACGCCGACAGCTTCATCGCTGTTGCCCAAAAGTACACGCCCACAGACGGTGCACTCTCCGAGCAATACACACGCAGCAACGGCACACAGATCAGCGCGAAGGACTTGACGTGGTCGTATGCTGCGGCGCTGACGGCGTTCGACCGTCGCAGCGGCATTGTTCCCCAGGCCTGGCCTGCGGCCAACCTTACGGTCCCGACCACCTGCTCCAGCGGCGGCGGCACGAACCCACCGACCGGAACCAGTAGCATCACCTTCATCGTCAACGCCACCACCGTGTTTGGCGAGAACATTTACCTCACGGGAAGCGTCAGCGAGCTGTCGAACTGGGACCCAAATTCGGCCCTTGGTCCTCTCTCGAACCCGAACTATCCGTTGTGGCAAGTTACCGTTAACGTTCCAGCCAGCACATCGATTTCGTACAAATTCATCCGCAAGTACAACGGAGCAGTCACGTGGGAGAACGATCCGAACCGTTCCTTCACGTCCCCTGCAGCGGGCGGCTCGCTTACACTCAATAGTAGCTGGCGTTGATCTGTGACGCCCATGCTCCTCTATATACCTCTTGAATCGCGAAGTGGCATCACAATTCATTCCTTTTGGGTATATCATGTTTAGTCAATGTGGCGCGGCGGGCCATGTGCCAGCGGAAACATCCGGATTTGCCATCCGAGACTCGACTCGTCCTCTCCCTCTCTCTCATTCGATGAGCAAGACAAGCACCGACCTTCCGGAAGGCCGTCCTTCGCAGCCAAGCCCGGGCCGTCTTTGTCCCGTCCGCGGTGCGCGTGAATTAACCCGGACCAGGAATTTCTGCCCGCCCGGGCCTTCGTGATCAAATCGCATGTCGTCTTACGCACTCTCCCGGGAAAAACGCGTACTTCTTCTTCGCTGCTCTTTAGATCCGCCGTGATACCCCGTCACGATGGCCATCTGTGCTCAAGGTGACGCACGAGGCGACTGACTTTAGCATTGCAGTCTGATCGCTTCCTGCTACACGCCCGCCTGATGTCTCTGCGCAGATTCCATGGGATATCTTCGTCTTGCTGTCTCCCGATGTCTCGCCGTACCTGATTCAACTTCACCAACTCGTACATCACCCAAAATCTCTCATACTGCCCCTGCGTCCCGGGTCCATCGGATGTTTTTTAGACTCCACAAGTCTTCGGAATTATATTCTCTCAACGGCACCAAGACCCAATCTGTCACTCACGGCTAGCTTCTCAAAATACGTTTTCTCGAAGATTGCTGTACGATTTGCTGTTTTAAAACTGCTGCGTACATGTGGGGTTACATGGCTGATGCCCGTGCTTTGCGGGCTGTGGTGTGCGAAGTTACAACTACAGTGATCTGGGGAAGTGTACGACAAATACAACGGATGGGACGATGCTAGTGATGCAATGCAATGAGGAACGGCGATGATGATGATGCGAGGATGAGGACATGCAGTGATCTTAGCGGACCTCGACGTCCAGCTCGGCGCCGTGGTCACCGAGCTGCGCGCGAGCCAGGCTGAGACGAACACGCTTTTGGTTTTGGTTGCCGCCTTCGGGTGTCGAAAGAGGCCGTGCCAGGTCGAGGGACGGCCGGCGCATAGACACGCGCACTTTGCCATCGGCCAGAGTGGTCGTTGTCACTTCGATCTCCGGAATGCCACTCTCAGCATCACAGAAGGCGAGCGATGCATCAACGGCAGCAAGGTCCCTCATCCAGTTTCCACTGGTTGCGCCGGGAAGCACAGATGACAGAGAGAGCATAGCCTATGCAGGTGGATCAGCTTGGTGTACTAACCACAACACTACAACCTGACTAACCATCAGACCCGCACTTGGCTGCAACTCGTCCGACGCGTCTGCTGAGGAGTCCATAGGTGAGGGGCTGCAGTCATCCGATCCGGGAGAGCTTTGGCGAAGCTTCTGGAGCTCGCATTTGAGAGCTGTCTCCCGGTCCTCTGCCGACCTCAGGAGGCGTCGCAGCGATGCGAGCTGACGGTCCGGCCCACTCAGCGACTCATCTGCCTCCTCAGAGATGTCTAAAGCGTCTCCATGCGAGGCGCGGCGGAGCTCGGTATTTTCACGTTCGAGATCGGTGAGGCGACTATGCGAACGACCGGTCAACACGCGAAGTTAACAGAATGTGGTCGGCTTTTGCACGTACATCTCCATTGCCTCAAATTCCTCGCGCTTCCGTTGGCGTGAGAGGAAGGCTGCGGCACGGTTCTTGACCAAGCGAGCTTCCCGCTTGGTGAGACCAGAGACATCTGGTGGAACAAAGTCCTTCGCGCGAACGCGAGTGTTGACTACGCGAGGCTTCTTGGCCGGAGGTGCTCCGTCCGTCGGTGCAGCCCGCTTCTTGGACGCGGAATCTGCTTGCGAAGGGACTATAGGTGCGATGGCGGTTTGAGGTCGGCTCAAATCCGACTCAGGAGAAGATCCGTCGGAGGTGGACGCGGTGTCAATATCGGACGGGAGCGGCACCGGTGGGGCGTAGAGCGCGGACATCGGGAGACATTGGTTGAACCCAGTGCCAAAAGGATCATGTTGTTGTGCGAACAGAGTGTGTACTCCGAGGTTGAAGGCATCTAGAGGCGTGATTGGGGAGCTGGGATCGTCTGAGAGAGACCCGTCGACGATGGCGGGCTCGAGTGTGGCGCTCAGCGGGAGGATTGGCCACCGGCCAAGGGTGTTGCACTGAGCTAGTGCGAGTGCGTCAAGGTCGTTGTTGTCGAACAGAGGTGAGAAATCGTCGTTGGCGAACATGGCGGTAGGCAGAGAAGGTGGCTTGTGCGCGAGATGGCGGTGAAATTGAGGCCGCGGACAAGTTCTTCTTATAACAAGTGGATGGGATGCATGCCCGCCGAATTGGGACGGTGCATGGAGACGCGGTACTTCTCCCCCAGAGACGCACGCGGCCGAGGTACCCCCCTTGGGGTCACCATTCCGACATCAGACCGGGCCAGATTCTTCCGAAATACTGTCCACTGATCGCCCGCCTGTCGGAGGCTGTTGGTGGGTTTGTGCGCTCGTTTAGGTACCGCGATGAACGCCACAGCCGCCACTGCCTGTCTCAGCTCACGCGCTTTCCTGCCATGACGCCGATACAACCGGGTGGCCCGCATGTTGACCTGCCGTCGGGCTCCCGCCTGACCTACTGAGACGTCCGCTGCTTGTCGCTGTACATAATACGGGGTGGAAGCGCACCGACAGCGGCTGCTACCAATGGTCCGTGCAGTCACCTGTCGTCGTATAACACTCCTCAGAGACCCACGTGCCGGCGCGGCTGCGGGTGGCTAAGAAGTTAGACCCGCACCGGTCCAGCTTCTATTGACCCCTGGAGACCACCGCCTCTGAACGTATCGACGTCTTTGTCGACGGCTGTGGGAACGGCGATCTCGTTGTCCTCGGGCAGAACAAGCCTCGCAACGATCCCTCGGATATACCACATGGCCGCCATGTGAATGGCCTATCCCCATGACAAATTCCTGAGATGATCGTGGATTCACGATCTGAGAAGTTTAACTGGTTGCTGCAGGGTTGCTCGCGTTCCTGTGAGGCCAAACGGCCCGGCGATGGCGGGGACTGTACTTCTGTCTGTCTGAAATCATGGCGTTCGTCTCACATTAGCACCCCACGTCCCGGGTACTTGCGAAAGGGTGACAGCCGCGGCGATGGCAAACAGGCCTTGGGCGTGAACTGCCACTGGGATTCAATGATCGATCGCGTGAATTGCCGGATACTCGCCATTGCCGCCGGATCGGCGCGCATGCACCTGCCCAGAATGGTAAAGACTTGCGCGCGCATTTGCACATCGAGGAGAGCTGGAGCAAGCTCGGAGTTGTCCCCGCATCCCATTGAGTCCCACCCTGACTTTTCCCCAGACTTCCGTTCCCTTCTCGTATTCAGTGCGAACCCGCCGTCTCTGTCGTCAGCAGGGACGGCGACAAACCTGTCAGGGCGGATGTAGGTACAGGGATCGCCGTCATCGACAACGTCGGCACGTGGCGTTGTCGCGTTCGATATTGCTTGATCACAGCCGACCCTGTGGATGCTTCGCCATCGCAACAATTCCCATTGTCATACACAAGTTTATCGTTTGCGCAGGCGAGAACAGCTTAGCCGAGATGAGGGTGTGCACGTCGCATGCCACTGAGACCGTGGGTACTCGGCGCTCATTAGCGGCTGCAATGACCGCTCCGCCTGTCGGATGCTCGCATCCCGAAGGTTGCGAGGCATTTCATCAGACGCTGAAAGAACCTCTGCGGCAGGTCATCTGAGCCGGATCACAAGATCGAGAACACGATGGATATTACGCCAAAGCTCGGAGGAATTGAGCTCTTGTGCAAGGATCACAACCGACACAGAGCTTCCGTTGCGGAGCCTGTCGATCTCTGACGGAGAAGTATTGGATCTCGACAGGCTGCGAGGTCTGCCGGCAGCAGCCGAAACGCCAGACCTTAGACGACAACCACATGTAAACCACTTGGGCCCACTGCGTGTCATACAAAATTGCCTAAATGGGGATAATTCCATGATTGATTGAAATGTGCGGGCTACGTCGTGCCTCTGGACGTGTCTCAGTTGTTCCACCATCGCCGGCGGAAGCGGCCCCTCGCCTCCAGCAAGGCCCTGCTTATTCGTAGTAGGCCCGGGTTGAAGCTCTCCCACGGACATGGCCCGCTGACCGAAAGCACAGGGAGCTTGAATACGCCTCGCACATGCCCGAAAATGTTCCATTGTGATCGAAACTCTAAGAAGAGCGAAGAGTGGTCACCTGAGGCGCCGTCGCGCGCCCGCTTGATGGCGAGGCGCTCCCGCCCATCTTCGGCCGCTATTATCCTTACTGAGAGGATGGAGGAGCTGTATAGTTCACCAAAGTGCACGGTTGAAGAGCTTGCCATGTCATCAGGTGGTAGGAGCAAGGCGTTGTGGGGGGGGGCGCGCCTCAGCTCCTTCCGACGACGTGGCGAAGGATTATTGATTAACACGAGAGAGACAGCCGGTCTTTCAAAACGTCGGGAGAACAACACTGCCCCGTTGCTACTCCTAAGCCAGCCGGGCCGCTCGTCAGGCGCGAGGAGGTCCGGGAGTCTGACTTTGCGTTCTGGTCCGCCTGTGCCGTGTATTCTCCGTGTAGTGAACCTCGTACGAGCATGACCTCGCGCGCCTTCGCGAAGAGAACTGAACAAGCTGGTCGGGTGATGCGCGGTGGCACGCGCACATCATCCGGTCGTCGGCGGTCACAGGAAACGCGTTGGAGCTAGCGCTTCTACGCTTGCCTCGGGTGTCGGATGATCGCAGCAGAACCTGCACTCTCAGAGGTCCGTTCCGCCGTGCCAAGCGAGGTTTGACCGACTGAAACCCCGCAAGTATGCGAAAGTAGGATGAGGCCAGATTTCTGAACCTGCGACCGATGCAGTCCCGGGAAGGGGGGGGGCGGGTTGGTGGCAACCATGGCCTCGAGTCAAAGACAACTGTTGCGTCCTCCTAGCATCCCCCGCCAATTTTCGATTGTTCTCACAGCACTGTCGGATAATTGAAGTTTACTGCCTCGTGAGAAAAGAGTTGCATCAACTTGAATAATGCCTGCGGGGCGAGCTGCCACTGGCCGACGCAGGAAGCGCGACAGGTGAGAAGGCGCGCCGTCGAGACTGGCGCTGGCCGCGCACGAGGTCTTGATCCAAGACCGATGCCACTGGCACACACAGGACAAGTCTGATAACCATCTTACGCGCGAGGACGCAAGTACGACGGCACGACGATGGGTGCTGATCGCAAGGTCGTGATCACCATGGCCGCCACAGCATCTTCACCAAAGCCACCGTACATCTCGTTGTCGTTGACAGCCGCGCCCAGCTCGTTCAGAAGCTCCATACTAAGAGCCACAACGTCGCCAACTTGTTGCACCAAACCAACGGGCGATCCCATTCAAAGAACGAGGGGCAACTTACGGCGCACGGGCCTAGCAATGCAGGCCTCGAGCATCGCGTCGAGACTGCCACGCACAGTACGGCAGACCGCCTATTGGCCCCTGCAAGGCTGACGGCTATCTGCGCCTGGCGTGGCGGGGAGTTCAATTGCCGGGAGCTGATGGCTGACTCGTGCACGAATGTGTACATCCGAATCAGAGCGAGGTTGGCCCGTTCGCGCCGGGGTGCACAGACAGCGCACTGTCCCCGACTCTGGGCCTCCGGCATGTTGTCATGCTCGCTGTTTGCGCTGGACAGCCCGAGCGGCGAGTCCTGGATGCGGATAGACGCGCGGAACTGGCGCTCTGGCGCATCGGCGGCGGTACACCTCGGCGCACTCTATCATGCGTGCATGTACATCATGCATCAGCTCCGAGCTTCAAGCTTCATAGTCGTGCTGCCCAGCCAGGGACGATTGACAAACGTGAGCAGCGGATGGCCGGATACGGCAAGTATGAGATGGCGGTCGTCGGGTGTTGAGCGCCAGGATGATGTGGTCGGCCGGTGTGCGTGGTTCAACACGGAGCATCTTTGGAGGGACGAGGAGGGCCTGGTGACCAGAAAGAATTCAACACTCACGGTCCGCACCGGTGCCGACACAGCGATCGTTGAGCACGTCCCCAAGCAAAGGAGGAACCCTGGAACGAGAAGCTGGGCATACACCGACACCGTGAAGATGCGGCTGCGTCATTCGCCAATCCCCGAGGGAGGGGTTCATGCGGCCGACAATTCGCACAACGATCGAGTAGCTAGTTGCCAGCTGGCCCCGCCCTGGCTTCCACTTCGCGACGAAATGAAGAGTTCAATGGCTTGTATTTGCATGTATTAGCCTGGCCGCGAAAGACGAATACATCATACGAACACATAAAAGTCGCCAGTCGGTATCGATCATGCTTGAGCGAGTTTCAGTCCGCGACGGCTCGGAGGAAGTTTGTGGTATCTTGTCGGCTTTACTGTTGCTTGGACAGCGCCATCAGGCTCCCCACGAAGGTAAGGATCTGTGTGACTAATGGTCAGCAACGAGGACTGTTGTGTTAGAGGGGACAAAGCGCACCAGGCGAGAGCGAATGTCAACAATATCTTCAGGCACCAGGAAAATTGTCGCGTTCATCTTGCGGGCAATGGAGATAGCGAGCTTAGCGTTCTGCCTACGCTCCTCGTAGTCGCCCGAGTCTGACACATTCACAACTAACGAGTAATCAACGATGCCAGGCCGCAGCGCATCCAATAGATCGAGGAAAAACGTGCCCGTCGTGATCGCCGGGTCTTTGAATGAGCGCAGCGTCTTCGCACTCGGCTTGTGTGCCGACACAGTCGAATTCGCCCACTTGAGGATCTCCGTGTCGGTGATCGGCCGGCCGGAGCCGCTGAGACTCGCAAGCGTCTGCGAGATGTTGAGGCGCATGAGCTGCCAGACGAGACCGAGCACAAGAGTCTTGGTGCCGTCGACAATATCGGCGCCCTGGATGCCAACCAGGTGCATCTTGTTTTGCTTGGCCAGGTCGACGGCGTAGTTAGCGTTCTCGACGCACTTGAAGCGTGAGAGTTGCGCCTGGTTCGGCGTGACGCCCAGCTCTTCCTCAATATCATTGGTCGAGTCGGACGGGAAGTTGGCCTGCGTCGGTGAACTGGCGTCGATCTGAACCTTGGGCTTGGACACGCGCCGCCAGACAACAGAGCCAGGCAAGATCTTGTCGAATGCTTGGAGAATGGCAACACCGCTCTGTAAATTGTTAATCACTATCGCCAAAGACTTGAAATGAAAAGGACATACCTTCAAGTTTTCGAAGAGGTTGTAGACCGCGGGGTCAACACCGAGCGAGTTAAGCCACAACGTGAAGGCACGAGCCTCGCGCTCGCCCTCTGCGTCGAAGTCCTCCACCGCGCCATAGTCCTTTGCCTCTTCCGGATCGAGTGGTGCAAGGCCCGGGTGAGTGTTGAACAGGTTCGCTACGAAGGCGAGATTGAGACGCGGGTTGCCCGAGAGGAGTGACGGCGGGGTGAGGTATTTCCTGCAACCAATGCGATCGGCATTTGTCAGGACCTGCTCGGCGCGGGTTGGTAGGTTTGCAGTCTGCAGCGGCGCGAGAGAGCAGTCATCCGGTTTGAGCTGATTAAGGAGAACAGTGTAGTTCTCGCCGTCTTTGACATCCTTGCTGAAGTTGTTGACGCGACGCTTCCAACCGGCAGCCTTGAGATGATAGTTGAACCAACGGAGAAGGATCTGGTCGGGTGTCAGGCGTAGAAGGTCTTCAATGGTTTCGCCCTCCTCGCATAGACGATAGAGCTCTGGGTGAATCTTAATGTCGACGCGACTGAGCAGACCCTTGCGAATAATCTGCCAGATGAGGCCAAGAATGAGGTGCTCTCGGCCCTCTGCGATGTCCGCGGAGCCGATGTTGACGACTGAACAGCCGATACCGCGTGCAGAAGTGATGACGATATTGTTGTTCTCCGTCATCTGGAACGCATTGAGTGGCTTGCGCGCGGTATGCTTGTTCAGGACACGGGTGTCGATGGTGTCAGGCACGGAGTCGTTGATGAGCTTGCACAGAATAAGACCGTCGCGGCATTCGTCAAAGATCTGCATGCTCTCGGTCGGAATGGGCAGCCGGGTGCCAATGTCTGGATCTCCATCGAGCACGCCGTTGATGTGAGCGGTAAATTCGCGACGTTCGTCCTCGTTGATCGTGTGCGAGACATTCGCATTCGAGCCTTGGACAGTCACCTTGCCCTTGTGTGATGTCAGTTTCGTACTGTTGTCGCGCAGTTTCGCATGCAGCTACAATATAGCATTGTTAGCGCAGTTAGATGAGATTGGTTGTGAAGGCTGACCTCGACCCAGTCCTCGAGATCGACCTTGCCCGACGCGTCGACGGGAACTGTCTTGAGTGTCTCGCGAACCTGATCGTACGACTCGCCACTTGACTGGAGCGAGCTGATAACGTTCGCCTTGGGCACTCGACCAGGCGTGTCCGTGTCTAGTGCACTGAAGATTATGTCAGTAGCGGGATCGTGGCGCAGGTTAGATATCAGACGGACTTGAACCGATTAATGAGATCGAAGATCTCCTCTTGCGAAACCTGTGGGTACTTCTTCGCAAGACGGATAGCCTGCATCGTGTGTATATGCCTGGCACGGGAAGCGGGATCGAGACGAGAGTGGGAGAGAAAGGGGTGGGTACGTCAGATGAGCCGGCCCTCGCCGGACTAAGTTACCTTGTGCTTGTTGCTCCGCAGCCAAGCTGCACAGCTCGTCCCCAGCGCAGCACTCAATGAGAACGCTCAAGAACGCCTGCGGCTTTCGGCGGCCGTTCATTTGTTGTACTCTGCTCCGGCCTTAGTCGCGGGCAGGCAGCGGCGCAGTAGCTGTGGCAATTCGAACGAAACCGGCTCTCAAGGACTCGCAGGATGCTTTCATTATAGTTTGCGCTCGCGAGTCGGCACCTAGCCTTGGCGAAACTTCCGCAGCCTGCGCTGATAAAACAGACAAGGTCAACCGCCGATTACTGAACATAACCTGAAGTAACTAACCAGTTGGTGGTTTCCCAGAATTCCCATTACAGCCATACTTGAAGTGCCATTGGGACTTGTAAAGGCTTGGTTCTCATTTCTTTTTCTTGGCTCCTTGGGCTTGTTAAAGTTGAGCCTGAATGACGACATTGCCATGTTCCTGTTGCTGCTACTGAACTGCACAAATGGCTCATTATGATGCCAATGCAGATATGCTCAATTCAAGATGCAGCTAGGAAGAACTTTGAGGAGGGTGAGAAGGTGGTACGGCAAATGCCGGATGCGCAAGCCGATCTCTTGCTCTCATTCACGTCTCCGCGCATGACCGACGTGTTCCGTGATGTTCCCGAGTTCTTTGAGGTCCGCAGCTTGGATTAAACCATTTGCGC
>Ga0247815_10004156_pt1 | contig 10219 bp, 12 predicted proteins | sample UWRJL194509B1_FD_181014 | JGI IMG/M metagenome (GOLD analysis project Ga0247815, IMG submission 181014) | Plant litter microbial communities from Arlington Agricultural Research Station in Wisconsin, United States - UWRJ-L194-509B-1 | ecosystem: Environmental > Terrestrial > Plant litter >... | reverse complement strand
CCTCCGTTTGCGAACCCTGACCTTGAAAATCATTCTGTTTACCCGCAAAGTTCCACATAAAGTACCGCCAGTACATAAAGCCCATCTGGTAAGATGCCATAAAACTCAGGTTCTTGAAAAAAGAAGGCGTCTCACCATCGGAAAGGTTCATCCATTGCTTATAAAAATCTACATGGTGCGGCTTATTGCTGTACATCCTTGGGAGCAACATATTTTTATCATACTCAGCCTTAAAATCCTTGCCGATATCCTCATATTTATTTTGGCCCCTCCTGTATTGCGTACCCGTTTCCGTAATGCCAACCTGTTGTGCATCAAATGTCTGTCCGTACAGCAGTGGCGTTTGTCCGTAATTGGTACGCCCCAGGTAATTATACAATGAATAGGCATTGTCCGGGTTAGACAGGTTCAGATTAGGCTTGGCATTTGCCCTGATGATGATCAGGAAATAAGAACTAAATCCGAACAAGACAAAAGTGAGGCAGATCAGACTCAGGTTCAGGTTGTACTTTTTGTGTTTTATAGAATAGTAAATACCATATGCGATAACAGAGAACAGCGCCAGCAAGAAAAACACTGCACCGGAACCAAATCCAAAATCAAGGCTATTCACAAAGAAAAGATCAAACTTAGCCGCTAGCAATACGGTATACTGGATCACCAGATACTGTACAAGGAACCAGATCAATCCGGCTGCGCCTATGGCTTTAACAATGCCCCAAACCCCGGATTTCGGGTTTTTCTTGAAATGATAAACCAGCACGATGGCAGGAATGGCCAGTAGGCTCAATAAATGTACACCGATAGAAAGACCAACAATAAAAGCAATCAGCACCAGCCAGCGGTCGTCCTCGTTGTTTTCCCATTTAAGAACAGCCCAAAAGACCACTGCGGTAAACAGAATGGAAAGCGAATAGACCTCTGCTTCAACAGCAGAAAACCAGAAGGTATCTGAAAAAGTATAAGCCAGGGCACCAACTGCACCTACCGCGATCACCGTCCAGCTCTCCTGCATGCTTTTCTCTTTCTGATATAGTTTTGAAGCCAGCAAAGTAATGGTCCAGAACAGGAACATGATGGTGGCTGCACTAAACATGACAGAACTAAAATTCATGAAGTAGGCAATTTTTGCGGTATTGCCCAATGCCAGCAAGGAAAATAGTTTACCGATCATCAGAAACAAAGGTGCTCCCGGCTGGTGTCCTACCTGCATTTTATAAGAGGCCGCGATGAATTCTCCGCAGTCCCAGAAACTTAAAGTGGGCTCCATGGTGAGCCAGTACACCAGTCCGGCAATAGCAAAGAGCACCAGTCCGGCAATGTTGTTGATTTTTTGAAATCGGTTCATGGTTTAGATTATAGTTAATAGGTATTTAAAAGTAAATATTAAAACGAAGCGATTCTGAAATTTAACATTTCTTCACATTTGACAGGCGGAACAAAATCCAATCCGCATTGTTGTATAGGTATAAAACTCTAAAACCATGAAAACAAAATATTTAAAAGGCGTAATTACCCTGGCATTGGGTACCGTCATTTCATTTGGCAGTTTTGCCCAGGAAAGAAAGAAAGAATCAGTCGGCAAGAAGATCGAGAAGACCGCAGAGAAAGTAGGCAATAAAACAGCCGAAGTCGCTGTAAAAGGAGGTGCAAAGGTAGCCGACCAAACCTTTAAAGGAAAAATGGCTCCAGACGGCACCAATGTTTATATTGATGGTAAAAACCGCAAATATTATGTAAATAAAAAAGGTGCGAAAATCTATCTTAAAACATCAGAAATCAGAACAAGACCTGTTCAGTAGTAGGATGTTTAAGAATTTTTATGCCTGAAAGCAATCCGTTATTGCCATCAAATTACCCAAGTCATTAATCGCCCCTGCCGGACTATTATCACGGCGAGGGCGATTTTTATATGATATTTCACCAATAAATTAGGAACTAATTCGACTCGTATAGACATGTTTTTAGAAAAACGTTGTCATATGATGAAAAAAATAACTTTAGGTCAATTAAATATTTGATATATTCGGGTGCCATGAGATATCAAGTATTTTTGACGGGAATTTTTCTTCTTCTTGTAAGCTTTATTTCCTGTCAAAATGGTGCTAATGATTCTGTAAATGAAGATGGGCAGCGCAGAGAGAGCCTGTTTAAATATGCAAGAACGCTAAGAGATACACCAAGACCAGCCTCTTCTATTTCCTACTTAGACTCTGTCTACGCGGCTAATAAAAACGCTAGCGTGTTGGATCTGTGGTACAAATACGATTTTAAAAGAGATTATTATGCGGAGACTGATGTGAAATCAAATTTGCCATCAGTTTATGTTGACAGCATGTTGCGAATTATGCAGGGAAGGGAAAATCTGTATAAACTCGAGTACGCACGTTCGCTTTTTCACAAGGGCGGTGTATTGCTGACTCAAAAAAAATATTCAGAAGCCTTCCAGTATTTTTATAGCGGCAGGAGGTTTGCACAAAAAAACCTGGACAGTTGCAGTTATGCCCAAATGACTGAGAAAATCGGCCTGGTGATGTACAATCAAGGTAATTATGTGAAAGCAATTCCCTATTTCAGAACTGCTTTCCAGGAAAACAGGCAATGTAGTGCCGATGCTGACTTCCAGAACAGGTTTATTCTGCCGCAGTCCTTGCTAAATACCATCGGGTTATGCTATGAACGTATGAATAAAGCAGATAGCGCCATTTTATACTACCGTAAGGCACTTTCTTTTATCAGTGCGCAAGAAAAAAAGAATCTGAATGAATCCAAGTTCATCTCAGCAGCACGGGGTGTAATTTATGGTAACCTTGGTGGCGTTTACGCTGTCAAACTTGACTATGATTCTGCCGAAAAATACCTGCAAAAAAGTATTGACATCAACGAGCAGCCCGGTTTTTATAATGAAGATGCCCGCACGGCCAAAAATAAACTGGCCGCATTGTATATACAATTTAGTCAATATAAAAAAGCCGATGTGCTTCTGGGTGAACTGCAGGGTAGTATTGATGCTGACGATGCTAAGCATATTGATGATTATTACTTCAAAATGAAGTTGAGCAAATTGCGTTGGGACTATTATGACCGCAACAAGGACTACCTATCGGCTTATAAGTATTCGCAAGACTATTATAAATTGCACGACTCCCTGATCAAAGCCAACGCATTTCTAACCAATGACTACCTCAATGAAAGTTATGAGAACTCGGAACGGCAGCATAGCCTGGAACTCTCAAAGAAGGACAATAAGCTTAAGACAGTCTATCTTTTGGCTACCTCCGGTGTTTCCTTTCTCGGCATTGTCATTCTAATTGTGGTTTATCTGAGTATGAAGCGTTACCGTGGAATCAGCAAGATCGGGGCGGAGCAAAACCTTAGGCTGCAGGAGACACTTGCAGCATTAGAACAGAGTCAGCAGGAAAACACCAGTTTGATGCGTATTGTGGCCCATGATCTTCGCAATCCCATTGGCGGCATCACCATGATGGCAGAGATGATCCTCAAAGAGCCAAATCTTCCCGGAGAAGTCAAGACTATGGCAGAGCTGATTAAAACCTCGGGCGATAATTCCATGGCCTTGGTTACCGATCTGTTGAATTCGAACGTCAGTTTTAAAGAACTTAAGAAAGAAGTTGTAGAAGTGCACAAGATGCTGGCTTACTGTGCAGATATACTAACTTTCAAAGCTGCTGAAAAAGGCCAGAAACTGATCGTGAAATCGTCAAATTCCCAGTTGACCGTCAATACAGAAAAGATCTGGCGTGTGATCAGTAATCTGATCGCGAACGCTATCAAGTTCAGTCCGAATGGCACGCGGATTCTGGTCAACTCCACCGACCTGGGCGATAAAGTGCTGATCTGGGTGCAGGATTTTGGCATTGGTATCCCAGCCGAACTGCAGGAGGAATTGTTTGACATGTATGCTGATACAAAGCGGGCAGGTACATCCGGGGAAAAACCTTACGGTATGGGACTGGCGATCTGTAAACAGATTGTTCAGGCTCACAATGGTCGAATCTGGTGTGTGAGCGAAAAAGGAAATGGGACCACATTCTACGTAGAGCTACCTAAGTACGCTCGGTTTGCGGATTGATGTGCTACCTATCCGCCACACACTTTATTCAGGTTTGATACAGGGTTGGTTCAGTCTGGATTGAACCAACCCTGTCTGTGGTATGAAGCGATACTGAGGAATGGGGGGGAGTGGCATGGTAAAACAGATGCGTTATAATCCGTCAAAGCAGATCTAATAAATTCCAATAAATAGTTTTGCCTGACGACATTTGTATTTGATTTAGTGGGTGATTTGAAAATTAATAACTAACATTGATGCTGTTTAGCTAACTTTATTCAGGGAGAAAATATTTCATCATGGCTGCTTACGGCACATATACCGATCAGGAATTGACTGCCTTGCTAAGAGAAGGAGACCAGGCTGCACTTACTGAAATTCACAACCGGTATTATATGGTCTTGTACGCTCATGCTTACAAAAGATTTCCCTACAGGGAAGAAGTGCTGGATGTGTTGCAGGAACTGTTTACCTATCTGTGGGACAATAGAAGCCAATTGCTGTTTACCAGCACACTGCCCGGATATTTATATGCATCTATCAGGAACAGGATTTTAAATCTGCACCGGAACCAAAAGGTGCGTGCTGAGTATGCCGTTTCATTGCAGGACTTTGCTGAGCAAGGCGAAAGCATTACGGACAATCTGTTGCGAGAAAAAGAACTGCTGCGGATAGTGGAGATGGAGATTGCCGCACTGCCTGTACAAATGAGAATTATTTTTGAGCTGAGCCGCAATGAAGAATTAAGCCACAATGAAATTGCCGAAAGACTAAATTTAAGTCCACAGACCATACGCACCCAGGTGCGCAATGCACTCCGTATTTTGCGCGTTAAGCTAGGCGCAAACATATTCCTGATCTTTTTTTGAATTATGTAAATGGAAAGTCAGGTTCTTAGAGGTCTGCTAATTCTTCAGGTTTGTGTTCACAAAGTTCTGCGCATACTTTCTAATCATTTCCCTTACTTCTCTGAACTGCTCCATTACCTCTTCATCAGTTCCTTTGGCTTTTGCCGGATCAGGAAAATTATGGTGTAGCTTGATGGCTTTGGTGGGGAAATAAGGGCAGCTCTCCTTAGCGTTGTCACAAACGGTGATGACGAAATCAAAATCGATCCCGGTGTATTCGTTCACATTGTTGGAGGTATGGCCGGATAGGTCAATTCCGTCATTTTTCATGATCTCAATGGCCTTTGGATTCACACCATGGGTTTCAATACCAGCGCTATAGATTGCAGCGGCATCACCAGCAAAGTGCCTTAGGTAGCCTTCCGCAATCTGACTGCGGCAACTGTTGCCAGTACATAATACGAGTACTTTTGTCATGTTTCTTTTTTAAAATAATAGCCAGATCAAATTAATAATGCAAAATTTTGCATCCCAGCCAAAGATCAGTTGCAGGACAATTACTGAGGTGGTTATTACGATCGGCTTTTTATATCGGATGAGTTTTCTTAACATTTAGCAGCAGCCAGAACCCGGTTCACAAGTTTGTCCTTCGCTAACAAGATTGATCATTTGCAGTTTTGGCTTTTCCTGTTTGATGGTTGGTGCACAACATTCTTCACCTGAATCTGTTGTTCCGCAACTTCCGCCTCGCGAGATCGCCTTACACTGTGTGAAATCCGGGACCAGGTTAACGATCAGGTTATCTCCCTCGATGATAAATTCGCCCGGATACATTTGCCTGGTATCAAAAGCGGAATTTCCGAATTCTATCTTCACTGTTCCCAGCGGATTAAGTGGCAAAGACTTTTCGACAATTTTGACTATGGACAAAGCTTTGCTGACCTGCATTGCCCTTTCAGTATCTTGCACTGATGGTTCCCAAAGTTGGACGATGACCTCTGTCCAGGTATTCATTTTGCCACCACAATCTACCGACACAATTGGTGCCTGTTTGATTTCGGTGATGTGATAGGAGGGATCTACCCATTTGCCTTCCGCATATTGGAATTGCAGGGTTAAGTCCGGATTTTTCTCTAAAGTGGCTTTGAATGTTTGCCAGTTGGTCAGTTCTGTAGTTAGCATAATATTGCAATTTTACGATTGATATAGGTAAAAAAAGGTTAGCAGCAGTTGGTTTCGCCTTTATAGGAACCGAGGAAAGCTCCAAGTTGGGCTCCCAATAATTTCCAGGTTGTAGGGTTGATGCAATAGCAAACACTCACGCCTTCTATGGTTCCCTGAATGATCCCTGCCGTTTTGAGTTCTTTGAGGTGTTGCGAAATGGTTGCCTGAGCCAGGCCAAGTTCGCCTACCAGATCACCGCAAATGCAGGTGTTTGATATAATGATGCGTTGCAGGATGGCGATGCGGGCAGGATGGGCAATTGCTTTCAGTAATGTTGATAGCTGGTTTTGCTCGTCGGTGAATATTTCTGATTTGGTAAGTCCCATAGTTTTATATCGCAATATTACGATATGTTATTTGGAGTTGCAAATATTTGCAGAGAAATTGTTATGTGAGATTGTTTATATTGTAACATTCCAAGGTTGTGATTACCTTATATTACATTTCATTCATGAGCATGTCTTCGTTTATCAACATCGAGCCCAGGGCTCATTTTTGCAAGGGAATGGCAGCTCCATATTCAAAAAAAGATGAAAACTAGCTTGCTTCCTTTACTGATCTGTTTGAGCCTGAGCGTCTCAGCACAGAAAAAAATCAATTCCGCATTAAGATTGGAACTGGATACAATTTTGCTGACAGATCAGGGTATCCGTGAATTTTTAGATTCTGAAGTGAAACCATCGCGAAAAGACACTTTAGCTAATTTGCTTGGCTATCCGAGGGACATACTGGATAAAAAGCCCTGGATAATTATGCAAAAGATTGATTCAGTGAATATCCTGAAGGCAGAGCGTATCATTGCACAGTATGGTTACCCAGGTAAAACAATGGTTGGGGAGCCTCAAAATACTGCGATATTTTATGTCATACAGCATTCCGACAAAATATCCAAATATTATAAACTGATTGAGAAAGCAGGCCGTTCGGGCGAATTGCCTTTCAAATATGTAGCTATGATGCTTGACCGGAAATTATTAAACGAAGGTAAGGAGCAAATTTACGGGACACAGGTTTATTCACAGATGATCAAAAATCCACAAACCGGACAAAAGGAACAATTCGCCTATGTGGTGCCTATAAAAGATCCGAAACATGTCAACAAAAGGCGAAAGGAGGCTGGTTTTGATTTAACAGTTGAGGAGAATGCACTTAGACTGGGTGTAACTTACAAGGTTTACAGCTTAGCGGATATCAAAAAGATTACGAATAAATAAGAGGTGCCCCTTATTTGTGCTGGATTGCCATGAAACTCTCAGCTGCTGGCCGTTAATTGGGGAGCAAATTTCTGCCCAGTAGGTTTAACCTCCTTTATTTTGGATTTTTGTAGCGTTTGCTTATTAAGGCTCGTTTTTAGAGTAAACCAATATATTTTTTATGAAGACTTTTACTCTAACCTGCGTATTGCTATTATCTCTTTCCTTATGTTTCACTTCCTGTAAAAAGGACAACGAGGCAGATCCTGAAAACCCGCTTGTGGGGACCTGGGCAGAACTTGACCTAACGGCTGCAAGCCGCTCCATTAACTTTACAAAAGACAAAATCTTTAACCTGTCAATAGGATACAGTAACGGTGGGGGGACATTGATCAGCGGTACTTACACCCTGGAAGGCGACCGCCTGAAGACTAAATCTTTGGAAATGCGCGAACAGCAGCCTGGTATGAACATGGTAAAAAGTGCAGCAAACGGAGAGATTTATGAAAATGCAACCTTTGGTATTTCCGGCGATATACTGACGCTGAAATACACAACCTATCCTGCGGATGCCCCGGTGAGTACAACTGCAAGATTCAAAAAGGGTTTAAACATCGACTAATTTCAAGGATGCAACGGTAAAAGGACGATTGTTACGGGATGTATGGCCCGCCGGGAACGCCCCATCCCCATTTCGGCATGGGCTCGTCTTGGCTGGCATTTACTTCGTCCAGATTGGAATTGATCAATGCCAGGCGGGTGCCCCATTCTATATAGGCCATGAAAGCGGAACGGAATTCCGGATCATCCGGCACTGCCAATTCGTCGGCGGTCTCAATTAAAAGATGGATCCATTGTTTCCGCATGCCTTCTGATAAATGTTTTCCGACGTGGTGCCGGATCATTTTATAGTGACTTCCTTCTGAAGTGGAATAAAATTCCGGGCCACCGAAGACTTCAGCAAAAAAATGAGCGACATGAATCCGGTGCGCTGAAGACATGTGCTTGAAAACAGGTTCCAGTAAGGGATCCAGTAAAACCTTATCGTAGAACTGTTGCATGAGCTTTTCAAACACTGGCATTCCGCCAGCCCAATCATAAAGTGTTGGTATTGTCTTCATTGGCTTTAAATATATAATATTAAGCATTATTCCGCTTTCCAGCAAGCCTATCCAGTTCAATAGTGGCCGAAGTACGGGCGCTGATGAAAAAATGATTTTTTGAGAACGAATATCTTTGTAAAGTGTTAAACAAAGAAGTTTATATATATGGCTATGAATACTGAAATAGGCTTTGGCGGCAGCTGCCACTGGTGTACGGAGGCCATCTTTCTTTCGCTCAAAGGCGTAAAATCGGTTAAGCAGGGGTGGATCGCTTCGGCAGAAGATCTGTCCCGCTTAAGCGAAGCGGTACTGGTTAGGTTTGATCCTGAGCTGATCCCGCTTCAGACATTGGTCTCTGTTCATTTGCATACCCATAGCTGCACCTCCGCTCACAGCATGCGGGATAAATACCGTTCAGCAGTGTATGCTTTCAACGCCGGGCAGCAGACGTTAGTGCTTGCCATCATCCAAGCTTTGCAACAGGAGTTTACGGAGCCGATCATTACTGAAGTGATCGAGTTCGGAACATTCAAACTGAATAGTCCAGAATACCGTAATTACTATTATGCTGATCCGGAAAAGCCCTTTTGCCGGAATGTTGTCAACCCTAAATTAATTCAGCTGTTGAAAGATTTCTCTGCGGATGTTGATCCGGAGAAACTGGACCATCTTAAGGGAGAATAAAGATTTGGGATCATTTATTCTGCCGGGTATTTGCTATTGGGAATGGTTCCGTCGTCATCCAGGTTAATGATTTCAAAAGAGGTCTTCATTTTTAGGCAGATGTTTAATGATTGCAGGTGTCACCGCCAAGAACAGGAAACGTGCCAAATTCTTGCGGATTTAATGCTCTAAGTACCTTTAAATAAAAAATTGTGCTTGTTCCCTCTTCAAAACCGATTTCTTAGGAGATGAATTTTATATTAAATTTTTGTAACAGATCTGCCAGTCATTTGGTATGCGATTTGTAATCATGTGTTTACCTATAAAAAACATAAAACTGATCATCTACCTATGAAAAACATTGCTTTCAACAACGCCGTATGCGACCACCGTTCCTGCCTGGAAACCTTCGCCATGAAATTCACCCAGGATGTGGAAGACGCCAATGACCTGGTTCAAGACACGCTGATCAAAGCCATTCGTTACCATCATTTGTACAAACAGGGCACCAACCTGAAAGGTTGGCTGTATACCATTATGAAAAACACTTTCATTAATGATTACAGAAAGGGCAGCCGTAAAAATGCTGTGATATTGAACACCGAGGAATTCACACCTCAGTAGCTGAGCGTCAGTGCGACAATCAACCAGGCGGAAAACAAATTCCTGATGAAGGATATTCAGACTGCCCTGAGCCGTTTGCAGCCAGAGTATTCAGTTCCGTTCCTACGTTATTTCGAAGGCTATAAATACCATGAGATCGCCGAAGAAATGAACATCCCGATCGGCACGGTGAAGACACGCATCCACATGGCACGCAAGGAATTAAAGGAGTGCCTTAAAATGTATAAGGACAGTTATAAAAATGAATTGAAGTCCGCTTAGTCGAGTCAAATTAAGGAGATGAATGCAAGCGGTGGCCATGTCCACCTGGCACCTGAAACACCACTTGGCGCATATTCATTTAGCGCTGAAAAACGCTTAGGATGGTGAGGTTTTCGGTTAAGGGGGCTTCAGGGCCTGCTAAAGGATAAAAAAGCCAGCAATTGAAGATTAACTGGTCAGGGTGTCGTTTAAGTCCGAAATTCCAATTTGTTTCAAAATTACATGCCGCAG
>Ga0247815_10004154_pt1 | contig 10226 bp, 12 predicted proteins | sample UWRJL194509B1_FD_181014 | JGI IMG/M metagenome (GOLD analysis project Ga0247815, IMG submission 181014) | Plant litter microbial communities from Arlington Agricultural Research Station in Wisconsin, United States - UWRJ-L194-509B-1 | ecosystem: Environmental > Terrestrial > Plant litter >... | reverse complement strand
CCGCCACTTCCCGCCAGTGGAGCCCAGCCCGCCCAGCGCGACGTGGTCGCGGCCGAGACCGGTGCCGCCAGGCCGACGGCCGTGACCAGTGCCAGCCCGAGTAGTGCCAGTCCGAATTTGCGTCGCGTCGCCATCGCTCCACGGTATGCCCGGCGCGCCCGCGAGCACCAGGGCCTTCGCTAGGCTCGGCTCATGCTGCTCTCGGATCGCGACATCAGGGCCGAACTCGATTCCGGACGGGTCGGCCTCGAGCCCTACGACCCCGCCATGATCCAGCCGTCGAGCGTCGATGTACGCCTCGACCGCTTCTTCCGGCTGTTCGACAACCACAAGTACCCGTTCATCGATCCGGCCGAAGACCAGCCCGAGCTGACCCGACTGGTCGAGACCTCTCCTGACTCGCCGTTCATCCTGCACCCGGGGGAGTTCGTGCTCGGCTCGACCTACGAGACCGTGACGCTGCCGGATGACCTGGCCGCCCGTCTCGAAGGCAAGAGCTCCCTGGGTCGCCTGGGCCTGCTCACCCACTCCACGGCCGGATTCGTCGACCCGGGTTTCAGCGGCCACGTGACGCTCGAGCTCTCGAACGTCGCCACCCTGCCGATCAAGCTCTGGCCCGGGATGAAGATCGGCCAGCTCTGCTTCATCCGCACCAGCTCCCCGGTGGAGAACCCCTACGGCTCCGGTGCATACGGCAACCGCTACCAGGGGCAGCGCGGGCCGACGGCGTCGCGCTCGTTCCAGAACTTCCACCTCACGCACATCGCGCGCGACGAGTCCGAGCTCGACTGACTAATCGTTGATTGAGTAGCGCACGCGCTCTGGCGCGTTCGCGTATCGAAATCTGGTTTGCGTTGTGGGTTTCGATACGGCTGCTCCTTCGTCGCGGCCTACTCAACCAGCGAGCTGCTGCAGCTGCCAGCCCAGCCAGGGGCTGAACGCGAACGGCGCACCGGCGACCGACGTGCGCAGGGCGTCGGGGGCCAGCCAGGCGAACTCGGAGACCTCGTCGGGATTGGCGGCCACCGCATCCGTCGTCACCGCCCGAAACACCGGGCAGATCTCGTTCTCGACGATGCCCGAGGCGTCGACGGCGCGGTAACGGAAGTCGGGGAGCACCAGCTCGATCGACTCGACCGTGATGCCCAGCTCGAAAGCGGCTCGGCGTGCGATCGCCTGCTCCATCGTCTCGCCGGGGGCGGGATGACCGCAGAACGAGTTGGTCCAGACGCCGGGCCAGGTGAGCTTCGCGAGTGCACGTCGGGTGACCAGCACCAGGCCGTCGGCGTTGTACACGTGACAGGAGAAGGCGAGGTGCAGCGGCGTCTCGGCGGAGTGCACTACTCCCTTATCGGCCGTTCCGACAGGGGTTCCCCGATCATCGACCAGAACGACCAACTCCGTGTCTGTGATCATGACCGTCCGTTAGCCTGAGAATGTGACCGGCCACGAGCTTGAGACAGTCTCATCGCAGAGACAAGCCCAGGTCGACGCCGTGCTGGATCGCTTCTTCAGCCTAGCCAAGAACCGCGCGACGAGTTTCGGTGCCGACTATGTGCGGCTGTGGGAGACCCTCGAGTCGAATACCGTCGGCGGCAAGCGCTTCCGCCCGCGCATGGTCATGACCGCCTATGACGGTTTCGGGGGAACGGATGCCGAGGCCGCCGCGTACGTCGGCGCCGCCTTCGAGCTGCTGCACACCGCCCTCATCGTGCACGATGACGTCATCGACCGTGACTTCAGCCGGCGCGGCGCACCGAACGTCTCGGGAAGCTACCGCGACATCGCGACGACCGCCGGCATCCCGATTCCGCGCGCGGAACACCGCGGCATCTCGGCGGCGGTCATCGCCGGCGACCTCGCGCTGTTCAACTCGCTGCGCCTCATCGACCGCAGCGGCGCGAGTGACACCGTGCGTGCCCGACTGCTCGAGATCATGGACGAGGCCCTCTTCGCCTCCGCCGCCGGAGAGCTCATAGACGTCGACTTCTCCATCACCACCGACGTGCCGCGCGTGCACGAGGTGATCACCATGGAGCGCTACAAGACCGCCGTCTACTCCTTCGAATGTCCGCTGCAGGCCGGTGCGGTGCTTGCCGGGGCCAGCGAAGACGCGGTCGACTGCCTCGGCCGATTCGGCCGCGAGATCGGCATCGCGTACCAGATCGTCGACGACCTGCTCGGCGTGTTCGGCACCGAAGCGCAGACCGGCAAGACCACCATCGGCGACCTGCGCGAGGGCAAGCGCACGGTGCTCATCGCCTACGCCACCAGCACGAAGGAATGGCCGCTGATCGAGCATCTGGTGGGCAAGGCCGACCTCAACCACGACGAGGCCGACTACATCCGTTCCGTGCTCACCAGCTCCGGCTGCCGGGGGTTCACCGAGGGGCTGGCCCGCAACTACACGAACGAGGCACTCGCGCACCTGCAGAGCGCCGACATCCCGCTGTCGCTCCGGGCGGAGCTCGAGCCGCTCGCCGCCGACCTGCTGGGCAGGATCAAGTGACCAGAATCAGCGCGCAGACCGGGCTCGGTCTCTACGATCGGGTGGCCGACGAGACGGCGTCCATCGTCATCCGTCGCTACTCCACCTCCTTCGGCCTGGCCTCGCGTCTGCTCGCGGCGCCCGTGCGGCGGCACGTCGAGAACATCTACGCGCTGGTGCGAGTCGCCGACGAGATCGTCGACGGACCCGCGACGGATGCCGGCCTCAGCCCGCTCGACGCGGCGGGCGTGCTGCACGAACTCGAGGTCGAGACCGAGGCGGGCATGTCGCGGGGCTTCAGCTCGAACCTGGTGGTGCACGCCTTCGCCCGCACCGCCCGAGAGTGCGGCATCACACCCGACCTCACCCGCCCGTTCTTCGAGTCGATGCGCGCCGACCTCACCGCCAGCGAGCACGACCAGGAGAGCTTCGACCGCTACGTCTACGGTTCTGCCGAAGTCGTCGGACTCATGTGCCTCCGCAGCTTCCTCCTCGGACAGAACGTGACCGAGCAGACGGACGCCCGGCTCGTGCATGGGGCACGCCGACTCGGGGCGGCCTTTCAGAAAGTGAACTTCTTGCGCGACCTCTCCGCCGACTTCGAGACCCTCGGCCGCAGCTACTTCCCCGGCGTTCAGGTCGACTCGTTCACCGAGGCCGACAAGCTGCGACTGCTGGATGACATCGACTCCGACCTGCGCGAATCTGCCGCCGTCATCCCACTGTTGCCGTCCTCGTCGCGCCGCGCGGTCGCCCTGGCGCAGGGGCTCTTCACCGAGCTGGCCGTACGGCTTCGGGCCACCCCCGCCGAGCAACTGGTGCGGTCGCGGGTGCGCGTGCCCGACCCGGTGAAGTTCCGCATCGCGGCGGCCGCCCTCGCAGGCCGGACTCCGCGCTCGTGAGTCGCGTCGTCGTGATCGGCGGAGGCATCGCCGGCCTCGCCTCCGCTGCGCTGCTCGCTCGAGACGGACACACGGTCACCGTTCTCGAAGCGCGCGATCAGGTTGGTGGCCGCGCGGGATCGTGGGAGAAAGACGGCTTCCGCTTCGACACCGGGCCCAGCTGGTACCTGATGCCCGAGGTGTTCGACCACTTCTTCAAACTGCTCGGCACCAGCGCAGAAGAGCAGTTGAGGCTGGTAACCCTCGATCCCGGTTACCGGGTGCTATTCGAGGGGGTCGCCGATCCGATCGACATCACCGCCTCGCGGGAAGAGAACCTCGACACCTTCGCCGCGATCGAGCCGAAGTCGCGGGCGCGCATGGAGAAGTACCTCGACTCCGCGCGGGAGACGTACGAGATCGCGAAGCTGCGCTTTCTGTACACGAGCTTCGCGAGCATCCGTCCGCTGTTCCGGAAGGATGTCGTCGGCAAGCTGGGCAGGCTACTGAGACTGCTGACGCGACCGCTCGCCTCCCTCGTGGCGCGCACGGTGAAGGACCGCCGGCTACGGCAGATCCTCGGCTACCCGGCTGTGTTCCTCGGCTCGTCGCCGTACATCGCGCCGAGCATGTACCACCTGATGAGCCACCTCGACCTCGAGGGCGGAGTGCTGTACCCGATGGGCGGCTTCACCCGGCTCATCGAGGCCATCGCCGGTCTCGCCCGCGCCGAGGGCGTGACCATCGTGACCGGCGCGAGCGCGCGCCGCATCCTCAGCAATCGCGGGCACGTCACCGGCGTGGAATACGTGGATGCCGCCCGCCAGACCCACACGCTGGCCGCCGACATCGTCGTCTCGGCCGCCGACCTCCACCACACCGAGACGCAGCTGCTGCCTCTCGCGCAGCAGACCTATCCGCAGGGCTACTGGGACAAGAAGGTTCCAGGGCCGAGCGCCCTTCTGCTCTACCTGGGCGTGAGCGGCGACCTGCCCGAGCTGGAGCATCACACGCTCTTCTTCGCGCGGGATTGGAAGAAGGGCTTCGCCAAGATCTTCGGCAAGAAGTCGTCTATTCCCGATCCGGCATCCATCTACGTCTGCAAGCCCAGCGGCATCGATCCGACCGTCGCGCCCGCCGGACACGAGAACGTCTTCGTGCTGGTGCCGATTCCGGCGGACCCGTCCCTCGGGCACGGCGACGACCTGACCGCGGTCGGCGATCGGGTGATCGAGCAGATCGCGGAGTGGGCGGGCATCCCCGACCTCGCCTCGCGCATCGTGCTGCGGCGGGCCGTCGGTCCGGCCGACTTCGTCGACGATCTCAACTCCTGGCGCGGAACCGCCCTCGGCCCGGCCCACACGCTCGGGCAGAGCGCGATGTTCCGTGCGGGCAATCGCAGCAAGAAGGTGCGCGGGTTGTTCTATGCCGGCGGGTCGACCATTCCCGGCATCGGGTTGCCGATGTGTCTGATCAGCGCCGAGGTGCTGGTCAAGCGGTTGCGTCGTGACACGTCGACCGAACCGCTGGCCGAGCCGCTGCAGCGCACGGTCTGATGGGCATCCTCTACCTGCTCGGGCTGCTCGTCGCGCTCACCGGCATGGTGGTGCTCGATCGCCGCTTCCGGCTGTTCTTCTGGCGCGGGCCGGTGCGGGCCGCCATCGTGTTGATCGTCGGCCTGCTGTTCTTTCTGGCCTGGGATCTGAGCGGAATCGGTCTCGGCATCTTCTTTCGCGGCGAGACGTCGTTCATGACCGGCGTGCTGCTGGCGCCCGAGCTGCCGGTGGAGGAGCTGTTCTTCCTTGCGCTGCTCTGCTACCTGACGATGAACCTGTTCGGCTTCCTCAGCGCTCGCCGGTCGGGTGCCCGATGACCTACTGGCAGCTCAACCTGCTGTTCCTGATCCCGGTAGCGGTGATCGGGGCACTCGCACTGATCAAGGCGCGGCGCACCGCTCGGCGTGGGGCGGTATCCGTTCTGCTGACGCTGTTGATCCTGCTGGCCTTCACCGCGGTCTTCGATAACGTGATGATCGGGATCGGGCTGGTCGGCTACGACGCCGCGAAGATATCGGGGGCATTCATCGGCATCGCGCCGCTCGAAGACTTCGCCTACGCCATCGCCGCCGCGGTGCTGCTGCCAGCACTGTGGGTGCTGCTGTCGCCGACGCCTCGGAAGGACCTCGCGTGATCCGCCAGCTCTTCGTCTCGTCGCGCCCGCTCAGTTGGGTCAATACGGCTTTCCCCTTCGCGGCGGCCTACCTGCTGGTGACACGCGAGGTCGACGCGACCTTCGTGATCGGCACCCTGTACTTCCTCATCCCCTACAACCTCGCCATGTACGGCATCAACGACGTGTTCGACTACGAGTCCGATCTGCGCAACCCTCGCAAGGGCGGCGTGGAGGGCGCGCTGCTCGACCCGAAGGTGCATCGCATCACCCTCTGGGCGGCGCTGATCACGAACATTCCGTTCCTGGTATATCTCGTGATCGTGGGAACGCCGCTGTCGTGGCTGGTGCTGGCGATCAGCGTCTTCGCGGTCATCGCCTACTCCGCGCCGCGCCTCAGGTTCAAGGAGCGGCCGTTCCTCGACTCGGTCACCTCGGCAACGCACTTCGTCTCGCCCGCCGTCTACGGCGTGGTGCTGGCGGCGGGCTGGGCGGCCCCGCACTGGTTCCGTCCGTCGCTGTGGTGTCTGCTCGCCGCGTTCTTCCTCTGGGGCATGGCGTCGCACGCGTTCGGCGCCGTGCAAGACATCGTCGCCGACCGTGAGGCGAACATCTCCTCGATCGCCACGGTGATCGGTGCGAAGGCCACCGTGCGGCTGTCGCTCTTCGCCTACCTCGCCGCCGGTGTGCTGCTGCTCTTCACGCTCTGGCCCGGCCCGCTGGCCGCCATCCTGCTCATCCCGTACGCGATCATGGTCGCCCCCTTCTGGAACCTCACGGATGCCGAAGCCGAACGCGCCAACCGCGGCTGGCGCAAATTCCTCGCCCTCAATTTCGTCACCGGGTTTCTGGTGACGATGCTGCTCATCTGGTTCTGGGTGCTGCATCCCGCGTGCACGACGTCGTTCGAGTGGGTCCCTTACGACCCGACGGTCGACTACGTCCGGTCCTACGTGCCGTTCACGTCGCTCGACCCCGGCGCGTATAGGTCGACTCTCGTGCTCTGCCCCGTTCGTTGATACCCCATCCGGTAGCCGAGACGCACTGCCTCCCTGATTGTGCCCGTTCGTGCCAGTTGTGCCTGCTCGAGCAGGCACAATCCGCACGAAGGGGCACAATCGCTGAACTCAGTGCGGCGCGCCGCCGCGCGCGACCGCCGCCACACGCGACCGCCGCCGCGCGCGACCGGCACCGCACGCGCGCAGCCGGCGCCACGAGCAGCCGCGCCGCGCGCGCGGCTAGGGTCGTGCCATGACCCTGCTGGAGATCGCCCTCGACGACGTGGCCGGGGCGCGCATCGCCGAGCTCGCCGGGGCGGACCGCGTGGAACTCTGCTCCGGTCTGGATTCGGGCGGGGTGACCCCCAGCATCGGGATGGCGCTGGCCGCGGCATCCGCTCTGCAGCACACCGAAATGCAGAGCTCGCAACTGCGGGGCACGGAACTCGCGCTGCTGATCCGCCCGCGGGCCGGCGACTTCGTCTACACGCCCGACGAGGCCGCGGTGATGGTCGCCGACGTGCGTGCGCTGCGCCAGGAGATCCCGTCGGCGAGTTTCGTCGTCGGCGCGCTCACCGCCGAGGGTGACATCGACGTGCCCGTCATCGAGCGCCTCCTCGACGCGGCGGGCGAGGCGGATGTCGCGTTCCACCGCGCCGTCGACAGCACCCGTGACCTCGGTGCCTCCGTCGACCTCCTCGCGCAGCTCGGACTGCGCCGCGTGCTCACCTCGGGCGCTCGCAGGACGGCGGTGGACGGCATCCCGGCCCTGCGCGCTCTCGTCGAGAGTGTCGGAGACGCCATCACCATCGTGGCCGGCGGCGGGGTGCGACCCGACAGTGTGCAGCGGATCGTGGCGGAGACCGGCGTGCGGGAGGTTCATCTGCGGGCGGCGCGGCAGAGGGCGAGCGCCTCGGGCTGGCGCAACCCGGAGCAGGACTACGGCGTCGACCTGCTCGAGACCGACGGCGAACTCATCGCGCAGATGCGAGCACTGCTCTCGTAGACCCCTGGTGAGCGCCTCCGAGAACGGCCAGAGTGGAGGGACACATTGAACAGAAGGGTTTCACCATGACCGAGAGCTTCCACGACTGGTTCTTCGAGCAGGCAGACCGCCCGGATGAGGTGGGTGCGCTGGCGCAGTCGGTGAAGTCCGACAGCTTCTTCCCGACCCACGGCGGCAAGGCGATCTTCGAGGGCTACTTCGAGGGTGTCTCCGAGCCGGCGTCGGCGAAGAAGGCCTTCGAGCGTGCCTGGGAGGAGTTCGAGGGGAAGCCCATCGCCCCCTGACGCACCCGAACCAGGCCTGACGCACGCGCACCAGTGAGTTGCATGTTCGGGTGGTTATCCCGCGATCAGAACCACTCGAACATGCAACTCATGCGGGGGTGACCGCGATGTCGCGCTGACCGACCCGCACGAAGAACATCAACACCAGGCCGATCGCGAGCACCAGGACGATGCCGAGGATGCCCCAGTAGGTGGCGCCGAAGGCCACGATGAAGATGGTCCAGGCCGCCTGCGACATGAAGCTCGCCGCCCGACCGGTCGTGGCGTACAGACCGAAGATCTCGCCCTCCCGACCGGGCAGCGCCAACCGGCCCAGCAGCGAACGACTGGATGCTTGCGCCGGCCCCACGAACGCACACAGCAGTAGCCCGAGCACCCAGAACACGACCTTGCCGCTGTCGTGGAACAGGAAGGTGGCCGTGCCCGAGGCCACCAGGCCGATGAGGGCGGCCAGGATGACGGCCCGTGCTCCGAAGCGGTCGTCGAGGCGTCCGGCGAGGATCGTGCTGATGCCGGCGACGAGATTGGCGGCGATGCCGAAGGCAACCACCTCGAGGAAGCTGAAGTGGAACACCAGCTTGGCGATGACGGCGCCGAAGGCGAAGACCCCCGCGAGGCCGTCGCGGTAGACGGCGCTGGCGAGCAGGAACCAGAACGTCTGTCGAGATGTACGGAAGATGCCGACGATGTCGTGCACGAGCACCCCGTAGCTGCGGAAGAACCCGACCCGCGGGCGACCAGGCGTCGGCGGGATCTCGGGAACGGTGAGGAAGATCGGGATGCTGAACACGATCGTCCAGATCGCGCAGCCGAGCGCGACGAGCCGGAACGGCAGGCCGTCGTCTTGCGGGATGCCGAACCAGTCGAATGAGTACGCCACGACCACGATCACCAGGGCCACGATTCCGCCGACGTAGCCGAGCCCCCAGCCCAGTCCGCTGACCTTGCCGATCGTCTTGCGGGTCGAGACCTGCACGAGCATCGCGTTGTAGTTGACCCCGGCGATCTCGCTGAACACGCTGCCGGCGGAGACGAGAGCCACACCGAGGAAGAAGTAGCCGGGAGCGGCCTGCACGAAGAACAGCAGCGCGGTCGCCAGCACGACGAGCCCGGTCGAGATGGCGAGCGCCCGCTTGCGGCGTCCGGACGAGTCGGCCCGCTGGCCGAGCACCGGGGCGAGCACGAGGATGATGAGCCCGGCGACCGTCCCGCCGAGACCGAGACCACTGGCGAGCTCGGCGAGGCGCGCCTCTTTCAAGGGATTGTCGTCGGCGAGGGCCGCGATGTTCGCGGGGAGGAAGGCATCCGTCGTCAGATAGAGGGCGGTGAAGATGAAGGTGAGGATGACCGAATTGAACGGCTGCGTCGCCCAGTCCCACAGAGCCCAGGCCGCCACCCAGCGGCGCGGCACGACCTTGTCGCTGTCCAGGTCGAGCCCGGCGACGGCGATCGCTCCGGTCTTCGCGGGGTTCGGAACGATGGGCGTCGAGTCGGTCATGCCCACAGGCTAATGGCCGACGGGAAACGCCCGGCCAACTCGCGCGATGGCGCGCTCAGGCGAATCCTGAGCGCACGCTGGGGATTCGGTACCATTCGGGCATGACCGAAACCGTCGCTGCCCCGAAGCCGCTGGTCGTCGAGAATCTGCCGCTGCGCCAGCGGCCCATCGACATCCTGTTCCTCGTGATCTTCTCGATCTTCATCGTCACCTGCATCATCAGTGACTCCGTGGAGGGGCTCGGCCTCGATCAGGTGGCGGATTCGCCCAACATCCTCGTGCAGTGGAACTACTGGTACGCCTCCAATTTCGACCCGCTGTATCAGTCGCACCCGCTCTGGTTGCGTTTCATCAGCGGCACCTCTGCCTTTGTGTACGTGTTCTTCTACATCCTGTTGATCATCTCGATCCTCAAGGGCTTCAACTGGATCCAGCTCTACTCGGTGATCTACGCGACGATGATCATCGCGCTGACCGGCATCCCGATCTTCGGTGTCGAGTTCTTCGGTCCGGTCGGCGAGCGCACGCCGAACCCCGGCGTGTTCCTGCTGTTCAATGCGCCGTACATCCTGTTCCCCCTTCTCCTACTGATCCGGATGCGCAAGCCACTGCCGTTCACGCGCAAGTTCTAGCGCCCGGCGTGCCCGAGTTCCGGGCATTATGCAAGCCCTGAGGGTAGTTGAGTCAGGGCGACTCAAGTTTTTGCCGAATGGACTTGACAGAGTTATCCACAGGTATCAAACTTGAGTATGCGAGGCTCAAGTCTCGCTCTCAAACGTAATTCAGGGAGATAGAGCAATGGCTCGTGCAGTAGGAATCGACCTCGGAACCACGAACTCCGTGGTGTCCGTGCTCGAAGGTGGAGAACCCACCGTCATCACCAACGCAGAAGGCTTCCGTAC
>Ga0247815_10004152_pt1 | contig 10228 bp, 18 predicted proteins | sample UWRJL194509B1_FD_181014 | JGI IMG/M metagenome (GOLD analysis project Ga0247815, IMG submission 181014) | Plant litter microbial communities from Arlington Agricultural Research Station in Wisconsin, United States - UWRJ-L194-509B-1 | ecosystem: Environmental > Terrestrial > Plant litter >... | reverse complement strand
ATATCACACTTCCTCCTCTTCCTTCGTGTTCATCCCTTCACTCCACAACCCTTGTCCTTTCATATATAAGCTCCCAGACACTAGTTAGATGTTCCCCAGTTCGAAAACCAACTTCGATGTCCCTCATGTCAATATCCATCTTTCACTAGGATCTTCAATCTACTTGTCTTCTTCATCGTCCTCCTGATTTGACTCTGTCCTCCTGATTTGACTCTGTCGGCTCAACTCCTTTGGTCACTCCATTTTCGGAGTGCTCCTTAGTCTTTATCAACATTCCACTCCTTCCGCCAAATAGTCAGGAGGTCTTCCTCATGTCTCCGACTTGGTCGCTATCCGCTAAGCACCAAGAGGTTGTGTCTATTGCTCCGAGCATACACTCCCACTCCTTGTCACCACTCCGAGCACACACACATCACTCCGAGTTTTTTCACTCCTTGTGACTCCGAGTGGCCTTGGCACGTCCCGTAACAGGATGTCACGGCTGCAGCTGAAAGCTCTCTCGATGTCGACAGATGTTGCTGTGAAGGTATGTTAGCACAGATGCACAGAAAGAGAGCACAGAACTCACCAGGGATGGACAGAAAATCTGTTGCCATTGGGGCAAGGTGCGGGAAAGCACTGCGGTGGCGCTGCCACCAGAGCAGAGCGTTGCCATTGGCTGGCAGCTTGGCCGGTGTATTGAGAAATGTCATGAGCTTGTTGTTCACCTCGACTGCGCTGTGCAATGGCACGAAATGGGTGAACTTGTTGAAGATGTTGTTGTTGTCCTCGCTGTCATTGTCCTGTAACAACTCGTCAGTGTGTGACAGACAGTGTATGTTCAGCGGGAGGATGGATTGACCTGGCCTGCAAGGTCAAACACAATCTGAGGCATGGTGTCCTGCACCTCATTGAGAATGGCATAGTCATCCTCGAAGATCTGGCAAGTCATTGTCATCAGCGTGTCAATCCATTCTTGCTCCCATCACATCTGTTTGAGGTAGGCAAGGTGGTGTGTGGGGTGGAGAACTACAAAAGCAAATGAGTGAGAATGAAAGCAGTGGCACAAACAAAGCAGAACAAGAGGATAAATGACTCACAAAGCGCAATTTGACAGAGAGGGAATGTGTCCGTCCGGCTGTAGTACTTGTTGAGATGATGCTTCCCAAGCCCGACGGTGGCACAAATGGCAATGGAGGTGTTGTTGTCAGCCATGAGGGTGGCAAAATATTCATTGAGGACGTCCATCCCAGGGATGATGTCAGCCAGGCTAGGTGTGCAGTGCAAGAAGAGGACCTAGATGCAAATGGTCAGCACTGTGGTAAGGCTCAAGATTGAAAGAAAATTGACGCACCTTGAGGAGACATGCAAGCTTGATGAAAATGGCCCACTCCTCATCTTTGAGCTCGAACGCTTGAAGGCCAAGGCTGCGGTTGCCAGCCATGTCATCCAAGATGTCCCAGTAGACGAGGGCGAGATGGAGCATCTGGTAGGTCAAGCTCCATCATGTCTTGCAGTCGAGCGGGGTCTTCCTGATTGGGAGGCCAGTCGTCTTGCATCGCTCCTTGTACGCCAGTAGGAGGACTGTAACAGAGCATTGAAATCTTGGCGACAAGGCTGCAGATCTGAATGTGGAATGAATGTGCAATTGAGGGATGGCACAGGTGCCATGCAGGTGGCACAAGGAGTAGGTCGGTATGCCAGCATGCAAGACCATATGACCAGCATGTGAAATCCGACCAGCACGATCAACGTGCGCATTACAATCAGCACGAAGTCGTTATGCTGGTCGGTTGCATGTACAATGTGTGGTGCATTGGTGGCACCAGTCAGGTGGTACACGTGGGTGGCACGAAGTGCAGACACCGTGCAGTGGCCGCACAAGACCAAGTCACATGTCAGCACATGTGAAGGTCCATCCAGCATGCAGGAAACAAACAGTGTAGCGAGAGGAAGATGGTACAACAGAAGGGGAAACACAGAAGATGAGAGAGAAGATGGAGCAGGGCAGGGCATGCGGCATGAGACACAAGTGTCGTGCAGTGGCCACACAAGACCAAGTCACATGCCAGCACGTGCAAAGGTCACATTCAGTGTGCGAGATAGGAATGGTGTAATGTGATGAAGATTGAACGATGGAAAGGGAAGATGAGGAAGACAATGAAGATGATGGGGCAGGACAGGGGGTGAGGGTGGGAGGACAAGTTGTACTGTGTCAGCCAACACACCACATGCCACATTGCCACGTGCCATCAACAATCGCCGTGGAGCACTGAGAAGTGTCAATGTGGTTTAAAATAAGTCTGTGTGGGGCCAATGCAGTGAGAGAGCCAGAAACAATGCAGCAGGTGTGAAGGGGTGCATGTGAAGTGTCAATGGACACAGGAAAGTCAGTGCGAACAGGAGAAGGGATGGACACAAGGTGGGGGAGACGAAATGCAAGAATGACACTGATAAATGTGATGGCCAGCAGGCAACCGGTGTGGGAGTGGGCAAGTGAAGCATGGTACAAGCATGTGCGAGCACAATTGAGCAATACAGTGAGAGTGATTGGTGCATTGTGGAACATCAGTAGTCGCTGATATCCACAAGTATTGATGTGGTGTACCTTGGTCAAAGTGGTGGCTCCTGGGAGGCACAATGTGGCGATGTCTGTGCATTCATCAAACATTAATTTGGCGGCAAGTTCTGTGGCGATGTCACAGAACTGTCACTCTTCCTCATCCTCTTGCCCTGCCGGCTCCTTCCCCTCTTCGTTGTCATCATCATCTGGGTCTCCGACAGATTTCAACTCATTGCTGGCCACAGCAAGCTTGCGCATAGCCTCTACAAGAGCACGGTCCAGCTGACCGGGCTTCACATCCAACGGGTTGATGATTTGCAGTGCCACAAGGTGGAGGACGTGGTTGAGGCACCATCCTCGGTCGGTTTGGTTGAATTGCTTGACTAGTTGAGCCAGCGTCCCAGCCATCATATCATTGCTGGATGCTCCATTTGCCATCAGTGTGCCAAACTGGGATTGCGGGTGAGTTTCTTTCCATGTGCACGTGCAAGCCGTTTGCTGACCTTGTCCACCAATCCAAACTTGCGCAACACATTGTATAGCTTGCATGCCATGTTAGGGCCAGTGTGGGACTATGCATGGGTGGGTTTTCTGTCTGCCCTAACAAGACAGGATGCATACCTTGCTGAGCTTGGCAAAATCAAGCATGAGGCTGACTGGCTGGCCTTCCTCTTGATAGTGAGCACCAATTCCTAAAAATGTGTACTGGTTTGGCAATGTCCAACAGTCCATTGTGATATGGACAAAGCCCTTGACATTCTGGTGAGCATGTCAGTGTGTTAACACGTCTCTGTCACACTCACAAACCTTCAACTTTCTGCCGACATGCTCCTCTGCCACCTCAATGATTGCCTTCACATTGCGTGGGATCTGTGCAGGTAATGGGAGCCAGCACTCAGGGTTGCCATTCAGCACAATGTTATGGAACACTGGGTCGGACACAATGGAGAACGGTCAGCTGTTCTGGGTGCACCATGCCACACATTTGGCACTTCACCATTCAGCCGCCGCATCAGCTATACAAGTTACAAACATGCCTCAGGTGAGTGAGCTGCACCATGTCTGAGTATCCGTCAGGGATTGTGTGCTGTAGCTGACCTTGTTCTTGCCCAATTGTCAGAAAGCTGAAGTGATTGTGCCATCTGCATCGGCTGCAAGAGAGGCATGAACAACAGAGGCCTAGCCTGCCCGCTGAGCCTCATTGAGATGCTCCACCCCACGGCAGCGGCGCACGTGCCTCCGTAGGTTGCCAGTTGAGCTTGCATCCTTTGTGTCCGTGTATACATTGATGATGTGCTGACATGCTGGCACTGTGCAGGTGAAGACCAACATCTCACACTCACCGGTGGGTGACTGGACCTGCTTGAGCACTGGAAAGGTGTAGAACCTGTACACAGGTGTCACAGCGGACAATAGGGCGTTCAGTGCCCGGATGCTGAATGGGACGTTCAGCAACCTGTTCAGTGACCTGTTCAGTGGTCTGTTTGGCATGCCAGGCAGTTGAAAGAGGTTTTTCGTCAATTATTACCATGGCAGCGGCACAAAGTGTTGTCACGCTTTCAGTGGTCTGAGTTATTCTTGATCTTCTGACAGCAGGCAAACACGTGTCGGCATTTGAAAGATGAACTTGTCTTGGCTCAGCAGCCCATTTACCGACCACCATGGTGAGTTGTCTTGGCAATGACGGAGAGACGGCTGGGTGACACAAGGCTCAATGTGTCACGTATGACGAGTGTTTGTGCTCAATCAGGCTGGCGTGAACCACCACAGGTGTGACAACAATTTATTTGGTTGACTGTCAAAATAAATTATTTCCAGAAATACAACAGTCCCTTTCGACCACCTGCCATGCTGAACAGGTCACTGAACATCCCGTTTGGTGCATGGACACTGAACACCCAGTTGTCTGCTGTGTGTGGTCTGACTGCAGAGGAACTTGGCTGATTACATGGTAAGTGCATGGTAGCCTCATGTTATGTGTGCAGTAACTCACCAGGCTGCTTTACAGCATTGACTTCTGGGGTTTCGGCAGGCTCTTGCTGGGCTTCAGCAGTGAGGGCAGGTGGCTCAGGTGAAGGTGAGAGGGTGAGATCAACCATGTCTTGAGTGCCACTGTTTGTGTCTGCTGACCTGATCCTCTTCTGTGCAGGTTCAGAGCCTGCTGGCTTGTCATCACAAGTAGGCTTAGGCATTGTGTAATGAATGTAGGATAATGAGAGACTACTGGGATGATGAGCAAGTGTGGGGAGATGCTGAGATCGAGTGAATATGGTGATTGGTAGACTGGTAGAGGTAGAAGGGAGAGAGTGGTGCAGGCCATGTAAGACCCTAGGTGGCCTTTATAGCCAAGCATAGCCTATTACATCCCAAGTCATGAGGCTCTACTTGGGCTGGCTCAGTAGGTAATCTGCTATATCCTGAGCTCACTCGGGTCTGGCTGGGTCTGGATGGGTCCTGTTGGGTCAAAGAACTCAACCCACACCTGCACCCACTCGGGTCAGGGTCACAAACCTGGCCGGGTGACCAGGACCCAAGTAATTCACTAGTGGGGAGAATGTCAAGTACAAATTGGTTTCAATTTTTTTATCCTGTTAGACAACCCATACATACCATACATCATCTGTGAGCCCCAGTCCATGGCTCTCATTGTGTGTTTGTTGTGCATGAATCAGTGCAGTGGATCGAGTGCTACAGGCTGTGCAACACTGGCATGTCATCTGCCAAGATAGGGACATGGTCAGCTTGATTCCGACCATAAAAAACATTGGGATACTCACAATACAGTGCCAAATGACCATGTGCAAAGTCTCGGGGGTAGGGACACTCTGCAGTGGGGAGAAATCAGTGGGGGCTCAATTGGCGCAGATTTTCAAACTCCGATTTGAATGCGGCCCTCTTCCCCTCTTCCCCCTACCATCCAGACTGTTTAGAAATCATTTATTTCATGTAGATATTGTTCCTTAAATATTTTGGAACCATCACAGTAGGAGAAATGTATATAAATTAGCAGAAAATATAGCAAAATTGTCTGTGGTGGGACCCAGCTGGGTCAACCTGGGTCAGGCTGGGTTTTTCAGCCCAACCCGGACCCGACCCAAGCTGGGTCAGGGTACAAAACCCAGCCAGGTTACCCGAACCCGTGGAATTCACTAGTGCTCATTGGATATCCCACCAAGTATCATGGTTGGCAGCTGTGGAGTCCTGCAATGTGCAAGGTCACCATCACCGAGCACACCAATTTTGACAAACACTACTTTCCATTCTCAAAGCTTGCTCACGGTGTTCCAGCTCCTCTCTCACCTCCCATTTTTCTTTCTGGGTCCAATGCTACACCCCAGATACCATCCAATGAGGATATGCCAGATTTGTACAAATCTGATGATTCAGACAACAAATATGCAGATGTGCCCCCTGGCACATTTCCAGCACCTCCGCATGTTTCGTTTTGCCCCACACAGATTTTGCCTTTGATTCCTCTCCAATGTTGCACTGCATTGTCTAGCATGTCTCCCTCATTGTCAACTCAATCTCCGGATGAGTTGGACATCATTTTGCCCAGTGTTGCAAAAACTTGTTTGCAGTGCACATGTTGCGGCGACGCCAAAGGAGTCTCCAAAAACAATAGTGACACTCTCAAAGGTAAAAGAGGTCTTGATTGAAGAGAGAGGAGGGTGAGTGAGAGGAGGAGGAGGAGAGGTGGGTGAGAAGCTACTGTGGCAAAGTATTCAACCAGCTCGAATCTAAGGAAAGGAAGAGGGCGAGGGGTGGGATGGTTTATATACATCCTGAGCCTGACTGAGTCATGTGAGATCAAACCAAAGGGGCGGTAGCCTGGAGAGAAGTTGCTGTGGATGAGTAAGGCGCAGCAGGGGAGAAGTCTGAGAAGAGGAGAAGGTGATGGAAGGGGATGGGCCACATTGGGAAGTTGAGGAGCCAGATCGGGATGGGTCCAGACCGAGCCGGGATACTGAATAGGACAGGCCCCTACCCGAACAGATACATTGTACATGAGGGAAAACAGTATCTATCACGACTACCCAAGTGAGCACAACAGTTACTGCTATTTCATTGCATTTCACAACAATGCCAGGGGCTTCCATGCTGCCTATCTGTTCTGTAAGAAATCGGACACATTTGCTGCCTTCACCAATTTCCATGCTTTGGCTGAGCGACAGACTGGTCCCGACCTTTGTGCATTCCACAATGACAACGGCAGGAATTTCCTTGGCTATAAAGTGGTCTGCCCTGTTCTCCAGGCTTGGCGTGCAGCATCGCTATACAATGTGGAACCGTCCTCAGCAGAATGGTGTTGCAGAACACGCCAACTGCACCATTGTTGAAGCTATTGCTGCTGCACTCACTGAGTCTGTTTTGCCACACTTGTTCTGGGCTGAATGTCTTGCATCATTCATTCACGTCTGAAATCAACTCCCATCATTGTCCACTGCAGCGCGTGCCACTGTGACCACGCCATATGAGCTCTGGTTTGGTTGGAAGCCCGATCTCGCACATTTATGTGTTTGGGGTTGTTGTGCTTATGCGCATGTTCAGTGTGACAAGCACACCAAGCTTGACTGGCATGTGGTCCTGTGCATCTTCATCAGCTATCCTGACGGCTTTTGTGGTTGGAAGTTCTGGGATCCAGTGGCAAAACGGTCATTTGTTCAAGAGTGCTCAGAATTTGATGAACAATACTTCCCACTCTTGAAGGTTAACGTTGGGGTCCCACAGCTTGCACCTTTGCTGCCATTGTCCCCAATCACTGAGGACCATGAACCCACGTTCCCGTCACTTGATGCACAGCCTAACACTCGTGATGCACCAGAGTTGCCGTTGCAGCCTACTAAGCAGGTTCGCTTTTCGTCTCCATCACCGTCTGTCAGCCCAGTGCCATCGTCACCACCATTGTGTGCATCAGTCCCGATGTTGCCTACACCATCATGTGATCCATTGGACATGATTTTGTTGGACTTGTGCTTCCAGCACAGTCTCATGACTCTGGTATTGACTTGGTTCTATCTTTTGTTCCATTTTGATGATCACCCATTGTTGCTAATACCGATCCCACTTATGTGGTATCGTGTTGTACTTTTATGGAAAGATCGGCAATTACCGATGTTTGGATGTATTTGCGCTTCACTTGTATATAAACTGCATGGGAGGCAACTCGGGGTCAATCCTCAGTTGCCCTTCTCCCATTGCAGGTGTGTACAGTTATGCGCCCTCTTGTTCAATTGTTAACTCAGTTGCCCTTCTCCCATTGCAGAGGCTTTACAGCTGTTCAACAGGTTATGAGCCCCGCGCTCTAGGTACATCGCTCATCGCTTTGCACACCCAGTGCACTATCCGCCTCTGCACATTGCTATCGCGCACGCATTGCCTATCCGATCGCCGCAATCTTTGCTCTCATCAGCTCGCCGACGCCTTATCCGTTGCCAATCTCAATCTCATCGCCATCGCTCTCACTGATCATGCCAGAATCACTTCCCAAGTTCGCTGCTCTCAAGATCGGTGGCTTTGCCACCTGGGAGCCCCAGATCGTTGCCTACCTTCGCTTCAAGGGCTGGTTCAACATTGTCAAAGGCAACACCAAGAAGCCCACCACTAAAGATCCCAAGGCTCCCACCAAGGACGAGCAAGATGCCATAGACGACTGGGATGACATCAACCAGCACGCTGCTGGCGTGATCACCCTCACTCTCGCTCCTGAGGAGGTTGCCGCTCTGCACGCCTCGCTTGACACCACTGTTGCTCTGTGGACTGTGATCAAGGCACGCCACATCACCAACAAGGCTGTCACAAGCTACAACACCTGGTACGAGTCCTTCAACCTTTGCCTTGCGCCAGGCGAGACGCTCAATGTGTTTGCCAGCCGTGCACAGGAGGTCATGCACTGCATCCAGGAGCGTCACCCCAACACTGATTACAACATTGCCACACAGGATAGTGAGCTCGTCGTTCATGCTGTGCTGTGCGGACTCTTGGATGACAAGTCATGCAAGACCCTCATTGCTACCCTACTGGGCGACATGACCAAGCTAGCCAACATCACTAGCCTGCACAAGTGTCTTGTCACCGAGGACATCAGCCACGACACCACACCCACTCTCTACAGCCTCAAGAAGTCTGACCACAGTGTGCTCCTTGCATCAACTGCGCCTACCACCACTGCTGGTGCTGGTGCTGCTACGACCTACAAGCCCAACGACAACAAGAAGGAGTGTGCCAAGTGCACTTACAAGGGCTGTGGCAGCCGTCACCCAACCGAGTCATGCTACAAGAAGATCATTGCCAATCTGAAGAGCCACATCAATGACACGTCAGCCACGACCAAATCGGTCCGCTTCAACAACAGTGCTCACTCGGCCGCCACCACTACAACTGTGGCTGCGCTCAGCGCCAACGAGGGCTCTCTGACCATGGCATGTGCTCAGCTCCCCTCATCCGACGATGTTGCTGACGGTTTGTGGATCACAGACACCGGTGCTACAGCTCATATGACGCCGCACTGGGCGTTCTTTGTGACCTACGAGCCGTGCAGCACCCCGGTGCGCATCGCCAATGGCAACATTGTGCACGCAGCAGGGGTTGGCACAGTTGCATTTGTGCCACGTCAGGGGGGGGGGTAGATAAGCCTGCTGTCGGTTTTACAAAATTCTTGCACGTTCCGGATCTCCAATGCAATCTGTTATCCATCTTGTATCTGGTGCAAAACAGTGGCATTGTCATCCACACTGAGGGCGACAGCATGTTGTTTGTGCAAAACGGTACTGTTCTGTTCACTGCAACGATCAACGACGCTTGCACTGCGCATCTTGATGGCATGACCGCACGCACTGACTCGGTGGTTGCTAGCGCTTATCGCATGACGATCCCTACTGATCTCGCTCTCTGGCATTGCTGCACGATGCACCATCACCTTCACAGTCTCGATTGCGCCATCCGCAATAAACTCGTTACCGGTATCACTCTTGAATCACGTGCATGTCCTGATCCCATCTGCGAGCCATGTCTCGCTGGCAAGATGCAGCACATCCATTCTCATCAACCAACACGATCACGACCGGCGTTCTCGATCTCGTCCACAGCAATCTTGTCCAGATGCCATGTCCGGCTACCACTACTTCATCCTGTTCCACGACGATGCATGCTCTTATCATGCTGCCTATCCGCTCAAGAAGAAGCTGGAAGCGTTCAACGCCTTCTTGATGTTCAAGGTGTTTGCGGAGAACCAGACTGGTCGCAAGATCAAGGCATTCCAAGACGACAAAGGCAGTGAGTTCATGAGCAACAAATTCACCAACTTCATTGCGACAGCCGGCATCGTGCCACGTCACACAACGCACAATCACCTGCAGCAGAATGGTGTGGCGGAACATGCTAATTGCACCATCGTGGAAGCGATCACTTCCACTCTTGCCGAATCCGGCCTGCCACATTCATTCTGGGTCGAGTGTCTTGCATTGTTCATCCACGTCTGGAATCGTCTCCCGTTGTCATCACTGGCAGCAAGGAACACGGCGACCATGCCGCATGAGCTCTAGTTTGGCGTCAAGCCCGATCTTGCTCATCTCCACGTTTGGGGTTGCCGCGCATATCACCATGACCAGCGCAATTTTCGCGGTAAGCTCGACTGGCACATGATCCCTTGCATCTTTGTAGGGTATCCCGTGGACTACAGCGGCT
>Ga0247815_10004146_pt1 | contig 10238 bp, 7 predicted proteins | sample UWRJL194509B1_FD_181014 | JGI IMG/M metagenome (GOLD analysis project Ga0247815, IMG submission 181014) | Plant litter microbial communities from Arlington Agricultural Research Station in Wisconsin, United States - UWRJ-L194-509B-1 | ecosystem: Environmental > Terrestrial > Plant litter >... | reverse complement strand
AAATATCTTCAGCCTCCCCTGTATGCGATACGATACGGCTGATAGAATTGTATACCCCTTTTGCGTAGCGGTTATATAATGACGTATAAGCAAAATCACTACCAGCCTGGCACATGGAAATCAGCGTTTGATCGGTAACTTTTTCTGTTGACTGCATTTATTACTGGTTGATTGTATCTTTTAGCTGCTGCTCTATTTCCGTTGAAATCCCTTTTCTAATTGGAAGTCGCAGCTTTAGGGATAATGTTGCATAGGTTTGGAATTTTATTTTAAAAATAATTGGTTGGATTAGATCAAGTGAAATTACGAATCTTAATGTATCCACATGACCGGATTAGAAAGCCTCCACGTCAAAGAAATGAAACTTTTTTGATACATGTAATAATCTACCAATAACATTCTCTCAATATTTTTATTTTCTAAACTGCAATCGTTGCAACAGTAGAAAATGAATAAACTATATTGGCCCTTCGAAATGAAAGAGATTGTAAAAGTATCTCTTCTCGCTCATTATCAGTATGATTTGAATTGTAACTAAAGATTTATTTCATACATCAAACTACCAATTATAATATTTATTTAACAAGGGCATAATTATTGTCATACAAGTGAATATTATTACTACTATATTATGGAATCTAAAGTAAATGTGGACATATCTATTGACGAAAACACAATACAGTATTTCGAATCGATTAAAATAGTTCAATCATTCAATTCACACAGCAAGTTTGAGTTAATTCTCAATCATGATGTAGTGGAAGAAACCGGTTCTTTTAAGCTGGACCAGTCAAAATCGTGGGTAGGAATGGATTTTACAATTAGTTTAGATAATGGTGCGACTGATTTCAAAGGAATAATTTGTGAAGTTGGAATAGAGCAAAGCCACGGATTAAGGGGCAATTTAATAGTGTCAGGATATTCTCCCACGATTTTACTGGAAACAGGAGGTTTTTTAAAATCATATAACGATACTGATTTAAGAAGTATCGTTAATGAAGTTGTGGGCCGCGTAAGCTCAAGTGACCTAAACACCAGCATTTTATCGTCCTATAGTGAAGACATCAGTTATTTAACACAATTTAAGGAGAGTAACTTTTCATTTCTTAATAGATTAAGTGCAGAATATGGCGAATTTTTATATTACGACGGCAAAACTTTAAATTTTGGTAAACCAGATACTCAAAAGCCCGTATCATTGGTTCACGGACAAAATTTAAATTCTACAAAAATGTCCATCAGGGCTGCACCCCTAAATTTTTCTTACTATTCTTATAATTCCGAGGAAAATACTATGATTGAAGCAAACACTAAAAATAGTACTTCGGGATCTGATGGATATACGTCTTTCATAAAGGACAAAAGTGAAAGTATTTTTAGCGATACCACAAATAGCCCAATTAAACCAAGAGTAAAAAATAAAAGTGAAATTGATAAACTGATTGATAAACACACTGCTGCTGCAGAATCAAAACTTATAGATATTACTGGTGAAAGTACGAATCCTGCACTGAACATTGGGAGTATCGCAGAGATTAAAGTGTCTAAAAAAGGAGTTGACGGAATTTTTAAACAAGATGATCTTGGTAAATTTCTGATAATAGAAATTACCCATGAAATTGACGGCGTTGGACGTTATATAAATAATTTCAAAGGGATTTCTGCTGCTGCTAGCTCTATTCAGGTAGAGAATGCTAGGAGCCCTGAAGCCACGTCCCAAATTGCACATATAACAGACAATAATGACCCGATGCAGATGGGCAGAGTTAAAGCCAGTATGTTATGGCAAACAAATGGGAAGACAACAGATTGGATTCGTGTGCTCACTCCCGATGCCGGGTCAAGTAGTCAGTTCAGCAAAAACAGGGGGCAGGTTTTTATCCCAGAAGTAGGAGACCAGGTAATACTTGGTTTTAGATATAATGATCCGGATCGTCCTTTTGTAATGGGTAGTATATTTAATGGTCAGACAGGAGCCGGTGGAGCAATGCAAAATCATATGAAATCTATTTCTACACGCAGCGGTCACTTAATAGAGTTTGATGATGCTGATGGAAAAGAAACCATTACTATCACTGACAAGAGCAGTAATATCATTCGGCTAGACACTAGCTCCTCCAGCATTGAAATCAGTGCACCGGAAACGATTAGCATCAAAGCTAAAAATATAAATATAATAGCAGAGGAAAATGTTTCTGTGGCGGCTGGAGAAAATATGTCAGTTAATGCCGGAGAAAACATTACACAGAATGCAGGTCAGAACCATACGGTTATGGCAGAGAATATAACTATGGTAGCTAATGATAACATTAGTAAAACTGCTTCTAGCATAGACAAAACTGCAGAGCATGTATCTGTTAATTCGACCAAAGATAATATCGAGCTGAACAGTTCAAAACAGATTATCAACAAGAGTGGTGATATGGTCAAGTTATTTTAAACTTATGGGAGAAATTAAATATCTAGCAAAAACTATCACCGAAACCTCAGAAAAGGTAAACTGGTACGCCACTGATGGAAATATTCATTTTAATGCTGGTAAAAGTGTTATGCTCCAAAGTAAAGAGAAGGTGCAATATCAAAATTATGAAGCAAAAAACGAAGGACAAGTTATCCATGTACCAATAAAGCAAGTTGGAAAGTCTAAGCGCGATCCAGGAAAAGACAATGAAGGTCTTACTGCAGAAGATATGTTATTTAATGATCAACCAGTGGCATCATCTTCTATTCGAACGGATGAGATGTTTCATAAACCTACAGCAGAACTTAATGCCTATATGGTTCAACTGATGGAATCGTTATCAGTTGGGGAAATGGAAACAGTAGTGCTGGAAATGCAGAAAAAATTCGCAGATGGTTCTGGTGGAACTTACAAAAGCAGCATCCTCAATAGCCATATTGAATCTAACTCCGCATTTAAAACTTACCACGAAAACTTCAAGATAAAACTGCAAAACAGTTTAAAAAAATGTGGGTATGCTTTGAATAAGCAACAGCCGATAGTGATGAGTCTGCTTAATTTTTCGTCATTCTTAGATAAAGTAACTGGTTTAGGAATAGCTGTCCATCAAGTTTGGAGCGTAAAAGCGGAAGTAAAAAACTATACTTATTATAAATCTAAAAGATATTGGAAAGGAGAACTCCAATATACCTTTTATGATACTTATGGTTTGGACTGGGAAGATATCGTTAAACATGGAAATGATCATTTACCACAATATCATACAGGTAACTGCTTCAAGGCATGGTATATTTTACAGCATTACAGAAATGCTAAACCTTTTATTACAGAAATGAGAATAAACCGTCCTATTTCAGGATCTGCTTGATAAACAATTTCTATGAAAAATAATATCCTTTATTTGTTGACTACCCTGCTGTGTGTAGCTTGTCATTCAAAATCAAACTCAAAAATGAATCAGAAAACTGAAATATTACCTATAAATCCTTACTTATTTACCTTTAAAAGTGAGGCTGATGGAATCGTTGATGAACCGGGAGAAAGGCGCATTGGTTTTTTCTATACTAATTTCGCTAATGAGCCAAATGAAGCACACAGGACAGAACTTAAAGAATTGATAGCGAAGGAAAAAGAAAAAATTAAAGGGGATTTTAACTTGATATCCTTTTATGTTTATAAAAAGACGGATGTTTTAAATAATTCTTTTAAAGGTGATAAAACCTTATTGAGGTCACACAAAAAAGATCTAAGAGTCTATGTGAGATGGGTGAAAGAGAAAATGGATACTTTTTTTATTATAGAGGATAACAATGTAGTGTACGATCTGATTGAGAACAAAAAAGTCTCTCCACCCTATGAATTTGAATGACATTTCCGGATAACCTTAACAAATATAAAACCGATGAGCTCGAAAATACCCTATAAAGTCCTTAAGTCAGACCTCAAATTTTTATTCTCTTCCGAAATCACCGAACACGTTAATAAGGTTAATACTCAGAAGATTATTAAGACCAAGCTTATAGATATCGTGCCACAAAAACAATCTTTTTGGTCTGGAGAGCAACTGATAGAAATTAAAAAACAAGACTTGCCTTTTTCGAATTATTCATCAGGAAATCAAGCAGATAGATTTGTACATAAACTTGAAGCTGTATTAGCTAAGTTGATTGTAAAGTTAAATTCTAACGGTCTGCCCTGCGGTCTTCAAAATCAGAAAGAACTGTGGCAGGAATGGCTGCAGATGAGAGGGAAACTGGATTCGGAATTTAGTGGGGAATGGGTGGACAAAATATTAATGCGTATTGATAAAAAAATGCTCCCTTCAGATTCTCTGCCTGCTCATGTGACAGAAGATCTTTTCATAAGTGAATATTTCAATAAGCTTTTACATATGGAATTATCACCTTCCAACCTTCTTGTAAATCGAAATATTCATGCCTGGCTTCCTTTCCAAATTGATTTGCTGGAGAATTGGAAGGTAGAAGATAAGAATGGGTTTTACAGTATTATCATCAGTGGCAAGCTTAGAGATATGCCAACAAATAAAATAAGGTCTTGGCTAGAAAAATCACGTATTCCAAACCTTAGTAATGAAAAAATTGAGGTTGAAAGCAAGGGTATTTTCGATATTGACCTTAAAACTGGCTGGTGTTCTGCTTATCAAACCACTTATATTTTAAAGGTTCAAGACATATACCTGAGGGAGATGAAAAATAAATTAATTTCTAGATCAATCTGAACAATATGGCATGGACAACAGAACCCGAAATAAGCGGCAACGAATTAGATAGCGCCAATTTGCGAGTACCGGAAACAGCTTCATCTTCCTTAACAACAAATGATCCTGCAAAAAAAAAATCAGCTGCGCCAGAGGATAATGGTCCCGCAGAGCTTATGGTGTGTCAGGGTGCAAAGTGTACTTGTGACCAAGCCGTAGACCCCTCTCCGAAAGAATTAAAAGTCCTTAGTCACCATAAATACATCATTAATGAGGGCAATGAATCTAAACTAATTGCTACTACACAGGAAACTGACATAGTTAATCTCAATTTTGAGCAGTGTAAAATGCCAAACCCAAATAACCCGTCGCCATGTACAGCGAAATTGAAATGGAAAGACTTTTATGATCATGTAGAATTGCCTAATGGAGCTTATGTTCTTACAGAAAAAAGTACTGCAATATGTACTGCTAAAGGTGGAAATATTAAAATTATACAGCATGGACAGCAGGCAGAAATCACCGCTGCAGAATTAGAAAAAGCTAATGCTGCAGGATGGGCAGCAACAAGCCCACTGATGACAGAAAGCGATGTCGAGATTGTTGAAGAAGGATCTAAAGAGGACACCGAAGGCGCTAAAATTAAATCCGTCAAAGCGGTAGAGGGCGGAAAAATTTATCCAGTAAATACCGCAGTTAAATTTACAGTTGATCAATATTACAATCATCCTACCGAAGCAGAAAAGAAAGGAATAAACTGGATCGTTTATGATAAAAGTGGTCTGCCCGTATTAACAAAAAATGATGTAGGTGAATTGGTTACTGTGGGCTTCAAAACCCCAGGCACTTATATGATCGAAGCATTTGGCCATAAAGCTGGAGATAAGACCTCTACACTCGTTTTCCAAGTGAAGGAAAATGAGCTAAGCAACATCTCATCCGCAGCAAGGACAGTGAGAATCAATGAATCGGTTAATTTCTCTGCAAATAACCTCTTTCCTGCCCTCCCCTTAGCTGTTGAAAAGAAAGAGGTGCAATGGACTGTTACAAAATTAAGTGGTGAAGGCAATCCATCGTTGTTGCACAGCAGCGGTACAAGTACTCAGGTTATTTGTGCTAGTGAAACAGTTTATGTAGTTTCTGCTACACAAAATGGGAAAAGTATCCAATCTGAAAAGATCACTGCCCAACCAAACAGAATTACTGGTGTTCATGCCGATCATTCTAGCCTCCGTATTAATGAAACGGTAATTTTCACGGTAAAAGATTATTTTAAAATAACACCTGCAAATACCCTGGAAAAAGGAATGGTAAAGTGGAAATGCGTGGATATAGATCAGAAGGAAATTGCTGCATTTTCTGGACTGATCGGAGACACTGTATCTTATAAATTTGAACAACCTGGCAAATACAGCATTATGCCGTATTTAGCAAAGCCGTCTGACAATGTTAAGGTTATAATCACAGTTACTCAACCGCGATTGATTAAGGCACAATGGGAATATCCTGAGGGAGGCGGCAAAGATAAAACGGGGATGAACGAACCGAACCGGGCAAGCTTGATTTTTGAAGGATGTGAGAACCTTGTTGTACAATTATCTTATGGATTTATCAATAGTGATGGAACTTCAAAAGTTATCAAAGTTATTAAAGGAATTAAAATCGGTGCAGACCAGGTAATCCAATTAAAAGATCAGGATTTCATCCCCGGGCTAAATAATCAAGCAGGATTGTTTAAAGAGGGTGATGTTTTTTTCTTCAAAATTATTTGTACCACTCCTGGTTATACCATAGAAAATACCAACGTTAATCAACCCTTAAAAAAACTCCGTTTGTTAAAAGGGGAGAGCGTTGCCGCCGTAGAATTTAGCAAGGGAGGCAAACGGGTATACTATGCACAGTATGGTGATCAGATGAGTTGTTTAATACGGTCTAGAAATCTTTCTACAAAAGAGGTTACTGTAAGCATATACAGAAAAGAAGTGCGTTCTGGCTATGATCTGTTTAGAAAAGATACCAATGTTCATACCTCTACTGAAAAAGTTAACCCAGATGGTACTATAAAATTTAATTTTGTACTGGATAAAGCGTGGCAAAAATCGTACGATGATAAACTTCATAATTTTTACATAGTTATTAAAGAGAGGCAGCTATTTGGTGATGCCTGGACGCTCGCTGCATTTAAGTCTGAAGTACCTGCTAATGGCGGAACTGCAACTGCACAGGTAGAGAAAACAAAACGCGACCAGGCAGGGACTTGCTTTTGTAAGGAGCATAATTTGTATTGGGGCAATAAGATCTCCTGTGAGGAAAGAAAAAAAGTCTATGCTGTTGCAGAAGCTTTATGGGGAGCCGCATTAAGGGATGAGAAAGCCAACCAGCTCATGTCGATCATGCACGTAGAAAGTGCAGGCACATTTTCGCCCTCCGTAGACAATGGAGTAGGTTACTCTGGATTGATTCAGTTTAGCGATGGGGCAGCGAAATCTGTAGGCACCACCCGCTCCCAGCTTGTTAAAATGTCTTTTATTGAACAAATGGACTATGTACAGAAGTACTTCGCAAAGAAAAAGGACCAGCTAAATACAATCACTGATTTATATTTGCTTGTATTAAAACCCAACGCTGTGGGTAAAGGAAACCAGCCCGGTTTCGCTCTTTTTGACGAGAGTATAAGCGTACCAGATGTACCTTTTGATAAAAATAATATTTCCAAAGAACCATGGGTCACTAAATATGGTTATAGTAGCAATCCTGCTTATATGACAGAGAAGGGTGAAAGGGAAAAGCGTAAAAAATGGGTTTACACCAAGCAGGCATATGCACAAAGACCTGGTTTTGAAGGAGGCAAAACTACGGTTAGCGAAGTAGAAAGTGTTTTAAAAAATGATCATTACAATCCTGGAAAAGCAAATCTATATGTTGGTGATTGCATAAACATTACCAGAAAGGTTATCAAAACAGACGGAGAAAGAACTCCATGGATGAAAACCGCAATAGCAGAAGCTTCTGCGTACGGTGGTAAAGAAGAGGAAACAATTGATACCAGGATCCGAGTATACCATAAAGACGGAGGATCTTCTGATGGAAAGGGAAGCGCCACAGCATGGTGCTCCTCTTTTGTATGCTGGTGCATTCAGCAAAAAGGCTTCAATAATCCCCGCAGTGCCGGATCGCGGTTCTTTTTAACAAGTTCACAAGTAGTAAAATGTGAGGCTTTTTATGGTGCAGTAGCTATTTTTTCAGATTGTGATAAAACAGGAAACACAATTTATACTTCCGGACATGCTACGTTTGTTTATGGTAAACTAAGTAATGGCAAGTATGCATTGTTAGGTGGAAATCAAAATGATATGCTAAAAATAACAGGTTATGATTGCAGTGGAAATGTATTTTTAAGCTATACAAAAAACAAAGTTAATCACTATAAAAAATTCCGAGGTTTCTACAAGCCCACAGATTATACAGTCAAGCCTATAGATCAACTCAATGAAAATGACATCTATAGTTCAAATGACAGTGCTAATTTAAGTATAACTTTAACCACAAAAACCAGTAAAAATGGAGAAAGCTCTAGATAAATTTATAAAAATGAAATCACTATTATTAATTGGATGCAGCATAATTTTTCTGTCATGTTCCAATAAGCAAGAACCGAATGATACAAAAAACAATGATATGGATACCACTAAAAATGAGCAAACACAGACTGGAAAGATATTAAAAAAACAACTTGAAAATGGTTCTTCCATGGAATTTGCAGCTACGGAATATGGAAAGCCTGATTTTATTGAGGCTGTTAATGCCGCGAGTACGATCCTTAAAAAAAATGGTTACGTGGCAAAAGACGATTTTACGGAGAGATTAAAGGTAATATTTGGCATGCAGCGCTTTAAAGAGAGTGACTTAAATGCTTTAAGCTATGAAACTGGATGCCTGCAGGATAAAGATATATTCCAAATTGATGAATCCGCGAAAAGTGGATTTCTGTATGTAGATCTTAAAAATAAACTGATAACTGATTTTTATCCTTTACCCCTACTAATTAATTATGAAAAAGATTATCCTGCTTTGGCGGAAATAGAAAAAAATCCGATTAAAGTACAGGATGCCGTAGAAGGTACTGATTTTGAAGTGAAAAGGTGGAGAGATTTTGAGAGGATTTCTTCAGAGAGGCAAAACAATGTTCAGCGAATCATTTCACGCAATAAATACCTGTTTGCAAACAGTAAAGCTGAGTTTTCATGGTTAAAAAATAATGACCAGGGATTTCTTGTCAACCTTGTAACAGTTTTTGGATATGTAAAAGATAATGAGTTAAATAAATGGGTATTAGACCATAATCTGATCCAACCTAATAAAGGAAATGAGTCTGTTTTTGGATCGATTTTATGGAATAAAAACTGCGAAGGGAAAATCATAATAAATTCAGAGATTTTCGATCTTATCAAGGCGGAGACGGATGATACCAATCAAAAGTATTTAAGCAGTATTGCCGATTACATTATTTATCTCCGTGACAAAGACGAAACTCTGCCTGTTGCCGTAAAGGCAGAAATTTTATCGAAGGTTTCTTACTATGCACAGAAAATTGTAAATGCTAACGTAAAGTCATTTGAACAAGTTTACTATACCAAATTTATGTTTCCACTGATACAGGTTTCGAAGACTAAAGAATGGTTAGAGAGAGAGTTAAAGAAATACGAATATTATGATTTAGCGGGCTTTAAAGAATTGTGGGAAGAACAGATTGATTATAATGGCGGAGTGGGATTGGCGATGTAATAAAGAAATTAGCTTATCATGAAGCTATTAGCTACTTCTTTTTCTGAAGAAGGAGCCCTACCTGTACGAGCTGACGGCGAGTAAATGCGGATTATGAATAATAAGTTAAAAACTTACAAAAAATATTCTTTAGGAAAATTGAGCGATCATAATTATATTTATAACATGATGAAAGCAAAACACTTACTGTATATATTTTTATTTGTTATGGGTCCTGCAACTATGGCACAAAGCACAGCTCCACTCCCTACGTCAGAAAGCGTAATGAAAGCTGCCTACGCAACAGCAGCTAAAGAACATAAAAATGTTTTGCTGATGTTCCATGCCTCGTGGTGCGGATGGTGCAAAAAAATGGATGCTTCGCTAAATGATCCGAGTGTAAAAAAAATGATCGATGACAACTACGTAATTGCGCATTTGGATGTATTGGAACAACCAGCAAAAGCAGCGCTTGAAAACCCTGGCAGCCTGGAAATGATGACTAAGTTTGGCGGAGATAAAGCTGGCTTACCGTACTGGCTAGTTTTAGATGCTAAAGGAAACGTACTTGCAAATTCATTGATGCCTAAAGATGGTGAAACTACGGTAACGGCCAAAGATAATGTGGGCTGCCCGGCATCAGAAAAAGAAGTCAGCTTTTTTGATTCTATATTGAAAAAGACATCAAAATTAAAGGAAGATGATATCAAGGTTATACATACACGCTTTTTGTTGAACCAACCGGCTCCACAACCCGGAAAAACCAGTTAATCAATGACGTTAGCATGTTCGCTG
>Ga0247815_10004145_pt1 | contig 10241 bp, 17 predicted proteins | sample UWRJL194509B1_FD_181014 | JGI IMG/M metagenome (GOLD analysis project Ga0247815, IMG submission 181014) | Plant litter microbial communities from Arlington Agricultural Research Station in Wisconsin, United States - UWRJ-L194-509B-1 | ecosystem: Environmental > Terrestrial > Plant litter >... | reverse complement strand
CCAGAGCTCCGTAGAGTAGCGGCAAGAGGCTTTGGCGGACGGCGCGCGAGATCAAAAACAGCGCTCGAGCGCGTGCCGGTGCAGAGTCGCGGAGATCGAGCGCAAGGGTGTCAATGATACGGAGTACGAGCTCTAGCGGGAGCGTTTGGAGCGAACCCGACTGCAGCGGGGACAAGGTTTCTCCGATTGCGGACATTGCGATGATCGTGTTGAGTGAAGTCAAGTCACGGTTCCTCCGGCGCGCGGACCCCTTGTTATCCGATTTGCCCGTTACCGGTACAGAGTTGGAATGCTCGATAGAATTATTTGCCTATTGCAGCACCAGGCGTGACGACTGCGGAATCAGGCAAACAGGTGGGGGCAACAATTGCGGAAGCAGGCAACTGGGCAACAACTGCGGAAGTAGGCAACCGGGTGGTCTTACGCAGGCTATTTAATCGGCTCGTCCCGAGCTGAGACCGGACCGCGGTTCAACGTCTTTCTCTCCTACCCTCATCTACAAACCATCCATCAAACTCAATGCCACCTCGTGGTCGCGGTAATGCTCCTGGCGGCAGAGGCGCTGGCGGTGGCCCACCAACACCTGGACCTCCTCGCGGTGGCCCACCAGGACCTGGACCTCGCGGTGGAGGCGGCGGTCGTGGTCGTGGTCGCGGCGGAGGCGGCGGGGGTGGCGGTGGCGGAGGGGGTGGCTCTGCTGGACCCTTAGCCCCCGCTGCACATGTACAGACTATAGGCGTGCGCCGCCCAGGCCAGGGCCAAAGCGGCAAGCAGATCAAGGTGGCCACGAACCACTTCGTAGTGACGATCCCAGAGGCGATCATACACCACTATGACGGTATGTCCCTGATGTTCACGGCCTAGCCTGATTCGCTGACCCCTTTCTCGCGCAGTCGGTTAGTACACTCGTCCTTGATCGCGCGCATAGCTCGTACTCAGATCATACATCCGCAGTTATCGGCGCCGACGCCGACAAGACCTACCCCGCGCGCATGAACATGGAAGTGATCACCAAACTTCAAAATGATAACCCTCAAGTTTTCACTCCGAGGGCCGTCTACGATGGCCGCAAGAACCTGTTCTCGCCCAAAGCACTGCCTTTTGGAAATGCAGCCGAGGTGGGCAGGCTTCTCTTTTCGGCCCGTCACATCGCTCACACGCCGCACCACTTCAGTTCCAAGTAACTCTCGGCAATCCCCCTGCTGGTGGAAGACAGCCCAGACCATATAAGGTTCGCCTCACAAAGGCTGCAGAAATTAACCCAGAGTGCGTATGTTCATGCGTGCAGATCTCATGAAGAGATCTGCACGCATGAACATCAATGGGCCGTATCGAGAGCTGCAGCTCACTCTTCCGACCTCCACACAGAGTGCTCGCACGCTACCTTGATGGCCAGCAATCCATTGAGAACGTTATCCTGACCACTATCACGGCACTCAACGTCGTCATCCGCATGGATCCCACGGGGTATGTCCAAACATCTACTGCGTTAGCTTCTGCTGCCGCTAACCCATACCGTTCGTAGCCGTTATCCATTCAACACCCGCTCATTCTTCACTCCGCACGAGACTAAGGACATCGGGGCGGGCATCGTCCTCTGGCGCGGCTACTTCCAGTCCGTCCGTCCTGCCGTCGGCCGTATGCTGGTCAACGTCGACATCTCGACCGGCGCCATGCACAAGCCTGGCAACGTCCTCGACATCTGCCTCGAGCTTCTCGGCCTTCAGCGTAGGGACGTCTCCGCCATGCACGCTGGCAACTTGAACCCGCGCGACGCGCTCAAGTTGTCGCGCTTCCTCGCCGGTGTCCGCGTCATTAGCAACACCGATCGTACCAAGCCGCCTCGCACCATTAGGCGCATTATGGTCAAGGAAGACGCCAGCACAAAGTTCAAGCTTACCCCCGAAGGCGGGCCCGAGCGCACGATCACGGTCGCGGTAAATATTTGCGGGGTTTTCTGTTCTTAGTGACTTCGCTGACTCGGTTCAACAGCAATACTTCCAGGAGACGTTCCGCCGCCCAGTGACGCAGCCAAAGGTTGTGCTCGCCGAGATCGGCAGGGAGGCCTACGTGCCACTCGAGTTCCTCGAGATTCCGCCGGGTCAGATCATGCGCAAGCAGGTTCCGTCGACCAAGACGAAGGACGTGCTCGACTTTGCGACCAAGCGCCCGGACCAGCGTCTCAAGAGCATCCGTGACGGCCTGCAAGTACTCAATTATCAGCAAAGCCAGTACATGGCCGACTTTGGCATGCGCGTCGACGAGAGTCAGATGACGACCAATGCGCGCGTTCTCGTTCCGCCGACGCTGCGCTACGGTGCGGGTTCCAAGCAGCCGACCATCGTGAGTATTCGATCTCGTTTTCTCGTTGACTCGTTCTGATGATATCTCCAGCGCCCTCGCGATGGCGCGTGGAACATGGTCGACAAGAGGTGTGTTTTCCGTTTTTGCCATCTTGTCACGCTGCAGTTGCTCATCGAGCTTCCTTGCGTCCTTCAGGTTCATGGTGCCGAGCCGCATCACCGCGTGGGCGGTCGTGATCTACGAGCGCCAGCAACGTTTTAACCAGCAGAACGTCGCCGACCTACTCCAGGGTATGCGCGGGTGCGCAAAGGATGTCGGCATTGCGGGCTTTGAGACGAACCCGGTCATCAGTTGGGAGAACGGCCAAGGCGTCATTGCGGATCAGCTGCGCAACGCCGGCATGAAGTGCAAGCAGGCGACAGGCCAGCTTCCTAGTATCATCGTGTGCATCTTGCCTGAGGGTGCCACGGACATTTACAACGCGATCAAGCAGTATGTCTGGTTTCGTTGACTGCTGTCTGTACTACTTGCTGACTTTGGTTGGTAGCTTTGGAGACATCTCGGCTGGCGTCGCGACGCAGTGCTTGAAGTCTAGCAAGTGCTTCCGCGCGAAGGCGCAGTACTATGCGAACGTCATGCTGAAGTACGTTTGCGTTTGTACTCGCTTTTTGGCAACACGAATCTGACTGTCTGCTACAGGGTCAACGTGAAGCTCGGCGGCGTGAACGTCGTTCCGGACGCCAAGGATGTCCCGTTCCTCTCCAACGCGACACAGCCCGTTCTCGTACTCGGTGCTGATACCATCCACCCGCCTCCCGGCGCCGAAGGCCGCCCGTCGTTCTCGGCTGTTGTCGGAAACGTTGACGGCAACGTCTCGAAGTACATTGCTACCAGCCGCGTCCAAACCAGCCGCAAAGAAATGATCGAGGACATGTGCGAGATGACAAAGTACATCCTCCAGATGTATAACAAGTTCCGCACCAACGTCGAGAAGAAGCCTGGGTACCCGAAGCGTGTCGTGTTCTACCGGTACGAGATATCTCGTTTGGTCTGTATGCTCGCCGTCCTTACCACTTGACACTAGCGACGGCGTGTCTGAGGGCCAGTTCAATACGGTTCTCAATGAAGAGGTCCCGGAGATCAAGCGTGCGTCTTACGCATGTCGGTTACTCTGTGGTGTACTGACCCCTTCTTGCAGGTGCCTTTGCCGAGCTCGGCATCTCACCTCCACTCACCGTCATCATCGTCGGCAAGCGCCACCACGTTCGCATGTTCCCGCAGAACCCCGGTGACGCCGACCGCAGTGGCAACTGCCCGTCTGGCACAGTCATCGATACCGACATCGTGCATCCTACCGAGTTCGACTTCTACCTGCAGTCGCACGGTGGTCTCCTTGGCACCTCTCGCCCGTGCCATTACTCGATCTTGCTGGACGAGAACCAGTTCACGGCGGACTCTCTTCAGCAGCTCAGCTTCTCGCTGTGCCACGTTTATGCACGCAGCACTCGCGCCGTGTCGTTGCCCAGCCCGGTTTACTACGCGGACATTGTGTGTTCGCGCGCGCGCACGCACTATGATCCTCAGTCCCAGCAGGTGCGTCATTCATGGCCTTTTCCACTTACGATTGCTATGCTGACTCGACCCGTTCCTTTTCTACAGCAACTCCAATTCTCGGAGGATGATACTGGCACATCTGCGGGGAGCTCGCAGATCGACAGGTACAAGGCCGGGTTCAAGGCGCTGCACCCGATGACTGCGCCCAACATGTATTTCATGTAGGCGCGGTCGTTGCTCGGAAATCGCGCTCGCCTCTGAACGCATCTTGTCAACTCTCCTGCGCCCACTCGTCTCTTTGTCGCTCCGCGTCGTCCGAAACGTCCTCTATGTCTCTCCCAATTTGTTGCGCTCGTATCTGTACTCGCTAACGACACATTCTGCGCGGTATCGCTTGTATGCGAACCCGCACATGTTCCTCCGCCATCGCTGTCATCGCTCTCCTCTCAAATCTCTTCTAACCTGTACAATTGTAGCTCGAATTCGAATTGTTTTTCTTGTCACTGACAAGCCCTGCGAGGGTAGGGGTTGACCACGACGTGATACTTGAGATGTTGTGAGCAGCAATGACCACCTCGGCTCTCGGCAGACCCCACTGACACGTTGAGCGCAGGAAGCGCGATCGTGGTGCAGCACACGATCGCGATGGCGGAGGTTGAGTGCAAAGGCATTGACGATACGTAACCCCAACTCTAGCAGGAAGATGTAAAGGGAATCGGTCCATTGTCGAGGATAAGGTCCTCGGACGCGACGATCGGAGTTGGGCAAGGTGAAGCCGCGTCTTTGTATCCAGCGTGGATTCAGAATTCTCACAAGAATTGCTTCCGCACCACCATTGGCGACGGTTTGGGTAACGAGTCACCGGGTGGAGTGTATGCCAGCCATTTAATCGACCAGGAACGGACTGAGCTTGTACCGCAGTTCAACATCTCTCTCTCTCCTCTCTCGCCGCCACCGCACACACAGAGACACACGTCTTGCACTATCACCCAGCGCAATGCCCCCGCGTGGTCGCGGTAACACTCCCGGTGCCAGCGTCCGCGGTGGCCCTCCAACACCTGGCTCGCGTCGTAGAAGAGGCCGTAGAGGTCGCGGCGGCAGTCGCGGTGGCGACCGCAACGCCGGTCGCGGCGATGTAGATAGTGGTGATGAACCAGCACCTGGTTCCCCTCATGGCAGCGGTGGTGGTGGCGATAGTAGTGCCGGACCCTTGAGCACCACATCGCATGTGCAGACTGTCGGCGCACGTCGCCCCGGCCATGGCCACCGTGGCAAGCAGATTGAAGTAAATACCAATCACTTCGCGGTGACGACCCCCAAGTCGACTATTCATCACTATGACGGTATGCCCCTGAGGCTGACATATATGTAGTCTGGGCTAATGTGCCGCCCCCTGCCTCTCGTAGTCGGTTAGCACACTCATTTTACGTCGTGTGCTATGTTTTGTGCTCACAATATACTTTCGCAGTCATCAGCAGTGCTTTGGGCATAACGTACTACCCGACGCGACTCAACATGGAGATCATCATCAAGCTGCAGAACGATAACCCGGAGGTCTTCACGCCCATGGCTGTATACGATGGTCGCAGTAACCTCTTCTCGCCCCAGGCACTGATATTTCGCAATGCGGCCGAGGTGCGCAGTCTTCCTTTTCGCCCGACAAATGGCTCACACTCCGCACCTCCTCAGTTCCAAGTGAACATTGACAATACTTCCACTTATTTCAGCCAGCCCACATACCAGGTTCGCCTTACAAAAGTTGCAGAAATCAACCCAGAGTGCGTATGTTCATGCGTGCAGATCTCACCATGAGACCTGCACGCATGATCATGTACTTTGTCGAAAGCTGCTGCTTACTCGTTTAACCCTTCCACAGAGCCCTTGCACGTTATCTTGATGGTCAGCAGTCAATCGAAAAAGTGATCCTCACTACCATCACCGCACTCAACATCATCATTCGCATGGGCACGTCTCTGTATGTCCAGTCTACCTACTGCGCCTTCTTCTGCTTGCCAACCCGAGCTCAACCAACTCACACCTTCTGCAGCCGTTATCCGTACAACGGGCGTTCGATCTTCACCCCGGAAGAGACAAAGGATATCGGTATGGGCATTGTCCTCTGGCGTGGATACTTCCAGTCAGCCCGGCCTGCCGTTGGTCGTATGCTTGTCAACGTCGATATCTCGACCGGCGCTATGCACAAGCCAGGCAATGTTCTCGACATCTGCCTTCAACTTCTTGGGCTCCGGCGCGACAATATATCTGCTATGCATGTGGGCAACTTGAGCCCACGCGACGCCCTCAAGCTGTCGCGTTTCCTCGCCGGTGTTCGTGTGATCAGCAACGTTGACCACACCAGGCCACCTCGCACTATCAGGCGCATTATGGACCAAGAGAACGCCAGCATGACCTTTACGCTCAATCAGGCAGGTCAACCACCTCTCATCACTACGATCGCGGTACGTGTCGTATTTCTCCCGCTCAGTCACTCTCGCTCAAATCGACGTTGTCTCATCTTGGTTTAACAGAATTACTTCCGGGGGACATTCCGCCGCCGTGTCACGCGACCTAACGTTGTGCTCGCTCAGATCGGCAATCAGGGCTATGTGCCGCTCGAGTTTCTTGAGATTCTACCGGGGCAGATCATGCGCAAGCAGGTGCCTTCGACCAAGACGAAGGACGTGCTCGACTTCGCAATGAAACGGCCTAATGAACGTCTTAAAATCATACGTGACGGCCTCCAGATGCTCAATTATTGGCAAAGCGAGTACATGCATGACTTTGGAATGCGTGTCGACGAGAACCCACTGACACTCAACGCGCGCGTCCTTGTCCCACCAACGCTCCGCTACGGAGCGGGCTCCAAGCGGCCAACCATAGTGAGCGTTTGTCTCTCATGCCGTTGATTTGATGCTAACGATAACTCCAGCGCCCTCGTGATGGCACTTGGAACATGATTGACAAAAAGTACGATTTCTATCTTTTCCAGAATCTTCTTGTGCTGCAGTTGCTCATTCGACGGTGCTTTGCATCACACAGATTCATGGTGCCAGGTCGTATCAGCGCGTGGGCGGTCGTCATCTACGAGCGTCAACAGCGCTTCAATCAGCAGAATGTCGCCGACCTGCTCCAAGGTATGCGCGGGTGCGCAAAGGACGTCGGCATTGCGGGCTTCGAGACGAACCCGGTCATCAGTTGGGAGAACGGCCAAGGCGTCATCGCGGATCAGCTGCGTAACGCCGGTATGAAGTGCAAGCAGGCGACAGGCCAGCTTCCCAGCATCATCGTGTGCATCCTGCCCGAAGGGGCCACCGACATTTACAATGCTATCAAGCAGTACGTCTGGTTCCATTGGATGGTATCGGCACAACATGCTGATCTTGGTTGGTAGCTTTGGCGACATCTCGGCCGGCGTCGCGACGCAGTGCTTGAAGTCGAGCAAGTGCTTCCGTGCCAAGGCCCAGTATTACGCCAACGTCATGCTCAAGTATGTTTTCATTCGTACTCTCACTTGTTGGCGAATCTGACCGTCTGCTGCAGGGTCAACGTGAAGCTCGGCGGCGTGAACGTCGTCCCGGACGCCAAGGACGTCCCATTCCTCTCCAACGCAACGCAGCCCGTTCTCGTACTCGGTGGTAAAGCTATCCACCCCCCTCCCGGCGCCGAAGGCCGCCCGTCGTTCTCGGCCGTTGTCGGAAACGTCGACGGCAACGTCTCGAAGTACATCGCCACCAGCCGCGTCCAGACCAGCCGTAAGGAGATGATCGAGGACATGTGCGAGATGACCAAGTACATCCTCCAGATGTACGACAAGTTCAGGACGAACGTTGAGAAGAAGCCTGGGTACCCCAAGCGCGTTGTGTTCTACCGGTATGAGATTTTTTCGTTCGGTCGATATGTTCGTCATCTTGACTACTTAATGCTAGCGGCGGTGTTTCTGAAGGCCAGTTCAATACGGTCCTCAACGAAGAGGTCCCGGAGATCAAACGTATGCATCTACATGTCGCTCACGCCGTGGTGTACTGACCCGTTCTTGTAGGCGCCTTTGGCGAACTCGGCATCTCGCCTCCGCTCACCTTCATCATCGTCGGCAAGCGTCACCATGTCCGTATGTTCCCGCGAAGCCACGGGAGCGCCGACCGCAGTGGCAACTGCCCGTCCGGCACAGTCATTGACACGGACATCGTGCACCCTACGGATTTCGATTTCTACCTGCAGTCGCACGGAGGTCTCCACGGCACGTCGCGCCCGTGTCATTACTCGATTTTGCTGGACGAGAACCAGTTCACGGCGGACGCCGTTCAGCAGTTGAGCTTCTCGCTCTGCCACGTTTATGCGCGCAGCACCTGCGCGGTATCGTTTCCCAGCCCGATCTACTACGCGGACGTTGTGTGTTCTCGCGCGCGCACGCACTATGATCCTCAGGCCCAGCACGTGCGTCATCCGTGGCTTTTCCGCTCACGACTATTGTGCTGACTTGGGCCGTGTCTACAGCAATTGCACTTCGCGGAGGACGATAATGACACGTCTGGCACCTCGCATATCGACAGGTATAAGGCCGGATTTAAGGCGCTGCACCCGATGACTGCGCCGAACATGTACTTCATGTAGGCGCGGTCGCGGTTGCTCGGAAATCGCACTCACCTCTGGACGCGTCTTATTAACTCTCCTGCACCCTCTCGGCTTCGTGTCACTCTACGTCCCCGAACCGCCCTCGATGCCTTTCTCCAATTTGTTGAGCTCATCTCTGTACTCGCTAACCACACATTCTGCGCGTTATCGCTTGTACGAAAACCCGCACAAACTCTGACATTGCTGAGATTGCTCTCGCCAAATCTTTTCTGACCTGTACAATTGTAACTCGAATTTGAATAGCTCTTCTCGCCACTGACAAGCACTAAGAGGTTAGGCGTTGACCATGACGTGACATTTGCGATGTCGTGAATGGCGGAGAACACTTCGTCCTTCGGCAGGCGCTACTGACGCGTCGAGCGTAAGAAGCGGGGTTGCGGCGCAACACACGGTCGGAGTTCGAGTGTAACAGAATACTGCTTCAACTGCAGGACTCGCAACAGCGAGTCCTTGTGTATTTATACTACTATTGACTTGTATCTTAGATAGTACAGCCTGAGAAAGCACAGTGGTAATGGAACTACATGGAAGGAATACAAGAGACTGGTGATCAGTCTGTGCACAGGTCTGTGCGCATACATGCTGCGGGCTCCACGCCCGATGACCGTCCATCGGGGTGGCTGATAACCGGCGCCAGATCGACGGAGTGCAAGGGCATCGGCGATACAGATTCTAAGCACCAAGGGAGGGTTTGAAGTGAAGAGGATACCCACACGGGCGGAGGCTGAACCGCCTCTCGCTCCTCTCTCTCTCTCATAGCTTGCGAAATCATCCAGCACAATGCCCCCGCGTGGTCGTGGTTAAGCTCCCACCGGTGACATTCATGGTGGACTCCCAGCAACTAGCCCACCCCTTGGCAGGGGAAACGGAGGCCACGGCGGTGATGGCGGTGGCGGCGGCGGTAACCCACCGAGTACTGCCGCGCACGCACAGACTGTGGGCATGCGCCGTCCGGGTCATGGCCAAAGTGGCAAACAGATCAAATTCGTTACAAACTTGTTCGCTGTTACAATTCCAGAGTCGATCATCTACCACTACCACGGTGTGTTCCCGACGCTGGATATTCGCGGCATGGGCTGATATGCTGACCTCCTTTCTCACGCAGTCGGTTAGCACAATATTCTTTCGTCTAGCTTATTGCTTGTGCGCACATAATACTTCCGCAGTCATCAGCAGGGATTCGTCCCCAATGTGGCTCCCGCCACAACTCAACAGGAAGACCGTTATAAAGCTACAGGACGATAACCCGCATGTATTCTCCTCAATTTCCGTCTATGATGGACGCAGTAACCTTTTCTCGCCCAAGGAACTGCCCTTTGGCAATGCAGCCGAGGTGCCCAGCCTTCCCCATTTCACCCGTCACATCGGTCACACGCTGTATCACCTCAGTTCCAAGTCACTCTTGGCAATACTGTTATTAAGGGCAAACAGATAATGCCATGTAAGGTTCACCTCACGATGGCTGCCAAAATCAACCCAGAGTGCGTATGTTTATGCGCGCTGATCTCAGCTCGTCACACAACGGGAACGCGGTCACATTCCGCCGCGGAAAACTCCGATCGCCGGCTAATTCCTTTTCTCCGTATTCTAGCTGCTCACATGAGAGAAAAAATAAAGATAAATGTTGAGAGTCTTCTCCTGCTGCTTCCTGAGGTGAAATACTAGAGAAACTTGCTTAAGGTTTTGCACTGGTGGTCCATCAATGTTCTTTCAGTTTTCCACGTGATGGCTCACCGAAGGAACAACATGAT
>Ga0247815_10004142_pt1 | contig 10243 bp, 13 predicted proteins | sample UWRJL194509B1_FD_181014 | JGI IMG/M metagenome (GOLD analysis project Ga0247815, IMG submission 181014) | Plant litter microbial communities from Arlington Agricultural Research Station in Wisconsin, United States - UWRJ-L194-509B-1 | ecosystem: Environmental > Terrestrial > Plant litter >... | reverse complement strand
TGAGGCACAAAGGTGAGCCTTTTCACAAGCCGTTTGTTTCGCAGGAACCTACGATTGCACAGAAGCGCGGATGGGCCACTCGCTCTGCCCAGACCCGGTGGAGCAAGAGTCATTCCCGAAGGATGAGGCGGCACTAGATGCAGTTCTCTACAAGGTAGGACATACTTGGAGGTGACTATCTTCGCTCATCATCGCCGATGCCGCAGCGTATCGACCGCTACAAGCAACACTTTGACACTTTAGTTGAGGCAGTTCGGAACCCTCCGCCCCCACCGCCAAGGCCAGAAGAAAAGTTTACAAATCCAAACTGTCCTCCAGGATTCAAAGGACTTCCCAGGCCAGCAAATCGTGTCAAGCTGAATTCCGGGTCAAGCCCTACACAACCACAGCCTGCAGAGATCTGGCAGGACATCCCGCGTGCTACACGTGCCCACGCTGGCCAGAAGGATTACATCGCCCTAGCCAAGGCCGTCCAACCCCCGAAGATGCCACTGGCCATTAACACCAGCACGACTCCCGTCCGTCGGTCTAGCGGCTACGAACATAGCGTGAATTCAGACGTCGGCCCGTCTGCTCGCTCAGACCGCGCGGTGTCTCCTCGCAATTTACCTCGGGAACGGCGTAACACAACAGACATGATACCAAAGTCTGCCAAAGATCCTGCAAGGACTGTCTCGACCTCCAGTGTCACACGGATGATTGACCTCACTACTCCGTCTCCAAAGGCCGAGTACCCACCAGAGACACCGATGATGGAAGACACCTTACCAGCAATGACAGAAGACCGGCCATCATCGCAGGACGGGCCACCATCGAATAATTCCGTTGTAGACAAACTCCATGACCCAAGATACGCGCGCATGGTCAGCGAAATCGCCGGTGAACTGCTTCAGCGGGTGTGGTCAGCAGGAATTAAGGATGGGAAGGATGTGCGACAATGCCGGCTGTGCATGTGAGTGTTCCTTTGCTGCATCTTTTGCTGCAAGGCTGGTTATTGACTCTTGCCAACGAAGGGTTGACTCCCATGGCGAGCAGGGTGTTTACCCTGATGATGTCGCAGACCAGGCGCTCATCGACCATTGCGCCGAGTCTCACACGCTCGTCTGGAAAGCCGCTTTCCTGGAAGGCATCGCGGAACGGGAGGAGAAGCTCGAGCAGCAGACAGACGTGTCAACAGCGGATATGAGCGATATTGAGGACGGCGAAGTGCGACGATGAGGTTCTAGTACATCATACCAATTTCACCATTGACATCTCTCCTAATTGTACAACTATTATACTACTCTACATACATCAATGAGTGGATGCGACCGCTGCGGAGTTCTAACCGTTACTCTTCCTCCGAACTTTGAAAAATGTTAGGCGTTACACGCCTCGCTTTCCGGCGATGCATGTCGACAGCACCGGCCGATTTTCGCTTAGCGATGCAGAAAGACTTGCTTGCTGCACGCAAGGCCAAGGACGCGTTCAAGTCAACAGTCCTGCGTGTGGGTCCATTTAACGCCTGAATTCGTGTAAGCCTTGTAGCTTATTACATATTGTCAGTCAGCTCTCGCTGAGATCTCCAGCGCGGAGAAGAAAGCACCCGAGGGCACACTGCCTGTCGGGAGTGCCGTTGCTTTGCTGCGCAAAACAATCGCATTGAGAGTGCGTGTTCGCATTCCCAAGTGCGACAAGTCGGACCGCCTGACGAACCGTGCCAATTCAGCACCAGGCCGCAGAGCAATACATTGCAGGCAACCGCTCGGATCTGGCTGAGAACGAGACTGCCGAAGCGCAACTCCTCTCGGAATTTATGCCTCCACAGCTGAGCGAGCAGCAAGTGGACGAGATCCTGCAGCGACTGTTCAACGAGCAGGTCGGCACAGACGACCCTGCAGCACCATGGGACAAAGCCCGGGTCGGTCGCACCACAGGCGCGGTCTTGAAAGCGTTCCGCGCGAGCGTGGATTCTGCGACTGTCGACCCAGACCTCGTGGCAGCAAGACTCAAGTCGATAATCGACAATAAGGCAGCCTCAGTCTGAGTTGACGCACATCTGGATCATTGTCACATTTACATTTAATACAAGCCTGAATCCTCACACCAGCGCATCGCGCACAGACACGAGTTGCGTGGACATCAATCACTTATGAGGGTGGGGAGAGAGTTCTAGAACGATAGTGCAGCTCGTTGGATGGAGTCAAAGCAAATAACTGCATGGTCTGGCGCTACGTTCTGCACCGTGTCCTAAATAAAGGTGCTCAAGAGTGTTGAAAGGCAAGGGACAAACGGAATAACCCGACTGTCCACGCAGGTCGCACTCGTACGTCCACCCTGCGCCACCTTCTTACAACCCAGAGCAGCTTACTCAGCGGTAAATTTTCATGCGACTTGCTGCATGAGCTCGTCTGATCGTGCTGATCTCTTCAAAGTGGCAGGAATTCCCGTGCTGATGGGTGACCAGTTGGCCTCACCTTCCTCGCCGCCACCGGCGTCACCGCTGCCAACGGTAGTCAAGCTGCGGGGCGGCAACTACCCTGACTGGAAGTTTCGAATGCAGATGCGGCTTGTTCGGCTGGAACTATGGGAGGTCGTATCCGGCGCAGACCAACGGCCACAGGATGTTGACGGCCAGCGCGCCTGGGACGCTCGCTCGTTACGTGCATTGGCAGAGATCAGTGATCATGTGGGCGACACAGACTTGGTTCACATTCGACGTTGTACCAGGGCCACCGAGGCCTGGCTGCAGCTCACCGACATCTATGAACCAAGTGGACTTGCCTGTCAGGTCTTTCTTAACCGCGAGTTCCGCGACGCGAAGATGCGCGAAGGAGCCAATCCGCACGAGCACTTTGCTGAGATGCGCGCGCTTAAGGACCAGCTCGAGACGGCGGGTCAACCGGTCCCGGACAGCGAGTACGCACTTACGCTGCTCGCAAGCTTGCCCAAGAGCTTCGAGCCACTCGTCCGCGAGATCAGCATGCTCAAAGCCGGCGTCACGCCAACCCTTGTCATATCCACCGTGATTCAGGAGTATGAGCGCAGGCAGAAGCTGCCGCCTCCGCTGGCTAATTCGAGTGCAGGCGCAAGGGGTCTGTCGCCGCAGCCGCAGTCGCGCGCACCGACACCAGCTGTGGCCCCGCGCGCTATCACGCCACGCCCCGTCAGGCCGGAATCTGACGGGTCATTGCTCTTTGCCACGGGCGATGCGGACATTGAACCGCCAAGGCTCTTTGGGAACAACGATGATGACAGCAGCGACGACGACGACGATAGTGACCGACTTACAATCAACCCATTCGAACCACCACGCTTGTATCCGGACGAGGACGATCCCACAACACCCACAGCTAATACTACTCGGATGTCAACTGTATCCACAACGTCTTCCACGCCGTCGTTCATCCAGCCGCCACCGCCATCGCTCAGCCCGTCATTTGGCGGCTCACCGCAACCCTCGCCTTCTTCGAGCCAGGTTTCGCCGCGAACAATAACACCTTTGAATCACTCTCCGCCGCCGACAGCAGGCCCATCGTCCAGTGCATCATCGACCCGGTCAGTTTCACCCAGTCGACCAGATTTCCGGCTCAGCGGTCCATACAAGCGTGATGAGTGGTACCTGTACAGTGCTGGTACTCACCACGTGACTCCACGCCGCCCTCTCTTTTCCCGTTTCGAACCTCTCGATCCGCACGTTCCCGTCCTCATCAATGGGGTCTCCTATGAGGCCGAGGGTCAGGGCGACATTCACGTCGTCTGGGACACTGGCACGTACAAGGAGATCCCGTCCAGATCCAACCCCAATAAACCTCCCAAAAGGAAACAGATAACGCACCGTGTGCTAATGCGGAATGTAAGATACGTACCCACGGCGCCGGCATGCTTCGTCGCTATCAGCCCGCTCACAGCGAAGGGGATACGCTTCGCAGTACAACCACCAGACCTAGCTACGGGGCTTGAGTTCTGCTTGATGCTGTCGACACCGGAAAAGGGTTCCACACTGCTGGGAAGGGCAGATCGAGATCCTGTGACGGGTGCATGGAGGTTGCTCACCGAGGAGTGAACTCGGATGGTTTGGACGGCATCGGCGAGATCATTGGCTCGACTGGAGATCCTTCAGCAACTCACTGGGAAACTATTTATGGTGCAGAAGATTCTGCAGCACTGTAGGATAGAGCGTGTCATTGGATGGATAACAGGCTTGGTAATGAGTGTATTCTGTGCAATCGCGGACCCTGCAATTGTTGACAGACCTCAGTGGACTATTCGCACTCAATTCCGGGTCCATATCATTTTGTATTCATAGCGCCGTGGGATACAGTTAGGATAACAATCAACGGAAGTGGGCAAGAGCACACAAAGAGCTTAGGACGATGGCGCATCTGGTTCGGGAGTGGACGTTTCATCTCTGCTGGTACTAGACGCAGCGGCAGCATGATCCGGTACTGCATATCCCGAGGGCGATGTCCCGTTGGCGGTCGCAGCAGGAGCGCGGGCAGTTTGTGCCGCCTGCAACAACTCGATGGCATTTTGGACCCGCTCTCGCTGCGCCTGGTCGGTTGTACCAGCGGCCCGCCGCTCTAGCAGCTGTGTCACCTCCTGCAACAGCGAATCCGACGTCGGTACATCCGTTGAGATAGCGTTGGCAACGGTCTGCGCAAGCTCGCTTATGTTGGACTGCGTCGCGGATATCGATGGCGGCTCCGATGTCCTAGTCGCTGCAGCTACTCGCGCAATTGTCGGTGGAGGCAGAACGCTCTGCACACGCAACAGCTCGTCGGTACATCTTTGCAAGGTCGCCTGCACGCTGTCAAGCATGCGGAGCCGCTCGTCGATTGCCTCACGTGTGGTATGATCTAGAGTTGCCAGTTGATCGGAGGACAGTCTGCTCGGAAGTTCGTTTAGAGGTGTTGCGGGCCGTCCTCGTTGGCCATCGACGCCGAAAGGAGATGGCCCTGCGAGACCTTGCATGAATGGCGGTCCGCGTGGCGTCGAAGATTCGTTGGCGAATGTTCGCGGGGTCGGGAATGGGGCCCGGACGTAGTGTGCCTGAGGAACGCCTACATAACTGGTGCTCACAGCCTGTTGGAATGAAAGCATTGGGTAGCCAGGAACGTGCGCGTGGGACGGGTCGTATAGCGGAATGGCGCCGGGAACACCGTGCGTACTGTTCTTCGTAGGCGCCAGTCCAAATTGTGGTCCTCTCGCAACACGCAGACCACCCGCTGGCGGCGCTTCGGCTGTGCCAGTAGCAGTAGTTCGATGCGTAGGGGCAGGAATTGGTGCAGAAGACGGACCCGCAGCAGGTGCGCCTTCGGCTGGAATGGTAGGAGTAGGAATTGGCGGAATGGCAACAGGAGTGTCCGAGTTCTGGGCTGGCAACCCGGCTGTATGGGGCGCCGGTGCAGGTCGAGGGACAATAGACGCAGCCGAAGGGGAGTGTGCTCCCCTCAACGCCGCCAAACGGCGTTGAGCCGCTTCATATGCGGCACTACGAGCAGGCGCGTCGGACGCTTGTGCGGGACGAGACGGCGCAGGCGATGGTGTGGCAGGGGTCTCCGTCGCAGGGGAGGTAGCAGGGCGTTGTTCTGTAGGCTGTGTCGCAGTCGTGCCGGGTGCCGACAAAGAGTTAGACACGTTGGTCGTCTGAGCTGGCACGCTTGGTGGCTCTGCGATGCTCCCGGGTTGTGGTGCGGCTGGTTCAGCGGTCGCGGGCTCCTGAGCAGCTGGTTGAGGAAGCTGGCGCATCCGCCGATACTCAGCAATCCGGGCCGCCATTCTCTCTTGCATTTCAGCAAGATTGTTGGGTTGCTGCTGTTGTACCGCGTGTCCGTTTGCCTGAACAGGCGCTGCAGCCGGCGCGGCAGCAGGGGGTGCTGGCCATGCACCACCAACCGGCGGCTGATACTGCAATTGGTTCGGAACAAGATTGTTATTGTGCTGCCGCTGCAGACGCTGGAGTGTATCCGCAATGTTCTGGTTGAGATTGTGAAGCTGGGCGAGTTGCGCGTTCATGTTCTGAATATGTGCCCCGACGGCGGCGGCGGCGCCACCAGCGCGTGGCGCTGGTTGTTGCCCTTGCGGTGGTTGGGGAACTTGGCCGGGTTGCGGAGCGGCTGGCACAGCTGCATCCCCCGCAGCCCCTGCAGCTGGTGCGGGTGCTTGCGCAGGTGCTGGTGCCGGTACCGGTGTGTTCGTAGGCCGATTCTCCTCGAGTACAGTGCGACGACTACCAAGATGAATAAATTAGTTAACTATTCCGGATTGGTGGAAAGGCCGTACCAGGTGGGACAGCTTTGTTGCCGCTCAAGCCAAGACCGCAGACAATGGAAGTGGAAGATATGGCCGCAGGGGAGCTTCTTTGGTGTATCATTGGGACCTGCATGCACTGGGGTACCTGCTGCTGCTCCTGAAGTCGGTGCTGATGCTGGTGCTGCTGGTGCCGGCGCTTGCGCGGGGGCAGCAGCAGAGTCACCGGTATGAGGAGTGTTCGCCCTCGCTGCAGGTTGTGCACCATTCGCTTGTGCAGCCAGCGCGCTTTTGTTGATCATTTCCTCGCGGCAAATAATACAAGTGCGGTCGCTCATGGCGTTGAGCTCCTCGACAGACGCGTCCGGGTACCGTTCGTCCATGTTACGCGTTGCGGCGCGGTAGCGCATAAGGTCACGCACCCGGCCGTAGAACGAGCGCGCGGTCATGAAGACATCGCGAACGATGTTGAGGGGCAAGCCGTAATTGGTCAGCACTGTGACGAAGAATACGAGATAGGTGATAAGCTTGAGGAAATCTGTGCGAAAGGTCAGGACATTAGACGCGTGTCGTCAGGCGTGCATGACGGATCGTACCAGTCAACAGGTCGACGTAGAACATGTACATGCTCTTGTCCTCCCACGGTGGCGCGGTGTCGCCACCCATGCGAGAGGCGCGTCGGATATCATAGCACACAATGAGATACTTCTGGATGCAGTTGAACAGGGTGGCCAGCAGGATCGCGTACTATAAAGTGTACAGTCAGCAGAGCAGCGCCACCTCACGCGACACGTACCTCGCTCGCAAAGAGGATGATTCCGCTCATCTGGAAGACGACACTCTCGATGGCAAGCGCAAGCATGGTGATGTCGATGAGCCACAGCACAATAAAGAGCGCGTTTGCCCGGACGTGGAAGACCCAGTTCGGGCCTGGATGCGGAACCTGGTCCATCTGGTGGCGTGTTAAGTAGATGGGCAGACGAAAAGCTGGATAGCGAGGCTTACCCATTCGATGCGGTCCTGAAGCAGCCAGTGGAAGCACTTGGCGAAGAGCAGTAGACCAAACAGAATTCCAAAGCTGGTGTCAAGCTCGTCACGGAAGATGGTCCACGCAAGCAGCGACTCGGTCAAGAAGAACCACACGCGGTCATAGAGACGCTAGGAAGAGGGGATGCGAGATGAGCGGGGAGCACGCCAGCGTCGGAGAATGACACGTGCCTCCAGCTCACTCGCGCGCAATGATCCAAAGAATACCTGCTGGAAGATACGTCCAAGCAGCAGTGATAAGACGACTCCAAAGTTGGCAAGAACCTGCATCCATATACATAAGTCATACGCATTAGATGAGCATAAGCAACAGCGCGCACAAGGACGCTACTCGAGTTGCGTGACAGGTCTACTGCAATCGAGTAGAAGTTCGAGTTGCGCTCAACGGCACGCGCAACGGTGCCAGCGAGCAAGCTTGCTGAGACCACTACATAGCTTGCCACCCGATGCTGCGACAGCGTCGCGAGCACGTTGGCCATGTCCGGTCGCGACAAAGGAGAATGTGGAACGGAGTCAACGTGGAACCAAACGCCGTGACGCCGATCGTCACTGGGCCCGGGGCACCGCCGTCATCACTCGAACTCGACCAAACTCTTGATATCATAGTGGAACGGTCAAGGGATATATTCGAATTTATCGCGTACGATTCGGAACACTGGTAGTTCAAGGTACTTCGAAACACAAGGGTCACTGGGTGCGCCCGCTGCATAGTCCGCGGGTCCCACTCGCGCTCTACGATCTGTCCATTGGCATTCGCAGCCCCTCCGCCTGCGTCTAGAGGCGCTGGCCACTGCTGCCCTGAACGGGCCGCGTGTCTAGCTCAATTGTCTCGTACTCGCCGTGTGGAGTAGTGACACCTTGCGTGCGCGGCACCTGGCCACTTGGCGGCACATCAGGCATGGGCGGGCCTCCTACGCGCGGGCGCGGCATAGTCGGCCGCGGGTTCGTCATGCGCAGCTCATCCCGCTCATCGTACACGTCTAGCGAGTCGTCCGCGAACACCGCATTCTTATCCGTCAGGTTGAAGTTGCCGCGTGGAATGAGTGGCTCGGGCATCGACGGCGCAAGATGGACTGGCTCAGGCGCAGGTGGCTCGTAAGGGACCATCGTGACCTGAGTCACGCCAGCAGCTGCACCAGGGTCACCACCAGGGCCAAAGATCTTGACATCCTTCAGTGCCTGCTTGAGTGCACAGATCCACATGTTCTTGCGACGCACTGAACAGCTCTTCGTTAGCACTTACTGCCATCCAAAAAGGCAACACTTACTGCGCAGAGCACCCTGCTGGAAGTTACTCTTGTACTTGATCGACGTGCTGAGTATCATCTTGGACTGCTCTGGGATATCGACAATGTTGACATCGAACTGGCCCATGAAGTCACGCCGTTCGCTCTTGACATAGGCCAGCATGTGTTCGCGCAACTTCTCAATCTGCTCAAACGTTGTGTCGTACGAAACATCGAGGGTGATTGGATCGGACATCTGAGGACTGCGACGAATGTTGGCGATGTACTGCCAAGAGTATGAGCCAGCACGTCGAGCAGGATAGTATGTAATACGCATACCTTGCCGTTGAGCACGAGATGTGGGACTTGCACAGCGCAGCCTTTCGAGGTGTGGATGAACACGGTGCTGAGCAGGCGGATCTCCTTGACAGTGAACGAATCGCTGTCGATGTCGACGCGGTCACCGACGTCGTATGGGTGCTGAGACAGCGTGAGTCTCCTAGGGCACCAATACAGACACGAGGACAGACCTTTACGAACAAGAAGATGATGGATGTCAAAACCTCTTGCAAGCTACCACCGATGAGCCAACTGAGACCGAGGATGAAAGTTCCAAAGCCGGTAAGCAGGGTTGTAAGCTTCGCCTCAATTGCGACGGCAAAGATGATGGCAGCCTGAACAGTGAATGATTAGCAAAGGCATGTGCGCAGAATAAAGGACGAGGCTGACAATGAGGTAATACAGGACCATAAGAATGTTGTCGAGACGGCCGACGGCAGAATCAAGATCCTTCATGGAATTGGCGATGCTAAGCTGCTCGCGGTGGCAGTCCATGCATGCCTGCTCGACCTCTTCGCGGTTCGCATCACCGTTAACGTCCTTATCGAACAACGCGAAAGCGCGATCTACGGCTTCCTTGTCGGGGAAGAACTTGGCGATGTCGTCAGCGATCATCACATCACGCTTTGGGTTCTTGAACGAGTAGAACAAGCGACGAGCGAGCTGCATAATGAAGGACGGTAAGTAGACGCATACAAAGGAAGAAGCACACTGACAAGGCGAGATTTGTTTGCGGAAGTCAAGACATTGGCGACGATAGACTCTGGCGCGTTGGGTTGTAGCACAGATGTGCCCGCGATCTCGGAGGCGACGTTGCCCAGCACCGTTGTTGTTGTCTGAGCTACTTCCCGAACTCCGCGGATGGCAGAACGGAAGATTTTACGCGCGACTGGTTGTGCTTGAGCGGTAGGATCCCTTAGTGTATCCGTGCGATCGTGAATCTGAACTGAATTTAGTACGAGGCAAATATCGACAGTGACCACAACCTACCTCAGAGGAGTTGACATAGAGAGTAACAAGGACACGGACAGCGGCCTTTTGGTCCGAAATACGCTCAGCATAGGAGCGCTCGTGGAAGTCTGCGGATGGCGGGTGAGATGATTCGCCTGGTGCAGCGGGGCGCGACGCACTCTGCGCGATGATTTGGATGGCCAGTTTCTCGCCCAACAGCACTGCAGAGCTGACAAGTACCGCGAACACAAGCTTTTGGATGATGCTGAGAGCATCCGCCTGCGCCGGGGTGCGTAATGATTTGAGACCTGCTGGGTCGCTGGGATCTTTCATGTCCCGAGTCTTGATGAGAGGGAGGAATGAAACATTCACAGCAATGGCCCAGGCAAGGAACGCAATGTAGCTGTGGTCGCGGTGGTCAGCACAATGACCACAACGAAAGTTTGAGG
>Ga0247815_10004141_pt1 | contig 10245 bp, 8 predicted proteins | sample UWRJL194509B1_FD_181014 | JGI IMG/M metagenome (GOLD analysis project Ga0247815, IMG submission 181014) | Plant litter microbial communities from Arlington Agricultural Research Station in Wisconsin, United States - UWRJ-L194-509B-1 | ecosystem: Environmental > Terrestrial > Plant litter >... | reverse complement strand
CTTCTTGCTTTTTTCCTGAAAAGCACCATCGCCTGCCAGTTTTTGTTTTTTCATTAAAAACTTGATCGGTTGCCTGTCTTTTTCAGGTTCAATTAATTTCGTTGAAATTTCAACTTCTTCAGGAAAATCGGCGATCTCAAGTTCCGTATTCATTAATACTTCAATAGCAACTTTTGATTCTTCTTCACGAGGAGCTATAAGGCTTATCGCTGTTCCCGTAGCATCGGCACGACCCGTTCTACCAATACGGTGCATGTAAAGTTCCGGTAGTTCCGGCATTTCAAAATTGATTACGTGGGTAATATTCGAGATATCCAGACCTCTCGCCATAATATCGGTCGTAATTAAACCCCTAAGGTTTCCTTCCTGAAATGAAGCCATCGTACTTAAACGATAATTTTGTGATTTATTGGAGTGAATAACACCAAACTGCCCCTCAAAATCTTCCTCGATACGTTCGTGAACCATATCCGAGATCTTCTTATTGTTTACAAAAACCAGCACACGACTCATGTCTTCGTTAGTTTGTAATAAATGTTTAAGAAGGTTGATTTTTGTATTGAAATTAGGAACGTGATAGCTGATTTGTGAAATGTTCTCCAAAGGTGTTCCAGAAGCTGATAAGGTAACTTCTTCAGGGTAATCAAAATAATCATTCAAAATAGCATCAACTTCGTCTGTCATCGTTGCCGAGAACAAGATGTTTTGACGTTTTTTTGGCATCATGGCCAGTATCGCTGTCAACTGAGTACGAAATCCTAAATTCAGCATTTCATCAAATTCATCGATAACCAATTTCTGCATTTCTTCAAAACGGATTACATTATCCAATGTTAAGTCCATAATTCTTCCCGGTGTTCCCACCAGAATATCACAGCCTTTGTAAACGGTCGTTTTTTGAGTATTAATGTTTACTCCTCCAAAAATACCAACGGTACGTACTGACATGTACTGGGTTAGTTTTTCTACTTCTTCCACAACCTGAACCACAAGCTCACGGGTTGGAACAAGAATTACAATTTTTGGAGTATGTCCTGGAGTGAATTTGTATAACTTTAAAAGTGGTAATAAATAAGCAAATGTTTTACCGGTTCCGGTTTGTGCAATTCCCATCATATCACGACCTGACATAATCACAGAAAAAGATTTTTCCTGAATTGGAGTAGGGGTGACAAATCCTAAATCGTCGATTGCTTTTTGTACTGATTTTGGAAGATTGAATTTTTCGAAAGTGCTCATTTGCATTAAATTTTGTGCAAATGTACATTAAATTGATGGTTAGAGCACTAGATTTTTCGAATCATGTAGCAATTTACGCAGATAATGGTTTGATTTTCAATTTAAAAACTTTCGAAAACACCCAGGCCAAATAAGGCAAAATCATATTTTACAGGATCTGATGCATCCATTTTCCGAAGTTTATTGTCTAATTCTGCCAATGCTTTGGCGTCATTTTGTTTTCTTTCCAAAATCCCTAACTTTCTGGCTACGTTACCGGAGTGGACATCTAATGGACAAGACAGCAGAGAAGGCGAAATTGTTTTCCATATTCCCAGATCGACTCCTTTAGTGTCCTGACGAACCATCCATCGTAAATACATGTTGATTCTTTTTGCTGCGGAATTATTAAGCGGGTCAGAAATATGTTTTTGAGTACGTGTCAAATGCTCAATTTCGAAAAATATTTTTTTGAATTCATGAATACTTTTTTGCAGGCTTTCTTTTTCCTGATTTTTCGCAAATACCGCTTCAAGTCCGTTATGGTTTTTATAAATATGCTGCAGTCCTTTAATGAAGCCGCTAAAATCTTTACCGTTGAAGGTACGGTGTACAAAATTGTCTAGCCTTTCCAGATCATCATTAGAATGTGACATGACAAAATCATAGGGTGTGTTACCCATCAATTCCATCATTCTATGGGCATTCTTGATGATCATTTTGCGATTTCCCCAAGCGATGGTGGCGCTTAAAAATCCTGCAATTTCGATATCTTCTTTCTGCGAAAACAAATGTGGAATCTGCACAGGATCACTTTCAATAAAATCCTGATTATTGTATTGGATGACTTTTTCGTCGAGAAATTCCTTAAGTTCTTCTTGGTTCATGATTTTGAAAAATGTTCTGATGTATTATAAGCCCTAGCCCGGATGGAAACGGCATCCTTTTGTGCCGGGGTTCGGCATAAAAGATACAGTGTACAGCCGGAACAGCTTCTAATTACTAATTAAACCATCAACCATTATTAGTTTTCTATCGGCCATATTTGCCAGTTCTTCATTATGGGTTACGATTACAAAAGTCTGCCCGAATTCATCACGAAGCTTAAAGAACAATTGATGCAAATTTTCGGCAGAATTGGTGTCCAGGTTTCCGGAAGGCTCATCGGCAAAAATAACATCGGGTTTGTTGATCAAAGCTCTTGCAACAGCCACACGCTGCTGTTCACCGCCAGAAAGTTCGTTTGGCTTATGATTGATCCTATGTGATAATCCTAAATATTCTAATAATTTTTTTGCTTCTTTTTCGGCTTCTGCTTTTGATTTATTGGCCATAAATGCAGGAATGCAAACGTTTTCTAAAGCTGTAAATTCTGGTAATAATTGATGAAACTGAAAGATGAAACCAAGGTTTAAATTTCTGAAATTAGATAAGGTTTTATCTTTTTTACTTTTTCTTTGGAAATATCTGGCATAATAAGCAAGCATCAAAATAATTGGTAATAACAAAATAGCAACTGTTACTAATCTCAAAATATCATCGTAGATTTTAGCTTTGAAAAACAATAAAAATACTGCTAAAATAATAACATAAATACTTCCTGCCCAAGTAATATTTCTGAATTTTTTTTCTTCTTTTGAATTGTCTTTTTCAACATCTTGAAGTGTTAAAATATTCTCTCCATTAATGGTTAATGACGAATTTGTATTTTGTTCGGGTTTGTCTAAAGTTCCTAAAATTTGCAGCAGAGTTGTTTTTCCGGCACCAGAAGCACCTACGATCGAAACAATTTCTCCTTTTTTGATATGTAAATCGACTCCTTTTAAAACCTCAAGCTGATCGTAGTATTTATGTATGTTTTTTGCGTGTATCATCTGAAACTGTTTTTACAAAGAAACAAAGATTCTGCCGATATTAAAATGTGTATAACAGAAATTTATGAAGAGCATCAAATGGGAATTTAGAAACAAATTTATTTAATGGAATAATTTTTGTTTGTGATTTTCCTGTAATTTCATTATTATCTAAATACGATACAAGATGCAGGAAGTTAGAGTAACGAACGATGATATGGTGAGAAAACTCCTTTTGGGTTTGCTTTTTGACGGAATTGGTATGATTTCGTTTAGTATTCCATTGTTAGGGGAATTTTCAGATGTGATCTGGGCGCCAGTCGCGGCGTTTTTGATGACACGAATGTATAAAGGAAGAGTAGGGCGGGTTGCCAGTATTTTGACTTTTGTAGAAGAGATTATACCGTTTACAGATATAATCCCTTCGTTTACTATTACCTGGATTTATACTTATTATTTTCAGAAAGAAAAATAGCAGATAATATTTACTTTTATTTATTAGACGGCAGTTTCTCTAAAAAGGCTGCCACATCTGTTATTGAACATGGTGAAAAATATTTTTTATCGGTCTCCGGATCAGCTGTAGCGCCGGATACAATTCCAACTACCATTCCGTTCTCGTCAACAACAGGACCACCGCTAAGTCCGCCCAATTGCTCAGGGACAATTAAATCTTTAAGGAGAATTCTGTTATCGATGGTTTTGTAATATTCAAATTCATATACTCTTTGTTTTCCGCTTTCCATTTTTCTGGTCCAGCCTACTACATATAATTTTTCTCCTGTAATTAGAGGAGTGTTTCTAATTTGAAGGGGTTTAACTTTTGAATGATTTTCTTTTACAGAAAAAATGAGCCAGTCGTTTACATAAGTTGATTTGGATTCTAAACGTTCCGAGTTGTTTTCGTTTAATAATTGATCGCAGATTACGATTTCATTATTTTTTTCCAAAGGATACATTGACCATGATTTAATATTGTTTTCAAAAGTCAGCGTTTTCATGTTATCCGGTTTGATGAATTTTAATAAATGTTTTGCAGTTACGGCATAGGTTGTATTATTGAATTCTAATAAAAAACCACAACTGAATCTGGACTGGTCTAATTTAGGGTCAAAAAAATCAACTTTATTGACTAAAGCGATTTCTTCAAAGTTTTTATTGGACACTTTTTCTTGTCCGGTACAGGATGTTATAATCAATAGGAGAAAAAGGGATACAAATTTCATAAGATTTATTTAATGAGTTGTGTGAGTTTTACTAAATTTTCTTTGTTTTTATTGTCTTTTTTACTTTGTTGATTTGTCTGTGTTTTTTATAAACAATACTAAGAATATTTTCCTTACTTAAAGAACATTTATATATTTCCTTTGTTTAAAATAGTTAGTTATATAACAATTTAAGCCATAGATTAAATCGCTTATTGAAAAATCATTATATAATAAATGGCAACTACCAGGTTGCCATTTATATAAAAAACTAATAAAATAAACTACTGAACTATAATTTTTTTGATATACAATACTTCTTGGGTTTTAGGATCGGAAACCTTTAATATAAAAACTCCTTTCGATTTTAAATTGATATTTTCCTGTGTTTTTCCGTTGATATTTCTTTTAAGAACTTCTTTTCCTAAAATATCAAATATTTTAAGTTCAGCCTCGCTTCCGTCATTTTCCATTAAAATTGAAAAAGAACCGTTATTAGGTACCGGCCAAACTTTAAAAGAGGTGTTTTCTTTGATTGGTTTTTCCACTGATAAATTAGAGCTGTATCCGCTCACGATGTTAACCTTACGTGTCATAGTTGCACCTTCATTATCCGTAACAGTAAAATCAAAAGAACATAAACCTGTTGCTGTTGGTGTAAAATCTACAACATCAGAATTAAGATTCGTACTTCCGTTAACCACATTCGATATAGAATAATTAACGCCATTTGTAAAACCTCTGGAAAGTTTCTGGATATTAATACTGATTTTACTTCCATCTGGTGAATCATAATGAGGCAGAGACATCCATTGCAAATAAGTGTCTAAATTAGTATATCCGTCTAAGTCATTATCTGCATTAGAATCTGAAAAATCAGCTGTTCCAGAATTTGTATTTGTTCCTATGATAGTTTCCCACCAGTTAGGCAATCCATCCTGATCTGTATCCCAATTAGCATTTCTCACAATTTCAGGATATGTTTCGTAACCGCCTGCATCAGATTCATGATCAGGAAAACCTTTTTTGCCAGACTTGTTACCTGTCACAGAATAAGTGCCCGTTAAAGTTTCATTAATCATCCTTAAATCATGATTGTCTAACTCAGGCTGATTGCATCCGACGTCTGAAAGAACAATTTTATACGCATTTTCAGCCGATTGAGTAGTTACATAAGATGGAAAAAATGGTGTGTTTACAAATGTTTCATAATTTATCGTAATTCCATTTGACAATCTGGATCGTCTGCCTGATTCTTGGTTTGTTGCATTAAAATAACCAGGCATAACGTTACCGCTAAAATAAGCTCTTTGCATACCAGCAAAGTCATTTTCATGATCCATAGTTAATGCATATTGCTGTAATTGTATACCAGGTCCTGGTTTATAATAATTACCAACAAAGTTTACTTCTTTAGCTCCTCCATCAGTTGTTCTTGATCCCCAGTTGTAAACTACATTGTTAGTTATATCCAAATTACCGGCAAAAAAATTATTTGGATCTAAACCACCTGCTAAACTCCAATTGCGTCCATAATTGTGAGCTAGTAAATTATGATGAAAACTTCCAACTTTTCCGCCAATACTTGCTGCAAAACCATGTTCACTAGTACCGTTTGGATAATTCGGATGATTTGCTCTGTTTAAAGATTCAGAAATAAGGGAGCGCTGAAACGTAATATTCGTAGCATTACGAGAACTTAAACCTTCATCTGTAGTCCAGCTAATAGAGCAATGATCAATGATATTATTATTACCCATTAGACCCATTCCTCCTGCATCACCATTATAGGCATAACCCAATCTGACTCTTATATTTTGAATAATGTTGTCACTACTTCCTAAACCTAATGAACTTCCCTTAAGAGTTATACCTTTACCAGGTGCTGTTTGTCCGGCAATTGTAACATAAGGCTGGTTTGAAACTAAACGCGATTGAAGCTGTATTAAACCTGATACATTAAAAACTATGGTTCTTGGGCCAATATCGTTTGTAACAGCTTCACGTAAACTTCCCGGACCACTATCATTCAAATTCGTTACAGCTACTACTTTTCCTCCTCTTCCGCCACGTGCAAAACGGCCATATCCTTCTGCACCTGCAAAAGCAAGCTGGGCAGGACGAAAACGCCATGTATTTCCTTTTTCAATTGCATTATTATTTAGTACTTCATCTACTCTCCAATAATAAGTTGTACCAGTATATAATCCATTTAATTGATAGGAAGTGTTTGCTTTAAGTTGATTGCCTTTGTATTCAGGTGATGCCGTCGTAGCACTTTCAACAGATGCTAAATCGGTTCCAAAATAAATATTGTGCGATACAGCATTAATTGCAGAAGTCCATCCTAATAATGTGCCTCCGGAATTTAATTCGACATGTTCGTCGTTATGACCAGGAATGGGATTTGTTGCCTGATTAAAAATGTTTGGGGTATTTAATTCGAATCCATTAAGCATTACATTTTTAATGTTTTCGGTTCCTGAAGTTTCAGCTGTAAATAATATAACGACATCTGTTCCCGCAGTTGCCTGGAAATTTAAGTAAACTGATTTAGCATCTGCAGTTTTTAACGCTCTTACACTTGGAATTACATTATCGAAAAGCAAAGTACCATTTACCGAAATGTCAATAGGGCTAAATGTATTACTTGTAGGACTATCAACTGCATTTAAAAAAGCAAGTAAAGTATGGTTTCCTGTTTGTAAACCGCTAATTCGCAGTTCAATTTCTCCTCCTTGGTTCGCTGTTCCATCCTTTACAGTAACTCCATCGCTGATTAATTTTGCAAAATCAGGAGATGATAAACCAGCCTTGTACCAATTTGTTGCTAATTGAGTTCCATTTATACCTTTCGTTATTTTGAATGTAACTCCATTTTCTGTTTTAGAAGAAGTTGTACCCGATCCAATAACCCATGGAATATAGCCAGGTTCGTTTACTTCTGCAGGTTGTCTTCCTGATTGATCAAAATCAATTTTTACTACTGGATTTTGACCAAAGATCTTTGATGTCGTCATTGTAAAGCATAGTGTTGCCATTACAAATGAAAATTTAATGTAATTTTTAAACATTTTAATGTGGTTTGTTGGTTAGTATAGTAAAGACTTCTCAAGTAAAGTTTAATAATTCTCAAAATTAATCTGTCCTGTTCTATCCTGCTCTGGTTGTGAATTAATATCTTTTAAAGATGATTTTTTATATATAATATATATTTAATATTAAAAAAGCTTGATATTGCTAAGGATTTATTGGAAATGCAAATTAGTAAATTTTAATTGCTGTTTTTTTTACCATTCTGTATGAGTGAACAGAATAATACTACAAGTTGAAATGAAACAGATTCAAAAGCTAATTTGTTTTATTGATAATTCGCCTAAGAGTAATAAGACGTATAAAGAAAGTAAAAGAATTAATCTTTAAATAAAAAACCTAATCCCATACTTTTGAGCATTTTCTTTTCGAAATTCCAGAAAAATCGAAATTGTCCAAATAAGGTACCAATAGCAACCAATAAAACCTGGTAGATAGGAAAAATAATTATCAATCGAATAAGAGTAAACCAACCTCCAAAATCTTCTTTTGTTATACCTAATAATTCGCAAAATGGCTTTGATAACCATGCAGATGAAGATCCTGTAATGGCAAATACGAGAAATATGATAACAAGTTGAAAATTTGAGGTAATTCCCCAGCGTTGCTTTAGTCGGTTCATTTTAATCTTTAGAAGTTTACAAATATAACAACATTATTGTATTGGAACATAACCTCCAAGCTTTTGTTTGAATGTATTTTGAAAATAAATCATGTAATTGTAAATCAGATAATTTACCTCGTATCCATAATTAATATTAGAATTATAGTCAATCGTCATTTCATATAAATTGGGATTATATCTTTGGGGCTGCAAAACACGATTATTCCATTCTGTTACATAAATAATATTTTTGTTTTCTAAGTATGTTTGTGTGTAATGATTTCTTGGTAATGAACGGGAAGCCAGCCAGGAACTAAAACCATTATCAATGATAATAACTTCGTATTCCAAGGAATCATTTGCAATTCGTACAGTATCATTTAAAGCCGTTTTTGATTTAGAATCAGTTCTTGCAACAGTATTTTTTGAAGATGTAGAACATGCAATAATTGTAAATAAAATTCCTAATATGTAAATGAATTTTTTCATGGCTCAAATTTGAACATTAAATTTACAAAAAATTGAATGAGGACTTTTAATATTTAACATTTTGCTACAGAAGTATCTTTATTATTTTACTTTCTTTAATATTCAATAAAAAAAAGCTGCTTACATCTAAGTGAACAGCTTTTTGATATTTAAAACGCCTAATAATCATTTTTTGCTTTTAAATAACTTTCCAATAAATCCGGATATTCCACCACTGCTTTTAGCAATTACCATAACATCTGCAACATCGACTTTTCCATCAGCATTTTGATCTAAACCAAACTGCATTCCGTATTTTGAAATCGTATCCATAATCCCAGAAGCCTGATTACTGTTTCCGGAAATCGCATTAATTATATCAGATATCTCAAAACTTTTGTCGTTAGGATCTTTCGCCTTATTAACCAAAGAATTTAAAATTTGTGGAATAAGGCTTCCTGCAACATTGGAAGAAGTAGTAGTGTTTAAGCCGAATTTTTCGCCCAGGTTTCCAGATAGCTGTTGTGACAATTGTTGTACAACAGGATTTGAACTGTCAATAGGTTTTCCCTGAAAGAGTCCGGCCAATTGTTCTGCGCCACCTTCGGAAACAATTTTTTTTAACCCTGAAAAGATAGAATCTCCTGTCTCATTGATTACGGCTTCATTCTGCTCGTTTGGAATAGCGCTATTTTTTACAACAGCATCATTTCCGAATTGTTTTACTAATTGGGTTAATTGGTCTAACATGGTTATTGAGTATTTAGATTAGACTCAAATTTAGTAAAAAAACAAAAGGGATTTATTAAACAATGTTAATAAATCCCTTTTTAAAGTATTTAATATTAGCTGATTAGCTTAATAATGTAATAATTTGAGACGCTAATTCGGTACCAATTCTGTCCTGAGCTTCTCCAGTTGCAGCTCCGATATGTGGAGTTAATGAAATTTTTGGGTGCATCAAAATAGTCATTTCCGGTTTTGGCTCGCTTTCGAAAACGTCTAATCCTGCAAATGAAACTTTTCCTGAATCCAACGCTTTTATCAAAGCAACTTCATCAATAACACCTCCACGGGCACAGTTTACAATTCCAACTCCGTCTTTCATGATTTCAAATTCTTTCTCACTGATGATGTAACCATTCTGAGCAGGAACGTGTAATGTAATGAAATCAGATTCTTTCAATAATGATTCAAAAGATTGAGGAACGATAGTAGTCGTGATAGACTGACCGTCAAAAAACTCCACTTTTACATCTACTGAAGGAATAAAACCATCTGCAGCGATCACTTTCATACCTAAGCCAAGCGCCATTTTTGCAGTTGCCTGACCAATACGGCCAATACCAACAATACCAAGAGTTTTTCCTCTTAACTCAATACCATTTGCATATGCTTTTTTCAAACCGTCAAAATTTGAATCTCCTTCCAATGGCATGTTTCTGTTAGAATCATGTAAAAAACGAACACCAGAAAGTAAGTGTCCAAACACTAATTCTGCAACTGATTCAGATGAAGAAGCAGGTGTATTAATTACATGGATTCCTTTGCTTTTAGCATAGTCAACATCGATGTTGTCCATACCAACACCACCACGGCCAATAATTTTAAGACCAGGACAAGCATCAATGATATCCTGACGTACTTTGGTTGCACTACGTACCAAAACTACTGCAACATTATTTTCGTTAACAAAATTAGCAACTTGTTCCTGTGCTACTTTTGTTGTAATAACTTCAAATCCACCTTTTTCTAAAGCTAGAATTCCACTTTTAGAAATTCCGTCATTCGCTAATACTTTCAT
>Ga0247815_10004139_pt1 | contig 10245 bp, 12 predicted proteins | sample UWRJL194509B1_FD_181014 | JGI IMG/M metagenome (GOLD analysis project Ga0247815, IMG submission 181014) | Plant litter microbial communities from Arlington Agricultural Research Station in Wisconsin, United States - UWRJ-L194-509B-1 | ecosystem: Environmental > Terrestrial > Plant litter >... | reverse complement strand
GCCGCCGTGTACTTCAAGTACATGTTTGGTGAAAAGTCCGCGCGTGCCCTGTCGACCTTCGTCGCGCTCTCGGCCACCGCCAACGTATTCAGCGTCATCTTCGCTCAGGGTCGGCTCAACCAAGCACTCGGCCGTGACGGCATCATCCCCTTCTCAAAGTTCTTCGCGTCTAACCGTCCGCGCAACGCCCCGCTCGTCGGCCTCACATGGCATGTCATCGTCACGCTGATCATCCTCCTCGCGCCTCCCCGCGGAGACGCCTACAACTTCGTCCTCAACCTCAGCTCCTACCCTCTCAACGTTGTCAACTTTGGCGTCGGCTTTGCGCTCGTACTCGCATACCTCCCTCGCGCGTACCGACCACAATGGGCCAAAGACTGGAACCCGCCTGTCCGCGCGACGTGGCCGGTAGCGGTGTTCTTCACCCTCGTCTCGCTGTTCCTCGTCATCGTTCCGTGGATTGCACCGGAACGGCCTGAGGAGGCTGTCTACGAGAATACGTGGTATGCGATTGCGCCGGCGGTCAGTGTGGGCATCTTTGTGGGTGGCGCGCTGTACTGGCTCGCGTGGGCGGTTGTGTTGCCGCGTGTTGGGAACTACAAGCTTGTGCCGAGGCCGGATGTGCTTTCGGACGGGACACATGTGACGGTATTTGACAAGGTCAAGCATGCATAGATCATGATGAAGTCATGAGTGCTGGGGTTTCGTGACGGATTTGCTTGTTGTACTTAGAACTGTTCATAATCGTATGGATACCTGTGATACATCTTTGACTCTCATTTAAACGGGAAGTTTGGGGAGATATAATCTGCTCAAGTGTGAAACTGCACGTAGGTGGCTACAAGACATGAGAACGAGGATCGGATGTGTCCGCTAGCCAGCAAGAGGTCCAGGACTGACCCCTGTGCCAGCCGCGTTTATCGAACGATATGACCACACGGGGTGAGTCTTGGTTTGCGTGCAAGTATAGGTGGTACTTGGTCGGTACCCACAACAGCAGCTCGTCGGATGGTGCTTGTAGCCATCCATCGTCCAGGATGGTGGCCTGCAGCGAGGTAACCACGTCACCATCACCCGTTGGGCATGCAATTATGGCCCGTGCACGATCCCAGACGCGAATGGTATGGTCGCTAGAGCCCGACACGACAGAGTGACTGTCAGATGCAAAAGCTACTGACCACACCCAATTACTATGTCCAGCCAGTAGCGCAATCGGCGCACCCGTCAATGCGTCCCAGAGACGAACCGTCTTGTCATCGGAACCAGTACCAATGATCGTGCCATCTGGAGAGTACTTGGCCGAGTTCACATCGTTAGTATGCCCCGTGAGAGCGATGACCTGCTCTCCCATGGTGATATCCCAAATCCGAACATGCTCTGCTTTGTGCGACCCGCCAGCCACAATACGCGCCCCATCGGGTGAGAAGTCAATGGACCGCACAGGATTCAAGCTTGTTTGAAGCGGATCGCGTACTGGCTGGCCCGTATTGCTCTGCCAAATCCTGAGATATCCGCTATAATCTCCTGCGGCGACAAATCGACCATCGGGCGAGATGGCAACTGTGAGCACGTAATTAGCGCTGGAAAGTGGACCTATTGAAGACGGCTGTTGTGTCGCAACGTCCCAGATGCACACGGTCTTGTCCCATGATCCCGATGCGAGCCAGCGCGTGTCGGGCGAGAACACTACAGCTCTAACACGACCCAAGTGACCTCGCATCGGCCCGCCCACCGCCTTGCCCGTTTGCAGATTCCACAGCCTCACCGTGTGATCCAGTGATGCAGAAGCGATGAGTCGCCCATCAGATGAAATGGCTATCGACCACACCTCGTCGGTGTGTCCGAGCAGCGGTGAGAATATTGCGGCGCCGGTCCGTGCATCCCAAACGCGAACCGAATGGTCACTGCTGCCAGACACGATGACCGCACCGTCAGGTGATAGTGCAACCGAGTTCACTCCAGCTTCGTTCCCCGTCAGCGCGTGGAAGTCAGACATGATCAGTGAGGAGACTGTCTTATTACCCGTCACTTTGTGTGTCGCGGTCGGCTGGACTTCCAATCCACCGCTGGCGTTCCAGATCCGGATGGAGTGATCATCGGATGCTGAGGAAATGTACAGACCATTGTGGGAGAATGTGGCTGCGCGAACTGTCTTGGTATGACCCTCGAGAACGACCGAGGACGTCTTGACCCGGAAACTCGGCAGAGTCGAGAGACAAACACCCCTTCCATGTGATGACACAAGCAAAAGTCCGTCTGGTGATGGATTCACGGACATGATGGGGTTTGAACCACCATACACTGATGCAGTCTTCCTCCCTGTCTGAGGCTTACACAGGATGATATCATCCCCAGAACCTGCAACAATCCTTTGACCATTTGGTAGAAAGCTGAGGCTGTAGATGGGCATTTCGTGATGGTATGGTGATTTGTACGTTAGCTTTCCTGTAGGAACATTCCACAGCTGTATTGTGTGATCCTCTGAACCGGTGGCTAACGCCAAGCTGTCTGGGGAGAAGGCGATCGAGTGAACCTTATCGGTGTGACCCGTTAGCACGGCCAGCTGCTGATATGTCTCCGCATTCCACAAGTGTACAGTGCTGTCCAGTGAGCCCGATGCGAGGTAGGACCCGTTCGGCGAGTATAACACAGTTGATACGGCACCAGCGTGACTGCTCAGCCGCCGTGCCGCATTATGGACATTGGCAAGACTCCAGATGCACACAACACCGCCTTCGGTTCCCGACACGACATTTTTACAGTCGGGAGACATGGCAACAGAACAAACTGTACCATCCCCGCTACGCAACGGTGTCATCACCTCCTCGCCAGTGCGCATATCCCAGATGCGCACGGTACCATCTGCTGACCCTGAGGAAAGAAGGCGACCGTCGGAGGAGTACGCAACCGAGTTGACCGCGTCTTCGTGGCCAGTGAGAGTCATCACAAGCCGTCCTGCGTGGTGGGAGACTCCAATTAGATCGACTGAGATGAGACCGGTGCACAGCGGAACAAAGTCCTGATACACGAGTGATTCTTTTTCGGTAAAGGGAAGAGCAGAAACGTAGATATGTGGAGCACTTCTGGATATTGCTTGCTGTGAAGACGCGACGAACGAGTTGGCATCGCGGAGAAATCGGGCTAATTCCTCATCCCGAACCTGGGTTGAGAAGTGAGCCATCTGTTGTAGCATTGTCAAACCGAGTGACGTACTGTCGTAACTGCAAACATGAGCATCGCCGCGGCGCGTTGGACCTGGCCGAGGACGCTCATCACTTCCAGCCAGAACAAGAATCGTGGCCGGAAGATCACGCCGAGTTTCTTATCGAGACTTGTCCGGTGGTAAACATGGGAAGACCGTCGAGTCCATGATGAGAACCGCAGACGGAGAATTTTTTTCGAGCTTGTGTCCTTTTTCGATAGTTCGAGCAGAGTGGAGATGTGATAGATCCACTGGAGACAAGCGTACTCGAGAGACAACGTGATGCTGTTTGGCCGCAACGCTAAATTCGGCTCGAATGAAGATCGGCTCTGCGAGACGTTGAAGTACAGGCGTTTCGCCAGTATCTCGAGGCAACCATAGGCCAGAGCCTCATGACCAAGAAATTCAGAAATCCGAATGCGACCCGATGCACGTCCGAATAGATAGTCCCCAAAGGATGCATGCACAGGACGCAGACTGGCGTCACCGTCATCATCTGGAACATTTACAACCGCGTGTAGACGAGTCATGGCAGCGCGTAGCTGACCACTAGGTATATCAAGCAATTCTTCCAGTGCTGCAACTGACAACGTCATCCTAGCGGAAAGCAGTGCTGCGAGTATTCGCAGCAACGCTTCCAGCTGATTGGCCTCAACATCGCCCACCTTTGCCGCATCCTCTACAATCACCGCGTACATGCGATCCAGAGGCTCTGTGGCCCCGATGCTGAGACTATCTCGAGAGGCGTTGAGTAAAGATTTGAACCTCGCCCTAGCGAGCTCAATGCCTGCGCCGAGGGTATGCCCTAGGGCCGTCGCAGCCACGATAAAAAGCCCATTGCACAAGTCGACGAGCGTGTTCACGTCGTCCTCGGTGAACAACCCTCGCAATGTTGACGTAGCGAATAGCCTGTTGGAGATGTATAGTCGGATATCGGCAGTGACCTGCTCCTTGTCGACGGTGTGTAGACGGAGGACCTTGCTGAATGTGTGGTCGGATACATGGGTGTCACGAATGTGCGTCTCCGGCCGTGAAGTAACGAAAAATTTAACCGGCAGCTTCACAGTGGACTGCGAGAAGGTGACGAGCGCCTCGAGCATATCAGAGACAATGCGATGGGTTTCTGCATCATCGAGTGCTCCATTCTCGGTTAACTGCCCACCGCACTCGTCGAGGGCGTCAATGACGAACAGTATTGGAACGAGCGAGTCCTTGAGCGAAAGTAGAGGCTTGTACAGTAGCTTCTCGACCTGCACTCTGACCTGCTGGTGTAAGACCTCCGGATCGAGTGCTAGCTCGGCAGCGAGGGCTTCAGCAAACTTAACTGACTGACGTGCCATGAGCTGTGCGAGAGTCGGTACCACGCAGCGTACATCGCGTTGTCCGCTCGTGCCCGTCGATCGTGAACAGAAGAAGCTGCCGCCGAGGATGATCTCCAAGTCACCATTTGCGCGTGAACAGACGGTCCAGGCAATGGCGCTCTTGCCTGTCCCCGCCATTCCCGCTAGCCAGAAGATTTGAGGTCCCTTGAGGTCTTTGACCCACGCATCGATGTCGCGTAAAACTTGAACGCGCGTGTCTTTCATACAACCGTCTTCGATTTGCGCGCCGTAAACCGCTTGAGCAACATGTCGCGAATTCAGAACTACAAAGAATTAAATGCGGCTCAGTTTATTTTCGAGAGTGTTTCTTACAGGTGGCGATTTTGATCTGGATGGCGTCCTGTAAGCAAGTCAGTTTGCAAGGCCATGCTCCTCTGTTCACACGCACTGATTCTGTTGTCATGGCCCCAGCAGCAATGCTGTTAAAGACCGTATTATAGTTCACAAGCGTTCCGACGGGCCCATTTACGTTGTTTGCGTTCGTGCTGAGGTTGGAAACAGTTGTTGCGCCGCTGCCCGACATAGCGCCATGCTCAGCGCGCCCAGCGGGATGTATTCCGCCGCTTCTTCCAGGTCCCTTATCCATGTTATATCTTGATGCCGATAGTGCGAGAGCTGTCGACGCAAGATCGTGAGGAGGTAGGCAAGGGGCACGCCGTCGTAAGGCCACTCGGGGATTTGCCTGCAGCCTCGTGCGTGGCAAACACCGGAGGCAGTGAACATGATTGGGAACTGATCCCCAGGTTCTGACAACGACGTACGGCGATTCATCGTGATCACCAGTCTCGAAGGTAGCTATTATGAAACCACCAGATACGAAGATTTTACCATTGAGATATCGACGATACCACAGCCTGTCACGTCTCCCAGAACACACCGGCGCGAACGATGTGGCTGATGTTTTACTGCATAGTCTGATAATTGTGAGGAAATGAACTCACGATCCACGATAAGAGCTGGAAACATGATGGGGAACGATATGGCAGGGATGGGAGCCGAGGAGAAGGGGCATAATGGCACGATCGAAGAGGGATACGAAAACACACAGACGGAATGCCCGGCCGAGCAGGGTCAATGAGGATGGTGACGAGGAGGATGAGCAGTGGGGAAGCGAGAAGATGAAAATGAGATAAGCAAACTAAGACATACACGGTGCCCCACACCCCGCGCGTCTCCACGACCGCGTGCCCGCGCACAACGTATCGACGTCAACTACGGTCCCTCGCCTACAGACTGAGGCTATCCCGGAGACATCTGGAGCGTAAAACCGTCCGTAGTCGAGAACGGCTTGGCGAAAGGCTCCGGAGCGAATTGGGATTGGGCGAATCGAGACGCCGACGCTCGAATAGACGAGGGCACAGCAAGTCTCAAGGTGTTGCTCCTTCCGCTTCAAGTTGGGCCCGAACGTGAGTTGGCACATTCTGGTCATATTGCCCACCGCCCCGTGAGATGACTCAGGTTCATCCTCAGGTAAGCGTAGAGCATCTCCGGCTCTGTTGGAACGTACAGCTCGCCGCATGGGATCCCGCGTAACCTTGATGATGTACGCTGTGGTGTAGTGATGGGGTCAGACGAGACGACGACGCCCTTCAAGGCTGAGCTACGCACAGGCTTGACTACTGCGCGGCCACTGGGTTGCAAGAAGTGGATGCTGTGACAGTGAACGATAGGGAGTGGAGCATTCGCTACAAGACGCCATCGTATCATGTTGAAATATGCTGATCTGCGGGCCAGCAGGGTCCTCGGAATTTCATTCTGAGTATTGCTGCTACCTGATCTGATCGTACTCCTGCGGTTCTTCGTCGGCGCGGTCTACTGCTCCTGGTACTGCTCCGCTCTGATTGACGCCTGCACTTCTATTTCCTTCTTCCTCGTCAATGACGTTGTACTTCCTCAACAGCCACGTCCCCTTCTGCTGTGGCGAGCGTACGACTCCAAATCTCGCCGGCGTATCGTTCGCGTCGCTGACGTCCATGACATAGAGACGAGACCGCTGAACGCCCGGCCAAAGTCAAGGGCGCGTGCCGCCGAGCATCCAGGGATCGACGCCAACAGGTCCGGGCTCTGCGCGGCGGTCGCGTTTGACAGTTGTACCGCGGGCCGCAAGTGCCTATCGTGGCCAGCCGCGCCAGTCATCGTTGACGTGCCCGATTCTGCAAATGAAGGCTGTCGATGTTGCGGTGAGGTGCGACACAGGTATAGAGATAAGCCGGAGAGTTCTCGTCTGTTGTTGCGTCGAGACGATCTCACTGGGATTGATGTTGCTGCAGTCGGGCCTGGTGCTAGACAGATGGGTGAGCTTACGATGACGGGTCAGAAAGTTGGGATGTGTGTTGAGTTGGGATCCACGGACGATGAGACGCCATCCACAGGAAGTGTCGAGGTGCTTAGAGCAGCGGTCGCGCTGTCGTGAACTAGCCAGATCGACCGCCGCCTCAACCGTCTTGTGGTACTAATGACTGCAATGGCAGAAGGTCGTACAGAGGCAGAGTCTGTATGAGTAGTTGTAAGACAACAGCAGAACCAGTCGGACACACCTTGCGCCAGCTACGCCGCACCAGCCGTTGAACCTGACATGCGCATAAGCCTCTTGATCACACAATTATGCCTGGTCGAATTCGACATGTTACCCACCTTGACAGCAAGTAAGAGCCATCCGCCCTTTCCTCGAACTTCCAACTCCAGCAGTACCATCGGTCGTCTGATCACCGTTTACTCGCTCCTCGTCACTCGCGGTGGCGTGCAATGAATCTGCCATCCTGTCTGCCTCTTCGTGCTGCACAAAGCGATGCGATGTCGATCTTGTGGGATGGCGAGCATGGTGGGGATTGGGATTCGAAGTGGCGTCGACGGTGTTGCGGAAGTCGGACTGGACGTAGTCGTGGTTCGAGCCGAGATGGCTGAGGTGCTGACCGCGATTGTCGAACGTAGCGCGGTGTGTGCTTGTCCATGTGTAGAAGGGTAGCTTGGCAATGAGGGATGACGACAATATCGATGACGAATCTGTAGTTTGAGCAGGCAGGAGCGTGAGCGGAAGGTTGGGCATGACCGTGGAGATTTCGACTGGACGAACCTTCGGCGGACTATCAAAAGTGAATGACCCAATAGCGATTAAAAGCCCCACGCGATGAAGACGGGGTGTTATTTGGCTAAGTCGCGGGCAATGAACACAACCCGAGGTGGTGCTAAGAGCGCAGGCCATGTGGGTCAGCTCGCTTGGCGTAAGGGCGTGTCAAACCCGCCCACACGCACCTAGTCGCACAAGTGCGCGCAAATGATGTTCTCCAAATGGGTCGTGCGTGGCTGTATAAGACGCCAACGACGAATCGCGTGGCATGCTATACGTCGCACAGACGCCTCCGCCATAGGACGAGCTATGCACGGCTGTAGTGTTGAAGACTGCCGCTCTTCATCGCAGACTCCAGAGGCATGGGGGTGATTGGACTTGACGGCGAAAAGGATGGGGATCTGAGGTAGAAGAGCAAAAGGGGCAAGTCGACGCGAAGCCGGCAATCCGCCGGCGCCACCTTGTTTTCGCGCTTCTTGTCTCCTCGCCGATCACAATGTCTTCGTGTAGGCACCAGTGCACGTTGGCTCCTCTCCGAACCTCCGTGCACCCGTGCTACATGGGCAGTCAAACGCATGGCTCTTCCTCCTGCTCCTTTGTCCCAGCCACACCGCCATCCTGAACCTGCTTGCTTCCGCGGCTTGGGCATCACAGGTCCGATTCTTTCTGAATCTAGACAACTTTCCCGCTCTGTACCAAGACTTGCGCGCGCTGAGTAGAGAACAGTTCACGACATTCAGCCACCCTGCGTTCCCAAGGCACAGTGTCCTCATCAAGCAGGAGCCCAATGCGTGTGGCCATCCTGACATGGTGAATCGTATCGTCGGTACCGGTGTCTTTGCGAAGACGCTCACGATTCTCGCACAAAGCGGGGGTGTTGAGTTGATGCCGAGTTTGTGACTGCGCTTCCTCGTAACGGTGGTGAACTCGACCACCTTCAACGGGCGTACCGCAAGCCCGAGTACCTTGTCGCCGCTCTCTTTGCCGCACAAGCCTTGCTTCGTGGTCAGGCTGCCGGTAATGCCTACAGATCTGGGGAGTACTTCCTCAGGGCAGGCGGTAACGAAGTCGTCGACTACACTGCTCGCGGTATCGACTTCGTCGTTCTCCTCCCTGCACTCACCACCCACGGCTTCTTCCGCGAGTGAGGTGTATACTTCCTCATGTGAGTCTTCAAGTCTGTCTCGAGATCGCCTACTGGTGCTGATATGAGACGTAGCGTTGTCGGCTCGTTCAAGATCATCGTCCTGCTTGTCATAGTCTTCAGCGGCTTTCCGACCCTCGCTGGCGAATCTATGAGACCCAAGTACAACAATCTTGGCAATTTGTTCGCGGGTTCGCGCAGCGATATCTACGATGTGGCTTCGGCCATGTACAATGTTCGTCCTTCCTCATTCTCGTACTCTTGCACCGGTCTAACACGTACTTGTAGCAGACCATCTGGAGCTTCGTCGGTTACTCCAACCTCTAATACGCCACCAGCGAGATAAAAAAAAACCCGACCCGCACGATTCGCCTGGCAGGTCCTCTCGCCCTCGGCCTCATCACGGTCATCTACCTCTTCGTCCAAGTCGCCTACTACGCCACCGTTCCCAAAGAAGAGCTCCTCGCCAGCAAGCAGATCGCCTCCGCCGTCTACTTCAAGTACATGTTTGGTGAAAAGTCCGCGCGTGCCCTGTCGACCTTCGTCGCGCTATCGGCCACTGCCAACATATTCAGCGTCATCTTTGCACAGGGCCGGCTCAACCAAGCACTCGGCCGTGACGGCTTCATCCCCTTCTCCAAGTTCTTCGCGTCGAGCCGGCCGTACAACACGCCGCTCGTCGGTCTCACATGGCACGTCATCGTCACATTCATCATCCTCCTCGCACCTCCCCACAGAGACACCTACAACTTCATCCTCAACCTCATCTCCTACCCTCTCAACGTCGTCAACATTGGCGTCAGTTTCGCTCCCGCACTCGCATACCTCCCCCGCGCGTACTGGCCACAATGGGCAAAGACTGGAACCCGCGACATGGCCGGTAGCGGTGTTCTTTACACTCGTGTCGCTGTTCCTCGTCATTGTTCCATGGATGGCTCCGGACAGGCCTGAGGAGGCTGTCTATGAGAATACCTGGTGTGCGATCGCGCCGGCGGTCAGTGTGGGTATCTTTGTGGGTGGCGCGCTGTACTGGCTCGCGTGGGTGGTCGTGTTGCCGCGGGTTGGGGACTACAAGCTTGTGCCGAGGCAGGATGTGCTTTCGGACGGGACGCATGTGACAGTGTTTGACAAGGTGAAGCATGCATAGATCATGATGAACTCATGAGTGCTGGGGTTTCGTGACGGATTTGCTTGCTGTACTTAGAACTGTTCACAATCATATTGATACCTGTGATACATCTTTGATCGCTAAATGAGAAAACTGGAGAGATGCAGTCTGCGAAAGTAGGTACTGAACGTAGGTGGCTACAGGGCACGAGAACGGGGATCGGATGCGTCCGCGCGCCAGCAAGAGGTCCAGGACTGCCCTCTGTGCCAGCCGCATTTGTCAAACGATACGACCACCCGAGACGAGTCTAGGTGGGCATGTAAGTATGGGCGATACTCGGCC
>Ga0247815_10004137_pt1 | contig 10248 bp, 5 predicted proteins | sample UWRJL194509B1_FD_181014 | JGI IMG/M metagenome (GOLD analysis project Ga0247815, IMG submission 181014) | Plant litter microbial communities from Arlington Agricultural Research Station in Wisconsin, United States - UWRJ-L194-509B-1 | ecosystem: Environmental > Terrestrial > Plant litter >... | reverse complement strand
CATTTGCGTCGAGGAGAAGCAGGGTCGGGACGCCGAGCAAGGACCCGGAGGTATCAAAAAGGCGAGCTTTCTTCAGGTCGGAGGCAGCGCCGAGGTAGCTGACCTTGAGAATTTCATCTGCTGTTGCGACCTCAATGTGACCGCTGACAACCGGGATGAGTGATGCATCGATGTCCTTGGGTGGTTGGATCGTGACAATGATAGGGAGCGATATGCCCGGCGGAACGACGACCTTGGACTGTGAGAGTTGGACTGTCGTGGCATTTTTAACAAGCGGGACGGGGCCATCGTTTTGCTGAGGCCTGCCTGGCGTGAAAGAAAGTGCTGTGCCGGCTGGGATGTGCTTGAGCGTGTACGTCTTGACCTTCTTGCTTGTGTTCTTGATCCAGAAAGTCTGCTTGCCCTTCCAGTTGGCCGTGTCGTTGAGCAGGAGCTGACCGGGTGCGACGACAGTACTGTACGTTAGTGCGTTGTAGACGTTGGCGAGACCCGCGCCACCAACAGCGAGCGTCTGCGGGAGCGCTCCCTCAAGCGAAGATGCAAGGTAGGTAGATGTCGTCTGGAGAAGATCGCGAATGCCAGCGGCGGCGCTCTTGCCCTTAGCCTTCAGAATGAGCGCGGCAATTCCGGCGGTATGAGGGCAGGCCATTGATGTGCCGGACAGGACGGCGTACTCGCCCAGCGGGACGGGAAAAGTGCTGAGAATCCGGCCACCGGGAGCACTGAGGGCGGGTTTGAAGTACATATCAAATGTCGGACCGTAAGACGAGAACTTTGAGACGAGGCCACCATCCGCAAAGTTCGGTAGCGTCGTCGTAACCTCCTGGGGGAAGCTGACCGTGAACCTCGTACCGGCGTTCAGGGCAGTAAGAATAGCCTCGCCACTGGCCGTATCGACAATTGCCGCGGTCCCGTAGCCGTCGACGTTATCGATATTACCCCAGGTACCGCCATTATTGTAAAACAGAATGATTTTGGCGCCTTTCGCGTTCGCGTTCTTGATCTGGATGCTGAAGCTGCAGGTGCCACGGCGGATGAGTGTCACATAGCCAGACAGATTGGGCGTTGATGCTGGAAGTTCGACGCAGGCGTCGTCGATAACTGATGAGTCCTTCGAGGTGGCGTACACGGGCAGAGCGACATTGCCTGCAGCAATAGGCTCGACCGAGCCGTTCCATCGATATGGGAAGGGTCCAAGACCAGGGACAGTGGTGGTGACGGTGTAAAATGGACTGAGAGCGATGCTGCGCAGTGTGTCAGCTTCTCTCAAACCGTCTCAATTCTGAACTGACTTGTTGACTGAACCAACTGAGATGACATCGATGCCATTGCCTGGGTTCGATGTGTACCACAGGCCCGCATCACCAGAGTTGCCGGCAGATATCGTGACAACTCGACCTTTACGTGAAATGCGCGACGCAACAACGCTGGACCAAGACGTAGTCCAACCATCTGCAGAACACATTCGTCCGGTTAGCTGAACTCATCAGTGAACCAGCGACAGAAATAGACTGACCAGGGGCACCGAGAGACAGTGTGATCACGTCGTTGCCATCGTTGTATGCACGAATTAGCGCGTCAATGATAATCTAGCGGTGATCAATGTAAGGATGAGTTGAACAAAATGCGATGCGATGAACCCACAGCGTCATCAGAATCGCCGCTGCAACCAAAAACACGATCTGAAATGAAGTGAGATGATGCCACACTGACGCTGGTGCTTTTACGAACATGCGTTGAGCGTAGCTCCATGCGCAACACCGGTGACGTTAAATCTGTTATTCGGATCCGCGCCGATGATACCTGCTACGTGCGTTCCATGACCTGAAAGATACCTCAGCACACACAAAAATTGTGGAACTGTGAGGAAAATACCATTGCACTGATCAAGCGGGTCGTCGTCGGGTGCAAGAGGCTCGCCGGGACCGTAGTTGTCGCCCACAAAGTCATGACCACCCGCAACCTTGAAGCCAGGACCGAAGCCACCACCAAGGGCCGGATGCTTGTAGTCAATGCCTGTGTCGATGCTACACGATTTGAGTTGTTAGTACGGCGCGTTCTTCAATCGAAGTTGGTGCGGGCTCACATGCCAACCTTGATGCCCTTGCCAATGTTGCCGGTGGCGTGAATCTTGTCGGCACCAGTCATGATGTTGGGCGGGAACTGGTCGGGTTTGTCGAGCTTAGGAAGCTCACTCTTGGTGACCTCGGGTCGGCCATACACGCTGACCGGACGGACACCGAGTACACCCTTCATCGCAGCAACCGCTTTGACGTCGTCGATGCTCTTGAGCGTCAGTGACGCGCCAGTGAAGACCTCCGAGGCAAATTTTTTGCCGACAATGAATCTATTGGGAAGACGTTTATCGAGCTCCTCAAAGAAGCGAGCGTGTACGTCAACATTGTCGAGGTCGTGTGCTCCGATGGATGGGAATTCGACGATGATTTGGCCGGGAACCGTCTTAAAGTAGCTGACGCCACGGATGGCGTCGAAACTGGTGCCGACCGCAGGTGCAGTGAGGCCTGCCAGCATAATGGCAGCTGCAATAAAGCCTTTCATTTCGAGAGTAGGTTGGAATCAGAGTCGGAAGGGTAATGAACGGCGAGGGTTAGCGCGCGGGATGCCGCAGTCGGAAAACGAGAGGATGGTGGGTGATCCCAATGTAGAGAAACGAAGGACGCGGTGGAGGGTTGGGTTTTGAACGCGTGGAGAAGGCTGCGAAGTGTGATGAAACTACCACCTTCTCGAGGCGCGAACCCTCATATAGACACGGCTCGGAGATTGCAAGCCACAATGTTGAACGTGCAATTCCTGGTTACGCGATATTGCCCACCGTGTAAGCACTTGGACTTCTACGGATGATGGAGGCGCCTCGTCCCCCTTGCTCAAGGCTGACGCTTCCCAAAGTCTTGCAATGAGGATACGAAACGTTATCATGATACAATGGAGCCGAGTACGGCTACGTGCAGGCATGGCAACTGACAACCGGCCCGTGCGTCAGGAAAGCCTGTCGAGTCAATTGAAATTTGAAGGCCCTGATGACGGCGCTCTGCCACCGTTTCGTGCTCATCGTAAGTATGGAGTAGCACATGGCGGTACACAAAGAGCTGGCGGGCATTGCGAGTTCGACAGCTGGTAGACCGTTTGTCCTGATTCATCGTCATCATCGAGGGCTGTCGTGGGACAGCCCATCATCCTGCTTTGGAGTCTAGAAGCGCGCGACCCTGAGCTTGGAAGGTGTCTGTGTAGGTCAAGGCCTAATGTTGACCCAGTGGCCATCCTGCTGCAAGCGAGACGAGGACGCGAGACCGGGAGATTATGCCTTTTACTGCCTTGTAAGCCTGATGTGCCGCACCTAAACTCGACGAAGTAACAGTGCCACCATACGCGGCAGCCTGACCAAGTAACTGTCTGTTAGTCATATTCGCCAATCCAAGTGCTGGCCGTACGGTTTTGGGTAGGCGCCAGCCGGTCCGTCCGAGTACGGCGCACCGTTGTCGTTGTATTGCTCAAATTCGGTTGGCGGCCTGACACTCTCGTTCAGTGCGTGCTTGTGTTGTCGCATTTGCGCATGAGTACGTCGCTCGTTCCAGTCGCGTTTAGAAGAGTAGAATGACTTCGAGACATTGTGGCGGAGAGGAGGCAAGATGTACTCGAGATTCTAGGTCCGATGTGGCGTTCTTTTTCTCCCGCCGTTTGCGTCTCTACCTTCTTCGTCTTGTATTACCGTCTATCTCAGCTCGCTGTCCTCTGTGCGTCTCCTTGAAATGCATAGCCCCGCTGTATCATATCTGGCGGGACGGACAACACCGTTCATGCTTGGGATGTGGGAGCAGTACTATCATTATCGTCACAGGCTGAGCATGATACATTTGCCAGACTTGTTTCAGCCCTATTGGATGCAGACGGTTGGCTGGTGGGGTCGTCTGGCGAGCTGCCCTTGTGGCTGCCAGCAGATTACTGTAGCCACATTCAGCTCGCGCCGTGCTCAATGGTCATGGAATCTTATCGCGTCATTCTTGCGGCTGATGAAAGCTTTAGCTGTGGCGGTGGTTAGATGAAGTGCTGGCATAACCGCGGTCAGTCCGCCGTCTAAACGTGTCTCTGCTGCATCTTCAGCGCACGAACCCTGCGAGTCTCGCACAAATCTGACACCGTCCGATATTCAGAAGCTCTGAATTCCTGAGTAGAGCATGAGAACAAAGCGCGATCTCACTTTCATCCTCCATAAGTTCATTTGTCGCAAGTTCATGACGATGGCCGCAGCCCATGATCAACCTAATCGACTCCTCGGATACTAAAGTATCAGACCTCCCAATTTGAGCTTGACAACGCGCTCAATGCGGACATCTAGAGTGGATCCTTCAATCATGCAGTAAACGTCCTATTAGGAGAGCAAGGAGGCGTGAAACATGCACTACGTTGCTCACCGAGCATTGCGCACTTTGCAGATCGACAGCCGATGCATTCGCCTTCGCTCGCAGGCAGGTCGTTCATCACCACACCCGGGCCAGCACAGCAAATTGACAAGCACCCTATTTACTTCAACTGCATGCTCTATAGTAAATGATGAAGATGCACTTGCCAGCGTTGCCAAGTAATTGGTGCAAGCAACAAGAGGAAACCAAGTCTCAAGAGGATGTCGCCCAGCCCTCTGCAAACTGACAGTAGCAGAATTTGCGCAAACATAAATCATAAGTTAATTCGGCACTCTTCTGACAAGAGGGCATCAAACAGCGGGTTCAGAAGAGGACATGACAGAAGGAGGGCAGAGATTTAGGGAGGCATGGACAAAGGGAGAGAGACATCGTCATGCTGAGGTTGGGACATGGAGAGGCATATACAGGAGACGACGGCCTGCAAGTTCAAGACAGAATCTGCGCAACGAGGAGCCGAAAACACGAGGAAGTTTCTTCAGCGAAGGCAGCGAGACGGAGATACGAAGCGAGGACACTAGACCCCATGAGCTCGGCAATGCCCAGGAAAGCGAGGCACTGTCTTGCAGCCACCGAGACCTGGGACGCGGCACGCGGCACGCCCTCCATATGTGGCACCAAGTCCCGAAGATGCAGCGCGTCCGCTATACGCTATGCCGGGACCTGACAACGGGCGTTTCTTGTCATACCGGCCCCTGCAGGGCAATGGTAAAGCAGCACGTCCGCCATTGGCTACACCTGAACCTGATGAAGCTGCGTGTCCACCATACATGATAGCCGGGGCCAGATGACTGTCCGCAAGCCACCATTGCTGCCGCGCCAGGTGCTGCGCCGTGCGGGTCCTGCTTGCTCCAGGCGATGTGTCCCAGTACGGTGCGCACATGGCGCCGTATTGGCCGAACTGGATCGACGGGTAGCCAACAGTTCCAGCGGGTAGCAGTTGCAAAGGCGAGTCGTTGTGGTGAGTTGAGCCGCAGACGCCGTTGCCTGTAGTGCTGGTGTACGGTGAGTTGCTTCGTCCTTGCCATCGAGGTATGCACGTTCAGTGCGTCCTCATGTTGCCGCCCTAACACAAGATTATATAGATCCGGCTAGCGGCCGCGCTGAGAAGAGTAGCACGAGACCGTTACATTCACGTAGGAAGGCAGAAGGGTAGGATATGCGCGAGATTCTAAGTCCGATGTGGCGCTCTGTCCTACTCGCCATGTTTCGTCTTCGCCTCGCCTGTCCTTTCAATCCGTTCACCCCCTCGCGACTCCTTACGCGCCTTCTCAGAACTCACAGCCCGGCCTTGCTCCGTTTTTTCACACCTGTCTTGGGGCGATATAAACCTCGCACCAAGACAGTTGCTATCACCCTCACCAGCCACGACCCGCTAGGACAGCAGCACCTCTCTCTACATGCGTCATGTAGACCACAACTTCAACCCAGAAACCAGGCTCATTGCGAGTGGCTCTGAGCTTTGTGGCTGGTCATACGACAACTCGCGCGGTGACGGCGCGTCTCGTCGCACGCCAAGATTTCAGCGCCGACGTCGACAGTCACTCGGTATCTGCGACCTCTTTAGGTAACTATATCCCTCCTGACATCATTATATCCGTTGCAACTCGGCTCACTTATCTCACTTTGACTCCTGCGCGTATCCAACGTTTGCGATACATCCAAACCCAGTCTAAGAGGTGGACCGCCTGACCCCACTGCGTCGCCCCGAGAAACACCCACGATAACGGCGATCCACAACCTAACGGTTCTTGTGTGACAGAGGCATGGAGCTACTCGACCGGCGAGCTCATCGTGATGCTCGACACGGGGGAGAATCTTTCGTTGGCGTACACGGTCGACCAGTTATGTATGACTGAGAAGACTATGAAGTTCCGTAAATATATATAAAATTAAGATTTCTATATCCTCGTCCGAAAGTCTGTAATCAGCCTTTAGTATATAGCGCAGTTCTCTAATCAAGATGAATGTAGCCTCTAACTTGTAATGCGACGTCGGACTTGAGACGGCGGGTCAAACAACGGTCCACGTGTGTTCCTTGTCCTCCTGTTTTGCACAGCACTGCCTGCACAACGCCTGACAATCACTCCTGCAGTCTACGATGAGAAATTTCTTCGATAAAGCGGCACGAAAGGGTAAAGAGAAGGTTGGCCGGGCCGTGGATCGTCTTCGACCCCCGTCGCAGGGAAGCAGAGCCACCTCGCCAGCACCATCACAACAAAGTGTACAGCAACCCACCTCAACTCCAGAGGGTCCGCCACTAGCTTCATCCGTGACAGCAGCCGCAGCGATGGCTCAATCGTCGACCATATCGATATCCATTGCAATCCCGCCGTCGCAACTCTCTGAGGCTACCGCAACCGATGCTGCATCACCGCCTCTCGAAATTCCTCCTCCTGATATCCCAAAATACGCAAGGCCTCCATCTCCTCCGACCATTCTGGCCACGACAAGCTCGGCCGTCAAAGGGCTTCTTGCGGCGGCACGCGACGGCTCCGACCTCTTCCTCCCACTCAAGGCTGCACTCGTTGGAGTCGTTGCACTCTGGGACATCTTCGATGTACACCATTTCTTTGCCATTAAGTTAGCTCATTAGTGCTTATACTGGCTACAGCGTACAGTCGAGGCCAAGGCCGAGTTTACAAAGCTCGAGAGCAAGCTCAGTGCTTTCAGTGCTATCGCCGAGGCGCACCAAGCCGAGCCTCGCGTGCTCGATGAGAACCTTCAGACCCGTCTCTCATTGATCACCAAGTGGGTGTACTGCTGCCTCTCTATTTTACTGGCTGAACTACCTTCGCAGAGCCATTCAAGGCCTGTGGGAGGCAGTTGAACAGCGACAGACTCGTGGTGGATTCGCGCGAGTGGCGCAGTCCTCGATTGATATTGACGACATCAAAACGCTGGTCAATACAATCACTTCTCTGCTTGAAGTCTTTCCAGTCCGTTGTATTTTCAATCATTACGCTGTCGTTGTACTGACTTCTGACAGTTCGAAAGTAGCATCGCCGTTGAGAAACGGTTAGGTCTGCTCGCTGAGGTATGTACTTGGTGATCGCCTCCCGCGCTGAAGTATAACCTCAACTCGCACAGCACTTCGAAGCCAAGAAGCGAGCGGAGAAGCAGGTCTGTCTGACATACTAAACACGCATTGCCTATCAACTCACACATAAAATACCAGGAGAAAATTATAAACACAATCAAGTCAGGTCAGTGATATCTCAAGCTCATGATATAGTGCTTAAATTTGCTTAGTGCTTGGCGACAACTTTGTCTCTGAGGCAGCAGACTTTGAGCAGCCTGACTACGCCGGCTGCATGGCAGGAACCCGAGTTGGCGTGTTATCCAAGTTCGTCGCGTGGATCAAGAACGACCCACTTTCCATCTTCTGGCTTGCCGGTATGGCAGGCACGGGCAAGACTTCCATTGCAGTCTCGCTCTGCCGCATGCTGCGCGATTACCCCGCGATTTTATTTGGTGGCGGCTACTTCTGCTCGCGGTCGGCAGGGTCGATCGCACGCACAGACGTGCGACGCATCTTGCCTACGCTGGCCATGATTCTTGCGGGTCAATCTCAGGACTTTGCAGAAGCACTCGCCGCCGAGCTCGAGATGGACCGCAATCTAGGTCACAAGCCTGTTGGGGACCAGATCGGTCCTCTTCTTGGCCGGCCATTAGCCACACTCGCTTCGTCATCCCGCCTAGTCGTGCTTCTCATCGATGCCCTCGACGAGTGCAACAACGAGCGCGAGATGGCAGAGCTACTCAGGTGCCTCGCGGATTTTGAGTGCGACGTGAAGGTTAAGTTCATCTTAACATCACGGCCGGAGCTGCACATCCGCGGCACGCCAATCTCAAACCCCGACCACAACACCATTCTCCAACTCCATACAATCAGTACGGAGGAGGTCATGGCTGACATCCGGCTCTACATCAGTGGTACACTCAGGAATGCCATCCTGAACGCGGCATGGTACACAGATCATGATATAGAGCTGCTCGTGACGCTCTCAGGCGGACTCTTTATCTTTGCTTCCACTGTTCTTAAGTATGTTCTCCACCGCGATCAAGACGAAGATCGTCAGGATCGGCTCCGCAAGGCAACATCAGCCGCCATTGTACACACCGCGGCGACAAGCGCCATTGATAAGATCTACGAGCTGGTACTCATGGATGCCTCACATTGCGATAATGTCGACGACGATGAGTTGGACAGGATGAGGCAAATCCTAGCGTGCATTCTGACAACGCGGATGCCACTCTCTGTTGAGGCTTTAGCGCCGCTCGTCAACGTCACTCCCGGCAGACTTCGCGGATCGCTGGAGCGACTGCATTCGCTTGTCTATCTACCGGCTGACAACGGAGTAGCTGGTCTGAGGACACTTCATGCCTCGTTCGGCGACTACTTGTTCGAACGAGGCCCGCAGCGGATCCGCTTTGATGTCACGCTAGGCCTCGATATCCTGGCGCGCGGCTGCCTGCGTAGATTCGCACAGGACGACCTCTGCTTTAATGTCTCGCAGAGCCGGTCCTCGTTCAAGCTGAATCCTGACACCGCGCCAGAGATTGCACTGTCGCTCATGTACGCTTGCCTACACTGGGCTCACCACATTGACTCCGCTTCGAATCGCTCGGAATTCGACGAGGATGTTGGGCGAGTGTTTAGGTCCAAGTTCCTATTCTGGCTTGAGGTTCTCAGCGTCACAGGGAAGGTCGGCTTAGCCCCTGGCCTCCTAATAATTGCAGGTTCAACGGTGAGTCGCTCAATGTGGGCACGAATGCAGATGCTGAATGTGCAAACAGGTAACTCGTCCAACCGTTGCGCAGTTCCTCCGCGATGCCAACACATTTGTAGCCTCGTCGCACGTGGCTATCAGCATGAGTGCACCGCATATCTATATCTCGGCACTCCCATTCGCAGCGAAAGACTCGCTCGTTTATCAAGATTTTGCGTCGCTCTGCACTGGAATCGTCTCCGTCACAACCTTCGGAATCAACCGGCACGGTGGCGGTCTTGTTTTAACTCTTACTGGACACGAGGACGAGGTTAATTCGGTGGCATATTCTCCCGATGGGCGCCTCCTTGCCTCGGGCTCGGACGACGGCACAGTGCGGATCTGGGACACGCGGACTGGCGAGGAGGCTATCACTCCGCTGAAGAGTAACGATGGCAACGTGTTTTCTGTTGCATTTAGCCCAAATGACCAACGTCTCATTTCAGGCGGAGAGGGTGAGGTAGTGCATGTATGGAACGCTTCGACTGGCCGCGCAGTTCTGCCTTCGCTGCGGGGCCATTCTAGCTGGATTTGGTCAGTGGCGTACTCGCCAGATGGCATGTTCATTGCATCGGGATCCGAAGACAAGACCGTTCGCCTTTGGAATTCCGAGACAGGTGTTCAGGTCTTCATGATGACCGGTCATACAGACCGAATTAACGAGATCGCCTTCGCGCCCGATGGGCAACTACTCGCTTCCGCTGCTGTTGACAAAACAGTCCGCCTTTGGAAATCTGATACTGGCGAAGCGGTTGGAAATCCACTTACTGACCTCGAGGATGAGATTCGAAGCCTCGGCCTTTCCCCCAATGGCAAGTGGCTAGCGGCGGGATCCCAGAGTTCCTGTCAAGTCCGGGTCTGGAATTTGGAAACATTGCAACCGACCCCTGTAGTGATGCAATGCCAGATTAGTGTCGCGTCACTATCGTTCTCACCCAATGGCTCAAGGCTTGTCACGTCGGGGAGTTCCACCATTCAGTCTTGGGATCCGCAAACTGGACGTGAACTTCCTGGCTCATCATTTGCCGGCCACTCTGGTC
>Ga0247815_10004136_pt1 | contig 10249 bp, 9 predicted proteins | sample UWRJL194509B1_FD_181014 | JGI IMG/M metagenome (GOLD analysis project Ga0247815, IMG submission 181014) | Plant litter microbial communities from Arlington Agricultural Research Station in Wisconsin, United States - UWRJ-L194-509B-1 | ecosystem: Environmental > Terrestrial > Plant litter >... | reverse complement strand
GCGCAGGCAGCCATCACCCGTAAAATACAGTTCAGGGTAGGCCGAGAAATACGTCTGCTTACAGCGCTCATGATCACCATACAGCGTGCGCAGCATGCCCGGCCATGGGAATCTGATGCATAGATTACCACTCACATCATTACCCTGAATCTCCTGCCCCTGCTCGTCTACCAAAATTGGCTGGACACCTGGAAGCGGAAGCGTAGCATAACCCGGTTTAGTTGGCGTTACAAAAGCAATTGGTGAAATCATCAATCCGCCAGTTTCGGTTTGCCACCAGGTATCAACTATCGGACATTTCCCATGCCCTACTTCCTCATCAAACCAGTGCCATGCTTCTTCATTGATCGGTTCTCCGACAGAACCCAGCACACGCAGACTGCTCAGATCCTGACCACGAACGGGATCAGTACCAAAGCTCATGAGCGATCGAATTGCTGTTGGTGCAGTATATAAGGTATTGACTTTGTGTTTTTTAGTAATTTCCCAGAACCTTGAAGGTGTTGGGTAGGTTGGTACCCCTTCAAACATCAGCGTGGTAGCGCCTTGCGAAAGTGGTCCGTATACAATATAAGAGTGCCCGGTAATCCAGCCGATATCGGCGGTACAGAAGAAAACCTCTCCGCGTTTATAATTGAATACATTGGCAAAAGTATATCCCGCATACACCATATAACCGCCAACGGTATGCACAACCCCTTTAGGTTTACCTGTAGACCCTGAAGTGTACAGGATAAACAACATATCCTCAGCATCCATTTCCTCAGCCGGGCAATGGGTATCTACAAGTTTAATTTCATCCTCCCACCAGATATCACGGCCTTTCAGCATAGATACTGGGGTACGGGTATGGGTAAGGACCACGACTTTAGTTACCGTAGGGCATCCGATCAGTGCGTCATCAATCACTTCCTTCAGCTGGATCTGCTTGGCGCCGCGATAGGCACCATCAGCCGTAATCACCAGTTTACACTCCGCATCATTGATCCTGTCTGCAATAGACTTGGCAGAAAATCCACCAAAGATCACCGAATGTACAGCACCAATACGTGCGCAGGCCAGTACAGCAACTGCGAGTTCAGGGACCATCGGCATATATATACAAATGCGGTCGCCTTTTTGAACGCCGTTTTTTTTCAACACGTTGGCAAAACGGCAAACCTGCTCATGCAGAATTTTGTATGTCAGGGTAATACTGTCGCGCTCCGGATCATTGGGCTCCCAGATGATCGCAGCGTCATCTCCATGATGTTCCAGGTGCCTGTCCAGACAATTTTCAGTGATATTTAATTTAGCGCCCTCAAACCATTTAATGTTTGGCTCCGTAAAATTCCAGGAAAGGACTTTGTCCCATTTCTTTCTCCAGAGGAAGTTGTCGGCAATGCCTGCCCAGAAAGTCTCAGGCTGCTCAACGCTGAGTGCATAGCTTGTCTCGTATTCTTCAAATGATTTAATCTGCATACTGCTCGGTAATTGTATTTGGTCTTAGACTCAAATATAAATGATATAATCAATTGATTTGTTCTATTTATAGTAAAAATAGCATTGATGAAAGCCCATTCTCTATACTGTTTTAAAGCTTTTTAAGCTTTTAAGGAAGAAATGATTACCTTTGCAATCCCATAAGGGAAAAGAGGCTTCAACAAAAACAGAAATAATGTAAAAAATATTCAGCGCCTACTTGCTGATTACAAATATTTTTCTGATATTTGCACACTCTTAAAAAAATTAAGCGACTTATAATTAACATATATTTAAAGGCATGTCTAGAGTTTGTGATTTAACCGGAAAGATGGCAATGAGCGGTTTTAATGTTTCTCACTCAAACGTTAAAACTAAACGTAAGTTTTATCCCAACTTACAACTTCAGAAATTTTATATTCCTGATGAGGATCGTTGGATAACACTGAAAGTATCTACTTCAGCTATCAAAACCATCAATAAAATTGGTATTACTGAAGCGATCAATCGTTTCATGAAAAAAGGGTATTTGTAAAACATTAGCTGATGTATTGTCAGCTTTAATAATAAAAAAATGGCAAAGAAAGGTAACAGAGTACAAGTTATTCTAGAGTGTACTGAACATAAAACTAGTGGCATGCCGGGTATGTCGAGATATATTTCTACAAAAAACCGTAAAAACACTACAGAGCGTTTAGAATTGAAGAAATTCAATCCTGTATTGAAAAAAGTAACAGTTCACAAAGAAATTAAATAATACGTTTTAGGTTAACTAAAACACAATCTATTTAGATCATGGCAAAAAAGGTAGTTGCAACCCTAAAAACGGGTAAAGGAAAAGAGTATTCGAAAGTTATTACAATGACAAAATCACCAAAAACTGGTGCTTATTCTTTCAAAGAAATCATTGTTCACAACGATCACGTTAAAGATGCTATCACCACTTCTTAGGAAGCTTAGTATTTTTTACTATTTAAATAATATTAGAGCCGTCCCTTCTTCATGGGAGGGCTTTTTTTGTTTTGATAAACATTCATATGGGTCTATTCGATTTTTTTAAAAAGAAAGAAGCTGCTCCAGAGGCACAGGTTGCGCTGGACAAGGGTCTGGAAAAAACCAAGGAAGGTTTTCTGAGTAAAATCACGAAAGCCGTTGCCGGGAAATCTACCGTGGATGACGATGTACTGGATAACCTCGAAGAGGTATTGGTCACATCGGATGTTGGCGTAACAACGACACTGAAAATCATTGACAGAATTCAAAGCAGAGTGGCCAAAGACAAATATTTGTCGACCACAGAACTGAACCACATTTTGCGTGATGAGATCCAGCTGCTTTTATCAGAAAACAACAGCAACGACTTCCGCAATTTCGAATATGGACAGCATAAACCCTATGTGATCATGGTTGTGGGCGTTAATGGTGTTGGTAAAACAACTACCATTGGTAAACTTGCACACAAGCTGAAAGCAGAAAACCTTAAAGTTGTGCTTGGTGCTGCAGATACCTTCAGGGCTGCCGCAGTAGAGCAGATCAAGATCTGGGGTGAACGTGTTGGCGTACGTGTTGTTGCGCAGAGTACAGGATCTGATCCGGCATCTGTTGCTTTTGACACCTTACAATCTGCAGTAGCAAACAATGAAGATGTGGTTATCATTGACACAGCAGGACGTTTGCACAACAAGATCGGACTGATGAACGAATTGGGTAAGATCAAGAGCGTGATGCAGAAAGTGATCCCCAATGCCCCGCATGAAATTCTGCTGGTACTGGATGGATCTACCGGACAAAATGCATTTGAACAGTGCAAACAATTTACGGAGGCTACCGATGTAAATGCACTGGCGATTACCAAACTTGACGGCACTGCAAAAGGTGGCGTTGTGATCGGCATATCCGATCAGTTTAAGATTCCGGTGAAGTACATCGGCGTTGGCGAAGGGATTAATGACCTTCAATTATTTGATAAAAAAGTTTTTGTAGACAGCTTATTCAACTAAGCAGGCTGCAGGAATCTCTGAAATATACATACATGAATACCAAAACTGTTTCCCCAATCATTCCGCTTAAAAAACCTAAGGTAAATGTGATTACCCTGGGCTGTTCCAAAAACATCTACGATTCTGAAGTTTTGATGGGGCAGTTACGCGGAAACAGCATCGATGTGGTACACGAATCCAATCAGATAGGTAAGGATGACATCATCGTTATCAATACCTGTGGATTTATTGACAATGCGAAACAGGAATCTATTGATACTATACTACAATACAGTCAGCTGAAAGACGAAGGAAAGGTTGCCAAAGTAATTGTTACCGGATGTCTTTCTGAGCGTTACAAGCCTGAACTGGAAGCAGAAATCACGAATGTAGATGCTTTCTTTGGCACCAACGATTTACATAACATCCTGCATTCACTTAACGCGAATTATAAACATGAGCTAATTGGTGAGCGTTTGCTGACCACCCCGTCTCATTTTGCGTATTTCAAGATTGCTGAGGGCTGTAACAGGCCCTGCTCCTTCTGTGCAATTCCATTGATGCGCGGTAAACACGTGTCGAGAGATATGGCAGAGCTGGTGAATGAAGCCAAAATCCTGGCTGCCAATGGCACCAAAGAACTGATTTTAATTGCACAGGATCTGACCTATTATGGACTTGATATCTATGGCAAACGTAACCTGGATGAATTGCTGAGACGTCTGTCGGATGTTCCGGGAATTGAATGGATCCGTTTGCAATATGCGTACCCTTCAGGCTTCCCTATGGAAATCCTGGATGCCATGAATGAGCGCGACAATATTTGTAAATACCTGGATATGCCATTACAGCACATCACAGACCGCATGCTGAAATCTATGCGTCGTGGTATTACCAAACAGAAAACCATTGATATCGTTAACCAGATTCGTGATAAAGTTCCCGGAATTGCCATGCGTACCACATTGATCTGCGGTTATCCGGGTGAGACTGAAGCTGATTTTGAAGAAATGATGCGCTGGGTGGAAGATACGCGTTTTGACAGACTGGGCTGCTTCACCTATTCTCATGAGGAAAAAACACACGCCTACGACTTGATTGACGACGTACCTGATGAAGTAAAACAGGAACGTGTGGATGCGATCATGGAGATTCAGCAGGGTATTTCATTTGACATCAACCAGGAAAAAGTTGGTAACACCTATAAAGTACTCGTCGACAGAAAAGAAGGAAATTACTTCATCGGCCGTACAGAGTTTGACTCTCCGGAAGTGGATAATGAAGTATTGATTGATGCGTCTACAGGCTATGCGGCTAACGGCAGCTTCGTGAATGTTAAGATTGACCGGGCTGAAGACTTCGATCTGTATGGACAGATTGTAAAATAAAAGTGCGGTGCTTAGAATTGATATTTATTAAACTAATTTCGTAGCAATGCAGGCGAAATATATTCCTTATCAACAGACCCATGCTTTCTCTACTGTAGTCCTGGACTATATAGAAGGTAAAGAACAATTGAAACCATTCTATCAATACAGCACTGACTTCGCCGGCTTCAGGCAGGCGATTGATAACAGAGAGGTTATTGGCGACCGTAAGTTGCTGGTTGAAGTGTTGAGGACGCAATATAGCGGCTTAAGGACTACCTCGCTGGTAAACCGGAATATAGAATCCCTTGCAGGAGAAAAAACATTTACCATTACCACAGGACATCAGCTGAACCTGTTCACCGGTCCCCTGTATTTCATCTATAAGATCGTTACCGCCATCAAACTGGCTCAGGAGCTCAAAGAAAAGTTCCCGGGATGTGACTTTGTTCCTGTGTACTGGATGGCTACCGAAGATCATGATTTCGAAGAAATCAACCATGTCAAAGTGGAAGATAAAATGATTACCTGGGCCTCTAAAGCAACAGGCGCAACCGGAAAGATCAGCACTGCTGATTTAGGCGACGCATTGTCTGCCTACAAAGGTTATCTGGGCATTGGCGGATCGGGCACCAAACTTTCTGAGTTGGTAGAGGCTGCCTATACGGAGCATGATAACCTGGCCGACGCCACCAGACATCTCGTTGACGGACTATTTGCGCAACAGGGTTTAATCTGTATTGATGCTGATGATGCACAGCTTAAAAAACAATTTGCGCCGCTAATCTATCAGGATATTACCGAACAGCACAGCAACGAATTGATTGAACAAAGCAATACAGCGCTGGAAGCGATCGGCTACAAACCTCAGGTAAATCCAAGAGCCATCAATTTCTTTTATATGACCGATGGTTTGCGTGAGCGTATCATCGAGGCAAAAGAAGGCTATCAGGTTAATAATACTGACATTACATTCAGCAAAGAAAGTCTGCAGCAGGAAATTGAACTGCATCCGGAACGTTTTAGTCCGAATGTGGTGATGCGGCCGGTTTACCAGGAGCTCATTCTGCCCAACCTGGCCTATATTGGTGGTGGTGCAGAAGTGACCTACTGGCTGCAATTAAAAGCCAATTTTGACTTTTATAAAATACCCTACCCTGTGCTGTTGCTCAGGAATTCGGCACTGATCATCGATCAGCGTAGCGAAAAGAAAATGCAGATCCTGGCCATCAGCCATAAAAACCTTTTCCATGAAAAGGAAATACTCAAAAACGAGTGGATCAAGGCACATGTAACTACGTACATCTCGCTCGATGATGAGGCGCGTGCCATCCAGGCGGTGTTTGACCAGATCAAACTCAATGCCTATAAAATCGACAAGACATTATCTCAATCGGCAGATGCGGCCAAGACACGTGCATTAAAACTCATCACCAGTCTGGATAAGAAAATGATGCGTGCGGAGAAAAAGAAGCATGTGACATCACTGAGCCAAATTGATGGTTTAAAAGACAAACTGTTTCCTTCAGGTGTATTGCAGGAACGCGTCCTGAACCTTGCGCCGATGTATGTCCTTTATGGGGATGACTTCATCAACGCATTGCTCGACACCTTTAAGCCCCTTGACAATCAGTTTACGGTAGTTTTTGCCTAATATTTAAGCTTATGATCTTCCATACATTTACAGAACAGCGTTTACGCACGTTTACGGAACAGGTATTTTTAAAAATGGGCTGCCCGGAAGCTGATGCGCAGCTGGCCGCAGATGTATTGTTGAAATCAGACCTGCGTGGCATCGATTCTCATGGTGTAGCACGCCTGACTGGCTATGTGCGTTTGTGGGAGAAAGAAAGAATCAATGCGAAACCCGAGATCAAGATTGTTCACGAAACAGCCACCACAGCCACGGTTGACGGCGATGGCGGCCTTGGACTTGTTGTAGCACCTTTCGCCATGCAATTGGCCATCAGCAAGGCAAAAACCTATGGCAGTGGCTGGGTAGCGGTGAAGAATTCCAACCATTTCGGGATTGCCGGTTACCACTCACTGATGGCGGTAGAACAGGATATGATTGGAATCAGTATGACCAATGCCAGTCCGCTTGTTGCACCCACCTATGCCAATGAACGCTTATTGGGTACCAACCCAATGTGTTATGCTTTTCCGGCAGGAAAATACCCGCCAGTGGTGGTAGACATGGCTACCGCAGCAGCTGCAAATGGTAAACTGGAAATCGCGCAACGCGCTAATCTGCCTATTCCCGAAGGTTGGGCGCAGGATAAAAACGGACAGAAGTCTACAGACCCTAACGAACTGAAAGCCGGAGGATCGTTACTTCCCCTGGGCAGTGATAAAACACATGGCAGCCATAAAGGTTATGGATTGAGTGCCACAGTCGACATTCTCTCTGCAGTACTTTCTGGTGCCAATTACGGCCCCTGGGTTCCTCCTTTTGTCGCCTTTTTAGATCCGCCTTCAGATCCTGTTGGCCAGGGCATCGGACATTTCTTTGGCGCCATGCGTATAGACGGTTTCCGTCCTGCACAGGATTTCAAAGACCACCTGGATAATTGGATAACAAGATTTAAAAGTGCAAAAACGGTAGATCCGGAGAAAAAGGTAATCATTCCGGGTGAGCCGGAATATGCTTTTGAAGCAGAAAGAAGGATCAATGGAATACCATTGATTGAGGCTGTTGTGACAGACCTCAATCAACTGGCAGTAAAAATGGGTATTGCGGTATTAGAGGCCTAGTGGATTCCTCTCAATAACCTGTTCCATCTGATTTTGCTGAAGAACGATCCATGATCATTGAAGCTCATCCAGATGAATAATGCCTTACCGACTACGTGATCTTCGGGTACAAATCCCCAGTAACGGGAATCCAGCGAGTTATGTCTGTTATCACCCATCATCCAGTAATAGTTCATTTTAAAGGTGTAGCTGGTGGCTTTCTGACCATTGATCAGCCAGTCGCTACCAGATTTCTCCAGCTTATTGCCTTCATAAATCCTGATAGAACGCTCATATAGCGGCATGTTCACGCTATCCAATTGTACAGTTAAACCTTTTTTGGGAATGGTAATCGGACCAAAATTATCTACGTTCCAGACCCTGTTTTTATCGTGCGGAAAAACAGCCAGATCCTGATAAGCTGGGAGGGCAGTATTTTCCTTCACAGATTCTACATAATTCAGTTTACGTACCCCAGCCATCATTTCGGCAGTACCTGTAAACTCATAGGTATTAGGCTCAGATAAGGCGGTGATCTCAGACTGGATATCGAAACCCATATCTGTAAAGACCGCGAAGTTTACATCAGGAGACTTAAATTTCACTGCGTAAGTAATCTGACCCGTAGGTTTCAGCATTTCAGGCTTACCGTTTACCGAAACAAGGCCATTTTTCATGCTGATCACATCACCTGCAATACCGATACAACGTTTAATATAATTCTCTCTTTTATCAACCGGGCGACTGGTCACTGTAAATTGCGAGTTTACCGCGCTCCAGCCAAGTGATCGTACCAACTCGTAATAATTTCTATCCTGTGCCTCTAAAGCCACGGTATCTCCTTCGGGGAAGTTGAATACGACAACATCGTTCCGCTTAATATCAGACAATCCAGGAAGTCTGCGGTAATTCCATTGTACGCCATCCCAATAGGCTTTTGTTCCTGTGATGGGCATCGTGTGGTGCGCAAAAGGAAAAGCAACAGGTGTCATCGGAATTCTTGCACCGTAATTCACTTTACTCACAAATAGAAAATCACCTACCAGCAGTGAGCGTTCCATTGACCCTGTAGGAATGGTATAGGCCTCAATAAAGAACACCCGGATGATTGTTGCAGCAACCACAGCGAAAACAATCGCATCAACCCATTCTCTTCCTTTAGTCTTTTTCTTTTTCGGAGTAGTGGTATCTTTCTTTTTCCAGAACTTATAGTTCATATCTTACTTATTAAAATTAAATATATCGGCAACAGTATAGAAGCCTTGTCTGTGTTCTACCCATTCAGCGGCAACAACTGCACCTAAAGCAAACCCTGCACGACTATGTGCGGTATGCTTCAGCTCAATGTCGTCTACTTCAGAGCTGTATACCACGGTATGCGTTCCCGGAACTTCCCCAATGCGTAAAGAATTGATCAGCAGCTGTTCATTTTTTGGTATCTGATCAAATTCAGTGCCTTCAACTTCATTGATCCATTCCGATTTACTGTCAAGATTGTCTATAATTCCCTCTGCAATTGTCATGGCCGTTCCGCTTGGCGCATCCAGTTTCTGCGTGTGGTGAATCTCTTCTACCTGCACATCGTATTGCGGATAATTGTTCATGATCTTCGCCATCACCTGATTGATATGAAAGAACAGGTTAACACCGATACTGAAGTTAGATCCGTACAACAAAGTATGATTACCATGCAGGCAATCATTCTTCACTTCCTGCAACTGCCCGTACCAGCCTGTAGTACCTACAATAACAGGCACGTTAGCCTCAAAACAGGCATAGATATTCGCCAGTGCAGCATCAGGTGAACTAAAGTCTATCGCCACATCGGCTTTGGAAAGATTCGCTGTTGTCAGCTCCTCTTTATTGTCTACATTAATTTTGAGTACAACTTCGTGCCCTCTTTCTACTGCAAAACGCTCTATGATCTGGCCCATTTTGCCATAACCCAACAATGCTAGTTTCATGGTAGTAATTTATAATTTATTTTAAAGGTCTGCTAATTTTTTCACAGTCTGAAGCTAAGTTTTAGCGCCGGTGCAAAAGACTGGTATCCGTACATGGTATTGGAATTGATGATACTCGGTGTAACCCTGAAACCAAGGTCGTCACCTACATCAAAATAGTTTAGTCTGGCATCTACATAGGCTTCAATCATTTGAAGTGCGTAAACACCAACTAAAGAGAACACGATGACATCCTTGTTTCTTCTATACGTATCCTTGGCTGCCGCAATACCCGTTGTTCCGGAGACATTATAATACGGACTTCCGATAACAGGCTTGTCGCCATTGGCCTGCCTGTCACGGAGCTCTTTCAGATAGATGTTGTACTGTTTATTGTTGGAGATGTAAGAAAGCGCAAGGATGGTACCACCTGTATAAATCGCGGCGATCTTGATACCGCGATAGAGATTGATACCATTACCATACTGACCCCAGCCCGGGATGATCATCGATCTGAAGATCGCTTTCCGGCCGGCAATTTTCCCGGGGTTAACATAGGTGCTTTTCAGCGTATCCACTTTCACGAGCTTCGTGCCCGTGCTGTCCTTTTTCATGAGTACAGCCTCCTGTGCATTGACGCTCAGGCCAACAAATAGCAACGCTATGGATACCCAAAATCTTCCGGACATTACCAATCTAATAGTTCAAGTATTCTGCTCAGATCATCATTGGAAACAAAAGGAATTTCTATGGCTCCCTTTCCGTT
>Ga0247815_10004134_pt1 | contig 10250 bp, 13 predicted proteins | sample UWRJL194509B1_FD_181014 | JGI IMG/M metagenome (GOLD analysis project Ga0247815, IMG submission 181014) | Plant litter microbial communities from Arlington Agricultural Research Station in Wisconsin, United States - UWRJ-L194-509B-1 | ecosystem: Environmental > Terrestrial > Plant litter >... | reverse complement strand
CAAATCGGACCGCTGGAGACTGTTATCGTCGTTAAGCTGTTACAGCGGTCAGTCACATTGCTAAACGCGCGACGGCGAGATCAAAACACACCTCGGACTGAAGTTTCCTCTGGCAGACATTGCCGATCCTTCCAACCTTGCCTTTCACCTCTGTGAAGACAACCGATGGAATACCGATGCAGACGACGAAGACGAGAAGGATAGGCAGTAAGATCGCTCCAGCGCCGAAGGCAGCCTGCTTCCAAGCCGATGTGCGCCGCTTGGCCACTGGGTCCGGCCAGAAGGTCATCCGCCAGCACGTCCACATCATGCCACTGATGACTGCCACGATCTGAAGCTTGGAGAGGTCGTTGGACGAAGAAGCTTCGTTGGCTGTGACTATGGTGGCTGGTGCGGTGGCTGGGCTGGGCTGAACACATCCAACCTCGGCGGGCAACGTGACGTTGATGGCGACACGAGTAGCCTGGGTAGTCCGGGCGTCCTCTATGGGCTTGAGCTCGGCGGCTTGAGCGGTGGTTGTCTCGTTCTGAACTTGAGGGGAATCGTGGTTCGGGAACTGACCGACTTGCTCGAGAGCAACGACGACAGGAACGACATGCGCGTCCTTGATGGCGACCTCGACTTGAACCTCTACAATGGCGCCTGTGACATACTGGTTCTTCTTTTCAGAAGTCACGGGTTGAGCTGCTGTGTCGCTGGCCGGAGAGGTATTGCTAACGGCGATGCGGACGGACGTAGAGAAGCAGTCGGTGTTGCGTGCCAGCCCCGGGAGAACCTTATCGTACGTGCTCGGCTCAGCACGGCAGGTTGTCGTTTGACTCACAACCTTTTATATTAGGGTTGAGTTAGCGAAGTGTTTCATCGCTGGGGAACAGCAGCAGACGCACCTTTGACTGACTGTCTTTAGCAGCGACCTCAGAGACGGTCGGCATTTGGGCAGCGGCACCACGAGTCTCATGTGACACAGTAGCAGAGGTGACAGTGATACGGTTTTTGCTGGTGTTCTGTTGCAATGCAAGAGGTTTATCAGCGGTAATTTGCATACAGCCGAACTGAGACATACCGCGTGCGATGCAGACAGGCTGTTGCTCTTCTTACCGCTGGCCTTAATGTTGAGCTTGGCGATAGCCTTCATCTTGGGCACGATGGAGTTGAACTTCATCTTGAATACGGGACGGTGTAAACGCGACGGGGTTGGACGGAGGAGCGGGGGGAATGCGCCGAGTGCAACGAAGGGTTGGACTAGCGATTGTGGCTCCGCCCTCAGCTGGCCTCGCGGGTTTTATAGTCTTTCGGTTGCAGCCACAGGTACCGATTGTTCAGACAGTCCAAGCTGGATAGAGTAAGTGATCGAGGGGGCGCTGAGGACCGAGAAGCAGTCGGGGGTTCCTCTTCAGGAAAGGCTGGCACGACTGCGGGATTCTTCGTTCTGACTACTCGCCAGAGCTGGACACGAGAGAATATGAGAGATTCGTGCTCCACTTGATTGCTTGAGAGGTGCATAAGTTAAATGAAACAGACAGTACGTTTGCGGAGTAGGTAGATTGAGTGCTGTCCGTTGTGCCAGATCTCTGACGCGTACCGTTAGTGAATCTCTGGCAGTACCAGGCCAACAATACCAGTAAACCACCCTCATTCTCGTTCTTCTTCGAGATGTAGGAGCACAGTGTTGATTGCGGCAGGAAAGTGGTTATACCGTGACGACATGCTTTCCCGCACATGCTCGAACATGCTGCCAGAAGACGTGTCTGTACTTTATTCATGTTCAAGACAACCCAGAGAGATCCTTTCACGAGATCTAAAGCGAGATAGCAAACAATAAACTGGTCTGCCATAGCATTACTTACTCTAGACAGCTCCTGCCGCGGTGAGTCGATATCATCGAGCACAGAGCGAGCAATTCCGTCCTTCAGCGGGGTGGATTGCAAGATAAAGAGACCTCATTTGATGTACAGGGTGATTTGTCATGTGTGCGAGGTTCAACTGCCAGATGCAATACAAAGTATCGATGAAAGCGAGGGACCGGGTGGAGGCACTCAATACGCTGCTGCGCGCATCTGGAAAGAGAGCCCAAAGTCGGGGAGATCAGACTGCCCTGACGGTTGTGGCCAAAGCACGTAATCAAACGGCAGGCAGGTTATTGTTGAGAGGTCGTGTCCCGGAGAAGACGGCGCCGACCGCGAAGAGTGCTGGTTGTTGAACATCTCGAGCGAAGCGACTGCGTCGCGTTCGAGACTGTCCGGCACAGGCACCGAGAGACTGGGCCGAGTACCGCCGCCCGAGTTCTGGCTGCCATGCTGGTACGACCTACTCGGACTGTGGCTCCTCCCGCTGAGCGCAGGGCTGTACTCTGATTGCCTCGGCGAATACATCAACTGCAGCAATGGGCTCCAAGAGCTGGCAAGGACTGGCGTGGGCATGCTTTCCCATGTGTTTGCTCCGCTTTCGCTGAGATCAGGTGGGAAGTATTGAGCTGCCGACAGACCAGACATATTTTCGCTCTCGGTCTCCTCGTTGAATGCATCTGTGTCCTGTGCGGCCTGATTTTGACAGAATATTGTCTCCCAAGGAGGTATTTGTTGAAGACGTGTGTTGAAAATTCGAATCCGACGGCATTGACTTATTGCACGTTCGAGTAGACTGGCAGATTGACTAATTCCCTGGTCGGTCTCCTCGTTAGACCAATTCAATCGAGCGCTGCCCCCGCCGACGTCATCCTCAGACAAGTCTTCAACTACTGAATCAATTTCGTCTCCATGCATGAGCGGGGACTGGCCATCTCCGGACACTGAGATCTGCATCATAGTAGGGCAAGCAGGGCTACGCGATGATCAGAGTATGAAAGCAAGTCAAGTCCACGAACGGGGCGCACCACTCGAGCCAGTCAGAGTGATCGTCGGCGTTATCTGGTGTAAACGAGCTCAAACACGCTGGGCAGACGATTTCAGACGAATTATCGCGGTCTATCCTGCTGACAAGTGCATTTATGCTGAGCTTGCTGCCGGGCTGTAGAAGATTTCTCCAGCCTTGTGGCAATGCTTGGCCACTGCAAGCCCGCGACCCAGGTGTCACCTCGATCGCCTGTAGCTCGTATTTACGTTGCTGCAGAAGAACAACAACCATTTTCCCTGCGTGATGGCGCATTAAAGCACGACGAAGAGCCTGAATATGCTCAGCTAGAATGAACAAATTAAAGCAACGAGCGACGTACCGCCGATGAGGTTGCATCTGATAAAGGCACCTGAACTTCCTTGTCAAAGAAGTCGACAACGATGATAAAGTGTGGGATGTCCGGATATCTGAAGAAGCAATACGGGTTTCCGAGAGTAAATAGAGCGAGAGTTCCAGCAGTGTATGCGAGTGGGATGCCCTGGCCGTGAGCGGCGAGCAATCCGAGACCAACAACTGCGGTCATTGTGGGTGTGCCGCTGACCAAGCGAGCGTTATCCGAGAGCTGAGATATGGCTTCTACTAAAGAGCCCCAGACCGGTTTCAGTCTATGCATCCACGGCAGTGTAATGCTGCGGACGTAGTTTATGGGCGTATGGTTGGGAATGCTTCGATCCAGGTCCCGCCCGCCCGATGCGTAGCGTGCTCCATCCGCAGCAATAAGGTGTGATGCTACCTCTTGCCCGTTGACTGTGACGCCTTCCGCCTGTAATTGCGCACTGATTTGAGCGCAAATGTCACGAGCGTGCGTGCTCGGAGACACGTCCCGCGACACCCCAGAGCTGATGTTCAGAACAATTACAGTGGTAGCTGAGCTGTTATTGTTGTGCACGATGTTTCCAGAGCCCGCTATGGTAGTGTTGACGCTGTTTTTGTTGTTGACGTGCTGGAATGAACTGAGTATGATCTTGCGATGATGCCGCTGTGTATCATACGCACAACTGCTGAATGCACAACTGTGTTCTCGACCTCTTTTGTTCGGCACAAAGGTCGCTGGCTGTTGGCCATTACGAGAGGATGATAAGGGAGGAGATCAAGAACACAACTCGCTCCCACGTGGCCGGCTGCGTTTGGCCGTGACGCCGGAGTGAGTCACGGCCGAGCCTGGAAGGTTCCGTCCGCGCAAGTGTGCACGCAACGTTCAATTTCTCGATTCTCCAAATTGGGCTCTGATATTAGAAGTTTCAGATGAATTGTTGTTCTACTGGATACGTCTTGACGATGCGATTGATGAGCGAACTGGGCCCACACATTCCGGCGTCGATGTCCACGGTCGTCATCCGTCAGCTTCACCCGGCCGCCACATCGTTGGAGTTGATTATAATAGTCGAAGATGAACAGTTGAACCCTTCAATAGAAGCCATTTTAGAGCTCGCAAGCTGAGTATAGCGGACGCCTGGGCCGGTTTAGCAGAGGCAGAGGTGGGGTTTGGGTCTTGACTCTTCAGGAGATGAGTACGACCGCTACAGCCATCTCAGTTTCGGAAGAACTTCCGAGCTTTACTCACAACGCACACTGAGCTCAGCAGAAAGCGGATTAATTGGCTTGGAAGATGCTGATGAAAGTTGGCTCGAGTGTGAGCTCGGACGCCGGTTCGCCAGGAGCGTCGCGGTCCAGCCCGATGAGTCATCGACCTTAGGACTTGAGAACGGGCCCGAAGCCAGCCTGACTAGCCCCTCTGCGGAACAGATCCTTGGGGGGCATCTCGTTGGTGGGACAGTTCTCAGGTAAGAACAAGGCGAGCATTGTGCTCATCGTCCCTGCAATTTGCTAGTGCACGGAGATATTTGGCGGCTATCATCTCGAAGCGATAGACCCAGGCCAGAGAGTGACGCGAGGCGGTGAAGCTGTAATGAGTGATTCACGGAGGCGCTCGGTGGCGGGTGGTTGAGTGTGGCATGAGTCGGCGATTTCCTTGCGGCACGGGTCAAGTTTTTCAGACTGCGCCACTCGCTCCTTACCCTGCTGCCACCACATCCTCGTTCTCAAGCCCGCAATCGATATGGCTGCAGCTCAAACGATCCCTACTTTCAAGCTTGTCCTTGGTGCGTGCTACTAAGTCCTGTTAGATCGACGTGAGGCTGACTCTCTGCTCTCCTTGACTCGGTCGCCCGATATCTGCACCCGCTCGCGTTGCGCATGGCCCACATCTCGTGCGATCTCTTCTGCGATGGGTACGACACGTGCTGGCGGTGACGATGAACGCGATTCTGTTGCTGCTGCAGTCGGCGATGGTGGTACTGGCAAGACGACCTTCGTCAAGGTACGTCTGGGTGCCACCTTGTCTGCACACCAAGCTGATTATAATTCATTAGCGCCACTTGACGGGCGAGTTTGAAAAGAAGTACATTGGTAGGTCATCTTTACGATTGGCGCGAGATCGCAGCAAAGCCTGACGCCGCCCACAGCCACACTCGGTGTTGAGGTGCACCCGCTGAGCTTCTCCACCAACTTCGGCACCCTCATTTTCAACGTATGGGACACGGCTGGCCAGGAGAAGTTTGGTGGTCTGCGCGACGGGTATTACATCCAGGGCCAGTGTGGCATCATCATGTTTGACGTGACGTCGCGCATCACCTACAAGAACGTGCCTAACTGGCATCGCGACCTCGAGCGTGTCTGCGAGAACATCCCCATTGTTCTCTGCGGTAACAAAGTTGACGTCAAGGAGCGCAAAGTTAAGACCGGCGCTGTTACTTTCCACCGGAAAAAGAGCATTCAGTATTTCGAGATCTCAGCCAAGAGCAACTATAACTTCGAGAAGCCCTTCCTCTGGCTCGCCCGGAAGCTCGTTGGGTGAGCCCTGTTCTCATCTTATGACTTTGCACTCTCATTGACACACTTGATCACAGCAACGGCAACCTCGAATTTGTCGCCGCTCCGGCCCTGGCCCCGCCAGAGGTCACGGTTGACCCGATTCTCATGGAGCAGTACAACCAAGAGCTTGCACAAGCAGCAGCAGCTCCGCTTCCCGAGGAGGACGACGACTTCTGAGCGCACCGCTTATCTCCCTGTCTCTCTGCGCTCTCGCCTGCAACACTCACGGTCCACCTGTTTGCGTCTTTTGTATGTACATCGTCGCCTACCTACAACCTCTCCCGCCTGCCATTCTGCTGTTCTTGCCCTCCTGCCTTGATCCCCATCCTACATTCCGATTGCCTCGCTTCGCCACTACCACGCCGACGTACCCTGTCCTACACTTGTCACACTCCAATATGACTGCGCTACGACACCTCGCATCTAGGTATTCGCACTCGGGGTAGTGGAGTAGGCTGTGCATTGAACCCCATGCTTGAACAAAGGCTCGCAAGAGCATATTACGGGTTCATCAGAAAGCTAGTGATGCGCGACTATCGTACTTGTCTTCTATGATCTCAGCGACTCTGAAATGGCACAATTTGAGGATCGGTCCAGATCTGAGTCATCGCCGGAGGCGCGTCCCGGAGATAACCGAAACTCCGACCCTCCTCCAGGTTGTTGCTGCTCACGAGTGCGATTCATGTTTCTTGAAAGCATAGCCTGCAATATTAGGATCATAACAAGTAAAAAAGATGCTGAACTAAAAATTTAAGCCGATATTTGAGCTTGGTTCTCTTTAGTTGATCATCCACTGCAGACCATAAATCAGCTCTGAGAATCGATTCCCAGATCCGTTACCAGCCAATATGTGACAATGACAGCTCAGTCATGACACAGTATGTCTGGCCAGGTATTCACATCAGGCCCATGCCTTGGAGCCGAATTCTTGCCAATTGTCCAAATTCTAGTGTAGCTGTAATCTCTCAAACTTCCTGTGACACTAAATAGCCCAAAATCAGGGAGCATAAGGCTGAGCCAACCCAAACACTACTGAGACCGTAAATGACTGATACCACACCCCTCAAACCTGCACGCTCATTCTCGTTCCAGATTTCGGTTTGAATGCTTCTCACGTCCAGTTGACCCAGATGCCTCCCTCCGCAGCCCTTCTCAATGAGACTACGTACTGATGCCGCTGGAAGAGGTGCCGTTCGGTTAGGATATTCGCAGGAGAAAGTGAGGTGTTGTAGCTTTGGCATCGGGAACAACTTTTCTGGCGCCGCTGCAGCTTGCTCAGGCGGGACCATCAATGTCAGAGTGTTGACATTTGAGAGACACCCTAGGCCTGCTGCGCTGATGAACCGTCGCAGTAGGTTCCAGTTGATCAAGAGGTTCGTGATTTGCACGGCGTGTAGCTGCAGCAGCAGCAGCCGGAAGAACCAAGTGGCGTCCTTCGAGATGTCGGACAGCCAGAATCTGAGTTCGCGGGAGATACCATTCGAGTTCAATGCGATGATTGAGTGCCACTCTTTCGGGCCGTTGGCGAGATTGCGGATGACGGTGAACTGCAGTGAGATGTCACCCGATAGGTCGTTGAGCAGCAGAAGGCACTCGTCCTGGAACTCTAAGCCGTATAGCGCAACCTCAGGAATGACTCGATTTTCATCCCGGGGAAGAGCGGTCAGAAGCTGTGTCATTGTCCAAGACAGAACAGGCCCAAAGGAATCAAATGTCAGCTTCTTCAGCCGCGACAGGTCTTGTCGGAGTATCGGGACGAGTGCGTCTGTGTTTCCTGCATTCATCACGTCATGCGACATTCCAACGTGAAGACTACAGACGCCAGGCATGACATCGAGCATGAAGGCAAACTGATTAAAGTCCAAAAGGTTGACTTCGAGCTGCTCAATGGCTGGGAATGGACCCCACGATCGGTGCCACTGCATCCCTGGAGGCAGCCTGGCTTTCGTCACAGTGTCGCCATCGAGCATTCCTGACTGCATGACAGGCAAGAGTGGGTCTGGCTCTCGCGCACCACCTGAGCATACGAAATTCAACGTCTTTAAAGACGCAAACCGAGTATCGGTGCTTCGGCGGACAGGTCCCAAGTGGAAACGAAGGTCGGTAGACAAGGATTTGACTTGAATAAATGATACACGCAGCAGCAGACCAGCATGATCTAGAAGGTGCTGAACTGTAGCCGCCAAGATTGAGTGGCGATGAAGGTCGAACCAGACCTGGAACGGCTGGCTCTGACTCCGCTCGAGGAACGCCTCGAGTCGGGCCACAGTGTTCTTCAGACCCCTGAAACCCGTCGTGGCTGGCAGCAACTTGGAGGGGCTGCAATCGGGACATGTGCATGGCTGTGACATCGCGTGCTCGCGTTGGGCTGGAAAGTGAAAGTCGGTCCAAAGCCAAGGGTCACTGATTGTGATGTGGCGGAGGTTGCGGTTGGTCCATGAGAGCCGTATGGTAGAAGACTGACTGGTATGGCGTAAAATTGCTACCCAGAGCTCCACTGGTAAATGAGCGATGCATTCCGCCTGAAAACGCTTGGAGCGTTGGATAGTGGTCATGCTCTGCCCAAAGCGTGTGCGCCGGCAATTTGACAAGCTAGTCTATGACACGGATGATGCTCTACACCTGTTAAAAAGAGCCTTTTTGGACTGTTGTTATATGCGAGCAATCACCGTTGAAGGAAGGCAGCAGATCAAGGGAGCGAACGGTAAATCGCGGGAACGAATGACGAATTGGCCTTTTGCCCTGTCAACTGTCGCTCTTGCCGTCTCACGAATGCTCAATAGTCGCCTCTCGGAATCGATAGTCAACAAGCATGGAATCTGCTCCTATCATTCTTAGAATTCGTTGTGAAGGTCATGTCTCGCTCGTGTTCCACACCGATTCGTTGTTGTTCTTAGTCTCTCCGAACATGAAAGCAACAGTCTATCTGCTTAATAAGTGATTTATATTCTAAATCAGATTATCTGGTCGAATTTCAACATCGCCAACCTCTAATGCGCGGCTAGCTCCTCCATGCTCCAACGTCGTGCAGTTCCCCATTGTGGAGGGTAAGCGCACCCTAGGAGCCTCCATCCAGGTGTTGCTTTCCATGGCCACGTGAGTGGAAGGTTACGACCGTCGCTGAAACGCTTTGGTCTGCGTGTAAGTTCATCCAAAGGCGTTCTAGATCTGACGTCGCAGAAGGCCAACCGTCCTGATACATTTGTGGTTTCGCCTACTTCATTCGAGTCCCATCGGAAATTTCCACTGTCTGTGCTCTTTGACGCCCGCTCCGAACAGGGTTTTGTGTTTCCGTAATCGTTCACTTCAACAGTTAATTATACTCAGGCTGCACAAGCTCAATGACAGCGCGAGGCGACCAAATAGAAAATTTACCCCAATAGAACATTTCGCAGCGGTGAAATGGTGCTCAATTCCACTTGGCATGTGAATTGTCCCGCGGGCCACGGCATCGAAGCGACGGCACTTGCCGAGCTGCATGATTACGATCTGGTGGGGCTTGGTGCCCGCTGGGGCAGCAGTCAGACTCGCAATGGGGGAGTTACTAATTCTCGGTATATAACGGTGCTGTCTTCCGATTGCTTCTGTGTCACCCAAGCTTCCGCACCGCGCCACGATGTCGGCGGAACCGACCAGCACATCGATGACCTCGGTCTACTCTCGCAACGCAATACCTACACAAGCTACCAACTATGTAAAGCATACCCTGGAGACGACGAAACCATTGCCCCCAGTAACGTGGTCCAACGCGTATCGCGAGATCAGCTGGATATCGTTTATCGCGGTCACGAGTACACCAATTTTCGCACTATATGGCAGCTTCACCACCTCTCTCCAGCGCGAGACGTTAATTTGGAGTGTTTTCTATTACTTTTTAACAGGGCTTGGTGCGTATATCTCACTGACGGTATTTTCGGTTGTTGACTCGTCCTTCCGATAGGTGTCACTGCCGGTGCGTGTCGCGATTAGCCACGCTATCTCGTCATACTGACGCACTTCAGGCTATCATCGTCTTTGGGCTCACCGCTCCTATAACGCCTCCAAGCCTCTCGAGTGGTTTCTCGCGTTCGCTGGAGCTGGCAGCTACCAAGGTTCAATCCGCTGGTGGGCCCGCGGTCACCGGGCCCATCATAGATACACCGATACCGACCTCGACCCCTACTCAGCGCACAAAGGTCTCTTCTGGTCTCATGTCGGCTGGTTACTGTTCCGTCCGCGCCGCAAGCCTGGCGTGGCCGATGTCACTGACCTCCAAAAGAACCACATTGTGCAATTCCAACATCGTCACTACGTCTTGATTCTATTCGGAGTTGGGTTGGTAGTACCCACGATTGTTGCCGGTCTCGGATGGGGCGACTGGCGTGGTGGGTTCTATTACGCCGGCTTTGTGCGCTTGCTTTTCGTTCAGCATGTGAGTTCATTGGACGAAGCTTGACGATAATATTTGATGCTAACGTCGCTTTAACTGTAGTCAACTTTCTGCG
>Ga0247815_10004133_pt1 | contig 10251 bp, 8 predicted proteins | sample UWRJL194509B1_FD_181014 | JGI IMG/M metagenome (GOLD analysis project Ga0247815, IMG submission 181014) | Plant litter microbial communities from Arlington Agricultural Research Station in Wisconsin, United States - UWRJ-L194-509B-1 | ecosystem: Environmental > Terrestrial > Plant litter >... | reverse complement strand
CGCGGCTTCCCCGACGATGACCCGCTTGTCCGGTCCCACCGTGTCGATTCCGTCGCGGCGGCGCTGCCAGAGCTGGTACCAGGCGATGCCGACGAGGAACCCGCCACCCACGGCCAGCGAACCGCAGAGGGTGTGGCTGAAGGCGCTGAGAGCGGTGTTGTTGGTGAGGACGGCCCAGACATCCGTCATCACGGGACGACCATCGATGAGGTCGACACCGACCGGATGCTGCATCCAGGAGTTTGCGACGATGATGAAGTAGGCCGACACGATCGAGCCCGCCACGGCGATGCACAGGCTCGCGAGATGCACCTTCTTGGGAAGCTTGTTCCAGCCGAAGATCCACAGACCGAGGAAGGTCGACTCGACGAAGAAGGCCAGCAGCGCCTCCATGGCGAGCGGGGCGCCGAAGACGTCGCCGACGAACTTCGAATACTCGCTCCAGGCGAGTCCGAACTGGAACTCCTGCACCAGCCCGGTGGCGACGCCGAGGATGAAGTTGATCAGGTACAGCTTTCCCCAGAACTTCACTAGGCGGTACCAGCGCACATCTCCGGTGCGCAGCCAGCGCCACTGCATGCCCGCGACGATCGGGCCGAGGCCGATCGTGAGCGGCACCATCCAGAAGTGGTAGACGGTGGTGATGCCGAACTGCCAGCGAGCGATGAGCAGCGGATCGAGCTCGGTGTGCAGCATGGCGCTCCTTCTTCTACCGAATGTAGAAACAGTTAAGTTCTACACCATGTAGAACTCAATTTCTACATCGGGTAGAATCGGACCATGGCAACGCTGGGTGAGCTCGAACGATCGGTGATGGACATCCTCTGGGACGCACCGGACCCCCTCGCCGCGACGGACATCCGTGACCGCCTCGACGGTAAGGAACTGGCGACCACCACGGTGCTCACCGTCCTCGGCCGACTGGAGAGCAAGGGATTCGTCACCCGCGAGCGCGACGCTCGCCCGCACCTGTTCGCCGCCGCCACCACCCGCGCCGCCCACATGGCCGAGCTGATGCACGAGGTTCTCGGCACCGCACCCGACCGCGAGGCCGTGCTCGCCCGCTTCATCGGCCAGGTCAGCGCAGGCGAGGCCGACACCCTGCGCCGCATGTTGAGCGACAAGTAGCAACCCGTGACGGTCACCTGGGTCGCGCTCGCGGTACTCGCGGTCGCGCTGGCGTGGCCGGTGCCCATCCTGCTGGCCCGGGCATCCTGGCCATCGCGCGCCCCGGCGACGGCCCTGGTGGTCTGGCAGGCGATCGCGCTCGCCGGTGGCCTGTCGATGCTCGGCGCACTCTTCTCCTACGGCCTGGAACCCTTCGGCCCCGACCTGGCCAGCGGATTGGCCGCCTTCCCGGGCTGGGTGCTGTCGGGCAGCTTGCCCGCCGGCACCACGTTCCTGCAGATGTTCGCGGTGAGCGGCGGCATCCTGCTGGGCTTGCACCTCGTGCTGACGCTGGGCCTCACCTTCGGACGCGCCGAGCGGTCGCGCCGCCGTCACGCTCAGCTGGTGCAGCTGCTCAGCGCTCCGATGCCCGAGCGCCCCGGGCTACGACTGCTCGATCACGAGGCCCCCGTCGCGTACTGCCTGCCCGGCACCACCCGATCGGTGACCGTGCTCTCGGCCGGACTCGTCGAGCTGCTCGACGACCAGCAGCTGCGTGCCGTCATCGCCCATGAGCTCGCCCACGCCACCCAGCGCCACCACCTGCTGCTCGTGGCGTTCCGGGCCTGGCGCGGGTCACTCCCTTGGTTTCCCATCGCGACCCGCGCGCTCGACGCGGTGACGGTTCTCGTCGAGATGTTGGCCGACGACCGGGCTCGTCAGCAAGTTCCGGACGAGGCGCTCGCCGCATCCATCGCCCTCGTCGCCTCCGCATCGAACACGGCCGCAGTCTCCAGCCTCGACAGCGGGGCGGATGCCGCGGCTCGCGCCCTCGCGGCCGACGGCGACTCCGCCGAGCGCCGCCTGACCCGGCTCATCACCCCGGGGAGGCCTCTCGGCGCCACCGCCCGCGCGGTCGCGCTGGTCTGCAGTGCGGCTCTGCTCGCGGTGCCGACGGTGCTCATCGTGGCGCCCGCCGTCGTCTCCTGAGCTCACTCGGGATTGAATCCACCCGTTTTCGGGTGTTCCATGGACGGTCATAGCTGTTCCATAGTCGTTCGGCATATCGTCACGGTCGACACACCCGACAGCCACCTGGCAGAAACGAGACCGCGCCATGGCCACGACCGACACGGCCCCGCGGAGGGCCGCGACCCCGATCCTGTTCCATCGGCGCCGCGGACGCGTGCTGGTGCTGCTCTGCGTGATGTACTTCATCGCCTACTTCGACCGCACCAACATCTCCGCCGCCGGCCCGTCGATCATCAAGGAGTTCGACCTCACCAAGGCGGAATTCGGCCTGGCCGCCTCCGTCTTCGCGTTCTTCTACGCCACCCTGCAGATCTTCGGCGGATGGATCGGCGAGAAGATCGGCCCGCGACGCGGTCTGCTCATCCTCGGTCTGCTCTGGGGGCTGTCCACCTTCTTCACCGGGCTGGCCGTCGGGCTCGTCACCCTGCTCATCGCCCGGGCCATCCTCGGGTTCAGTGAATCGGCGACGTTCCCGACCGCGACGCAAGCGATGAGTCGTTGGATGCCGCCCGACCGCAACGGTTTCGTGCAGGGAATCGTGCACTCGGCGTCCCGGCTCGGCACCTTCGCGGCGCCGATCGTGGTGACCACGCTGATCATCTGGTCCGGCTGGCGCGAATCCTTCTTCATCGTCGGGGTGCTCAGCATGGCATGGGCGGTGGTCTGGTTCGTCATGTTCCGCGACCGCCCGAAAGACATGAAGGGGATGACCGCGCAAGAGCTCTCGGAAGTCCCGGCCATCCCCAAGGCCGCCGACCGTCCGCCGGTGCCGTGGAAGCGGCTGATCCGCACCATCCTGCCCGTGACCCTCGTCGACTTCGGCTACGGCTGGGTGGCGTGGGTGTTCTTCACCTGGATCCCGACCCTGCTCGCCACCGTGTACAAGCAGGACATCAGCAAATACGGGCTGCTCACCTCGCTCATCCTCGCCGGAGGCGTCATCGGCGACACGCTCGGCGGAGTGCTGAGCGACCGCCTGCTGCGGCGCACCGGCAACGCCCGCAGCGCCCGCCGCACGCTCCTGCTCATCGGATTCATCGGCTCGGCCCTCTGCCTTGTGCCCCTGGTGTTCTCGCCGCCGCTGACCCTCGCGATCGTCGCCCTGGCGTGCTCGTTCTTCTTCCTCGAGCTCACCAATGCGCAGCTCTGGTCGATCCCGATGGATGTCGCCCCCACCTGGTCGGGAACGGCCAGCGGCATGATGAACACCGGCTTCGGCATCGCCGGCATCCTCTCCCCGATCGTCGTCGGCGGGCTCGTCGACATCACCGGCGACTTCGTCCTTCCGTTCGCCATCTCGATCGCGATCCTGGTGGCCGCGACGGTGCTCGCGGGGGTGATGAAGCCCCAGCGGGTGGACCCGGTCGGCTCCCCTATCCCGGGCATCACCGGGTAGGCGCGGGCTCCGCGGCTCATCTCGTTGCGGCCGCCACCTCCGCGCCCGTGTCATCCCCGCGCCTGTTTGTCATCTCCGCGCGGGTTGTAACCCCCGCGCTGATGACGACGGGGCGCGGGGATGACTCTGCGCGAGGGCTCGGCGCGGGTCGGTGACTCCGTGCAACGCGCGCCGCGAGATTCAGGAGCCGACGTGACGTGCGTGGCCGAAGTGACGGATGTTCGCACCATCCGCCCCAGCGCCACCTTCCGTCACGCGAACTCCTGAATAGTGCACAACCATGGCGCGCGAGCAATCTCCGCTCCACGATCGCGCCACCGGACGAGTCCGCGCCTGTTTGTTATCTCCGCGCCGGTTGTAACCCCCGCGCTGATAACAACCGGGCGCGGGGACGACGCCCAGGCCAGACGATGCGACCGTGTCAGTCGGGCGGCGGCCCGCCCGCGCCGGGCGAGGCGGCCGCAGCCGGGCGGGGCTTCTTCCGCTTGTACATCCAGGGCCGACCGGTGAGCGGCAGGCTGACCGGCGAACGGCGGGCGAGCTCGGTGACCGCCGCCGCGCCGACCAGCACCACCACGTATGCCACCAGGGTCAACCACGGTTTTGCGACGTGGTTCGGCACCCAGTCCCCGCCCACCCAGAGCAGGATCCACAGCACGAGCGGATGCGACAGGAAGATGCCGAACGAACGATCCGACGCGACATCGACGCCTCGCGCAACGAACGATCCCGCACGCCGACGCTCGGCCCACCAGCTGCCGACGGCGAGGAAGCCGAGCCCGACCGCCACCGACCAGACCATCAGGATCGGCTGCAGCGGAGTGCCCGACCGGTAGAGGCTGAACCCGAGGGCCCAGTGCTGGAACGCGAAGACCCCGAGCGTCAGAATGCCCGTCGCTAGGGTCAGCCAGCCGATCAGGCCGCGGTGACCACGCACCCAGGCGAGCAGCTGCTGCGCGTGGTCCGCGGCGACCGCGCCGAGCAGGATGAAGAACAGGTAGCTGAAGAAGTAGACCTTCGCGTACCCGCTGAGCCATTCCGGCAGCCCCGGCACGTAGGCGTAGATCGCGGTCAGCACCAGCTGGAACACCCCCGCAGCAGCCAACAGCGCCACGTGGTGTCCACGCGTCCGCTTGATCAGCCAGACGATCGCCGGCACCAGCAGGTAGACCTGCATCGTGACGAGCAGGAAGTACAGGTGATACCAGGCCGTGCCGGTGACCAGCTTGATGCCGAATCGCCCCAGCATGTCGAGCGGTGTCCCGACCGGGTGATAGAGATTCGCCGACACGAAGTAGATCGCCGACCAGACCACGTACGGCACTCCGACGAGCAGGAATCGGCGCGGCCAGAACTTCGTCATCGGCACCGGCTTGCTCAGGTAGCTGTAGACCAGCACGAAACCGGATAGCGCGAAGAAGACCTCGCGGGTGAAGTGCACCAGTCCCAGGAAGGCGAAGAGCCCGACATCATCCGTCGCCACGGTGTGGCTCGTCGTGTGCACCGCGATGACGCACGCGAAGGTGAGGATGCGCACGACGTCGACCTCATAGAGATGCGGCGCTCGAACGCGGGCAGCGGATGCCGGCGAGCCGGACGTTACCGCTGTCACTCCTGCTCCACCCGCTCGCGCACCCGACTGCGCTGCACCTTGCCGGTGGGTGCGCGTGGCACGTCGTCGACCACCGTGATGTCCACCGGTCGCTTGAACCGCGGCAGTTCGCGCTCGGCTCGCTCGAATAGCGCGCCGACCAGGGCGAGCGCGTCATCGGCGCTCAGCTCGGCGGTCGGGATGACGAAGGCCACCGGCACCTGGTGCAGGATCGGGTCTGGTTTGCCGACCACCACCGCCTCACGCACCCGCTCGTCACCGAGCAGCACCTCCTCGACCTCCGCGGGGTAGACCTTCTCGCCGCCGCGGTTGATCACGTCGTCGGAGCGCCCGACCAGATACACATAGCCGTCGGCGTCGAGGTAGCCGAGGTCGCCGGTGCTCAACCAGCCGTCGGCGTCGAAGCGGTCGCTCGCGCGATCGCCGAAATAGCGGGTCACGATGCCGGCGCCACGGATCCAGAACGCCCCGACCTCGCCGGCGGGAAGCACCCGTCCGGTCTCGTCGCGGGCCTGCACCTCGCTGCCCACCGGAACGCCGACGGAACCGTCTCTCGGCTCGGCGTCGAGCGGGGTGGCGGTGATCTGGCTGGCTCCCTCGGTCATGCCGTAGCTGACGACGAGCGGCACGTCGCCGAGGGAGGCGCGCACCGCATCGGGCAGCGGAGCGGATGCCGAGCGCACGAATCGGAGGGACCCCGGCACCGCGAACTCGCCGCCGCGCGCGAGCACAGCCAACATGGCGGGAACGGCGTTGAGCCAGGTGATGCGCCGCTCGGTCAGAAGCTCCCAGAAACCGGTGCGGTGGAATCGTCGATCCAACACCAGCGTCGCACCGGCGACGAGCGTGGAGAGCAGACCGACGACCTCGGCGTTGACGTGGAACAGCGGTAGCGGGTTGTACCCACGGTCCTCAGGGACGAGCCGGTTGTGCTCGGCGATACCGCGCGCGACGAACAACAACTGCCGCTCATCGAGTTCCACGCCTTTGGGCGTGCCGGTCGATCCCGAGGTGAAGAGCAGGACCGATCCCGAGCCGGTATGCCCATCGGGAGCGGCCGGTGGTATCCCCGCGGATGGTGTCACTGCCGGCACGATCGGAACTCCGACCTCGTCGCGACCCTGCCGATCGGTGACGAGGAGGTCGGCGCCGCCGAGCAGCTCGGAGATGCGACGCAACTCCGCGCCGGTGAGATCGGGGTTGGTCGGCACCGAGCGACGGCCCGCCGCCACGATCGACAAGTGCACGAGCGCGAAGTCGAGCGGATCGGCGATGTCCACGATGACCGAACCGCCCGGGCCGACGCCTCGGGCAGCGAACTCCGCGGCCCAGGCGGAGGCAGCGTCGGCGAGGGCGGCATAGCCGATCGTCCGATCGGAGCGCGCGTCTTCCAGGTAGACGCCGTTCGGCGACGCGTTCGCCTGCCGCGCGATGAGCTGGACGAGGCCTTCTGCTGCCGACATCGCTTCAGCCTAGTCAGCGCCCACCCGGGATTCTGCGGGTTGACGGGCACGCCCGCTGGGAGAACTGTATGTATCCGCCCAGCGAGTGCCCGCTCAGCGCACCTGCTCGAGCATCCACCGCCAGGTCGGCGCGAGCACGGGTCGACCGTCCACGCGCGGCGTGCGGTCCGTGACGGTTCGGAGGTGGGAGTCGCGGGGCGAGCCGAGATCGAGGTCGGTCACCTGGGCGTGGGTGCCGGTCATCCCGATCGCCGCCCAGGAGGCCGTGACGTTCGCCGCATAGCGGTCGCCCGAATCGACCAGACCGTACAAGTCGGATGCCGGGGTCGCTCCCGACGTCAGCATCCAGCGCGCGGGCACTCCCCCGTCACTCTGCACCGGCGACGAGAACATCAGGGCGCCGTGCACGTGGAAACGGTGGGCGATGTAGGCCGAGAGCCCCCCACCCTGGGAGTGTCCGGCGACGACGACGCGATCCCAGCGGATGCTGTCGCCCGAACGGTAGCGCGACCACCCGCCGGTCGGATCACTCTGCTGCAGGTGATCGAGCGACAGCCGGAGCCGGTTCAGAATCGAGTCGCGTCTGTCTACGGCACTGAACGCCGAGTGCCCGCCGCCCTCGAACCGGTTGCGCTGCACCGCGCCGTAACAGCTCGGGATGCCGGCGCACATCCGCACCACGGAGCGCCCACGGTTGGGGTAGTCGAGGGCGAGCACGTGAAAGCCGAGGGACGCGGCGGTGTCGAGGAAGGCACGGTAGTCGCGCGGCACCGATCGCGTCGCCGGGAGGAACAGCAGGAGGGGGCTGCCTGCCGTGCCGCTGACGGCGAGGTTGCGCGCGTTCGGCGTGAGAAACGAATCGCTGGTCTCGGGGAGCCGGAAGGACGTCAGGGTCGAGCCGGGTCGGTCGTGATTCGGGTCGTTATGGTTGACGCCGTCGGCGTGGGCGGTCTGCACGGTCGTGATGGACAGCAGCACACCGATCGCGGCAGCGATCATCGCCCGGCGTCGAACCCCCACTGCCGCTCCCATCGGTCTCGAGCCACCCTAGCCTGAGCGGGCCTACAGCGCGGTGAGTTGCCGCCACAGGTCGTCGGCCTGGGCCAGGGTCTGCTCGAGGGTGCCGTTACTATCGATGACGATATCGGCGATGGCGAGTCGTTCGGCGTCGGTCGCCTGCGATGCGAGGCGGCGCGTCGCCTCCGTCTCACTCATACCCCGGAGCTCGACCAGGCGACGGATGCGGGTGGCCGGATCCGCCGTCACCACGACGATCTTCTCAAACCGGTGGTAGCCCTCCTGCGAGGACGCCTCGAGCAGCAGCGGAACGTCGTAGACCACGATCGCCTTCGGATCGTCGGCATCCGCCTGGGTCATGCGCTGCAGCGCGAGCTGCTTGACGCGCGGGTGGGTGATGGCGTTCAGGTCCAGTCGCGCCCGCTCGTCGCCGAAGACGATCGCTCCGAGGGCGGCTCGATCGAGGCTGCCGTCCGTGCCGATCACCGCAGTGCCGAAACGCTCCGCGATGGCGGCCAATCCAGGGGTGCCGGGTTCCACCACCTCGCGCGCCAACCGGTCGGCATCGATTACCACGGCCCCGTGGCTCGCCAGTCTCTGCGCCACGGCGCTCTTGCCCGAGGCGATCCCGCCCGTCAGTCCGATCAGATGCACGCGACAATGCTAGCCACATCGCCGCTAGCCACACCGCTGCTAGCCACACCGCGGCGCGGCCCGATCCGCCTCACGGCCGGCGTACCTGGTCCAGCATCCAACGCCACGTCGGCGCGAAAGTCGGAATGCCGTCGGCGTCTCTGGGCGTGCGGTCATCGACCGACCGACCATGTGTCTGTAGCGGGTTGCCGACGGGCAGTGAGCTGAGCATGGCATGTCCACCGGTCGGCACAGGCACCGGCCGCCCCTCGGTTCTGAGACCGAGCGTGCGCCAACTGCCCGCGATGCGGCGCTGATAGAGGTCGCCGACGACGTCGAACCCGTACATGCGGCCGATCGGCGTGGCGCCGCGATCCTTCATCCAGGAGGCCGTGACGTCGTCGTACGACTCCACCGGTGACGAGAACATCAAGACCCCCTGCACGCGGTAGTAGTGCGCGATGAAGGCGGACTCTCCCCCGCCCTGCGAGTGTCCGGCGAGCACGATGCGAGACCAGTCCACGCGTCCGTGCTCGAGATACCGACCCCAGCGCCCGCCCGGGTCGTGGCGCTCGAGGTAGTGGATCGCACCGCGGAAGCGGCTCAGGATCGAGTTGGCGGTGCTCACGTGGCTGAACCGTGACGGAGCGCCGGTCAGTCGATTGCGCTGCAGGGTCGTGTAGCAGCGAGCATCCCCGAGGCAGGTCCGGGTGACCGACCGGCCCAGATTCGGGTAGTCGAGCCCGAGGACGCTGTAGCCGGCGTCGGCCCCGGTCTTCAGGAACGCCGTGTAGTCGCCCGGAACCGCCCCCGTTGCGGGCAGGAACAGCAGGAGGGGTGCGGGGCGGTCCGCCGCCCGCGCGAGGTTGGGGAAGTCGGGGGCAGGGGCGACCCCATCGAGGTACGGGAGCCGGAAGCGGAGGAAGCCGTCTGCGCTCGCGGCGGGCGAGGACGACGGATGCCCGGCATCCGTCAGCGCGGACGCCGGCGCCGCGACGGCCAGACCCGCCAGCACGACGCCGAGCACCGCGATGGCGCGGGTCAGCAGTCGACGGGTCATTCCCGCATCATAGGCTCGCGGAAATGCAGAACGGCCGGACCCCGAGGGGATCCGGCCGTTCTTTGCAGCTGACCTACCAGTTGGCTGTGCCTACCAGTTGGCTGTGCCTACCAGTTGGCTGTGCCTACCAGTTGGCTGTGCCTACCAGTTGGCTGCACCTACTAGTTGTTGGAGCTGAGCTTCTCGCGCAGAGCGGCAAGCGCCTCGTCGTCGGCGAGCGTGCCGGTCGACTCGGACTCGCTGGAGAAGGTCGAGCCGGCACCGGGGATGTCCTCGATGACCTGCGAAGCCGCAGCCTCGACCTGCTTCTTGTGCGCTTCCCAACGAGCCTGGGCGGCAGCGTAGTCCTGCTCCCACTTCTCGCGCTGGGCCTCGAAGCCCTCGCGCCACTCGTTGGTCTCCGGGTCGAAGCCCTCGGGGTACTTGTAGTTGCCCTGCTCGTCGTACTCGGTGAGCATTCCGTACAGCGCCGGGTCGAACTCGGTGCCGTTGGGGTCGACGCCCTCGTTCGCCTGCTTCAGCGAGAGGGAGATGCGGCGACGCTCGAGGTCGATGTCGATGACCTTGACGAACACCTCGTCGCCGACCGACACGACCTGCTCGGCGAGCTCGACGTGCTTGCCCGACAGCTCGGAGATGTGAACCAGGCCCTCGATGCCCTCTGCAACGCGAACGAACGCGCCGAAGGGAACGAGCTTGGTGACCTTGCCCGGTGCAACCTGGCCGATGGCGTGGGTGCGGGCGAAGACCTGCCACGGGTCCTCCTGCGTCGCCTTGAGCGACAGCGACACGCGCTCGCGCTCGAGGTCGACTTCGAGGATCTCGACGGTGACCTCCTGGCCAACCTCGACGACCTCGGAGGCGTGCTCGATGTGCTTCCAGGACAGCTCGGAGACGTGGACGAGTCCGTCAACGCCGCCGAGGTCGACGA
>Ga0247815_10004131_pt1 | contig 10252 bp, 10 predicted proteins | sample UWRJL194509B1_FD_181014 | JGI IMG/M metagenome (GOLD analysis project Ga0247815, IMG submission 181014) | Plant litter microbial communities from Arlington Agricultural Research Station in Wisconsin, United States - UWRJ-L194-509B-1 | ecosystem: Environmental > Terrestrial > Plant litter >... | reverse complement strand
CGGCGACTCCGTTCGCCGGATGTCGCGTCTGCGCAATCGCATCCCGATCATCGCCTTCACGCCGGAGGAGCGCATCCGCAACCGCCTGGCGTGGGTGTGGGGCACGGAGACCTATCGGGTCGACCGCAAGAAGCACACCGATGAGCTGTTCGGCCAGGTGGACGATGTGCTGATCGGCAACGATCGTGCCGGTCTCGGCGAGAAGGTCGTCGTCATCGCCGGGTCCCCTCCCGGAATCTCGGGTGGCACCAACGACATGCGCGTGCACCGCGTGGGCGATGCCCACAACGCGGTCGCGCCTGCGTACGCCGCCGATAAGTAGTCGCACTGAGAACGGCCGGGTACCCCGAGTGGGTGCCGGGCCGTTCTGCGTTCGTGGGGGCCACCTGACGGTCTGCTGAGAACGGCTCCGCGGGGCCCACAGCGGCGTAGCCTCGCTCACACGTGAACGTGTCTCGGGCACCGCCTCCCGTCGATGCTGACGGCCGTTCCCTTGCGAAGGAGCATCATGACCGACACTACGGAACTCTTCGAGACCAGCACCGGTCCGGACGGCCGCACGATCAGCGACTGGACCGATCTCGGCCGCGAGATGTGGTCGTACCTCACCGGCCGGGGCGCCGCGGTCAACTACGAGTTCATCGATATGACCGTGGAGGTGCCGCGCGACATCGGGCCCGACGCGCCCCGCGCCACGTGGAAGCTCAACGGAACACTTCGGGTGACCACGAGCGACGACGAAGCGGCGGGCTCCGACACCCATCGCGTGGCCGACTCCGCCTCCTGATCGTGGCCGGCACACCGCGCTTCGACATCGAGCTGGAGTTCTCGCTCGAACCTGCGCGCTCCCCGGGAGAGGCGGATGCCGGTGAGCCCGGCCACCTCCTCACCGGAACCATCACCGCCCATGGCACCGAGGTGCAGATCTACGCCAGCGACCCGGAGCTCCTGATCTCTGGAAAGGCACCGAGTCTTGTCGCGATCCGCGACCTCGCCGCCCAGATGGCGCGGGTGGGGGTCTCCGTGACCCTCAGCGGGCCAGCCGGGTTCATCGCCGGAATGGGCGATGTGAAGTCGAGTCTGGTCCAGCGAGCGATGACCGGATCCCCGCATATCCGGCTCGGTGGCGCCACCGCCATCGCGCCGCTGTTGCGATCCCGGCCGAGCGCCGGCAGCGTCCCGCTGCCGCCCCCCACTCCCTTCCCGCTGGTGCCGACGGTCAACCGTCGGGTGCGGCGACGGGTGACGACCACCCACTACACGCCCGGGTCCGGTCGGCCGCGGCTGATCTTCGTTGTCGGCTCCGAGAACTGGGACGGCACACCGCCGCGCGAGTTCGATCTGCTCCCCGGTGTCACGACCATCGGCTCGGGGGAGGAGTGCGACCTGCAGCTCGACGGCCTGCTACCGCTGCACGCGGAGATCCGGCACGACGGCAGCGACGAGTACGTGTTGTACGCCCACGGTCCGGTCCGCAGCAGTGCGGTACGCGCGGCTGAAAGCGACGGACAGATCCTGCGCACCGGAGCACGGCTCGAGCTCGGCCAATGGCGGATGGCCTTCTTCCGCGCGGAGTTCGCCGATCACGGCCGGCCGTTCGGCGGGCGGGTCGGTGGGGAGCTCGCCCACCAGAAGCCCCAGCCCGGGCGGGCTGCGCCGAAGAACTGAAACGGATGTCGTGGCGCATGCCGCGACATCCGTTCCCGTCGTATCGTGCTGGTGTTTCGGTCTGTGCCGGATGCGAGACTCGAACTCGCACGCCCTTTCGAGCAAAGCATTTTGAGTGCTCCGCGTCTGCCATTCCGCCAATCCGGCGCACAGGAACTCTGGTCAGAATACCGTAGGGTTGACTCCGTGACCGACCAAGAAACTGCACCACAAACCCCCCGCCGCGTCGTTGTGGCCGAAGACGAGTCGCTGATTCGTCTCGACATCGTCGAGACGCTGCGGGACAACGGCTTCGAGGTCGTCGGCGAGGCCGGCGACGGCGAGACCGCCGTGGCACTCGCCACCGAGCTGCGCCCCGACCTCGTCATCATGGACGTGAAGATGCCGCTCCTCGATGGCATTTCCGCCGCGGAACGTCTCACCAAGAACCACATCGCCCCCGTCGTGCTGCTGACCGCGTTCAGCCAGAAGGAACTGGTCGAGCGCGCGACGGAGGCCGGTGCCTTGGCCTACGTGGTCAAGCCCTTCACCCCGAACGACCTGCTGCCGGCGATCGAGATCGCTCTCGCCCGGTACGCCCAGATCATCACGCTCGAGGCCGAGGTCAGCGACCTGGTGGAGCGTTTCGAGACCCGCAAGCTGGTCGACCGCGCCAAGGGTCTGCTCAACGAGAAGATGGGGCTCAGCGAGCCCGAGGCCTTCCGGTGGATTCAGAAGGCGTCGATGGACCGCCGCCTCACCATGCACGACGTCGCCCAGGCGATCATCGAGCAGCTCAGCGCGAAGAAGTAGCGCGCCAGCAGCCATTCCTCGCCGGCGGCGATTCGTTGCGCTGCTCGAGGCAGTCGTCCTGATCGCATTCGTCTCGAACGCACAGCACGCTGGGAAGACGCGTGTCCATGTCCGAGGACCCGACCGCCGGAGCGGGGAGGATCTGCCCCGCGACGGGGTCGGTGGGGCATCGCTCCCCGGAGAGCTGCAGCCGCGACCCGACAGCCGCGACCCGAGAGTCGCGACGCACTCTGACCGGCGCCACGAAAACGGGTGACGGCTAATGTACGACTGCGGGCTAGCGGTCGCGCAGCATGTTCGTCATGCGCACCGTCGAGAGCCTGCGCCCCTCCTCATCGCGCATGACGATCTCATGCGTTGCGAGCGTGCGGCCGAGGACGAGCGATGTGCAGGTTCCGGTGACCAACCCGGAGGTCACCGAACGGCTGTGCGTCGCGTTGATCTCGATGCCGACGGCGTAGCGTCCCGGGCCGGCATGAATCGCCGACGAGACCGAACCGAGCGACTCGCCGAGCACCACGTGCGCGCCGCCGTGCAGCAGCCCGATGACCTGGGTGTTGCCGTCCACCGGCATGGTCGCGACCGAGTGCTCCGCCGAGAGTTCGAGAAACTCGATGCCCATCTTGCGAGCCAACGCCCCGCCGCCGGTGGTGACCAGTCGCTCGATCAGTTCGGGGTCGAGGTCGGCAGGGAAGATCGTCATCGGCGTCCTAAGAGAGTGGCTGGGGGAGGGCTTCGGCCTGTCAGAGGCCACCGTTAGGCTGGCTTCCGTGCCGGACATCGAAAAGCCTACCCTCCTGATTATCGACGGGCATTCGCTCGCATTCCGGGCCTTCTATGCCCTCCCGGTGGACAGTTTTCAGAACCGCGAGGGTCAGCACACGAACGCCATCCACGGCTTCATCTCGATGCTGCTCAACCTGGTGGCCAACGAGAAGCCGACCCATCTCGCGGTCGCCTTCGACATCTCGCGCTACTCGTTCCGCACTCGCGAATACCCCGAGTACAAGGGCACCCGCGGCGAGACCCCGGCCGAGTTCGTCGGCCAGATCCCGCTGCTCGAAGAGGCCTTGCACGCCATGGGCATCACCACGGTGACCAAGGAGGACTACGAGGCAGACGACATCCTCGCCACCCTCGCCACCCGGGGCGCCGCCGAGGGTTACCGCGTGCTGGTGGTTTCCGGCGACCGCGACGCCATCCAGATGGTGACGGATGACGTCACCCTCCTGTACCCCAACGCGCGCGGTGTCTCCGAGCTCAAGCGCTACGACCGCGACGCCGTCTTCGAGCGTTACGGCATCGAACCGGCGCAATACCCCGACGTCGCCGCCCTCGTCGGCGAGACCAGCGACAACCTGATCGGCATCGACAAGGTCGGCGAGAAGACCGCTGTCAAGTGGATAACCCAGTACGGCAGCCTCGACGAGGTGCTCGCCCACGCCGACGAGATCAAGGGCGTGGTCGGCGAGAAGCTGCGCGAACAGCAGGACCGCGCCATCCGTAACCGCAAGCTCAACCACCTGCTCACCGACGTGGCGCTGCCGGTCGGGCCCGACGACCTGGCCCGTCGCCCACTCGACGAGGCCAAGGTGCGCGAGGTCTTCGACAAACTGCAGTTCCGCACCCTGCTCGACCGGGTGCTGAAGCTGGCTGCCGCCGCCGGCGACGACGTGTCGACCGCGATGGCCGGCGAGGGGTCAGCACAGCCCGTCACGCAGATTCCCGTTGTGCGAACCCTCGTCGACGAAGAGCTCGGCTTCTGGCTGAGCAACGCCTCCGGCCACGGCACGAAGCCGCTCGGGTTGCAGCTCGAGGTGGGCCTCGACGGCCTCACCGGCTTCGGCATCGCCTCCGAGTCGGACAGCGTCTACGTTCCGTGGGCGCACGGTCGACTCGACTACGTCGACCTGGCGGACTGGCTTGCCGGCGACTCGCCCAAGTTCGTCTTCAACTACAAGCCGATGCTGAAGACCCTCGCCGCGGCCGACCTCGAGCTCGGCGGCGTCGTCTTCGACACCACCCTCGCCGCCTGGCTGCTCAAGCCCGGCGGCCACGACCAGAATCTCGCCGCGCAGGTCTACACCTACCTCGGCGAGCACCTGGCCGAACCCGACCCGAATCAGCTCGTTCCCGAGGCAGACGCCGTGAGCCCCGCCACCGAGGCCTGGTATGTGCTTCGTCTATCCGAATACCTGAACGAACGCATGGACGAGGGCTCTCGTGTCGTGCTCGCCGACCTCGAGATCCCGCTGATTCCGGTGATCAACCGCATGGAGACCACCGGCATCACGGTCGACGCCGACATTCTCAGCGGCCTGAACGCGCAGCTCGGCGCCACCGCCCTCGACCTGGCCTCCCGCGCCTACGCCGAGATCGGTCGCGAAGTGAACCTCGGCTCGCCCAAGCAGCTCCAGCAGGTGCTGTTCGACGAATTGCAGATGCCCAAGACCCGAGCCAACAAGACCGGGTACTCGACGGATGCCGCCTCCCTCGCCGATCTCCAGGCGCAGAGCCCGCACCCCTTCCTTGACCTGCTCCTGCAGCACCGCGACGCGACGAAGCTGCGGCAGATCGTGGAGACGCTGGAGCGGTCGATCGCGCCCGACCACCGGATCCACACCCGCTACGACCAGACCGGTACCAGCACCGGGCGTATCTCGTCCACGGAGCCGAATCTGCAGAACATCCCGGTGCGCGCCGAGGTCGGCCGCGAGATCCGGTCCGCCTTCATCTGCGGTCCCGAGTTCGAGACCCTGCTGACCGCCGACTACTCGCAGATCGAGATGCGGGTGATGGCCCACCTCTCCGGCGATGCCGGGCTCATCGAGGCCTTCAATTCGGGGGAGGACCTGCACCGTTTCGTCGGCTCGCGAGTCTTCGGGGTCGACCCCGAAGACGTGACGAGCGCCATGCGCACCAAGGTCAAGGCGATGTCGTACGGCCTCGCCTACGGCCTGAGCCCGTTCGGCCTCTCCAAGCAGCTGCGCATCGAGACCAGCGAGGCCAAGCAGCTGATCGCCGACTACTTCACGCGCTTCGGCGCGGTGCGCGACTACCTGCGGAGCGTCGTCGAGCAGGCTCGCGACGACGGCTACACGGAGACGATCATGGGTCGACGGCGCCCCTTCGGCGACCTGAAGTCGTCGAACCGGGTGCTGCGCGAGAACGCGGAGCGGCAGGCGCTGAACGCGCCGATCCAAGGATCGGCCGCCGACATCCTGAAGGTGGCGATGCTGGGAATCGACGCGGACATCCGCGACCGTGGCCTCGACTCGCACATGTTGCTGCAGGTTCACGATGAACTGGTCTTCGAGGTCGCGCACGGTGAGCTGGACGAGCTGACCGGGATCGTCGTCGAGCGGATGGGTTCCGCCGCCGACCTCGCCGTGCCCCTGACCGTGCAGGTCGGCACGGGCCCGAACTGGGACGCCGCGGCGCACTGATCATGGCCAGACTCGAGGGACCGCTGACCGAGCTGATCGACGCCCGTTCCATCCGCCTGACCGAGCACGCGGATGACCGCTTCGACGCCGTGCGTCGCGCCGGTGAGGCGCTGCTCGAGGTCGGCGCAGTGCGCGAGCCGTACATCGACGCGATGATCGAGCGCGAGGGGAGCGTATCGACCTTCGTGGGCGAGGGCTTCGCCTTTCCGCACGCCACCCGTGCGGCGGCCGCCGATGTCGATCACGATGCTCTCGTGGTGCTGCGCTTTCCGGAAGGCGTCGACTGGGACGGCGAGACCGTCTTCGTCTGCATCGGAATCGCCGCGCGCGGGCGTGGCTACATCGGCCTGCTCTCTCGGCTAGCGACTCTGCTGCTCGACCCGGTGCGGGCCGCCGCACTGCGCTCGGCGACATCACCGGCCGAGGTCTACGCGCTTCTCGGGTAGTGTGCTCCGAAACCGTCTCGACGAGGCGGTCCTCCGCGCCGCATCGAAAGCGAGCACCCCATGCCCGAACGCACCGTCGTCGTCGCGTCCAGCGTCGGCCTCCACGCCCGGCCGGCATCGCTGTTCTGCCAGGCCGTGGCGCGCATCGGCGTGCCCGTGCTGCTCACTGCGGCGAGCGGTCGCAGCGTGAATGCCGCCAGCATCCTGGGGGTGCTGTCGCTGGGCGTCGGCCCCGGGGAGGCGGTCACCCTGGAGGCGGAGGGCGAGGGTGCAGACCGGGCCCTCGACGAACTGGTCGCCCTGCTCAGCGTGGATCTTGACCTGGAGTAGCCCTCATCCGGAATAGGCTCAGAGCATGACTGAATCTTCCGGAGCGGATCAGGTCCGCACTCCCACCGCCATCGACGCCGTCGCCGAGAAATGGGTCGACACCGAACTTGCACTCTTTCCCGAGTTCGGGGTCTACATCGGCCGCCCGGGGCGTGAGGGCGAGTACTCCGACTACTCGCCGGCCGGGGCCGAGCGCGCCATCGAGGCCGTGCGTGCCGCACTCGCAGAGGTGCAGTCGACGCCCGCGGTCGATGCGATCGACGACGTCACCAAGATGGACCTCGCCCGCGAGCTGCAGCTCTCCATCGACAAGCACGAGGCCGGGTTCAACCAGCGCAACCTCAACGTGATCGCGAGCCCGGCCCAGGAACTGCGCGACATCTTCGACCTGGTACCCACGTCGTCGGTCGAGGACTGGTCGAACGTGGCCAAGCGCCTGCACAACCTGCCGGCGGCAATGGACGGCTACATCGAGACGCTGCGCAGCGGAATCGCGAGCGGCAACGTCCCCGCCATCCGCCAGGTGAAGGAAATCATCACCCAGGCGAACAAGCAGGTGGCCGACTCCGGCTTCTTCTTCCAACTCGCCGCGGGCGCCAACGATCGCCTCGAGTCCGGCTCGCTGCCCGACTCGTTGCAGAGCGACCTCGACGCGGGCGCCCAGGCCTCCGCGAACGCCTACCAGCACCTCTCCGACTTCCTCCGCAACGAGCTCGCCCAGCACGCGCCGGAGCGGGATGCCGTGGGCCGCGAGATCTACTCGCTCGCCTCGCGCGACTTCCTCGGCGCCGTCGTCGACCTCGACGAGACCTACGAATGGGGCATCGACGAGCTCGCCCGGATGACCGCTGAGCAGGAGTCGATCGCGCGGGAGATCAAGCCCGGCGCCTCGGTGAACGAGGCGATCGCGTTCCTCGAAAAAGACCCGGCCCGCAAGCTGCACGGCACCGAGGCGCTGCAGCGCTGGATGCAGGAGACCAGCGACCGCGCGGTCGACGAGCTGTCGAAGACCCATTTCGACATCCCCGAGCAGGTCAAGAGCCTGGTCTGCATGATCGCGCCGACGCAGGAGGGTGGCATCTACTACACCGGTCCCACCGACGACTTCTCCCGTCCCGGGCAGATGTGGTGGAGCGTGCCAGAGGGAGTCACCGAATTCGACACCTGGCGTGAGCTCACCACCGTGTACCACGAGGGTGTTCCCGGGCATCACCTGCAAATCGGCCAGGCTACCTACAACAAGGCGCAGCTCAACACCTGGCGTCGCTACGCCGGTACCTCCGGCCATGCCGAGGGCTGGGCGCTCTACGCCGAGCGTCTCATGGAGCAGCTCGGCTACCTCGACGACCCGGCCGACCGGCTCGGCATGCTCGACGGACAGCGGATGCGCGCGGCTCGCGTCGTGCTCGACATCGGTGTGCACCTCGAGAAGCAGTTGCCCGACGGCTCGGGCCCGTGGACGGGTGATTACGCCTTCGAGTTCATGGGGCAGAACGTCAACATGAGCCGGGAATTCGTGCGCTTCGAGGTCAACCGCTATCTGGGCTGGCCCGGCCAGGCACCCTCGTACAAGGTCGGGCAGCGGATCTGGGAGCAGTTGCGCGACGAGTACGCACGTCGCGAGGGGTCGGCTTTCGACATCCGGGCCTTCCACAAGAAGGCGTTGGATATCGGCGGCGTCGGCCTCGACACCCTCCGGTCGGCCCTGCTCTCGCCGGCAAGGTAGGCCTTGGCTCGGCAGACCCCGGCCCGCAAGGGCGGATCGAACCACGCGCTCTCCCCGTACGACCTGGTGCTCGGCGAGGAGCTCGATGCTCTGCACCCGCGCCTCCGTCCCTATTTCGACGGCATTCCCGATGGCAGCACCGGCATCGGCAACGGCGTGTTCGAACGGGTCGGTACCCCACGGCTGTGGCTCTGGCCGCTGCTCTGGGCGCTGGAGCGGGAGGGGGTGCTGTTTCCGGTCTGGAGCAGTCGCGTGCCCTTCACGGTGCGCAATCACCCGGTCGTCGACGCCGCGGGCAATACCGCGGTGTTGGCGACGAGGGAGTTCCGGTTCGGCGCTCGGCGCCCCTGGGGCACAAAACGGCAGATGACGGATGCGATCACGGCCGAGCGCGGACGTCTCGTCGATCACCTCGGCACTCAGCGGCGCTATGTGGCGCGTCTGCACGCCGAAGTCGTCGACGGCGAACTCCACGTCGCCTCGACTCGCGTCTCCGTGCGGTTCGGGCGATTCGCGATCCCGATCCCGACGGCGATCGCTCCGGTGGTGCGGCTGGTCGAGCGCTTCGACGAGAAGTCCGGTCTGCAGCATGTGTCGGTGGTCGTCGAAGCGCCGCGACTCGGGCGGCTGTACGAATACGCCGGGTCCTTCAGCTATTCCGTGGTCAGCGAATGACGGAACGCATCGTCATCGCCGGCGGTTCCGGATTCATCGGGCAGTACCTCGCGCGCGCGTTCCGCGCGGAGGGAGCTCGGGTCAGCACGATCGGGCGCACCGGCGCCACGGTGGGCTGGGGCGACACCGCCGCGATCACCGACCTGCTGGACGGCTCGGATCTGCTGATCAACCTCGCCGGAAAAAGCGTCAACTGCCGCTACACGCCGGAGAACCGGGCTGAGATCCTGCGTTCGCGGGTGGAGACCACCCGCGAACTGTCGGACGCGATCGCCGACTGCGAACATCCGCCGCCGCTCTGGATCAATTCGTCCACGGCGACGATCTACCGGCATGCCGAGGACCGCCCGATGACCGAGTCGACGGGGGAGATCGGCACCGGGTTCTCGGTATCGGTCGCGCAGGCCTGGGAGCGTGAGCTCTACGCGCGCGAGCTGCCCGACACCCGTCGGGTGGCGCTGCGGATGGCGATCGTGCTGGGCGACGGGAGCGCGCTGACGCCGCTGCTACGGTTGGCGCGCTTCGGACTCGGCGGCCCGCAGCTCGACGGCGGCTGGTTCGCGACCAAGGCTGGCCGTGCGGCGGGTACCTTCCACGAGTTCCGCGCGCGGGATGGCCGCCAGCGGTTCAGCTGGATCCACATCGCCGATGTGCTGGGCATCATCCGCTTCCTGCGGATCCGGCCAGAGCTGGACGGCCCGATCAATGCCTCCTCGCCGAACCCGTCCGACAGTCGCACACTGATGGCGACCATCCGCCGGGTGCTGGGCGTACCGGTCGGGCTGCCCGCCCCGCGCTGGGTGCTGGAGCTGGGCTCCGCGGTGATCCAGACCGAGACCGAGCTGGTGCTCAAGAGCCGCTGGGTGCTGCCGGAGCGGCTGCGCGAGGCCGGTTACGTCTTCGAATTTCCCGAACTCGAGCCCGCAATTCGCGACATCGTCACGGCGAAACAGCCCGCCTGACAGTGTTCCGGGGGCGGTGGCGACGACCATCCAGAAGACGCTAAGCTAGAACGTCACGTTTGTGACATCCCATCCGCCTGCCGTGCGCGGAAACATCATCTCCACCCGCTGCGCCCGGCCTGAATAATGCCTCAACCGAGGCGTCCATCCTGGAGCAACCACTACATGACACTCGTAACGACCACCGGCCCCAAGCAGGTCGCGATC
>Ga0247815_10004130_pt1 | contig 10252 bp, 11 predicted proteins | sample UWRJL194509B1_FD_181014 | JGI IMG/M metagenome (GOLD analysis project Ga0247815, IMG submission 181014) | Plant litter microbial communities from Arlington Agricultural Research Station in Wisconsin, United States - UWRJ-L194-509B-1 | ecosystem: Environmental > Terrestrial > Plant litter >... | reverse complement strand
GCCGAAGTGAAACACCCCAGCTAGCGGCGCGCTCGGCCTGCTCACCGAGTGAGCCTCACGCAACGATAACGCTATCTGACGGGTATCAGGCGTGGGCTGGGGATACCGCGGTATCTTGAATGCCGCGGAACACAGGCGCGGTGTGGCGTGCCCTCTCACATCAACGGCTTCTGTTCCGTTCATCTCCGCCTGCTAGTTAAGGACAACTGTTACCGCCGCGCGGGCATGCATACGAGTACGTGAACTGCGACATGGGGACCGCACGTTGCTCAAGCTTGACAGCAACCGAAAGAACTTTGCCATCGCGCATCTGGTGAGCGAAATCTGGGGCACGCGATCTTGATTCCCAGAGTGCCGTGCAAACGACTCAGTTCCGAAGACGTGGCGACTTGAGTTGGGTTCCGACCGTGGCCGGGTTACCTCGTTAGGCGAATCATCAATCAGGTTGCGTGCTCTATCGCACTGCCAGCAGACTCCGACTGGGCGGTTCGATCTACGTCGCTGTCTGTTTCAACGAGAGCTACATAGCGCCCGGTTGTCGACCATGGGAGCGCCCAAAACTCTATGTCGGTGTCAGGAGGGAGCGCCATTGGCAGCGACGACACTCTGGCCAGCGCTGCCGCAGAGGTGGCCGCGGGCTGCCTATGCGGTCGTTTCGTCGAAGCCGATGTCCAACTAGAAGCGTCGCGGTGAATCGAAGCGCCTGCTACCGCCGACTCTTCTGGCAGATCGTTCTCGATGAGCTTGTCAATTTTCTCGTGCTGCGAGTTCGTTGCCTCCAGCGAGCCAGGCCTAACAGATGCTACGGGCAGTGCCGCCGTCAACGTGGCTCCCGACGTCACTTTGTTCTGCTCCTGGCTGATATTGCTCGGGCTCGACGACGAGTCCTGTTCGGAAGGGGTAAGGCGGCCGGCCTCGAGCCCGTGAACCGTGGAAATTTGCGGATTCCTCAGCAGGAACTGGATCGAGACGTTATTGAATGCAGCAGGCACATTCGCCAGCTGAGGAACGGTCCATGCAGTGAATTGTTTTGCTGATAGGTGGTGAGCCGTGAGCCGAGGTGTATACGGACCGTGCAGCCGACACCATGCCGAAGAGGAGCAGGGCGGCATCCGCATGTGGGGAGCACGTCCATTTCGACATTTGGCGCGTGCGCGTAAAGTGGGAAACCGTCATCAACAGTGAAGCGCGGTGTATTTGGGGTGCGAAGTGTACGTACACATCGCGAACACACACGGCGACTCCTGCTTAAACTTCCAGTCTGGCAATCTGGCAAAGGGAAGAGGGTGTTGGTCAGAGCCTAGAGGGTGCATAGAAGCAAATGCGACCAGGGGTTCCAGCGGGTGAGGACCGATCACGCTGCGAGCAGCTCGCAGTCCCGCCACATGCAGAACTCAGTAGCCATCGAATCGCGGTCCGAAGCTCAGGTCCCACGATGACACAAGGAAAAGCAATCTCATGTCATGCCGGAAGCGCTTGGGGGATGGCGGTGGTGTGCAGGGGTTGCGTGGACACGAGGTGAGGGGTGCGATTAAGTGATTAGCCTCGACAAACGACTTGGCCTCGACAAACGACTAGGCCCCAGGTGCAAAGCTGACACGAAAGGCGGGGATATCGGACCGTAAGACGTAAGATCCAGTTGCAGAGGCTACATCCATGCTGGCAGTCGTGAGGAGCTCAGGCGAAGAGGGCGAAGGCTCGAAGCATAAATCAAGTTGCCTGCGACAAAAATTTCACCAGCCGCGGATAAGAATTTGGGCGGTCAAGAGCCCATGTGCACTAAGCGCTGAGATGTCGAAGTGGCAGCCAAACAGGGCGAAATGTGAAGAGGCCCGAGTGACCGGATTCGGCAAGCCTTGACAGGTTGGCACAGGGAAACGAAGCAAACAGCTCGGCATGAGATGCTTTGCAAACTGACGCCACCCGTCACGGGGAGCACGTCCTCGATGACCATAGGTAGCCGGGTACATAGAGATGAGAGCAGACAACAGCTCGCAGCGGAATACGAAAGTATGATTCGTCAGGTGACGAAAGGGTCAGTCAGCGCAAACATCCTGCCAGGTCAGCAGTTGACAGGTCTACAACATCGTGAGGGAGATGCCAGCATGCTCTTTCATTCTAAGTGCGCGAATGACCGACATCCAGGGTGGTGGAGTCGTTTGAGTCGGGCAGAGGGCGAGTTCCGTAGGGTCCATTTCGCTCGCGTCATGGTCACAAGGCAGCAGCAGGAGCGGGCACAGCAGCTGCTAGGATGATGCCACAGCCGACGAACGCCACATACGGTCATAGAAAGGAATAGGGGTACTCACATGTCGGAGTAGTCTTGTAGATGGTTGCCGAGTAGGACAAAGTTTTCGAGTCGCATGCGTTCCCAATTGTGACCAAAGAATGCCTCGATGACTTCTCGATCACAGTGTGGAAAGTATAAGAGGGTTGGTGGGCCGGTCGGCGGTATCATATGTTGCAGCTGGCAAAGTGCAATCGTCAAGTTGGTAATCTGTGACAACAATAGCAAAGCTGGTGAGAATACCTTGCGTCTGGAAACTGTGCCGAGACCAAGTGACTTGATTTGTTCAAAATCTTCATCGGAGAGAGCGGGTTCAAATAGCGAAACGTCACGGCGAGCCTGAACAAGCAAAAATTATTCATCAGTCTCGCTTTAGCTCGACCGAGCTCAACGAGTGAGGCTATGGTGGCAAACAAAATCGTATGAGTTTGGATTGGCAATACATACCACGTTCAATCGATCGGCCAGAGCGATGAGACCAGCGAGCTGTATACGCGATGGCTTGAACTCTCCCGGCTGGCCAATCCCAAGACACAATATCTTGCCATACGGCAGCCTATATTCAGCGTCGGCGTGTGCACTCTGAATGAGTCCTAGGAATCCCGATTGTTCATGGATGTTCGTTGCAATGCCGACGCGACGAACTTGTGACGCGGCCAAGCCAGTCGTCTCGCTGCAGCTCTAGGAAATCGCGCTCTAGCCACTTCGACAGAGGCGTTGGCTCTGCATGTTGGCGTCGCTTGCGCTTAGAGGTGACACGTTGGAAACCGGTTTCGTCGTAATCGATCATCGTGAGCGGAGAAGAATCTTGCGTGCTACGAAGCGCCGGTTAAACCCTGCTCTTCCCTCGCTCCGACATCACGAACTCCATTCTTTTGCTGAAGCTGCACGTGCACTATCATAATTCGGGTATGAGGATTTGGCTCGATTTTCTGAAGAACTTTTCTGGTTCGGCCTAGTCACGTTCACGCGCTTGAGCTGTACTTGAGATCAGCGTCTCTTCGTAGCTGGTCCCCCCCCCCCGTATGAAAGATCAATATTTACTCTCCGTAGGCATCAGCAGATTAGACACCACTGACAGCGCATCTATTGCTTCTCTACTTGAGGCTGCGTGGAAAGCGTGTCGGAAGCTGGAGATTGTAGGAGGTCTTGCTCCGGCGGCGCCGCACATCAGATTCATGGAATGTGTGAAATATGAGGGCGGATGGAGTAATGAAGTGATGAAAATCCCTATTGGAGCTGTGTCGTAGTTGCGGATAGCAGTCTTGTGACCTGTCACGGCCGACGCGCTCATGTTCAATATATCAGCAGATTGGAGCGCAATGAAAGCTCGCGTTTACGGTCATAAAGACATTTCTGCTATGGTTGTTGACGTTGAGATATGCTCTTTGCGGGGTCCAGGCTGAAATATGGAGTTGATCCTCGTTCCTACCTGGACCGTTCAGGTTGCCGCAACCGCGGAAACAGGAAGTCATCCATAGAAGGTGGATTGGATTTGAGAAAATGGGGGAAATGTTCCGATCATGGTTAAGGGTGGAATGGCGGCCTTGTTTCAAGAGACATTCGGCACGGTCGGATGGTCACGGTACAACTCAAGTCGGCAAGGTGGACTGCCTCGCCGCTCACCGGTGCTCACCCCGGAGACCGACTGACAAACAAGTGTCTCTGGGTCGTGCAATCGATCCACCCTGGTCGTTCTCACTGTTGCGGAGGGTTTTAATAAACACAGTCGCGCATAGTTGGAATACGAGACGATCGAGGCCGTCGCACGAGCGGATTGTCACAGGCGGGTTTCCTACCTCGAAGAGATGCAGTAGACGGATGCCGGGTACTCTCTGGTGGTCTACTGAATATTTTCCAGTACGATAAGCCAGTCAAATGTGGACCTTCGTGGGCTGCTGATATACTGGGCAGGACTGCGTCGATAGAGTTGGTCTCACGAGTGCAACACATCTGAAACGAACTCAGGAGGAAGCGAAACATTGCGCTGCGAGACGCCGAATACAGAATGCTTCGGTCGAGCTACAAACACTGCGTTGAGGCGGAGTGGGAGGTCGAGTGACGAAGATTGGCGAGGCCTGAGCGTCAAGGCTTGCGAGGCCCCGAGCTTTGTAAGCTTCATATTGAGGAGGAAGAGCTCCGCAGCACCGTGACCCCAGAATTGGCTAGCGTAACGGGCACGAATGATGGTGGCTGCGGGTGTGCGTGGCAGTGGCGTGTCCCGTGCGAATGCACGTCTCACGAGCCCAGTGACGCGCAAAGGGAACCACAGCACTTGCTTTTCTTCGAGGTAGGCAGCAGCAGCGACCGAGAGAGCTGGTGGGAGGAAGGCGCGCAGAGGACTGTATAACACGTTGGTGAAAGGTGATGGCCGATAATATTACAGCGGCGGACGAACGGGATGACGACGACTCTGCTACTTGCTGAGGACTGTGGGAAATAGGACCTGTACACCCATGACTATGCATGCAAGTGCGACATAGGGCGACAGCCGTTCTCCTGCAGGCAGAGGCGGCGTGAGCGAGTGCGAGCGCGTGTCGACGCGTGGAGAACAGACCTATTCGCGCCATTTTCCAGAACGTGCCGCGAAACCTGTAGAGGCATGTCAGCTGAGCTAGTTATATCGGGGGATATGAGAGGGACGAGACTTGCCCTTCCCTGCGTTCAATGAGCCAGGGAAATGTCGCGCGGACATATGTGCATGTGCAGATGAGGAGCAGGATAACCTGCAGCAAGGACGCAAAGTTGAATAGTGCACTCTGAATAAATGGTTAGTTACAAGGTAAGCAGTGCAAGGGTGGTGTTGATGGCGGACCATTATGAGGCAGAAGTGTGACGACGCGAGCCGGCGGATCGCGGAAAGTAAGAGCTGTGGTCGGCGCTCGCGAGTCCGCATCCGCCACTTTCCCTCCTGCCCCTCAACTCCGACAATGCAGTTCGACACGACGATGGCTGACATTGGGCCTTCTCATGGCCCATCGTGGGCTGCACCATCGGCTGCTGCCGTGGCTGCTGCAGTCTCCCCGTCGCGCCGCTCGACCCTGCGCAGCGCCAAGCGGCCGCGCTCGCCATCTCCCGTCGCCAGCCAGCAACCCACAAACGCGAGTCTTAACTCCCTACACTTATCTCCTTCAACTCTATTGACATTGGATATGTCTACAGAAAAGGGCTATGTTCGCGCGAAACCAGCATCGACGTGCCAGCTCTGGAGAGCGCGCCGAGCTGCTTGCTCGTACCCACTCACTCAGCATCAAGTCATCTGAAGAATTGGTCTTTACCTCTCGTCCCTCCAAGTCTACTCAACCCCCGTCACGGACCAGCAGTGCGATGGACGTTGACCCAATGGTACGTATCCGCCAGCCACAATCGACCAAGCTCCGACCCTAACCGCTCACCGGCCCGCCAGATGACCGACTCTCCTCCTCCTCGACCGACAGTAGCCCGCCGCTTTGGGGCTGGCTTGATCGGCGATGTTCCTCAACTTCAGCTCGTCATTCCCGACAAGCCACAGACATCCTCGGCTGGCACGTCCGCCCCGACTGTGACCGTCGCACCAAGCGATGGTCCCCAGCAGCCCCAGCGTCTCCAGCTCCCAGTATTTACCAGCTCCATGTTCGAACCATCCAGAGGTTCCATGCCAGTACCCAGCGCTAGTTTGATGGTCCCGCGTATCAACATCCAGCCTGCCACACCTGACTCTCTGTCCCGTGCTACATCCCTGGCTCCTCCCAGCCCGCTCGTCGCAACCTCTCCAGCCAATTCGACATGGAATTCCACCGCCAGTCCAGTTGGCGGCAACAGCATGGCGTGGATACCAGCCAGCCCATCCACCATTACAAGGCGAAGGACACTCACGATGGGGCCGCGTGCCGATTGCGAAAAGTGTCGATTGGGCGTCAAAGGCCACTCAATGCACTTCGATTGAGTGGCCGGTGGCCACGTGCTCCCTCTGCTTACCGTCTGCGTTTCACTCATCTGCCTCTGTCATGCTTTGAATCCTGCACTGAATCGCTCCATCCATCTCTGCATCATCCTCTTCTCTGGTTTTATGAAACACAAGTAAGTCTAACTCACGAGCACCGTCGGCTTCTTGGTGGTTATATGTTCGCTTCCCTCATCTCGTGCTGTCCGATCCTTTCCCGAGTTCGTTCATTCACAAACTCCATCTCACCCTTCCTGTCTCTATTCGTTCTTAGACAAACTCGTCTCATCGCTGCTTACCTTCCCTTGTATTCTACGCGCTCTGTTGCTGTAGCCAAGCCACATAAGTATCGCGTTCCTGTAATCAGTGGGTGCAACAAGTCGCCGCCTGAGTGCACGCCCAAAACGCCAGCTGGCAAGTGGACGTGTCCATCACTCAATGGGCTTAGATCGCTGCTTCTGAGTGCTTCTGTCTGACATCTATGACGAGGTCCCAGGGAACACGCTCTGGGCCAACTCCGCCATTCGATCTTCTTCACCAATGTGGCGTCCAACTCTCTCAACCACTGGCAGCTCGTGTTCCGTATCGACAACTTAGTTCAACATTACGCTGCGAGGTGCAGCACGGGCCAAAATAATTTCGTACGGGCCGCACCAAAGTTGGGTCTGATCCGTCGTCCCGCGTCATCAGCTTTTGTGAACTTGATGTGTGTTCATGATCTGCAGTCCTCACGTGGCCGTTTGCGTGCACTCCGCCTTCCCCTGTCAGCGCCACAGCAGATCAACAGCAGGTATTTCAATTTGAATCGCGACTCCGCCGTGGTGTGACAGTCAACAATTTGTCATGTACCTCATGGACTGAGCACGATCCACCAACAACTCCTGTCGTTCGGGGCGCCGTTTCTTGGTTTGCGGTGCGCCCCATGGGTTATAAAGATACTGGCAGTTCCCAGGGGGCATGCTGCATAACACCAACTGCTTTCTCGCTCTCCCCGCATCATGGAGACCGTCCCCGTCGCACTCAATGGCATCGCTGCGAAGCTGGTGTCTGAGCTGAAGCCCATCCTGTCACCCAATGCGCGTGTGCTCACCGATGCTGCGAGTGATGACTTCAAGCTCTCCACCCAAGGCTGGTCCAACATCAACGCCAAGGTGCCTGCCGCCGTCGTCCGTCCTGCGACCTTCGACGATGTTTCGACCTTCGTCAAGTACGCGACGGCCAACAAGATTCCGTTTGTCCCTCGCTCGGGCGGACACAGCATTCACTCCAGCATCGGCGCCGAGGGCGTATTGCTCGATCTCCGATCACTGGACAAGATAGAAGTGGACAAAAATGCGGGGACAGCGACTTTCCAAGCCGGAGTACTCACTCAGCCATTGATGAAGGCGTGCTGGGAGGCCGGCTATCTGGTAGCTACCGGAAGCTGCAACACTGTTGGTGCTGTGCCGGTCATTCTGGGAGGTGCGTTCCGACATCCGTTCGCTTCGGAGCTCCCATAATGATTGCCTGACCGCCTAATAGGAGGCTTCAATCCGTTGGAGGGGCACGTGGGGCCAGCATGCGATACACTGATCGAGAGCAAGTTGCTCCTCGCTTCAGGCGAAATCATCACAGTCAACGCGCAGACCAACCCAGACCTCTTCTGGGCTATTCGCGGCGCAGGAATGTTCTTCGGCATTGCACTCGAGTGCACAGTCAAGCTCGTCCCATTCAACATCAGTGCCCGCGGCGACGGTCAACTCTGGACTGCTATGATCATCGCTGATGTCGACTCGCAACTCGAGCTCGTCCTCAAAGCCTTCCAGAATATCATCAACCGCGAGAATCCGGATGCATTCGGCATCATTATCTTGGGCTCGCCTCCACCGGCGTTCCAGCCTGCGTTGATGCTCATGCTGGGCTACCTCGGAACCGCCGATGCGGCCAAGAAGGAGTATGCTGAGGTGCTCGCTGCGCCTCAAATCTTCAGCCAGATGCAAGAGCTGCCTTTCTGGCAGTTCGGCGACTTGGCCAACGCGTTCTGTGCTAAGGGTGACTTCAAGAGTCTTGATGGCGTCCCGAGGCGCGACACCAACCTCGATGCTATCCGTGAGAGCTTTGCGAAGTATCGCGAGTTCGTGGCAAAGTACCCCGAGGCGGTCAACTCTGGCATCGGGCTTGAGTTCCGAGGTGTGCACCCCGAGAAGCGCGAAGATACAGCGTTTGGGCATCGCGACGTGCGATACTGGGTGGAAATCCTGCCATGGTGGACGAAGGAGGAGACGACGCCAGCAGCAACGGCATTCTGGGACGAACAAATCGAGATTCACCGGCGCGGGGTAGAAGAGAAACATTTCGGTGCATACAACAATTTTGGTAGGCGTGACCGTGTAGAGTTCAGATACCCCGGCCAGGGAGTGTTGGATCGCCTTCGCGCACTCAAGGTCAAGTATGACCCCACGGGAGTTTTCACTCGCGAATTCCTGTAACTTATCAAGAAGAAACGAACGCTGACATGCATTCCGTCTTGTCTCGTGCACGGTTGAGTAATTCAGCCACAATACTGGGAATTGCCGGTTTGGAGAAGGATTCGCGTTTGATCCCGCGTCCTGACTGGTCCTCAGCCTCCTACCTCCCGACATGGCCGCTCGGCTCCCCGATGAACTGGTCAAGGACGTATTGCACAGCATCCTCGACATTCCAGATCATGAATTCCACGACACCAGCACTCAGTCTCCTTTCGCCCGTGTTGTGGCGCCGTCTTCTGCCGCCTTGCTTGTCTGCAAGCGTTGGATGCGCATCGCGACACCATTGCTCTATCACAATGTCGTGTTACGCTCATCTGCAACCGCTCACTCGTTCTGTATCTCCATAAAGAGGCAGCCAGAATTCGCCAAGCTGGTGAAGCACCTGCGAGTGGAGTGCCCATGCCCGAACATTATTGGCGACACAGCGAAGAAAATGGCGGCGTTGGAAACTCTACATATTGACCTGGCTAGCTTATGCGACAATCGTCTACTCGGAGTTGCGAAACTGTTGGCCGCCTCGAACGCGACGCACTTGTCACTCGCACAGAATGTACCGCTCTTCAATTACACCGGTAGGAAAAAGCGCCTTGATGCCGTGAGCAAGTGGACGAATCTAGTTGGTGTTGAATCGCCTTTATTGGTAATCCAGAAGCTCATGCTACAACCTTTCACAGCGCGTCCTCACACTTCCACAATACGATCTCGGTTTCAGCACTCTCTACGTGATTCGTGGCTTACTTGGTCTCGTTGCCAGTTGCAAGTTTCTGGATGAACTTCAACTCCCAGTCGCAAAACCGCATCAATTCCAGTCGTTATTCGAACGCATCCCAGAAATCGTAAAGCACATCCAGTCTACCGCAGCGGCAGGCGCCAAGCCTATTATGACCTTCGTTAAGCGGGATTGGCGTCTCATCGACCCCAAGGTCTTCGATCGTCATGAGTTTGACGTAAAGGCACGCCATATCGTCCGCTTTCGTCGGCGGACCTCAATGTCCAGTGAGATATATGACCTCGACGACCTTACAACTGCGCATGGAGTCAGTGATATCATCACATTGTGGAGTAACCCGCTGGAGAGCGTGCCTTCGGATGTGCGACGGAGAATCTGGCAGCGCATTGCCGGTTTCGCAATTTTCGGCGGGCAGAAACCAGTGTATCTCCGTAGCGCCTGGTTCATGACCTCCGGTCTTGACGTTCAGAGTGCCAGGGCTCTGCTACTGCTCAACAAATACTTCGCCGTGCGTCCTCGGTACGGCAAGGTTATTCCAACTGATATCTTCACCAGGACATTGTTCTTTTCACCCTGGTTGAGGCTGTCCGGCTAGGAAGCAACAACGAGATCACCGCAAATCTCGCATCTCAGCTACAATCTCGCCCAGAATTAGCATTCGCAGTCAAGGAGCTCGCTCTCGATTCGAGCAATGACATGATCGGGGATGTGGTTGCCGAGTTCAGCCAACTGCGTCGCCTGACTTTATCGCTAAACCTCGGTATCGACATCGCCCAGCTTTTCGAGTTCTTTGATGCCTCAAAGGC
>Ga0247815_10004129_pt1 | contig 10253 bp, 6 predicted proteins | sample UWRJL194509B1_FD_181014 | JGI IMG/M metagenome (GOLD analysis project Ga0247815, IMG submission 181014) | Plant litter microbial communities from Arlington Agricultural Research Station in Wisconsin, United States - UWRJ-L194-509B-1 | ecosystem: Environmental > Terrestrial > Plant litter >... | reverse complement strand
TTATTTGCCAGGTTCGGGATCTGCAGCATTTCAGGGTGTATCGGTGTTTCTCGGAATATTAATTTCATTAGGTTCGTCTAGTGCGATCACGAATATAGTTGCGGGTCTTGTGATTACATACATGCGTCCTTTTAAAACAGGCGACCGGGTAAAAATTGGAGAAGTAACTGGTGATATCATTGAAAAAACCATGCTTGTAACAAGAATCAGGACCATTAAAAATGAAGATGTAACTGTCCCAAATTCAATGGTACTGTCAAGCAGTACTGTAAACTACTCCAGCCAGGCGGAACCTCTGGGCTTAATTATCAATTACGTGGTAACGATTGGTTATGATGTGCCATGGAAAACAGTATACGGTCTTTTAATCAACGCAGCGTTGAAAACAAGATATATTGATGCAAACCCAGCTCCATTTGTACTTCAAACCAAACTGGATGATTTCTACGTGGGTTATCAAATAAATGCCTATACCAAAGAGGCTGGTAAACAAGCTATAATTTACAGCAGCCTCTTAGAGAATATACAGGATGAACTTAAGGCGGCAGGAATAGACCTTTTATCCCCTAACTACAATGTGATTGTAAAAGGACCTACCAATCCAGCTTAATAAGGGATACGCCTTGTCTCGGCAAAGTGATATTGATTGTCAAGCGGTTATTGGCTACAGTCAGCTTTTGGGCCGGACCTATCGTTTGCAACTGACCGGCTTTTTCCAGTGTACTAATCTGCGCTTTAGTTGGCTGTTGGGGAGAGCCCATTTTTTTCCATACTTCATAAGAGTTACTGTGTTTATTATCAATCCGGTAATGTGTTAGCGTTACTGACTTCGCAGGAATATGGGCTATCTCAAGGCTGATGGGTTCTGCGGGGCCTTGTTTATCATCATCATGGTAATTCCATACCATTACTGATGCAGTTGTGGCATCTTTTGTGGCTAAAGCCCCTATATCTGTTTTTGCACCGCGGATACTTGAATCCAGCACTGTCTGCAGTGGGTACATCCTGTCGCTTTTAACTGCTACCCTGTTGCCGCTCATTTTCCCGAACATCCTGAATACATTTAATACCGGCTTGTCTACACCGTTAGTTGCCAGATCGCGGAAACCGTAGAACCAGGGCTGGTTTTCAAACTCAAACGACCAGCTTACTGCGCCTTTAAAGTTGATCCCATACTGGTCTTCAAGTTCGTATTTACGGGCAAAAGTTGCTGCTGTGTAACTGGAGTACATGGTACCGTTACGGTAGGCGTTGGATGGATTGGTTGCCATACCGCATGCTGCACATCCTTCAGGATCAGATTCGCCTATGATGACAGGCAGGTTTTTGGTTTCCAGATAAGAGGCCACAATCCTGAAACCTGTAGCAATATCCTTCAATTGAGGGGAAGTGTTCATTTGAACCATTCCGTTAACCAGCTTTGGTTCGCCTTTCGCATGAAAGCTGATCAGTTCCAAAGGCGAACCAGTTTTCCCTGTGGCATAATTGGTACCGGTTAAACAGTGCCTGATAAACTCATTTAAATAGTCCTGCGACTTTGTAGATTTGGTAGCTGCAACATTCATCCCTCCTATTTTGGCTGTGGGCAATGCCCTTTTTAGCCCGGCCGCTGCATAGTCGTACAGTTTAAAAAATTCTTCATGGGTGCCCTTAAAGTAATAAGCAGGCTCATTCCATACTTCCCAGTACCAGCTCTCTACTTCTTTTTTTCCATAACGTTCTACACTATGTTTTACCCATTGATACACCAGCTCAGCCCATTTGTTGTAATCTTTTGGAGGATAGGCCCAGCCAGTCATGATATCATCATAACTATCACCGGGTTTCCAGTAGTGTTTGTACGGTTCCGGACGTGTTGACAAAGCCTGTGGCATAAACCCTATCTGTGCAAAGGGTTTCATGCCCCGTTTTACATAAGTATCAAAAATACTATCAATTATTTTCCAATCGTAAATGGGGTTCCCATGAACATCTTCTGTATATGCATTGGTTGATCCCCATTTAAGTGCCGCTACACCATCGCCCGTAACCAGCAGACTATGTGCACGGACAAAAACCGGACTGGGACTTAGAGCCGCAAGTTCAGTTAACAGCTTTTTACCATCTTTCATATAGGTATAATTGGGTTCGTCATAGCCGAACCAGGCCCACACCGGCTTCATCGGTGCTTTTTTCTGCTCCAGGTCTACAATTACTTTTACAGATCCAGGGATACGCTGGGCTAAACTGTATTGGAAAAACAGGAATACCAAAGAGATTGTAGCGAAAAATTTAGCGGCTTTACATGTCATTGTTTTTGGGCTTTAAATTAGTTACAAATAATATTTGTCACGTCCGACAGTATGTTTGGGTGTAAAGGCTATCAGAAGAATGGTTATACCATTAGTCCTGCGGATGCTAAAGGCACCATCAAGCTGGCCACTCAATCCTTTGATCAGGTTCATTCCGAGTGACCTTGATTTTTGAATATTGAATTCTACGGGAAAACCAGGTCCATCATCACTGATTTCGAGACTTACAGTATCATCGTTATTTTCCTTGAAGGTTACATTCACTTTACCTTCCTTTTTGTTGCCAAAAGCATGTTTGATAGCATTAGTGATGGCTTCATTAAGGATTAGTCCCACCGGTATAGCCTGATTGATATCCAGCTCTACCGGGAACAGGTCAAACTGAAAGCGTATGGACCCGGAGGGATTGAGGCTGTCCTTCAGATAGGCTGTAAGATCCATGATGTATTCGCGCATATTGACAAATGCAAGGTTTTCTGACTGGTACAGCTTCTGGTGGATCAGAGAAATAGAGAACATGCGGTGCTGACTTTCTTTGAGGGCGTTTTTTGCAGAATCATCATGAAGATAGGAAGACTGCGTATTGAGCAGGCTGATAACAATCTGTAAATTATTTTTAACCCTATGGTGTACTTCTTTGAGCAGCCATTCCCGGTCCTTTAAGACCTTTTCAAGTGACGTATTTTTTACGCTGATCTCTTCTTTTTGCACCTGAAGGTCTTTGTTGCTCCGGTTTTTAAGTTTGTACTGCTTGTACAAAAGCGCAAGGATAATGCCCAGCAGTGCTATACAGGCAAGTGTATACCTCTGGCTAATATTCGCTTTTTCAAGCTTATTTTGCTGTAGCCTGCTTTTGTTATTGAGTGCCGCCAGATCGTTTGTGCGCTTTTCAGTTTCGTACTGTATTTGCAGTTCCTCAATCTCCCTGGTTTTCCGGCTATCCAGTATAGAGTCGTTCAATTCCTTTTGTTTTTTTTGGTGATCAATTGCTGACAGGTAATTTCCCTGGGCAGAATCAACACGGAAAAGCATCTGATGGATATCCATTAATGCAGCTGCGGAAAGTTTCGGGGGATTAAACTTCAGTGCCTTCCGCAAATAGCCCCCTGCCCTGTTAAATGATCGGCGTTCAATATAAAACCGGGCGATAGAGCGTTGCGCTTCTTGCGAAACCTCAAAATCCATATTTGAACTTGAATAGAGCTGCAGGGATTGCAGGTAATACTTTTCTGCGAGGTCATATTTCTGAAGGGCATTGTAACAGGATGCAAGATTTTGGGCAAAACATGCCCTTTGAATAACCGAGATTGGGGGCAGATCTTTTGCAAGTTGGCGCGTAAAAGCCAGCGCTTCCTTTGCCCGTCCGTTCCTGATCATGTCTTCAGACACATAACCTGCTGCAACAAACACACCGAATGAGGCCCGCTGATTTAAACGCCACTTCTGCAATGCCCAGTTGTACCATGCTATGCCCTTTTCGGTATTTCCGATTTCCATGTAGATGCGGGCCAGGTCTGCATAAAAATTGGCCGCAGAAGATGAATCCCCGCTCTGTTTCATGCTTTGGATGGATAACATCGAATAGCGGAGACTTTTATTAAAGTTACCTTTAACCCTGCTAACCGTTGATAGTAAATTGTAGGTATAATGCAGTTGTGGATACTTGATAGCTTTATATTTTTTAAGCACGTCCATTAATTCCCTTTCGGCCAAATCAACCTTGCCATCATCAAAATGTATAGAGGCTATCTCCTTCAGCACGTTTATTTCAAGGCTGGGCTTGTTGAGGGTATGGTAAAGTTTTGCTGATTGGCCAAAATGTTCAAGTACTTCGTTGGTATAAGTTCCGCGGGTGGTTAACCAAACCGCAAAGCGGAACTGCAAGTCGGCCTCGGCTTCCCTGTCTCGGGTTCTGCGGAACTCATGAATAGCCTGGTCAAAAAGGAAGCGGCCATGCGGTTCGTTTCCCCTCTCCATAGCAACCACAACAGACATAATCCGGCCCTGGTGCTGCCAGTATTCAAGCTGGAGAGAGTCACTGATTTTGTTGGCCATGTTAAGGTACCTTTCGGCACTATCCAGATCTACCTTGAGCTCACCTGGTTTAAACACGTGGAATTTACCAATTTCCATCAGCAACCTGATGCGGGTTGTATCATGAAGGGGTGATTTTAGCTGATGAATTGATCTATTAACCGCCTTTTTTTCGAGTGACTGACCCTTTACAGGTTTGAATGGCAATAAGAAAACCGCTAAGATGCAGATAATATAAAATAAGGCCTGATACGGAAATCTCATCATAACATCTATCTGAATTATCTGGTTATAGCAAGGCGAATTTCCGATTGAATTGCTTTACAATTTAAAAAAAAATGTAGATAAAATAAAAAAATCACCAACAAATATGTGTCCAGGTCAAAATGTTATCCCGAAGAAGGTTGCATGGATTCGCTCGAACGATTGCCTATCGATATTAATAAATTCATGTCAAAAAACTTTCCTGCTGTGATTTTCAAAATGTAGAATGCTTCATTACTGATGTGATTGTCCTATCTTTAATAACCAGACTTAAACTTATATAGCGCATGAGGACCTTTTACAACCAGTGCATTAACTTTTTCTGGACAATACTCTGTTTCGCACCCGTGTTATCATTCTGGATAAAAAACGGAATAGACTATTGGCTATATATTTTCATGGCTATAAGTTGTTTGGCTGCCCTTACCCCGGAACAAGTACTCAATCGGCTGCAGATAAGCAAACGGCAAAAATTTTATCATAAGATAGGTATCAAAATTATTCAAAAGTTGGTTCAGGACGGGCAATGGAGGGGTGACCTTAGGCGTTACCTCAGCACAATTGCCATGTATGAAAGGTTTCACTGGTGCTGTTTTCTCTTTTTTACTGCAACAACTATCTATGGATATCCTTCAAGTAACTGGGCATGGAAGCTGGGTATACTGATTGCAAATCTATTGTACAATGTATATCCCATCCTGTTGCAACAATATAATAAGATGAGGATTAAACGAATACTTGCCAGACAGCCAAAAGAACATTTGGAAGACATATAACTGTTTAAACAACAAAAAGACTAATTTTAGATACACCCTTATATGTAATTAGTCTAAATACCCTATATTGCGCCATCAAAACAATGCGATGTCGGACAAATATGGATATATCATAACTGAACAGAGCTTTCGGAAGCTCTACAATGAGCACTGGGAAAAGCTTTACACTTACTGCTTAAATCATTGTCAGGATGAATTTATTGCAGAAGAAATAGTTCAGGATATTTTCCTTTCACTCTGGGACAGGCGGGCAGAGCTGGTTATCAAAAAGGAACCGCAGCATTACCTCATACGGTCGGCCAAGCTTAAGTTATTTGACTATTACCGTCACTGCGCTGTAGTTAAAAAACACATGCAAGAATCTGGCAATTCAATAGTTAGGCACCAGAATAATGTTCAGGAAATTATTGCCCATAAAGAAGTGACAACTTCGGTGAACGACCTATTAAAACAGGTACCGGAACAATCTGCTTTGATCTATAGAATGAACAGGGAAAATGACTTCAGCATCAAACAGATTGCACAACAACTGAACATTACTGAAAAAAAAGTTGAGTACCATCTTTACCGTACCCTCGACTTTATCAGACAGGGCATGCTCCCCTACCGCAATAACTAATTTTTAGGAAGAGGGAATATTTTTAAAATTAATCGCTTCCGGTTCAGGATTTTCCTTCACTCGTCCGACTTGTTAGGTAGGATGCATAGAAAACCAGAAGTTACAGCTGCGCTTATTGAGAAATACCATCTGGGTTTAGCTACACCAGAAGAGGCTAAAGCAGTTGAAGCATGGCTTGATTCGGATATCATGGAACTGGAACCCCTTCCGCTTTCTTCTCAAAAAAGGAAAGAGAAAAAGTTGGCTATCTGGACCGGCATTACCCTTAAAAATGAGCTTTCCACGCTACCACCTAAACATTTTAATAACCGGTTGCTAAGGATAACTGTGGCTGCCGGGGCCTTTGCTTGTGCAATTCTTGGCCTTTCTTATCTCATCAGCACACCAAATAAAAAAAAGCCGGATCTGGTCCAATACCATCAATTGGAAAGCAAAAATGGGCAAAAAGCTAATATCACACTTAGTGATGGTACCATTATTCATGTTAATGCCGGCAGCTCTTTAAAATACCCTGATCAGTTTACAGAGAAAGATAGAACAGTGCAGTTGAATGGTGAGGCCTATTTTGAAGTGGCAAAAAATAAGCACAAGCCTTTTATTATTCATACCCGGCAAGGAACTATCAAGGTATTAGGTACAAAGTTTAACCTCAAAGCCTTTGAGAACGATTCAACAGAAAGTTTGTCGTTAGACGAAGGAAGTGTGAAATATACAGACGCTTGCGACAGTACCAATTTCGTCATCCTTTCTCCACAACAGCATGCCGTGCTAAATGACCCTGACAATTCTTTTAATATAAGGCCTTCTAAATTGCAGGATGTAGCCTGGCTGCGTAACCAACTGGTTTTTAACAATCTTCCACTAAGGGAAATTGTCAAACAACTGGAACGTTGGTATGGTGTTACCATCGCCGTAACGGAAATAAACCTGGGCAGGCAACGCTACACAGGCACGTACAATAATCCACCATTAAACAAGCTGCTTGACCAGCTGGGATATGTGATGGGATTTAAATATAACATCATAAATAAGAAGGAGGTAAACATCTACTAAGCAAATACTTTAATAAAAAAATGGCCCGATACCAGTCTCGCAAACACAATATCAGGGCCATTTAAGCAGAATCGTTTAATGTACTACTTTAACAAAAATATGAATTTTAAATTATTAAAACAGTTTCACAAAAGCTTACTACTTACAAATATTTTTAGCCGCCAGTCCTTACCATTTTTCAGCTCTTACTTACGTGGCTTTGCATTGCTGGCTTTACTAACTTTATCCATAGCCGCCCAGGCGCAGGAAAATATATTGGAAAGAAAAATTACACTCGTTTCCAAAAGCATAACCATTAAAGAAGCCCTGGATCAAATCAGCAATGATATTGGATTTAACTTCTCTTACAATAACAGCCAGTTGCCTTTGACAAAACGTCTGCAACCAAATTATACTGCACTTCCACTGCAGGACGTGTTACGCTCCATACTTGGAAAGCGTTTAAGTGGCATACGTGTAGATGGTACAAATATCCATCTGCAGACCCAGTTACCTGTAGGAAGCCTTACCGGTTTTGTAGTTTCTTCTACAGGAGATTCGATACCATTTGCCACCGTTGTTTTGTCTAAAGCCAAGCAGTCAGTTCAAACTGATGCGAGGGGGCAATTTAAATTTAGCGCAGCAGCAGGATCGTACCGCATCAGGGCCTCTTATATCGGTTATAACCTCGCCGAACTGGATGCAGAAATCACGGAGGGAAAAACTACACGGATGAACGTGGTGTTAACCGCTGGAAATAATATACTTCAGAATGTAGAAATCCTGGGAAGAAAAGAAAGAAGCTACCGTAATAAATCTGCCTTTACCGGTACCAAGACCGAGACTTTATTAAAGGATGTCCCACAAGCTATCAGTTATGTAACAAAAGAAACAATTGATGACCAGATGGCATTTAAAGTTAATGAGGCTATAAAAAACGTGAGTGGCGTAAACCAATCTACCTACAATAACAGAGACTTTGTAATCAGGGGATTTGACGCTTCTTCTGCCAGCAAACTTATTAACGGCTTACGTGTGGTTACCGAGATCAGGTCTCAGACTGTGCTTCCCAACATTGAAAGGATTGAGGTTATTAAAGGGCCTGCATCGGCATTGTTTGCCAACACCTCACCAGGTGGAACAATTAACCTGGTTACAAAAAAACCTCTGGACGAGGCACGCAAATCTATTAACGTAGGTATGGGGAGTTTTAATACTTTTCGTGCCACAACAGATTTTACCGGGCCGATGAATGAGAACAAAACACTATTGTACCGGTTAAACCTTGCCTATCAGGATGCAGAATCATTTAGGGTTTTACAGGGTGGAAAGTCAGTTGTAATTGCTCCTTCGTTTTCGTTTATACCAAACGACAAAACCAGTGTAAACGTCGACCTGGTTTATCAGAACAACAAAACGAGGTTTGACAGGGGCCAGCCTATTTTTGGTGGTTCGCAGGGCACTGATCTGTATAGTACTGAAATTTCCCAGGCTGTGGGCAAGCGAAATGATCACCATGACGAACTGTTTATGAGTGCGACTATGTCCTTGCAGCACAAGTTTAATGACAATATTTCATTTAATACTTCTTATGTGAGGTCGTTATACGATGAAAACCTGTTGGAACACCGTGGGGCAAATGCGTATGGTGTAGATGCTGATGGCAACGAGTTACGAGATATGATTGCTATGCAGGCCATCACCCGTCTTTTTAAAAATTATACTGAAAACCTGACATCCTATTTTACTTTCAATTTTAACACAGGTGCGGTAAAACATAAGCTGTTGGTTGGATATGACCATATCAAAAATGTTTTTAATGATGACAATTCAACGGTCCGGGCAAGGGGTTATCTCAGCGCCGACGGGACCACCACATATAATTCATATGATCCCACACGTAGTGAAAGGTACCTGATCATCGACAATATGCCGGTTCCAAATGTACCCCATCTTAACCTGCGTAATCCTGACTACGGCATATCAGAAATGTACAATTATATCAGTTCAGCAGTTGACGACCCAGGATCACAAAGTTATATTAATGGTTTGTATATGCAGGAGCAAATGACCTTTGGCAGGTTCCAGGCTTTGCTTGGCCTTAGACAAGAGTTTTATACAGATGTGATCAACCATGGCCGTTCTGATGAAATAAAAACAAAACAAGACGCACTGATACCACGTATAGGCCTTGTATTTAAAGCACTTGACAATGTAAACTTATACGGTACCTACACCCAGGGTTACCTGCCACAATCTGCCGGTACAATTGGGAACCCCGTACTGTATGGTGGCCCTTTTGACCCGTTAAAGAGTAACATGGTTGAGGGTGGTGCAAAAGCTGATTTCCTAAACAACCGTTTATCATTGACTGCCGCAGTATACCAGATTGTGCAAAACAATATCCTTGTATCAGCTCTTGACCCGGTCAATCTGGATGCCTTGCGTCAAATTGGTCAGCAGCGTGCCAGAGGCTTTGAATTTGATTTAAATGGTGCTGTTACAAGAAATCTGAACGTTACAGCGAATTTCTCTTATAACGTAGCGAAGATTACAGAAAGCAGCGATGCAGAGGAAATCGGTACGATAATGCCAAATGCACCAAAAAGTCAGGGAGGTTTCTGGGCAAAATATCTGTTTACAGATACGAAACTGAAAGATTTAGGAATCGCGTTAGGCGCAAACTATGCAACAGAACGTAATACCGGCACAGTGGGCCTGCAATTACCAGCATACTGGCTTGCCACAGGTGCGCTTTATTACCAGGTGGATAAATTCAAAATCAGTTTAAATGCCAACAATTTATTCAACAAAACCTACTGGGTAGGTGGTTCTGATTATACAAGGCTATACCCAGGTACACCACGCAATTACATGATTGGTTTAGGTTATATTTTTTAGCAGGTACTGATGACAATCAAAAAGCTTTACAGCTTCTTACATTTATGGCTGGGAATCGCCACCGGGCTGGTCTTTGTGATAGCCTGCTTTACAGGGGCAACACTGGCATTTGAGAACGAGATTGAAGAGTTAATACATCCATCATTTTATAAAAATACCGGTATTGCCCAGCGTGGCAACCGGTATTCTTTAGATGAAATCTTTACTGTTGCAGACCGCATCGCAGTCCCGTACGGAATTAAAGAGATATCTATTAACACCTTAGATGATCGCCACAATTATATATTCACTACAACCGAAGTAAAAAACAAACAATTACTTATTGCTATTAACCCA
>Ga0247815_10004128_pt1 | contig 10253 bp, 10 predicted proteins | sample UWRJL194509B1_FD_181014 | JGI IMG/M metagenome (GOLD analysis project Ga0247815, IMG submission 181014) | Plant litter microbial communities from Arlington Agricultural Research Station in Wisconsin, United States - UWRJ-L194-509B-1 | ecosystem: Environmental > Terrestrial > Plant litter >... | reverse complement strand
AGATTGCACGAACAACTAAAATACAGGATAATGGATCACCAAGTTGGTCACAAGATCCCAATAGTTACGGAAGTAACTTCGTATTTGACTTATAAAATTTTAACAACTTAAATAAATAATGGCTACATCCAGGTTTCAAATGACAAAATCCACCTCTTGGTCGGGTTTAACTCTTAAAAATCATATAGGTGCTTTATTCGGACATAAACCAGAATTAATATCTCCTATTACAACAATTCTATTACAAAATTCAGGTATGAAAAATCTAGATACAACTTTATCTATGTTCCCTGAAAAAACTCTTGAAGCAGGTGCTACAGATTTTGTATGGAAAGTAATTGGTAGTGATGAAAGGAATATTCCACTAGTAGAAGCGCGTTATGAAGGTGCAGTAGTTACTTCAGCTACTACTAATGTAGGACAAGCTCGTACTACTTTTGAACTAGTATTTGCAGAACGTTGGTTTACTAAAATGCATTTGATTGCAGGACATAGACCAGATGTTTACCAAATGCGTATTCTAGAAGATCCTTATGAAGAAGGTTCTAATTATGTTTATACATGTGAAGTATGGGGTGGTTCAGAATCATTAGCAGGTATTCCTGGAGATGAATTCTTACCTGGAAACAGATTTAGTATTGAAGGTGCTCCAGTTGAAGATGAACTTTCAATTCAAGGTGCTGGAATACAATTTACTTCTCCATTCTTAATGCGTAATTCTGTTACTGCAATAAGGGTAGAGCATAAAGTATCTGGTGCAATGATTGATATGAAAGTTCAACCAGTTTATACTACTGGACTTGAAACAAGAGATCCTAATACTGGTAAAGTACATACATCAGAATATTGGATGCAGGAAGTAATGTGGCAATTTGAACGTCAGATTTCTAAACTTAAGTCTAGAACAATGATGTTTGGTAAAACTAATCGTGATGAAGCTGGTCGTTATTTGAATATAGCTGCTTCAGGTATTACTATTAAAGCTGGTTCAGGTATTAGAGAACAAATGGAAGTTTCTAATACAATTTTCTATAATAGGTTTTCATTAGCTTTATTAGAAGATGCTCTATCTGAACTATCTGAGGGTAAATTAGATTGGGATGAAAGGAAATTTATTCTTCGTACAGGTGAACGTGGTGCTGCTCAATTCCATAGAGCTATTACACAATTAGCTAGTGGTTGGACAGGAATTGGTTTTGATAATACTAATCAAAATGCAATTAAACAAGTTCAATCTAAATTCCATGACAATGCGTTTAGCTTAGGATTCCAATTTACAGAGTATCGTGCTCCTAACAACATTCATGTTGTATTAGAAGTAGATCCAATGTATGACGATAGAGTTCGTAATAAAATTATACACCCTGATGGCGGTGTAGCTGAATCATATCGTTATGATATTCTTTATATAGGTTCACAAGCTGATCCTAATATTCAGAGAATTAAAGTATCTAACACTCCAGAAATACGTGGTTATCAAGCAGGTTTCCGTAATCCATTTACAGGACAACGTGGTGGTATAATGACTACAATGGAAGATAGTGCTACAATGACTGCATTTATTGAAGGTACAGGTGCATTAGTGAAAGATCCAGGTCGTACACTATCACTTATACCAAGTATATTATATTAATATTTTAAAGGTTTTATTAAGAGGTGTACCTATAAACACCTCTTTTTTATAATATTAAATCTTAAGGAAGAAGATGAAAACACAAGAAGTTAAGAGTACTTTTACATTACCAAATGAAATAGTAATTGTAAAGTATATTCATAGAAATAAAGGTATGGCTGCTAATGTAGCTAAAGATCACGTAATAGCAGGTGGTATGTTATCAGGAGCTGTACGTAAGTTTTATGCACCACTACAACGTAATGGTAGTATAAAGAATGTTTTAAATGATGAAGAGAAAGAATATCTAGAACAAGTTACTGGATTGAATCTTTCAGTATATGGAGACTTTTGGACTAAATACAATGTAGCTCTTTATAAAGAAGAGGGTGCTAATAGATTTGACCTAAGTGATCCAATGAGTTATATTTCTATTAAGATACTTGAAAGTTTAGATAAATATGAAATTGCACCTTCATGGGCAGATCGTAATAAAAACTTGACTTATCAATTTGTTATTACTAGAGAGAATGAAGAAATGCTTGAAACTAAAGGTAAATACGATTCTAAAAAAGAAGCATTTAAACTATATGGTAAAATAGAAGATGATAAAGATAAACTATTAGGAATACTTAAATTACTTACTAATAAACCTTTATCTCCAGATTCTAAATTAGATTGGTTACAACATAAAGTTGAAGAATTTATTGATACTAATCCATTAGCATTTGTTAATGTAGTTAGTGATAAAGCTTTTTATACCAAACTATTAATAAATGTAGGTGTAGAAAAAGGTATTATAATTAAAAAATCTAATAGATATTCAACATCTGACGGACTTGATTTAGCTGAATCTGGACAAATATCTACCTTTGAAAATGCTGTATTATATTTAGATAATCCTAAAAATCAAGAAGTTAGAATGCTTTTAGAAGCTAAAATTAATAAATAATGTCTACAGAAGAATTAAATTTGGAGTTTGATATTGGATATAATAATATTGCAGGAGCTTCTGCTCCACCTATAGATGCGTATGAGAAGTCTGTTTACCTCACGACTGCTCAACAACAACTTATTAAAGATTATTATGATCCATTAAGTAATCGTAAAGGAAAAGGTTTTGAAGGTTCTGAAAAAAGACGTAATGATTTAAAACAATTAATTAAAGATTATAAGACTATTACTTCAATTACAAATTCTTCTAATATTAGTTCACAAGCTAAATACTTTGTATTACCTAAAGATTTATTTTTAATTGTAAATGAACAAGTTAAAATAACTTCTAATGATTGTCATAATAATTCAATTATAGAAGTTAAACCAACTTCTTATGATGAATATAATACTCAAATAAATAATCCTTTTAAACGTCCAGATGTTAATAAAGCTTGGAGATTAGATATTTCAAATGTAGATAACAATGAAGTAGTTGAAATCATATCTCCTTTTAATATTACTGGAAGTTTAGAATATAGATTAAGGTATTTAAAACAACCTAAACCTATTATATTAGGAGATTTGAGTGTATTATATCCCTTAGAAGATTTAACTATAGATGGTCAATTTACACCATCAACATCAGAATTAGATGATTCTATCCATCGAGAAATATTAGATAGAGCTATTGAACTTGCAATACGTGATTATAAAGTAAATGATTTACAATCCAAAGTTCAATTAGATGTTCGTAATGAATAAAAATCAATTATATATTATTAATTAAATACATTTTAATCAATGTTTTCAACCGATCAGGTAAATCGCATTATAGTAGGTAACGCTGTAGCAACAGAAACTACTATTGATACTTTTGTTGCATCAGCAACAGACAAAGAAATTAAAGTACTATCCGCAGATGGTACAAACGTAGGAGTAGGTAAACCATTTAAGGTATATCAAAAAGCTTCTGCTGCATTAGGAGGTTATGAATTTAGTGATAAAATCAATCCTAAGTATGTTGATAAAGTAACAGTTAGACCTTATCAGGCTGAAGTTGCTAAAGTAGTTAAAGTAGATGGTTTTGCAACTGCTGGTGTAGCTGCTGCTAATCGTACTTATGAAATTGAAGTACGTTTATTTGATCAACTATCTTCTGAAAACTTTGAAGTAATTCAAGGTTATTATGTAACTGGTGCTGTAGCTCCTACTGCAACTGTAATTCGTGATGGACTACTTGCTTCACTAAATGGAAATTTAGGTCGTAGAGGTAATCGTGAATTTGTTGCAACAGCTAATGGTACAGGTATTCAAGTAGCTGAAGTAATTCAAGTTAACAACCCAGGTAGAGATGATGGTCGTAAATTAGGTTTTGAAGTAATTGGTAAAGTATATGAAAATGCTTTTGCTGGTTATAATAGTAACTTAGGTTTACTTACTTCAACAGTTACAACTCAAGGTGTAGTTGGTAATGGTACTGGTAAATGGGCTACTAATTACGAATGGTTTGTTAAAGGATTTGATTATGATTCAGATCATGGTATGGGTATTCCTGCAGATCTATTTAGTCGTGCTCCATTCTATACTGCTAAAGACGGTATATATAATGTGATTGCACTTAAATATTACGAACCACGTAAATCTACTATTGTAGAACGTCAGTATAAAGTACTACATATATTAGTACAAAAATCTGCCGATACATTAGCACAAAACGCAGCTACAAATGCTGTACTTGCAGATCTTCGTACTGCAATTGGAACATATACAGAAGTTCCTGCAAATCTTGCAGTAGTTTAATAATTAATCTTTAATAATAAGAGGAGTAGAGTAATTAACTTGCTCCTCTTTTTTTATGTAAAAATATGATATATATTAATAATTTATCCATTAATAATGACGCTAATACTTTAAATATAAATATTAGTACAAATACTGGTGCTATAATTACACAGATATTATTATGGAATGAAAATACATTTAAAGATTATAGTTCTGCAATTGATATAAGTTATAGATTAGAACAAGTTAATAATAATGAAATATTAACTATTACTAATAATGATATAAGTATTAATTCATTTAATGGCATATGGTTTTTAGAAATAACGTCTAATTTTGAAGATGATGAAGAATTATGTACTACTTGTCAAAATACAGTTATAGGTATAGCTGCTAATTTAAATAATATTAAATCATATATATTAGACAAAATATTAGCTTTACAAGATTGTCATGGATGTAATAATAATCATGATGATATTGATAATATAAATAACTTATATTTAATTAATAAAGGTATATGTACATCATTGCAATTAGGTTATTATGATGAAGCAATTTACTTATATAAAAAACTTAGAAAACTTATTCATTCAGAATTAGATTGTATTAGTTGTAAGAAATTTAGAACTCCAAGTTATAATAATAATTTAAACTTTGGTATATTAAATAATAATCTAATATTAATATAATGAATGAAATAACAAGTTTTAAAACATTAATAGGTTCTTTATATAAAAAGTTAAATAGAGCTAGTTCATATGGTACATTAGATTTAAAAACTTTATTATTAATAGATATAATAAATGAATATATTTATGATTGTCCAACTTGTTATAATAATTCTATATTAAACAAACTTAAAAATCTATTAATAAATTTACAAAATTCAGATAGAGATATTTGTGTATATAGAGAACAACAGTCATTATATACTAATATAATTGGATGTAGAGATTGCAATCCTAATAATAGTAATTTAACAGTAGTAAATACAGCTCCTATAATTACTAATCCAGAACCTGTAGAACCTGTAATAATAGCACCTACACTATGTAATAATACTGTAACAGTTCCTATAATAGGTAACTTTAACTTTAATTCTATCAATCTTAATTGTTATCAAGATTTTAATGAAGGTGTATTACAGAATATAAGAATAAATTCATTACCTATAAGAGGTTCTTTAACTTATAATGGAATGAATGTTACTATCAATCAAGTTATAAATATAGGTGATTTAAGTAACTTAGTATATAATTCATTTGCTAATATTAAAGTAGGTGATGATATAATTACTATACAAGCATCTGGAACAACTCAATCTACATTATATTCTAATATAGCTGATATAAACATAATTAGAGTATGAACAATTTAATTAAACCTGGAGATTATATAACATTTACTAAAGATATATTTTTAAATAATTATTATGATAAAGAAGTAGATTTACCTAAAGAAATATTATTTGTTAATGATACAATTTATGGTACAATACTTTCTAATAATAAAATAATTAAAGCTAACGATATAATTAAAGTTTCAGATATTGAAAATACTATTTATATTAGAAATAGTTATTTAAATTATACTGAAAATATTAATTTTAAAGTAAATGATAATAATCCTAATACAAAATTTAGCAATATGGCAACTTTTACAATTACTGTAAATGAATATATAAATCAACCACCAGATCAAATTGGCAATAATAGTGTAACATTAAATAATGGACAAACTTATGTATTTACAGTAGAAGATTTTACTACTAATACAACTCCACCATATGAAGATCCTGAAGGTGATGGTCCTTATAAATTAAAAATATTAACTTTGCCTGCAGATGGTTCTAAGTTATCAAATAATGGAACTATATTAGGAGTTAATAGTGAAATATTATTTACAGATATAGCAAATGGTTTATTTACTTTAGAACCTACAGCTAATCTTAATACACATTCTTTTAATTTCAACTTTACAATATCTGATTTAGGTTCAGAACAATATTATTCATAATGGCAACTTTTAATATAAATATTAAACCTGCTGTTTTATATGCTGCTCCAGATAGTTTTATATTAAATGACGATAGTATAAATTTTATTATAGATGTATTAGATAATGATAGTTTAGGTATAACTCCTACTACAATAACATCTATTAATAGTACAGGATTTACATTGGGTACAATTACTAATAATTCAAATAATCTTTCATTTACATCAAATAAGAATCTTGGAACTAGTAGTTTTACATATACAATTACAGATTCTATATCTAGAACATCAAATACAACAGTAACAATAACAACAATAGTATAATGGCAATAATAGAATGTAACGCTATCCAACAAAATGTAAATTATTTATTAAACGCATTTCAAGACTGTAAACAAATAAAAGCAGAAGATATGCAACGTTTAGTTGAATTAATAGCTGCTGTAAATAATTGTTCTAATGGAGGTCCTATATATAATACTTTAGTAAGTGAAACATATGAATCTTTAGAAGAAGATCAAACTATTACTTATAATTCAAATACATTTCATGCTATTACTATTTTAGTAGTTAGAGGAAATATAATTTATAATGATGTGGAAGCACCACAAGGTTCAACAATAAATATAGAATTTACTAATTTAAATCAATTTGAATTAAGTTTTATAGTTCCATTAGGAAGTAAAGTACTAGTAAACTATATTATAGAAACAGTTTAATTATGGCATATATAAAAATAATATATCCTAACAGTGGTTCTGGTGGAGGTGGAATAATTCAACATAATGATTTATTAGGTATACAAGGTGGAACATCTACTGAAAGAATACATCTTAGTCAAAGTGAGTATAATCAATTAATTACTTTATTTGAAGACGCTATAGTTCATCCAACTTATATACAACCTAGTAATAGTTTAAATATACCTAATTTATTTTTAGAAGTAGGAAGTTTATTAAGTTATCCAATAGTTCAAACTTTTATTCAAAATAATGCAGGTACTAAAATATCTGAAACTATAAGAAGGGGAGGTACTATATTAAGTACAACTAATACTTATAATATAGTAGATTATCCAGTACCATTAGGTCCTACACAATTTACAGGTACAGTAACTTATGCACAAGGAGATTGTTTACTTAATAATTTTGGAGACATTGATTGTACAGATAGAGTAGAAGCTGGAACTATTACAAGTCCTGTTAAAACTCTTACAGGTATATATCCAGTATTTTATTATAAATCTACTAGTCCTATTACTCCAGCTTTAATGAAGGAAGCTATAGAAACTGAACAAGCTCAAAAACTTGTAATAAATTCAACTGGAACAATATCTATACCTTATAATCCTAACGCTCAATATTTAGCAGTAGCCTATCCACAAAGTTCTACAACTAAAACAAGATGGTATGTTAGTCCTTTATCACAGGGAGATATTCCTGGAGGTGTATTTTCAGCAGCTACTATATTAAATATAGATAGTTTTGAAAGTTATTGGTTTGATGAACCTTATAAAATACATGTAACTCCATTACTAACAAATCCTTCAATAAATATAATAGAATTAAGAAACTCATAATATATGTCAAGTACAATAGATGATAGCCTAAAATTAGGACAACAAAAATCTGTCGATTCAAAATATGATAATGACGGAACAAGATATTCAACAGTATCTGCTGCTTTATCTGCATTAACTATAGGACTGAGACATGAAAATTTAACTGTTGTTATAGGTAATGGAACTGAAGCAAAAGAATATTGGTTTTTTGGAGGTATCGCAAATGAGAATTTAGTAATTAAATCTAATGGTTCATCAGAAATATATACTCCTCAAGGTAAATATTTATCTTTTACAACATTACCAGGAAGAATAGTTACTGAAAATAATCTTAGAGTATTATTAAATAACGGAGATATAGTAGCACCTACCGTTAATTTACCATTTACGATATTAGCTACAGATACTCCTGTTTATATATCTATAAATGAAACTGGTGTATCTAATCCAAGAAAAGTAATATTTGCTTTTTTAAAAGGAGAAGGTATTTGGGGGTTAGGAGGTACTACAATTCCAACTAATCAATTAAAAATTATTGAAATTCAACCTTTAACAATAGAAGATGTAAATAATGATCCTAATACAGTTACTATTGATTTAGGAGAATCTACAGAAGAAGATTACTTAGCTGACGCTAACTCTGAAATAAGAGATTTAAGTAATGAAAATTCTAATTATTATTTTACTTATACAGATGAAGGTAAATTATATTTTGTACAATTTGTAGGAGAAAAAGGAATATATGGAGGTAATGGTAATCAATTAGAGGTTGAGGATTTGATACCTACCACTAATAGTGGAGTAGTTATCAACTCTACTTTGCAAAGTGTTACAGAGTCAGGTAATACCACTGATAGAGGAATAATTGCAACTCAAGAAGCTGCTATAAGGTGGGAAAGTGGATTACCCTCTAAATTTTTAGAAATAAAAGTTATAGATGAAGTAGAAGCAACGTCAAGTGAACAGACTATTAAATGGAATGGAGATTCTTATTTAGCTAAAAGTGTCAATGGTGTTGGAGCTGATTTTACTGGTAATATAGATTTAACCACAGAATTAGAAGGTAGCTATATACCCTTACCAGGAACCACAGAGGGTAATGCTGTTACGGGAGATGTAGAGTTTTCAAGTACACAACCTATTAAAATATTTTCAAAAAATGATGATATAGAGGCTAAATTTAGATATGATTTAGATTTTCCTTTAATACAACAATCAATAGATAACATCAATGGTACAGGCGGGGATGTAACAGTTGACAATTCTTTAACGAGAATAGGCAGATATGATTCATCGGGGGAATCGGCATTAATAGTAGATATAGATAAACTAACTGTAAACAATACTAAATCGGGTAGCGTTGGGCTAACGGCTAATCAAGACTTTACAACTATAGCCAAATTAGACCCATTATCTTACCTACAAACAAAAGGCGTTCAGGAATTAATCAATGAGTCTACAGGCGGTAACTTCATACCTCTTACAGGAACAACTACAGGTAACGAGGTAAGTGGAGATATTGAGGCTCTAAGCGGTTTTAAACTAAAAACTAAAAACGTTACAGAGACTGGATTTAATTCTTTACGTATAGAGGAAGCAGAAGTTTCTTTAACCTCTGAGTCTACAAACGGTTACTCTCGAATAACAGCGCAGCCTAACTCTGTTATTATTGATTCAGATATTGTTGGTTATGATGGATTAATAGGAAATGTAGAATTTACAAATGATGGTTCAGACAGGAAAAAATACACTCAAACAGGGTGGGTTTTAGATAATATAGAAGGCAGAGAAGATATATCGTCTGACTTATTTATTTCCTGCATGCTGTATAAATACATCGAAAGCCCAAGCACTTATGATGGAAGGAGCATGTATTACATATACAAAGGAGAAGAAAAGTATTTTGATATTAGCCCTTATGTTCCTGATAGGTCAGTGTTTCCAAGATTACTTTGTCATGCTGTTTTTATAGATGGTAATAACATAATAATACAAGGTTCTACAGGATATAATTCAGTAGACCATAATGATATGTTTATTCTTGTTTTTGAAGATTGCTATACTTTAAACGGAGACTTAAAAGCAAGTTCTTATCGATATAAAACATTTGTAGATTTTCTTAATAGGGATTCATCAGGACTAATGTATGACGTACATGGCATTACATTATTTGATGGTTATCTTTATGGAAATACAAGAATACAGCAAGCAGGCATAACAGCAGGAGCAAGAACACAGGTCTTTAAAATAAATCCTTATGATTTAGAAGATGCCACCGTAATAACATTAAATGATTATCAAGGTAGCGCAGGAGAAATACAAGTCACAAAAGATGGTGTTTTTTCAGTAGTTGTAAGAAGCG
>Ga0247815_10004126_pt1 | contig 10255 bp, 7 predicted proteins | sample UWRJL194509B1_FD_181014 | JGI IMG/M metagenome (GOLD analysis project Ga0247815, IMG submission 181014) | Plant litter microbial communities from Arlington Agricultural Research Station in Wisconsin, United States - UWRJ-L194-509B-1 | ecosystem: Environmental > Terrestrial > Plant litter >... | reverse complement strand
TGGTGCGTCTTCCCCCTCAAGGCTTATATGTAATGTTCGTTGTCAACTCACCATCACCGCAGCCTATCTTGTCAACGGACACCCATAATACTCTGAGACACAAGATCGCCCAGACCGGTGGTCAACTTCTCGTCCGCGTCTTGCGCGACATGCTCGCCGGTACCGCTTGTCCTCAAGAACAGAACCACTTCCAAGCAACACACGCCCCCGCAATTCTCTCCTCGCATGCGCTTGTCGACTGGGAGATCTGGGACGCCACTCGCGTCGACCGGACACATCGCGCCATTGCTCATCAGAGGCCTCTCCTCACCAGCATCCCGTTCGGCAGCAACGGCTCTGTCAGGTTACTGGATATCGAGTCGTTACCGGAACGGACCACTGTCGATGAGGTCCTGCGGGAACCTGGCGAGGCTGTCTTCGAGCCCCGGGAGGGGTATCTGCGGGTCCGTTGTGCAGGTGGGACGGAGGTCGCGGTGAGGAGACTGCAGACGGCCAACCGTGCGGCACTGGACGCGAGGAATTGGTGGAATGGAGTACCGAAGCGTGTTCTGCGAGACGGAAAGGTGCTGCAGTTGGGCGAGGATGATGATATGGCGGCCAACGACGTGGACATTTGACCTCATTGATGGGCACACCACTGTCACATCATGGCGAACTGATTTAGAAAATGCGAGCTTGTTTTCATTAATGTACTACACCTCTTGGTCGACTTGCTTTATCGCAAATAGCAGCTGCGTAGCATATGCTGATCTCATGTCATTATCACCATTTCGCGCTTTTGTACATTCGTTCATATAGAGGACTTCCCCCTAAAGCCTACGTTTGTCTGTAAAACGGGCGTTGATGCGGGCAACTGCAACTCCGAGCTGCTGGAATGTCTGCTCGTCGAACTGCTCGTCGAGCAAGCCTGAAAATTCATTATCCGCGCGGAGAGCCCTAACGAGACCTTGTACAGACGACACGAAGTTCTGCAGTGACATCTGATTGCTGAGAACCTTTGCACTGCAGTGTGCCGCGTCAACAGTGTGCTTGCACTGGTCGACGAGCTGTTTGACGACCATCAGACGGCGACGCAGTGACTCGAGGTCGTCCCTTTGCGCCGTAAGTGTGTCCATGTCCGCCTGGAACTGGTTCCGCTTGAACTCGACCACGAGCTTTTCTGATTTTAAAGATTGGACCTGCTCTGTCGTCGACTTCAACGACTCCTCGAGAAACTGTTTGTCCTGCTGGGAGGTCTTTACGGCCTCCGCTGCACGCCGGTGCGCACAGCAGAATCCGGTCGCGACGGCGCAATTTCCAGCTGCACAGAACCAGAGGGGTGGGAGTAGAAATCCGAGGCCGCAGCAAAGGCAGCTAAGCTATGTGGATACCATCGTGATCAGCGTGCCGAAACGCGGCGCAACTGAAATGCTTACGGCGCAGAACCAGTTTCTCGTTCTCCGTTTATTCTGGCAACCTTGGACTATGTTCCTAGATTGCTCCCGAGAGTGATTGAGCTGAGCCTTGACACTTGTGATGCGCTCCGTCAAGCTTTTCTCTTCCTCAGTTAGGCTCGCTATCTCTAGCCCTTTCTTGTCGACCTCTCGTGTCACCGCATCGATCTTCCCCTGAAGTTTAAGCCGCTCCACGTCCTTCTCGGACGTCTTCGTGCTAAGGGTTCCGAACCACACGGCCGCGGACTCTGACGCGGCGGAGAACGCACGGTTTGCGTTCTTGGTCAGAGAGCTGAACGACCGATTCTCCTCGTCCGTATATGTGCACTCGATCAAGTCTACAGCTCCTGGAGCGTTTACTTTAGAGTTCAACAGGAGGATGATCTTGTTGATACGTCTGATCCCTTCTGCGACACGTTCATGGATAAATCCGCCGTTGGGAGACTGGGCGAGTGGTGTGGTAGCGTTCATCCTGATCGTACGGTCAAAGGGAAGACTTGCTGGTTGTTAACAGGCGGAGGCCTCGACAACGACTCGTCCTACTTCAACCGCTGTGGAGCTTTCCGGAGCGGACCAGAGCGGGGAATAAACACTGCTTCGTGAAATCTCAACTTAGAATAGATCGTGCCTCGCCAAACCAAACGGGGCTACAGTGCTCGGCCCGCAGCCAGGAAGTGCGATCATGCAGCGGGGAACCCTTTGTTAGAGACACTAGCCGTACTTGCGCCGCTCGTAACGCCCTTGCGGGGTCTCATCGACATTCATGGCTAATTCTACTAGCACCTTTATTCCCATCGTCTCAACTTCCGAGCTGCGATTGAAAGCCACAAAAATAAAATTCGGTCACTGTCTCTATTTTCTGGAAGCGACCTTTAAATTTGAGGGACTCTTCCCTACTCTAGGTCAGACCGGACCGGCTGGCGTTACCGCTCAGTTAATAAGGCACAAGCAGTTTAGAAATGCCACAAACGTAGCGATCCTGTGCAGCAGAAAAGAGGGTTGTGACTCACGGCCGACGTTGGCCACGAGGTAGTGCACCTGTCGTGGCTATCCCGGCAGATGTAGCAGCAGACCTCGTGCCACTCCTTTCGCCCTCGATGTTAGTGTTATTTGTCCCAGGTAGGATAGGTCCAATGCTACCGTGTCCCGATAAGTGAGCGGCGACAAGTTTCTTATCACCACGCCGGCCAGTACCATTATCAGCATTGTGCATCCAGAATTACAGTGTAGGCATGTATATTGACACTATTGGTACGGTATATGTAGTTTTTCTGAGACGAGCGTCATGGCACCGTCTCGCGTGTGCGTGTGCGGGTGGCGGAATCGCACTTCACGTACTCAGGCTGTACACATGCCAAAAGCAGAATCATGAGCGGATATGAAGCAGGGTAAGACGGTACGGCAAATTCTAGGCCCGAAGCAGATACATAACCGGCTAGCTCGGCGGCGCCGCACTACCCTCACGGCGTTCGGCGGGAAGAAATTTTCCATCGGTCAGTGTCACCAAAGCCAGAACGCTACGCACTTCGTGCGCAGTGTCCCTAAGCGAACACAAAGAATGAGGAGAAAATAATGCAGAGAAACCGTCTCTGAGAGTTTCTCTGGAGGACTACTGAAAATGATTTTGCACGTTGCCGAGATAAGGACCAGTGCTAGACCACGCACACTGGCTTACGACGCCTGGGTGACTCTGTGAGCAGCGCTACTAACTTGTTTCACACTAGCTACAAGTGACTCAGTTGACCCGAGTTGGCTCCGTGGCTGCGTTGACTTGTCCACAGACCTCGGCTTCGGAGCCGTCATCTCCGGAAATAACCGCCATGCACAGGGATAGGTCTTGCCCTCGTTTCCATCCCGCATTTAAAGCTCTCTCTGGAAAGTTTGAGTGCGTGCGGCTTATCTAGCATGTGATACTTGTGCATACCAAGCGATTCTAGCAGTATCACTGGCTGGACAACCTGAACTCGCCAGCACATTGCCTATGATGATGGCTCGAATAGAGAAAGCATTCAAAGTTGTTAACATAAACCGATGCCGAAACGGATAAAAGTACATGATCGTTGCGAAAGTGTCGGTACAAAAGAGGGACAGCTGGCGCGAAGCTCACACAACCTACGCCTATGACAGCATCATACCGAGTTTGGGCTTGAAAACGGGCTTGTTGGCAGCTGCGACCTCGATAGACTCAGATACCTCGATCATTGCGGTATTGGTGGACTCCGTAATCGCTCTCTCGATGGCGGTCGGAAGCGGAGGCAGGATGCACCTAACTTTAGACTCAAGTACAGCCATGCGATCCTCAATATTCTTCTCCATACGCTGCTGCTCCTGGAATGAAATCAGCCGCGTTGTTCCGCGTAGCTCAAATGCTGATCCGTACATCACGAATGAGATTGGAAATACCACTCGAGGCAGTGCGAGCCCACAACTGTAACTCAGTACCTGCCCTCTGGAGCTGCCGCTTGGATGACTCGTCACCACCAATGTACTGACCCATATACAGCAGTTTCTGAATGCCCTCTTGAACGTGGTGGTCGTACATGGTGACGTAGATCTGATGTTGTCAGATCAGTCACGGTAGATAACTTGGTCGCACCAAGCCTGTACTTACTGAGCTGATCTTCTCAACAAGCTTTGAGATCTTGGCCGCGCTGAGTGCTTGTTCATAGATTGCCTGAAAACAGATCCCATTAGACATGTTTAGTCGAGCATGTTCGGAGCTCGTGCACACCTGACGTGTCCAATTTGACAAGGTGACACCACCCATGGACTTGTTAGCCCTGGAGGCGTCGTCGATGAGGCTGATGAACTCGTCACATGCCGCTCTCATGGTCACTCCAACGAGTGCGTTGATCTTCTCAAAAAAGTGCACGAAGCCATGCAAATGCGTCTTGAGCTGACATAGGAAGGAGACGGCGCGAAGTAGAATGCTGCGAACTTCTGTCCACTGTAACAAGCCATCAGCGTAGAGAAGCAGCCGGTGACGGATTACACATACATTGATAGCTTGCAGGTTAAGACTGGCAATCTCGCCGAGCGTGCTACCGAGAGACTCTGTAGTTTGAAGTAGCTGCTCGCTGCACAAATTGACAATATAAGCGACCTAATAAACTTGCCAGTCCGCTCACTCACGTGCAGTGCTGTGACATTGTTCGCGCGAAGTTCAGCTGTTGCTGCGTGGCCTCGAGTCTGAACTGAGCGTTCTTGACAGCAATATGAGTTTCGGCTCGGCTAAACTGATTGGTCGATTCAGCAAAGCCTGGGTTATGAACCGGGGTTGTACCAGTCTTGAGCATGGCCGTCACCGCGAATTTGGCAGCATCACCGGCTAGTTGGCGGATGTCAATTACAGTGGGCTGAACCGCAGCGACGTTGTCCGCGTTCGCGGCGAGATCGGCCAGCCTCCCGGCAAGCTGAGCCCCAACTTCGTCGAGACCTTTCGCCGTGCAGCTTGCGGGATCGCTGGTCCAATTGGTCGTGCTGAGCTCGACGTCAAATTCAGACTTAATCCAGCGAGCCCCGCGATCCGCGCCGACCATGCCCCAGTTAACGGAGCTGTTGGAACCACCAGTGACGAGGGTCTCGAGCGCCTGCGTTCTCAAACGGATATTTTCTGCCATCTGATAGCCGGGATCGGAAAAATGCTGATGGACAACAGATTTGACATGCTGATTAGTGGAACCACTTGCGTTATTGATCGCGGCGTTTATGGTTCCAGCCAGTGCGTCGGTTGCAGCGAAAGCCATGCGGAAGGAGGTGTCAACAACGCCTAGAACCGTACCAGCGAGACCCTGAACAATGTCCTTTCCGATGTTGTTCCACGCTAAGAGAGACGCGTCAGTGACAACTCAGTGAATGGAGTGACGAAAACGAACAGCTCGACATCTCGTCTGAGGTTTTGTTGAAGCGCTGTTGAGCATCCTCAAAGCTTCGTCGTGCGGCGGCCTGCTCTTCAACAGCAACGCTTTTGCGCTCCTCGCGTGCCCTCTTCATCTCAACCAATATGGCCTGGCGCATTTCGGCGTCTCTGAGCTGCGCGGAATACTCGCCTAGATGAATAAATCAGTTGTTGAGCGTGTAGGAGGCCTCGCTGAGAGCTCACCATGCGTCGCCGTGCAAGATTCATGGACCTCTAATGTGAGATTCAATAGATCGTTGAAGATAGTGTCCGTATCCTGTGCCTTCTGGAGACAGAGGTCTACAGTTTTTTGAAGCCGCGAGACGTGGCTAGGAAGAAAGGCCCTAATGTTGGCGTTCGCCTCCTCTTGGCTCGTACAGTCAGCGCCAGCGAGGAGACTGACGATGTTGTTGATTCCCGGCTTAACCCCCGCACAGCGCTTCTGTAGTTCGTCGAAGTTGGCATAACTCTTCTGAAGCGCAATGGCGCCAGTGTCGATGAGCTGGGTGATTGTCGCACGGAAGCTATCAGGGTACCGGACGTGCTCGAATCCCTTCTTTGGTTCTACGAGCTTGAAGTCGACGGTCGAGGCAACAAGCGAGAGTTGCCCAAGTACTGCGACGGCCATTGGAGCAGGCTGAAGAAGATCGCCAATATTCTGCGACAGGTATTCGTGAGCTGTACTTCTCGAATTATGCGATTTCGACGAACCGACTTGTACCTATGAAATAAACCTCGTCAGAGAGTTTTATTGGCGCTAAACGGGTCACGGCGCACCAGTACTGATAGACAAAATCGTTTACACTGTCAGAAGGACTGTGGGCTTCGACAATGGCATCATTGTACCGGGCCAGGGCTTCGGCCTCAGTGTCAGCGGACATAGTGGATATGGATATGCGAAAGGTAAACTGTAGCGACAATTCCGAGTGGCGGGAGGCTGAGTAGCACCAAAGCTCGGCATTTTATACTTTCGGCACATGGTAATTTCGCACTACTCAGTTTGCAGCATGCGGCCAGAGACTGCTGTTTGGCGAATTGATCTGCAGCCTTCTCGCGGCTCGCGAGCGGGCTTGTGGGGCTCGATCTCCAAACGGACCATTTGGAGGTGCCGTTGACGTACGATTCCATGAAACATTTAACAACTACCCTGTTCGATGACTTCGAAAAAGCAATGCCGAACTATCTCCTACTCTTACTGTGATCTTGTCCGCGCGACGGAGGGTCCAGGAGGGTCCATCAGCAAACAGATTGCGAGACATCCGGTGTTTGCCGGCGATCCAGACCGGAGTTGCACAACATCTCATGCATCTTCGATCGCGCACGTGTTCCGTTTCACTTGTGTCCTGTTGCCCCTGTCCTCGTCTGCCTCGGCAGTTGATCCAACGGTGAAGACATGCGCTCAGGTGGCAGTCATCTCGCTTATTGGACCATCCCAAACTCCTGCCCCGCACAACTGCTGGTTTAGTACAGCAATGATCTGTTGTTGACTGAAAAAGACGCATATTGCTTTTTAGCGGCTTCTGTGCACGGTGGCCATGGTCCGCTGGAGAGCGAATACTGGCGACAGCGCGTCTCAAACAAGATGAGAATGATCAGTATTCACCCTATTTGGAAGGAGGGTCCCCATGAGACCATTTACCGAGAAACTGAAGACGATTTAAAAATTTCTAAGTCAAGAATTGAGGCTTGTAGTGGTGTAGGATCTGATTGCTGGTTACTGGTGGCAAAAACCTGACCGTTGCCGACCCGTATATATCCGTCCGGGTTTGGCTGATACTTGCCTATTTCTCATCCCCGTAAGATTGTAATCACATCATTAAATCCGCTTCCGTGGGCCTTAAAGTTTGAACACCACTTATTCTCTCGAGGGAACCAGAAATGAGCAAGATACAGTCCAGGCGTTCAACGTTAAACATTGGCTGCCTCCGGCGTCACCGGGTTCTGAAACAGTTGTAAGACCGTCGATGCATATATCGTGGCGTGCCACTCGTCCCTTACACACAATGTCGGTAACCGGAGCTGCTTCCATGTGCGATTCGAGGCATTCGTTTTCGTACCACTTGCCCTGTGTTTGGCGCGGTGGCGTGCACAAGCCAAACCGATCCGCTCTAGTGTCAGGGCTGGCATCGTAACGTGGGTACCTGCGGCTCCCGCTCGGACCCGGTTTAAAATGGGGCCGCGGGTCTCGCTGTATGCGGCTGAACAGTACATAACGGCGAGGGATCGGCGGGACCTGTCTTAACCACAGGGTCAGTCATGTGTCCGCCCTCGCCCAATGCATGAGACAGCCAACGGATTTGCGCAGATAGAGCTGCGAAAGCTGACTTAATAAGGATCTGCACAGAGAGGAGGCGAAGCCCAATCCTGACAAGAGTACCGGTAACGCTGGTTTGGATAGCTGAGTGTCTGGGACATAAATTCAAATAGATTCCAGGCGTATCAATCAGTTGTTTGCCGTCCTACCGCGTCTACTGCATCTCTCATATTGTGATGCTTTCTACATCTGTGAGTCAATCTCATAGGCTGACTGTGTTGTTGTCATTTGAGCCTAGAGATAGTGATTTAGCGCCACCGGATAGGTGCAATTTCTGAATAGACCCAGTCTTCGTTCCGGCCAATTTGCTGCCTCATTGTTTATTCGGTGAGTTGGGGATCCGGTCTCAGCTATGTTGCGTCAGCGCGATAAGATAAGTCCAAGTGCCGTCTCTGCAGCCGGTCGTAATCGAGAGCCACTGCACTGGAAGATACACATCATATTTTCGCCATCTTTGAGCTCGTCTTCATTCGATATGAATTTCATGCCGTGCAGCTTGCAGTAGTGTAGTATGTGATTATATGACATTCTCGCATGTATCACGAGTACAAAATGTTCGAAGCCGATAAATACCGCGGCATCTGCTTGTGAGAGCCGGAGGAAGGGGCGTTCAGGTGATCGAGTTCGAGATGACCGACACCGGACCCTGCAAAGAGATTGAGCTACTCAGAATCTGATATTTATGACCGGGTCGCGCCTTGCGAGTTTGGCCCTACAGCCGCTGTCAGCATTCACTGTCGCGTTCTTCGTACAAGCAAAAGTACGCACATCCTCAACCCACACCAGGTTTGCACAGAGGCTTGTTTGTCCAAAGAAGATCTCGACTTTGAAGTCTACGCGCCAGTAGTGTTTACCATGCAAGCTTGTGAGGCTACGAAGGCTTCGCCTAAGCCCTGAGAGGTCTGCTTTCAATGTGCAGAGTTCACGATACCCGTCGACAAGTGAGTCTGCAAGATGTCATGCAAGTTTGAGCGTCGTCTTGAAACAGCGTGAGAGGACTCGCCGTCAGTGTTCCGACACCACGGTCCTGGAAGCGGGTCATCAATACTGAACAATGTCGACTGGAAGCTCGCGAGGCTGGTTGGTAGTGTCTCAAAGATCCGGCTGAAGTCCGATGTGGAACTCAGCCCGTTCTGAACGACGTCGTTCTGTGACCTGGTGAAAATTGTGCTTTGTGGGTGGCAGACTGGAGTACACGGACCTTGCGCACAAGCGGGTCAAAGAAGCCGTCAAGCTTGGTCTCGCCATCGGCACTAACGTATGTCAGATGTGACCGAGAGGCGTGCACTGCCGAGTTCTTGTCGTAGATTTCCCGGATATGCATGCCATATGTTGCTCTTGCAGCTCGCGCGACGACGAACTGCTTTGTATACCATGCAAGTGCTCCTTCGGCCGCGGCTTTCTTTCTGGTAGAAAGTCAGCATTGACAGTAAAGGTACTCGTGGTAATATGGAAGATCGCACGTTGCCTCGTCAACGTTGATTTGCTTGATTCCTCTCTTCAGGCGAGACCGCAAAACGGTCTGCAAGTACTGCGATTCCGCAAAGCCGCCCACTAGGATCATTGCCTGCGAAACAAAGACATATACCCATTCAGTAGACTCGAGGCAGGCGGAAAGGTTCGCGGACCTCAAACCCTCCTGAACGGCGCAGTAGACTGTCGATGCCGATCATAATGTCGTCGAGAGGTTTTTCGAAGAGCGACACGACTTCGGCACTACGAATATCCCGTTAGTTTCACATCATCTAATACAGGAGAACGTACCAAGAGAGAGACAAGCGACCCTGTCTCACGAGAGGACGGTCGTTGTCGTAACTGTGGCCGAATTGGATCACAGATTTGTCCTGAGTGCCGTCAAACTTGCGTTTCTGGAGTAGGCTGCTCAGCATGTGACCACATATAGCAAACAGAGGATACAAGAGGCTCGTCGGACTCACGGTCTTGCGCTCGAATTCGTGGACCATGAGGTTGATCATCTCTAACGTGTCATACTTGGTGCCTTTGAGCTTGCGCTCCAAGAACAACCGCGCCTCCTGGTCAAGGAAGGCGCTACCCGCCTGGACGCATTCACTTGAAGTAACCTCCTCGAGCTTGAGCTGCGGCGAAGCCGAAGTACATCGGTAAACAGTTGTGTCGACTGTGGAACCTCCTGCGTCACAGACCGCCAGTGTTGTTCCCTCGCGCAGCCAGCTGCCGATGTTGGCGTAGGCGATCGCAAAGTGGACCGATGCCTCGGACTCGGACACGAACTTGAGCCGCTCGCGGTCATGGTCGAATGGAAGGATGCCAGCCATCACAACTGCGTCGCGAAGGAACGCCTGCTGGGCGTCATCCCACCCGTTGGGGATGGCCATGACAATGACGCAGTTGTCCTTGAGTCGCGTCCAAAGAGAACCTCGTCCAACTGCATCTAATGATGACGAATCGGCGAACTGGCGCGCATGTTTGAAAACATAGCCGAGAAAGTCCGCATATACTGTCTTGAGAGATACATTTCGTGGAAGATGCGGTGGCGTGAGACGATTCCGAGTGCGCATGGCTGCGGGATGGAGGTGAAGCTTGAACCATTTGGCGAGCGTGGTGTTTTCAAGCCCATCGACGTTCTCAACG
>Ga0247815_10004124_pt1 | contig 10256 bp, 15 predicted proteins | sample UWRJL194509B1_FD_181014 | JGI IMG/M metagenome (GOLD analysis project Ga0247815, IMG submission 181014) | Plant litter microbial communities from Arlington Agricultural Research Station in Wisconsin, United States - UWRJ-L194-509B-1 | ecosystem: Environmental > Terrestrial > Plant litter >... | reverse complement strand
CCTGGAGCTACGTCCGGAGCTTCGTGGACGATTGACTGCCGGCTGAGAGTTGGGAGGCCTTTTATTACGAAGCTTGACAAGCGAAATGATTTCATGAATCCCGAAACGAAAATGGCCACCAGCTCTGGGTTCTGTTTTGTGGCTTGGGCGCTTGGACGCCGTATTTTCAATCGAGTTCACCTTGCTCATTGCAATTGCAGCGACACCTATGCCAGATGCTCAGAATGAGAACTCATCATCATCCTTCCTCCCTTGCTGATCTCCCCTCATACTATCGACCCGAGCACTCATGCCGCATCTGTCACAGCACGCAAGGGTGCATTCGCCTGCCGGATGTGAACGCACTCTTGCGCGCTGTGTGTGCCGCACTCTGGACACGTCCGGAAGCATGTTGCACGGGCAAACAGCATCGAAGATGCCCTCAGGGTCTTGAACTGCGACGATGTCGCTGTCTATAGTCAAACATTGTTCACATGACTGCCCCATGCCCCGTGCACTGGCTAAGCCGGACCAAACTCATCCGGTTCAATAATAAACAGTCGTCGCGGCCAGGTGGCGGCCGATCGCCCACCCTTCCTTTCTGCGCGCAATGCTGATATCTCGCTGCCCAGTGTCCCATATTTCAGTCCACTCTCCCTTACTTACCAGTCCAGAAGGATGGGCGACCAAGCGTCGTTAGATGCGGTGGCGTATGCCAAAGTGCTCCTCGGTCGCACCGAGGGGTATCCATTCCACAGTCCACAAGCTGAAGGCGTCATTGGCGATTGCGGGGTTATTCGAGATGGACAGTTTGTATTTGTAAGTGAGACTCTTCTGGGCAACCTTTGTTGTGACTTAGCACATGGCCTGCAGTTGTTCAACTGCTTTGTAGACGGTATCGGCGGCGAACGTCTTCCGACGTCCGAGCCCAACCCTAGCCGCATCCCGACCGCGTCTGACTTGACGACTTATCCGGTCGTCGCGGATCGTACCGAGCGTAGTGTTCAAGTTCGTGACAATCAAGGCGTCGTTTGGTGTGCCCACCAAGGTCGTCAATGGTCTGCCGAGCTTGAAGTTCCAATTCCTCTACTAGTGTTCGTCCAATTGCTTCTCAATTCAAGTGTGAACTAACTGCATGGGACAGCGCCGAAGTAGGCTTTGGATTCCAAGCCTCTAGCGCATCGGGAAAGGCCGCATTCCTCGCCCCTGGCAATGCCTCCCGGCGGGTCGAAAAGTTCAACAAAGACAAGGTCTTCTCGTCATACTTGGCTCGCCGTCACGATGACATTCGCGCACGCTTTGGCTCCGAGTTCAACACTCGCACGGTCTGTATAATAGAAGGGACGACACACGCCTTCAGCTGGTGTCGAGGCGTCGCCACACAACATACAACGGAGATCAAAGGATTCGTGGCAATTAATCCAATGCTGCCGGGTATTCCAGGCTGGCGAGTTGGTGGCAGCACTGGCCAGTCAATCAAGAATCCAGTGCGTAGTGTGTCCCCACGCTGACTTCTACTGGATACTCATCTCCAATCCGGTGTAAGTGGAGCATTGAGTCGGGTCCTCCGCTTCAGCCACCCAACGGAGAACTTCATCTGATTTCAGCAAGACTTGCGATCAAACGGTCCAGATTGCCTGACGCTCTGAGACCAACACCGAGCGCTACAATGCTCGCGCATGACGCATCGGCTCAGAGCCCAAGTGGCCATGCGTCTGGACCTGCATCTGAGTCTTCTCGCCCTTCAAATGGTCTAAGTACATCAACAGGGGCTTTTGGCGGCTCTGGCGGTGCCTCATCTGTGGCCGCCTATCAGGTGTTTATCCAATGAAGTATACAACGTGTATCAGTACTCACAATTCGCCCCAGCTCTCTGGAGTTTTACCACATGGACCGAGCTACAGTGTCTCTTATGAAACAGCAGCGTTGTTACCTAACGCGCCCTTTATTACTGGCGACTGGGACGACCGAACCCCTTCTCATCAACGGACAGATTCGGAAATGGACACCGCGTCCAGAAATACTAGTCCTTCAGATACCAGCTCGATACTACAGATTGACAGCCCTCCCAACCCGATAGAAGTCCTTCTTGATGCCGCACTCGCTGCCCATTGGCAATTAGATGCGATCGTGGCAGGATGGGGAGTTCTAGAAGAATTTTGGACGGTGAGAGACTTTATGCCAGCGTGTCTATTCAGTCTAATTGGAATTCACAGAGTCTCGGAGATTGCGATGATTGCGAGGTCGACAATCTGATATTTGATGTGGAAGAATTTGAATATGATGATGGTGAGATTTACCCCAATCAAGCCCTACACATGTAGCAGCCTGATGGTACTTGAGCAGGTCGCATTGCTCGCCTACGTCATATTTCGTCTCGGGTGGGAGATAGCTGTTTTATACCGCGGTCAACTACTTACTGCAACGTTATATTTCGGCATCAGGATGCTGCTACTCGCCCACAGCCAGCCTCAGACGGAACTCAAAGCCAAACGGCCAGAACTACTGCGCTTATGCAGTACAATAGTGCAGCTTGGGACATATACGCCCCAGTATCGAGTCGCGTAATCCACCCCCAGGCTGCCGGCTCATCCGCACCTGTTATGCGTTCATCACTGGGTATTCTACATCCGTTAACAGCTTCTATACGCTTCGCTTATACTTTGACAGTCCCACCGAGTGTGGTTAGCTCGGGACCCCCAGTCGTACCGTACATTAGTGAGACTATCGCCCTCCACAACTTTATATCTCATCGTGGCTACACATTGGATTGGATCGATGAGATTCTATCTAATTCTCGTGGCTGGAAGTCAACTGCTTTTGGTACGTTCATCATGTGCCAATGTGGCGGCTGATCTGAACAACAGCCTAGTTGATGGCTATGCGCTCGGAGTCGGAATTGGTCCACGTAAAAACGAAGCTCGTCAGTCCTCCGCAGCTCACGCACTGCATTATCTTCGCACCCACCCCAACGCCCTCCCGTCGCGGCGTGCTGGATCAAGTGCGTCGTCTGCCGTCACCCACTGAGATCGCATCGCACGCGCATCTTCGATAGAGAAAGAAAAGTCAGCTTCTGGCTTGAGGTTGACCCCTTCGATGCTTACTTTGACTCGGCTGCGGACTGTAAGAATATATAAGAAAATTAGCACCTCGTTGGATGTGATATCTGGTATCATGCTCACAGTACCTTTCTACGCGACACCCACTCTCTTCACCCCTGCATCTACCCTGCATACAAATGTCCCTGCGCCGGATCTGTGACGTACTCGGACATTGCCAGATGCCCGCAGCACTGACGAAACCGCATCGAGAACGACCACAGGCCCGGGGTCTTCTTGAGACGCGATGTTGTCGGTGTTTGCGCCCCCTCATCCCATTGATCACATCGCCTCAAACCTTTGCGCCCTGACTCAGACGCGCGGACATGAAATGTACTGTCGCAGCCTCTGGTCAAAAAAAAGGCAATCATCAATTCGGTCGCAGCCAGTCGACTGCCATTGTCGCCTTCTCCGCATCCCTTGCGATCTCCGCTGATATTTCGGTGTCCAAAAATCTCTCTGGGTGCTCTCTGACTCTCACCTAAATCTCACAAGCATGAGCGATCAGATTTCCTCGGACGCGGCAGCGTATGCTGAACTGCTTAGCGGGCGCACCGAGGGGTATCCATTCCACAGTCCCAACGCTGAAGATGTTATTGGCGACTGCGGTGTCATCCGGGAGGGACAGTTTGTATTTGTGAGTAGAATTTTACCGGTTGGCTTTCATTTTGATTGAGCAATGCGGCTTGCAGCTGTTCAACTGCTTTGTAGACGGTATTGGCGGCGAACATTTACCGACTTCCGAGCCGAACCCTGGTCGCATCCCCCTTACGTCGGACCTGGTCTGTCAAACTGGAGGTTCCTATTCCACTGCCACCGTTTGTGAAGTTACATTCTGGCTCATAAAGAAGCTAACCGTCCAGAAACAGTATCGAGGTCGGATTCGGATTTCAAGCCTCTCGATCTTCTGCCGCTCGTCATCGACTGTGAAAGCGATTACGCCAAAGCGATCTTCCAGCTTCTTGATAAACACAGAAAAAATCAAGGAACAAGGAGATTCAGAGACGGAACAGAAAGATAGAAAGGACTCAGGCTTCCGGGTGAATCCCGAGTTTCGTCTACTGCAAGCGAGTGGAATAGTTGCGTGCTGTCAACTCTTCCTGCTGAAAGACTGACACAGTGAAGCAGCAATAGATCATCTCACAATAAAAGAAGATTATCGGAGTGGATAGGCGAGGTTTAGACGTTGATGCCAGGGACTTCAAGGTCACATCGAACCACTCTCAAGTTGGTACCGCCCTAGTCCCGCTAAACTTGCTGGTTTTCAAATTGAGAACTGAGGAGAGTGCCATCGCGAATCATTTCAAATTGTAGTTTAACTTCCATTATGGGCTGGGTAAAACATGAACCTTGTATGGACGGGTTGGCGGCGATGATTGTACGCCGCACCTCGAGGATCAGTACATCTCCAGACTACTGCAATGACGATCGGACGCGTAGATATTTTGATGCCAAGTTACGCTTTGGTTTCGAAATGGCTTAGGCTCGTTTTCATCCCGTGCTCAGTTTGCGCCACCCACTGTAAGCATGGTGTGCTACCAAATTTCTTGCACGGGAATTCGTCATCGGCCTTTTTTTCTTCTTGTTAATTTTCGCTCGTAGTGTTGATCTGAGCACTCGTACTGCATCTATGACGAACCCCAGACACATTCAGCGGCATGTCGCACGGACTAAACTGCATCGCCCGTTCTGCGTGGTCGCGAGAAGTCGGTAACTGGCCCGGGAGAACAATCGTCGATCACAGCCCCCGGCTGAGTGAATACGATCGAAGGTAGATGAACTCAGGATATGAACTGCGACGTCCTCGTAGTTGGCCCGTACGTCAAAGTGCCTTGCCTCTCGTGTTTCAAGTTGAGCGCCAAGCTGTGCTATACCAGTAGTACGGGGCCTCTCTGGTATAAACCAGCCACAGACTATTTCCCTGGTATGAACCGAACGCAGACTTTCGTGCCACGCCTAATGCGCACCCTGAGCTGTCTTAGTTGAAAATAATTATTTTGAAGTGGCTGGTGCATACCACTCAGATTGGTATGCTCCAACAAGGTGTTGAAGTCAGTCAACTCACTCTGTAGTAATTAACTAGTAATGAAATAAAGCACTTTGCACTACAAATCTCGCATTTCAGCTTTTATCTAGCTCGGCTCGACCTATATTGTATTATACTTAGTTTAGGTTTCAGGTGGCAGTGCCGCGAACTCGTAAAGTTGCGGGAAACCAGTTCGAGTCAACTCGAGGCCCACGTGAGCCACACAAATTCAAAAATGGTTGTGTCGGATCAGTGTCTATGAATAAGACGAGATAATTACAACATTATCTTAGATTATACAGTTGAGAGCTCAAATAGTTCAAATTCTTCAGTAGTAATGAGAATTTTTAATTTGCCACATTGCTCGGTGCGTACCAGCGTCGGTGGTACGCACCAGCCAATAGACGCCCGTGCACGAAAGTCTGCAACTGGTACGTACCAGCCAACACAAAAAGTCTGTGGCTGGTACGTACCAGAGAGGCCCGGTACCTTTGGCTATACCAGCCTCCGTTTCTGAATATAAAATGAATAGTCCGCCGTCGCGGCTTTGGCTCCTTGCCTTCGACACTCTGTCCAGCCTGTTTTACGCTGACATTCAATATTCGGCGGCCCGACATTCCTCCTCGCTACTATCCACTGCATCTAAATGGGTGACTCCACATTAACTGATGCCGATAAATATGCAGACTTGCTCAAGGGCAAGACTGAGGGACGACCATTCTACTTCCCACGAGCTGAAGGCGTTATTGGCGACTGTGGCATAATCAAAGACGGAAGGTTCGTTAAGGCAAGTAAAATGCTAGTTGCTATGCGCCCACCGTCTTCCTACTGAGCAGTGTGGATTGTAGTTGTTCAACTGCTTTGTGGATGGCATTGGCGGCGAAGTTCTCCCAACCAGCGTGCCTGATCCTGGTCGCATCCCAACAATATCAGACCTGGCGGACGGTCCAGAAGAGATAGCTAGCTCCGAGCGCAGTCTCCACATTCTTTCCAACGAAGGTGTCTCTTGGTGTGTGCACGAAGGCAAAGATTGGTCCGTGGGGCTGGGAGTATCGACACCGTTCGTTGCAATTTTGCTCGGGTGGTACAAGAACTGATGAAATGACGCAGATTGAACGCTGGCTTTGGATTTAAAGCCTCCCATACATCTGGGGCAGCGGCATTTCTTGTCCCTGGTGGTTCCGCCAGACGTGTCGAGCTTCTGCTTCAAGACATCTTCAAACCGTACCTGTCACGCTATCATAGAGCCATTCAAACCGATTTCTCCGCATACAAAACTCGCACAATCTACATGATCGAAGGCACGACGCATGGAACAAGCTGGTGCCGTGGCCTCGCCAGAAAACATGGGAGGGAAGTCGAGGGATTCGTCAATATCAGCCTAATCGCGGGGCTTCCGCAGGCTGAGGTCAGCATCAGCAGAGGCGGGTTCATGGATCACCCTGTGCGTGTGTGATAGTTACAATTGGTCCTGCTGCCTGTAATGCATATCTGACACGCTTCTAGTGGAACAATCAATCAGGCCCCCTCCATCAGCCGTCAAATGGCCGACTACAGCTGATCTCCGCAAAAGTGACCACCATACGAACAAATTTTGTCAACAAAATCATATCGACTTTGTCGAGCGCAACCATACCGACAAGACACAGTCCATCTCAGAACGCAGGTGGCCGCCACGGATCTGGTACCACGTCCAGAGCATCACACATTATACATGACTCGGCTTCGGGCCTAAGTGGTACCTCATCTGGATCTTCGCACCGGGTAAGAAGCTAATATGGTGAGAGCTTTACGCTAAGAGCCCCGGCCTTAATGTAGCTCTCGGCTACCTTTGGAGATAACGCTCAGCTCGTGGCGTCGGAAGTCGATATGTTTCGAACAGACGATAGGTCGGAAGTTCACGGCGGCCTCTCACCTGTCGACACCTCTGCGCCAAGCAGTTTGACGGACATGAGCACCATTGACTACACTCCAGACCCTTCCAATGAAGTTGAAAGACTCCTCGATGCTTCGCTTGAAGCACATCCTCAATTTCAAGCAATGATTGTAGGATGGGCGGTTCTAGAAGCATTTTGGAGGGTATGAGATCTGCGATACACCGTCTTTCATCCATCTAATTGAGCTGCAGGATCTCGGGAAAGATACTCAATACAAAATTGAAGACCTCAGATTCCACGTGAACGAACTCGAGGGAGGTGACGGTGGGTGCATTTGCAACATCGAACGTCGATCCGTCGGTAGCAAGACACTGAATCCCGAACACTACAGATGGTCGTGTCGCTCAAATCTGTCAGATTTCACCTCCAAGCTCAACCTTCAAGTTTGAGCCAGTGGAGAATAGTACTACAGTTAAGCCATACGATGCGAAATACGCCGTGACCGGTATGTCCACCCAGACTCCCAGTCCCGCTCATCTCACGCTGACGACGTTTAGCCGCCAATGACAACAAAGACATTATAGACTGGATTACACCTCTTTATGAATACTACCATCGAAGCGCTGTCACTATCAGTTGGTCCGAACCCACTCAAATCGGCTCCATGTGGACCATTTCTGTCTTCAGTGTGTCTCCAAAGTCGATTAGATTGTTCCTAAGTTGACTAAATGGTCTCTCCCCGCTTCACAGTCAATGAGGTCATGTACAGCAGCGGCATAGGAAGAAATATCAAAATGGCTAAACATGATGCCGCAAGGCAAGCCATCGAATTTCACAAGGAGGTGCGGGATATCAACATTGTTGTACGGTAAAACGACCCCATCTCTCCCCGGCTTGCGCTAGTATTGCAGTACATCATTTTCCGGAAATCATCATGCATTCCTTCTATACTTCTCTCACTTGTATGCGTATCTGGCACTTGATATCATCTGCACTCTTTGACATGAGAGAATAACGATGTGGCTTGTGCCTTGCCAGACGTCGTAAATGAGAACAAGTGTTCGCCATTCCCTCTGGCACGAACAGCTGCACTTGAACCTCCTATAATTCTCTAGAGTGCCGCTCCAAAAATGTGTATCGATGGATCGACCTGTCGCTCGTCATTTTGGTATTGATGTACAAGTTTGGCTTGGTGTTGTCGGTCACTGCCAGCTTGCCCTAATTCTAGCTGCGTGCCTATCGCGAGCCGCATAGCGCGACGAAATCCTCTACTTGACGTTCTGGTACCGCTACTGCTCGCACTTGCAACATGGGACATTCTTGATCGAGTAGATTCGCATTGATGACAGTGCCATTGTGGTCTCTCTGGCGGCCGGGCCTTCACGCCGCATTGCCAAACCTCAGAGCTTTGCGACGTTTAATTCATGCTTTGAGGCTTGCTAGCGATTGTGAAGCGAAACCTTCGGTGTGCTCTGCACGAGTACCGCGAAACTTCCGATTTTTCGATTTGAAGGTGTGCTGAGATCATATACTACAATATGGCAAACTGTGTTACTATCTGACATTAGGATGAACTACGAGCCCCGAAATCAAGGGTCGGTGGCGTGTGCCGCACTGAGAAACTTGATAGACACCCTCAAGCCATATTGCAACTGTGATTGAGCGCGCTATATACCCAATGAGTAGCTGAGCTTCCCTCCAAAAGAACCTTAAACACCCGGACAATGTCGCATGAAGGCAAAGTGCGGTGATTGCCGAGGACGCGCGTGTAGGGATTGCGCGTCGCGTTACGCCTCTTGACCTTCACCTTCTCCCGTCCTCCGTCACTCGCCATGGAGTGCTCGTTCGCGCTAACAGGCAAGGGCTACGTGCTCATCGCTGCCGACCAGACCGCCGCACGGTCTATCGTGAAGATGAAGAACGACGAAGACAAGGTCAAGCCTCTCGGCCCGCATCTCCTCATGACCTACTCTGGCGAGCCTGGTGCGCGCCTTCTCTAACCGTAACTTCTACATTGCGAATTGCTAATCTGAAACTTGTAATCGGATCAGGCGATACTGTACAGTTCGCGGAATACGTCGAGCGCAACCTGCGGTTGTACCAGATCCGTAACTACCAAGCTCTCCGTCCACACTCTGCCGCATCCTGGATCCGTCGCGCTCTCGCAGACAGCCTACGCAGCCGGTCACCGTACAGCGTGAACCTTCTCGTGGGCGGATACGACACCACCGAGCGCTCGCCGCATCTGTACTGGATCGACTACCTCGGCACCATGGCCACTGTACCGTTTGCCGCGCATGGATACGGAAGCTACTTTGCGCTGTCGTTGTTGGATCGGTAAGTACTTGCGCTACTTCGGATGGGATGCGCAGGTGTGGCTGACGCGCGACGCGTTTTGCAGGTATCATAACCCGGAAGCATCGCTTGAAGAGGGCATCGAGATTCTTAAGCGGTGCATTGACGAGGTCAACAAGCGTCTTATTGTCGGTCTTGGAAAGTTCAAGGTTCGCGTTTGCGACAAAGACGGCATCCGCGAAATCGAACTGTAATCCTACCCTGCGCTCATCGAATCCGGCAATACGATCTCTTTCTGCATCATCTGTCCACGGCTATAGCATCTGACTCTTCTACTTTCCGGTGGCTTTGCATGAAGGCTGGATCGATTAATCTCTTTACAGACGACGAAGCCCACCTGTGCTAATGACATAGCCTCGCGTTCTAATCTTACAGCAACTTCCGAAAAGTTCCTACTTCCGCATTCCTCGCAGGTTCTACTCCGCGCCTGGCTTCTTGAACAAGACCAAGTTCGGCACGTCCTTCGCCATCCCATCCAACGCATTCTCCGCAAACAACTGCGCCTTGAGCTTGACCTCCTTCGCACGGTCGAGCACACCCGTCTTGACGAATAGGGTGTTGCCTTGGTTGACAAAGAGCGAAGAGCCGCAGGTCGGGCAGAAGTGACTTTGTAGTATGTATGAGTAAGAGCGAGAAAGAGGTCAGGTTGCGCGTACCGGTGCATTGGGGTTCCGGTTGTCGTCTTGGTGTCGACGAAGATGCTTGGTTTGGTCTCGCTTGTGATAGTGAGCTTGTCGTACGTCGACCCGACGTTGTGCGAGAAGCCCGCTACATAGTACACGTCCCCCGTTAGCCCTCATCGTAGAGACTAGGTCAAAACGCACTGTTGATGTGCTGGCACGTATCGCAGTGGCAGATCACACCGTCGCCGAGCTCGTCGTTGACGGTAAACGTGATCGCGCCGCAGTAGCAATGTCCGTT
>Ga0247815_10004123_pt1 | contig 10258 bp, 9 predicted proteins | sample UWRJL194509B1_FD_181014 | JGI IMG/M metagenome (GOLD analysis project Ga0247815, IMG submission 181014) | Plant litter microbial communities from Arlington Agricultural Research Station in Wisconsin, United States - UWRJ-L194-509B-1 | ecosystem: Environmental > Terrestrial > Plant litter >... | reverse complement strand
GCGGGTGATCGTCGTCTCCACCGGCGGCGACATCGCCAACGACGCTCCGCGGCTTGACGCCCAGATCCGCGTCGGCGGCGACGCCGGCGCGAGTGAGGTCATCGTGCTGAAGGCCTACGGTCCCACGGCGACCGACGAGGAGGGCCTGGTCACCGGGCTCCTTCTCTCGGACGCACCCGTCGTGGCCTGGTGGCCGGGCGAGGCACCCGCTGTCGTCTCCCAGTCCCCGCTCGGCCGCATCGCCCAGCGTCGGATCACGGATGCCGCGGCACAGTCCGACCCGCGCGGCTTCCTGAACCACCTCTCCAGCACCTACGCCCCCGGCGACACCGACTTCGCCTGGACCCGCCTCACGCTCTGGCGCGCCCAGCTGGCCGCCGTGCTCGATCAGCCGCCGTACGAGCCGATCACCGGCATCGAGGTGCACGGTTCCCCGGACTCCCCGTCGACCCAGCTGCTCGCTGCCTGGCTGCAGCGCCAGCTCGGAACCCAGGCGCGTCACGAACTGGTGACGCCCGCTCACGGATCCAGCGGCATCCAGGGCGTCAAGCTGTATCGCGGCGACGCCGTGATCGAACTGGAGCGCACCAGCCCCAGCATCGCCACCCTGCTGCAGCCGAACCAGCCGACCCACGACATCTCGCTCCCCCGGCGCAGTCTCCGTGACTGCCTCGCCGAGGAGTTGCGCCGACTCGACCCGGATGACCTGTACGGTGATGTCGTGCAAAACGGACTGAAAGAACTGTCAGAACCCGCCGTCATCACCAAGGCGGCCCGGTGACCAACGTCCGCCGCGTGCTGGTGCACGCCGACAAGCAGGCCCTCGCGGGCTCGCTGGCGGCGCGCTTCATCACGAAGGTGGTCGATCTGCTCGATGCCCAGCCCGAGGTCAACATCGTGTTGACCGGAGGAACGGTCGGTACCGCGGTGCTCGAGGCGATCAACGAGTCGTCCGCGCGCGACAGCATCGACTGGACGCGAGTGAACCTGTGGTGGGGCGACGAACGCTGGCTTCCCGCCGGCGACCCGGAGCGCAACGAGACCCAGGCTCGGGCCGCGCTGATCGATCACGTCGCCGTCCTCGAGAGCAACGTGCACCCCTTCGCCAGCTCCGATGGGCCGCTGACGCTCGACGGTGCCGCCGAAGAGTACGCAACCGAGCTGGCCGAGGCAGCGGATGGCGCCGAGCACCCGCGGTTCGACATCACCTTCCTGGGTGTGGGGCCGGATGGTCACGTCGCTTCGCTGTTCCCCGACTACCCCGGCATCCAGGTCACGGATGGCACCGTCGTCTCGGTGCGCAACTCGCCCAAGCCGCCGCCGGAGCGTCTCAGCCTCACCCTGCCGGTGCTCAACAGCTCCGACCGGGTCTGGCTCGCCCTTGCCGGCTCCGACAAGGCCTCTGCCCTCGGGCTGGCACTCGCGGGAGCCAGCACCTGGGAGGTGCCGGTCGCCGGCATCGAGGGCCGACTCCGCACCGTGTTCTTCGTCGACCGCGACGCGGCCGCCGAGGTGCCGAGTGAGCTGATCGCCACCGAATACTAGATCTCACGATTGGAAAGCCCGTCGACTCTGTCGGCGGGCTTTTTCCATGATCACGCTCACGCCACGCCAGGAGCACGGAAAGGCCCCGTCGACGTGGTCGACGGGGCCTTTCTGTGTGACCTAGTTACTGCGCGGTGAGGCGCGAGCGACGCGCGCGGAGCTGCTCGAGAGCTTCGTCCAGCAGAGTCTCGGCTTCCTCTTCCGTACGGCGCTCCTTCACGTACGCGAGGTGCGTCTTGTACGGCTCGAGCTTTGCGACCGACGGCGGGTTCTCCTTGTCGCGACCAGCGGGCAGACCGCAGTTCGGGCAGTCGAGGATGACCGGGATCTCTTCCGGCTCGATCGTCGCGAGGAAGTAGGGGCTCAGCTCGTGACCGTTCGCGCACCAGTAGAAGACCTGGAGACGCTCGGCGTGGAAGCCACGGTCCTGCTCGCCCATGGGTCCCGCACCGACGCGCGAACCCCGAATTGCACTGCCACCTGAAGCCATGTACGTGTTCCTTCTCTCGCCGGCGTTATTACGCGGCGGCGTCGAACTTGGTGATGAGGCCGAGCACGATGATCGAGGCGACCCAGATGAGGCCGAGGATCACGGTGATGCGGTTGAGGTTGCGCTCTGCGACGCCCGAGGCACCGAGGTTGGACGTGACGCCGCCACCGAACATGTCGGAGAGGCCGCCGCCGCGCCCACGGTGCAACAGGATGAGCAGGGTCAGCAGGAGGCTCGTGATACCGAGCACCACCTGGAGGATGACCTGAAGGATTGCCACTGTGCGATTGCACCTTTCACTACGGGAATGGGACGGCGGTGGCACGGAGCCACGCACAGTCGTCGTTCAGTATACCCGGCACGCGGGACACGACTCAGGACCGACACCGACGGAACATCGAGGGTGCCCTCGCGGAGTCAGGTGCCGACGTGCTTGGGAAACTGCGCGATGCGCGAGAACTCGGCGAGATCGAGGCTCGCTCCGCCGACGAGGGCCCCGTCGACATCCGCCTGGCGCATGAAGCCGGCGATATTGCCCGCCTTCACCGAACCGCCGTACAGGATGCGGACGGCATCTGCCGTCTCCGCGCCCAGCACCTCGGTGAGAGTGGCGCGCAGCGCCGCCGCGACCTGCTGAGCCTGCTCGGGCGTCGCCGCCTGACCGGACCCGATCGCCCAGACAGGCTCATATGCGACGACGAGCTGCACACCGGGCGTCAGCCCCGCGATGCCGGCACGCAGCTGCTCGACCGGCACGGCACTCGGACCGTGACGCTCGAGGTCTTCTGCCGTCTCGCCGACACAGAGCACGGGAACGAGCCCCGCCGCGACTGCCGCGGCAACCTTCGCCGCGACCTGCTCATCGGTCTCCTGGTGGAGCGTGCGGCGCTCAGAGTGCCCCACGATCACGTACGCGCAGTCGAGAGCGCGCAGGAAACCCGCGGAGATCTCACCGGTGTAGGCCCCTGAGGCGTGCGCCGAGACATCCTGGCCGCCGTAGTGCAGATCGAGTTTGTCGGCAGCGATGAGCGTCTGCACAGAGCGGAGATCGGTGAACGGCGGGAAGATCGCGACCTCCACCGCCGAGAAGTCGTGACGAGCGTCTTTGAGGCTCCAGGCGAGCTTCTGCACGAAAGCGATGGCCTGCAGATGATCGAGGTTCATCTTCCAGTTCCCGGCGATCAGCGGAACGCGACCGCCCTGCGTCACGGCGCTCACGCCTGCCAGCCCAGCACCGTGAGTCCGGGAAGGCTCTTGCCCTCCAGGAACTCGAGGCTCGCTCCCCCGCCGGTCGAGATGTGGCCGAACTGGTCGTCGGAGAAGCCGAGGGCACGCACGGCCGCGGCGGAGTCTCCTCCACCGACCACCGAGAGTCCGTCGACCTCGGTCAGAGCCTGGGCGACGGTCTTGGTGCCGGCCGAGAACGGTGCGAGTTCGAAGACGCCCATCGGGCCATTCCAGAACACGGTGCGGGACGACCGGATGACGTCGGCGAACGCCGCGGCGGTGTCCGGTCCGATGTCCAGGCCGAGACCGGACTCGCCCCACGGGGAACCTTCGATGTCGTCCGCGGGACGCACCTCGAACTCCGCGTCCGCCCCGAATTTCGAGGCGACCACGATGTCCGTGGGCAGCAGGATCTGCACTCCGAGCTCATCGGCCCTGTCGAGGTAGCCGCGAACGGTGTCGAGCTGATCGGCCTCGAGCAGGCTGGCGCCCACCTTGTGGCCCTGTGCAGCGAGGAACGTGAACAGCATCCCGCCGCCGATGAGCAGCGAGTCCACCCGCGGAAGCAGGTGGGCGATGACCCCGAGCTTGTCGGACACCTTCGACCCGCCGAGCACCACGGTGTAGGGCTTGGTGGGGTTCTCGGTGAGCTTGTCGAGCACCTCGAGCTCCGTGGCGATGAGGCCACCGGCAGCACTGGGCAGCAACTCCGGCAGGTTCGACACGCTCGCCTGTTCGCGGTGCACGACGCCGAAGCCGTCCGATACGTAGGCATCGGCTAACTCCGCGAGATCGGCGGCGAAGGACGCGCGGTCCTCCTCCACCTTCGACGTCTCGCGAGGATCGAATCGCAGGTTCTCGAGCACGGCGACGTCCCCGTCGGTGAGCGCAGCCACCGCAGCGACACCCTCTGGCCCCACCGTGTCGCCGGCGAAGGCCACCGGGGCCACCAGCAACTCACTCAGACGCTTCGCGACCGGCGCGAGGCTGTACTTCGGAGTGGGCACACCCTCGGGGCGGCCGAGGTGTGAGATCACGATCACCCGCGCTCCGGCGTCTTTCAGGCGCCGGAGCGTGGGGATCGATGCACGGATGCGACCGTCGTCGGTGATCACGCCGTCTTTCAACGGCACATTCAGATCACACCGGACGATGACGTTCTTGCCTCGGAGGTCGCCGAGGCTCTCGATCGTGCGCAGAGTCATCGGGGACCGTTACAGGCGCTCGGCGACGTACTCGGTGAAGTCGACGAGGCGGTTGGAGTAGCCCCACTCGTTGTCGTACCACCCGGCGATCTTCACCTGGGTGCCGATGGCCTTGGTGAGGCCGGCATCGAAGATGCAGGAGTGCGGGTCGCCCTGGATGTCGCTCGAGACGATCGGGTCTTCGGTGTAGGCGAGGTAGCCGGCGAGCGGGCCGCTCTCGGCGGCAGCCTTGAACGCCGCGTTGACCTCGGCGACGGTGACGGGACGTCCCGCGTCGATGGTGAGGTCGGTGATCGAACCGGTCGGCACCGGAACGCGGAGCGCGTAGCCGTCGAGCTTGCCGAGCACCTCGGGGACGACGAGGCCGAGGGCCTTGGCCGCACCGGTGGAGGTCGGGATGATGTTCAGTGCTGCGGCACGGGCACGACGGAGGTCGCTGTGCGGGCCGTCCTGGAGGTTCTGGTCGGCGGTGTAGGCGTGAACGGTGGTCATCAGACCACGCTCGATGCCGAAGTTCTCGAGGAACACCTTGACCAGCGGCGCGAGACAGTTGGTCGTGCAGGACGCGTTCGACAGGATGTCCATGGTCTTCGGGTCGTAGTCGGACTCGTTGACGCCCATGACGAAGGTTCCGTCGTCGTCGGTGGCGGGGGCCGAGATGATGACCTTCTTGGCGCCGGCCTCGAGGTGCTTACGCGCATCCTTGGCATTGGTGAAGCGACCGGTCGACTCGATGACGATGTCGACACCCAGCTCGCCCCACGGGAGGTTGGCGGGGTCGCGCTCGGCGAGAACGGTGATGCGCTTGTCGCCGACGAGGATCGAGTCACCCTCGACCGACACGTTCTCGGCCAGGCGACCGCCGACGGAGTCGTACTTGAGCAGGTGGGCGAGCGACTTCGGGTCGGTGAGGTCGTTGACGGCGACGATTTCGAGGTCAGCGCCCTGAGCGAGAGCTGCGCGGAGGTAATTGCGACCAATGCGACCGAAGCCGTTGATGCCGATCTTGACTGTCAAGAGAACTCCTGATGCTGATGCGCCGATGGCGCGGTGTGTTGTTATCGGGGTGCTGCGCGGTGTTGCCGCCGTGGCTGCTGGGGCGACCCCGCGGGTGACGGGTGTCGAGACAGGGGTGTGGCCGGTGCTCTCGCACCGGCCACCTCACCGTTTTAAGACAGTACCAGCAGGCCGTCGGTCTTCTGGGTGGCTGCGCTGAAGCGCTCCTGCACGTTCGCCCAGTTGACGATGTTCCAGAACGCCTTGACGTAATCGGCACGCACGTTCTTGTAGTCCAGGTAGTACGCGTGCTCCCAGACATCCAGCGTCAGCAGCGGAACGAGACCGAGCGGGATGTTGCCCTGCTGGTCGAACAGCTGGAAGATCGCGAGGTTCTTGCCGATGCTGTCGTAGCCGAGGATCGCCCAGCCCGAACCCTGCACTCCCAGAGCCGTCGCCGTGAAGTGCGCGGTGAACTTGTCGAACGATCCGAACTGGTCGTCGATCGCGGCCGCGAGCTCGCCGGTGGGCTTGTCGCCACCGTCCGGCGACAGGTTGGTCCAGAAGATCGAGTGGTTGACGTGCCCGCCGAGGTTGAAGGCGAGGTCCTTCTCCAGCTTGTTCACGTTCGCCAGGTTGCCGGTCTCGCGCGCCTCGGCGAGCTGAGCGAGGGCGGTGTTCGCGCCGGTGACGTACGCCTGGTGGTGCTTGTCATGGTGAAGTTCCATGATCTGGGCACTGATGTGCGGCTCGAGAGCCGCAAAGTCGTATCCCAGTTCGGGCAGCGTGTATTCAGCCATATTCCGATCTCCTTTTTCTGTGGACCCGGGGGCTGCAAGCACCATCGACCGGGCCGAATTTCAGTGTACTCGGGTCAACTCGGGCGCCCAGCGGATGCTTCCCAGACGTACAGGATCCGTTCACCTCGACTCGGTGCGAGGGCGGATGCCTGCGGCTCAGGCGTCTTCGTAGTCGGCGGGGAGGTTCGCGTCCGTCCCGGGGATGCCGAGGTCGACGGCCTTCTTGTCCGCCATCGCGAGGAGGCGGCGGATGCGGCCTGCCACGGCATCCTTCGTCATCGGCGGGTCCGCGTGATGGCCGAGCTCGTCGAGGCTCGAGTCGCGGAAGCGCAGGCGCAGATCCCCCGCGTAGCGCAGGTGCTCGGGCACGTCGCCGTCGAGGATCTCGAGCGCACGCTCGACGCGCGCGCAGGCTGCGACCGCGGCCTGCGCGGAGCGACGGAGGTTGGCGTCGTCGAAGTTGACCAGGCGGTTGGCGGTTGCCCGCACCTCGCGGCGCTGGCGCAGCTCCTCCCAGTTGAGCACGGTGGCCTCTGCGCCCATGTGCACGAGCATCGCACTGATCGCCTCACCGTCACGGATGACGACGCGGTGCACGCCGCGCACCTCACGCGCCTTGGCGGCAACACCGAGACGACCCGCGGCTCCGACGAGGGCCATCGCCGACTCGTTGCCGGGGCAAGTGATCTCCAGCGCGGCGGACCGGCCCGGATCGGTGAGCGAACCGCGAGCGAGGAACGCACCCCGCCAGACGGCGGAGAGCTCCTCCTTGCTTCCGGTTGTCAGCTTGTTCGGGAGGCCGCGAATCGGGCGGCGGCGGGCATCCAGCAGGCCGGTCTGGCGGGCGAGGGTCTCGCCGCCGTCGAGAACGCGCACCAGGTAATGGCTCGTACGACGCAGCCCCGAGGCCGAGATCACCGATACCTCGCTCTTCACTCCGTACAGCTCGGCGAGGTCTTTGCGAACCCGGCGGGCCAGCGGCGCCGTGTCGAGTTCGGATTCGACCGCGATGCGTCCGGAGATGAGGTGGAGACCGCCCGAGAAGCGCAGAATGGTGGCCAGCTCCGCCGCGCGTACCGTGGTCTTGCTCACCTCGATGCGGGCGAGTTCATCTTTGACGTCGGCGGTGAGAGCCAATCTGGGGCTTCTTTCTGTTGTATCGGAATCCTGGATGCCGCGCCCACATCCGTCAAGCGGAGAAATGGGGGCGGGTGGCCGCTGGCGCGGCGAATCTCACTCGCGACCGAGGTCGCGGTGTTTGACGCTGACAGCGACGCCGGGCTGTTCTCGCAATAGGCGAGCGAGCCTCTCGGCGACCGCGACGGAACGGTGTTTACCGCCCGTGCATCCAATGGCGATCGTAGCGTGTCTCTTGTTCTCCCGCTGATAGCCGGCGAGCACGGGGGCGAGGGCACGGATGTAGTTCTCGACGAAATCCTCCGCGCCCTCCTGGGCGAAGACGAAGTCGGAGACCTCCGAGTCGAGACCGCTGCTGCCCCGCAGTTCCGGCACCCAGAACGGGTTCGGGAGAAAGCGCATGTCGGCCACCAGATCGGCATCGGTGGGCAGCCCGTACTTGAATCCGAAGCTCATGACGGTGACCTGCACGCCGGGCGTTTCGGCGTCGGAGAACGTCTCCTGCACCGTGGTGGCGAGCTGATGGATGTTGAGATCCGAGGTGTCGACAATGATGTCGCTCGACTCGCGGAGGTTCAGCATCCGCTGCCGCTCCGCACCGATGCCGTCGAGCAGGGTGCCGTCGCCCTGGAGCGGATGGGGGCGCCTCACCTGCTCGAACCGGCGCACCAGAGCGGCGTCCGTCGCCTCGAGGAACAGCACCCGCACGGGGTTGTTCTCGCGCAGCGACTCCACGATCTGCTCGAGGTCGGAGAACAGGTTGCCACCGCGCACGTCGACTATCGCGGCGATCTTGGGCAGGGTGTCGCCCACCCGGCTTGCCAGCTCGACAAGCGGTCGGAGCATCTGCGGCGGCAGGTTGTCGACCACGTACCAGCCGAGGTCTTCGAGCGCATTGCCTACGGTCGATCGACCGGCACCGGACATACCGGTGACGATCAGGACCTCCTGTTTGTCGCTCTCCGGGCTCATGGTGCCAGCCTAGTGAACGCCCAGCACGCCACGGGAGTCACTGGCGTAGGCGTTCGAAGATGGTCTGGGCGAGCGTCGGTCCGATGCCCTGCACCTCGGCGATGGCGGTCTGATCGGCCTTGCGCAGCTGCGTGACGGAGCCGAAGTGCCGCAGCAGCTCCTTGACCCTCGCGGGGCCGAGGCCTGGGATCTCGCCCAGCTGCGACGAGACGTCCTTCTTGCGGCGCTGACGCTGGTAGCTGATCGCGAAGCGGTGCGCTTCGTCGCGGATGCGCTGGATCATGAACAGCGCGTCGCTGTTGCGGGGCAGGATGACCGGGTAGTCCGAATCGGGGAGCCAGATCTCCTCGAGACGCTTGGCGATGCCGCAGAGCTGGATATCGGTGATCCCGGCGTCCTCGAGCGCACGTTTGGCTGCGGCGACCTGAGGCTGACCGCCGTCGACGATGAGCAGGTTGGGGCGGTAGGCGAACTTCTGCCGGCGACTCTCGGCCGCGGGGTCGACGATCTCGTCGCTGGTCGGGTCTGCAGGCCCAACGCCCTCCGGGTCCGATTCGGCACCTGTCGCATCGAGATACGCCAGTCGGCGACTCAAAGTCTGGTAGATCGATTCGGTGTCGTCCGTCGACTCCGGGATGCTGAATCGGCGGTACTGGTCCTTGCGGGGAAGCCCGTCTTCGAACACCACCATCGAGGCGACGATGTTGGTGCCGCTCAGATGCGAAACGTCGTAGCACTCCATGCGCAGCGGCGCCTCGGGCATACCGAGCGCGTCCTGGATGTCGGCGAGGGCCTGGGAGCGCGCGGTGAAGTCCCCGCTGCGACGGGTCTTGTAGAGCATCAGCGCGTTCTTGGCGTTGGTGCCGACGGTCTGCGCCAGAGCGGCCAGATCGCCGCGCTGGGCGACACGCAGGCCGACCTTGCCGGTGCCCTCGCGCCCCGAGCGGATGCCGGTGAGCCAGACCTCGAGCTCCTTCGCGTCCTCCGGAAGCTCGGGGACGACGATCTGCCGCGGTGGCACCAACTCGTCTTCGTAGGCGTTCTGCAACACGAGCTCGACCAGCTCGCCGAGCGCCAGGTCGAGTTCCTTGTCGACCACCCAGCTGCGCACACCACGGATGCGCCCCCCGCGCACGGTGAACTGCTGCACGGCGGCCGCGAGCTCGTCGTGCGCGATGCCGAACACGTCGGCGTCGACGTCTTCGGCGAGCACCACGGTGCTCTTGGAGAGGGCGGTCTCGAGTGCGCCGAGCTGGTCTCGGAAGCGCGCGGCCGACTCGTAGTCCTGAGTCTCGGCCGCCGCCATCATCTTCTTGCGCACATCCGTGATGTAGCGGGAATCGTTACCGGCCATGAAAGAGGCGAAGTCGAGGGCGATCGACTTGTGGTCCTCCTTGCTGATCCGCTTGACGCAGGGGGCGGCGCACTTGCCGATGTCGCCCAGCAGGCACGGCCGGCCGGTCTGCTCGGCGCGCTTGTAGGTCGCGTCGGAACAGCTGCGCATGGGGAACGCCTTGAGCATGAGGTCGACGGTCTCGCGGATCGCCCAGACCTTCGTGTACGGCCCGAAGTAGCGCGCGCCCTTCATGGTCTTGTGGCGGGTGACCAGCACCCGGGGCACGTCATCCCCCAGCGTGATGGCGAGGTAGGGGTAGGACTTGTCGTCCTTGAACTGCACGTTGAACGGCGGATCGAACTCTTTGATCCACGTGAACTCGAGCGACAGCGCCTCGAACTCCGTGCCCACGACCGTCCACTCGACGGATGATGCGGAGAGCACCATGCGCCTCGTGCGTTCGTGGAGACTCCGGAGCGGCTGGAAGTAGTTGCTCAGCCGGGCCCGGAGGTTCTTGGCCTTGCCGACGTAGAGCACCCGCTGGTTCTGG
>Ga0247815_10004122_pt1 | contig 10259 bp, 8 predicted proteins | sample UWRJL194509B1_FD_181014 | JGI IMG/M metagenome (GOLD analysis project Ga0247815, IMG submission 181014) | Plant litter microbial communities from Arlington Agricultural Research Station in Wisconsin, United States - UWRJ-L194-509B-1 | ecosystem: Environmental > Terrestrial > Plant litter >... | reverse complement strand
TACCAGAGTTACACCCGACAGGTGCCTGCGGATATCCTGTTGCTGCTGTAAGGTCAGTTTCATGAGATCTTAGGTTTTAAATTCAGTAACAGTTCCAGGTTGCCAATAAAACTTCTGGCTTCTTTCAACTTTGATTCTACTTCTTTCTGACCTTCTTTAGTTAAAGAATAGTATTTCCTGACGCGGTTGTCTACAGTTTCAGTAGTTGTCATTAATATGCCTTCAGCTTCCATTTTATGAAGGGAAGGATACATAGAACCCTCAGTAAGCTTGATATCTCCGTTGGTTATTTCTTTCACTTTCTGCGTGATTTCATAACCGTACATTTTCTCATTTTCCTGCAGCAGCTTCAAAATGATAGTTTGCAGACTGCCTTTTAACATACCGTTCGTTGTACTCATGGTACAAATATATAATTTTCCTACATACATAGAAATATTATGTATACTGATTTTGAGAATGTTTAATATATTTCTCTAATAAACAAAGCAGATCTTCATTGAAGATCTGCTTTGTTTATACTCAGGACATATTACTTTCTTCAAGCACCTTATTGTATAACTGCACCGTTATAAATAAGATGTCGTATACAGATTCACATATTTAATCTTTGTATAAAAACCTGCGCTTCCACTGCCTCCAGTCAGTGTAGCCGCAAAACCAATTGATACTGTTGTCGGCTCTGTCAATGTGAAAGCTAGTTTTGTAGCGGAAGATAAAGAGACATAGGCAATTGATTTAGATGGTACATCTGTAACATTTGGTAAAGATGTTCCATTAGCAACTACGATATATTTTGTGCTTTTCGTATCCTGATCTACACCGCCAAGCTCAAAAGAATAGCTGCCGGCAGGTAAGGTGGTTGTTTGATAAATCATTCCATTGGTTACATCAGGTAATCCCCATCCCGCTTCCAGAGAGATAAAACCTACGCCACTACGGATTTCAAAGCCACCGAAACCACTTGCGTTTTTAACAGGTGCAGTAGTGGTCCAGTCTGCCAGGATTCCCCAGCGACTACCCGAACTACTTGATTTTAAAGGTGTCCCGGCATTTTTCAAATAGAGATTTGTTACATCTGTTTTTGTAAATTTCGGAATCAGCCTTTCTGTATACTCCGTCTTAAAAGTATCGATACTCACCGTGTCAGGCATAAAAAGTGTGCGGTATTTAATAGAAGAACTCGTTTTGAAATCGGGAATATTAGTCGTATCCTGATCTATGGGAACCAGAATAGTCTTTGCTACGTTACTGCTGTTTGTATAGACCACTTCTGTTGCAAATACACCAGTTAAACGATCCATTCCCTGCCAGATAATTGCTGTTTCGCCCTTTTCGCTTGTTTGTGCTGCAGTGATGGACCTGTTGGTTAATGAAGATTGGTACCTGTCGCCATACGCCCTTCCTGTTTTGTAAACCGGAATGGATTTGTTGCCATTTTTATCATAAGTATAAATGATAAAATTCTGGATGCCCTCTTTCACGTTTGGTACTGAGACATTAAGCGTATCTACTGTATTGTTCCTCGTTACGGGAACAATGATAGAATCCGCCATATTATTCCAGTAAACCTTGCAGATTGAAACTTTCGGGTCAGCTAAAAATAGTCCCCTTATAACCACACGGTTATGGCCGGAAAATACTTTAACGGAGTCAATTTTTCCCGTGTACGAGATTTCACCGCCTTCTGTATATTTTTTATAATCATCCATTTTGGAGCAGGATGCGATAACGGCTGTAACCAGTAAAGGCAACAGCAGCCAGGCAAACATTTTGCCATTTTCTTTTATATTATTAATCATTTTGTGTCAATTTATATCTATCAATATTACCTGGGATCTCCGTAGACCTGTACTTCGCCAATTGCCTGGTAAGTTGTTCCCTGCCAGTTCTTTAAGCTTTTGATGCGGATATACCTGAATTTTCTTGCTATCACATCAAAGGTGTAATTGATGCCGGCATTTGCATAATTATAATCTTCACTGGTCTGTACATTGTAAGCACTTCCGGAGGGTTTTATCGTATCAAATGTTCCGAGCTTCACCCAGTTTGTAAAGCTGCCGTCGCTTGGTGGGTTATCTGACCCCCATACTTCAAATTCTTTCAGGTTACCACCGAAATAATACATCCTCCCTGCATTCTGATATTCCGGATAGCCCCAGATAACGATTCTGCTTAGAACGGCTGGTTTACCCAGATCGAAGGTCACCCATTGCGGTGTGAGGATTGTAGTATTGGTAAGGGAAACTCTTGGCCAGGTCATGGTATCGCCATCCCACATAAATGCCAGTGCAGTTGAGGTATACGCCTGTCCGACATCTGATGGCAGGAACACAGCTTTGTATCCTGATTTTGGAATGGTAGTTTCGTACAAAGGTTTCAGCGTGCTGTATAGTGTATCAGTATAATTTAACCATCGGTCGCGAATGGTAATTGCAAATTTTTGTGCTACAGTATCTAATCCCCTAACCGATTGGTTAATAGCCACTGCTGCGGTATAGATGTTTTTAGAAGTTGGTACATATTTACCCTTAGTCTCTACCATGATCTCGATAGAAAGATCGGTTTTGGTTGCATTGCTAGCTGTAAATTTAAGTCCGCCGAAATCCGGAATGGCCTTGAGACTTCTGTAAACAGCCCAGATCGGATTCTCCAGGGGCTTCACGCTTACCGAAACTGCGGTCGAAGCCACCTCGCTGCGGTTAACTGCGTAAACTTTAACTTCATGACTATCAGTATCTCCGAATCCTTCCAACGTGAGGCTGTTGTTATAATAAGAAGATTTCACTTCCATTTCTTTGCCGTTTGCCAGTGTATAAATTGCTTTAACGTACAGCAAATCTTTATCGGTAGGAGAGGTATAAGTTAGTATTGCGTTTCCGGGCCCGTTTTTTACCTTAATATTTGTTACTACCCCCGGTGGGGTCGTGTTATTTTCCAGTGGAAGAGATTCATCTTCTTTGCAGCCTGACAGCGTCACAGTGAGTGCGAACAGCAGCAAAAACATAGATATACTTATCTTTTTCATATTTGTATTATTAAATAATTGAAATACATTAATTTACCAGCCTGGGTTTTGTACCAGTTTTGGGTTCACAGTTAAATCATAGGTTCTGATTGGCCATAGGTAATCTCTTGGCGCAACGAAGTTTTGAGAGAAAATAGTTCTCACATGATAATATTCTGCTGTTGTTGGCTGGTAAACGCTCCATCCGGTAATCGGCTGGTTCAGTACTTCTGTCGCTGTTTTCCAGCGGCGGACGTCCCAGTAGCGGCTGCCTTCAAAGGCCAATTCTATTCCGCGTTCCTGGTGGATGATTTCCCGCAAACCGTCTTTGGTAGTATACTTGCCAGGGTTTGTAGAATACGTAGTCCAGGATTGCTCAACGGTCTTCAAACCTGCACGGGCCCTTATTCTGTTCAGATATTCATAAACTTCGGCAGAGGGGCCGGTACTTTCATTTAACGCTTCTGCATACATCAGGTAGATATCAGCCAGACGGATCTCTGGCCAGGGGTAACCCCGGTATGTGGCTCCGGTTGTTCCGTTAGTCATGTTCCAGTCCACCACTTTTTTAATAAAATAACCAGTTTCATTGTACCATCCATAATTGGCAGCACCCGCAAGCTGTGTAGATTTGCCTTCCAGCACAAACGTATTTTCATCACTATTTGAAGGACTATCATACTTGTACCAGATCCCTCCATCAAAACATAAATCAGCATAGAACCTCGGCTCCCTGTCAAAATTCATCCTTGCCGTCTCATAACCTTCTTTTACATAAAAGCGTTCATCATGAACAGCAGTACGTACAGTGTATTTGTTGTTGAAGTTCAATGTTTTATCTTCATTTATTGGCACTCCGTTCCTCGAATAGAACATCTCAGCAATCTTGATTGGTGCAGCCAGCTGTTCCCTCGCATCATTTGTACTCACTGCAGCCACCAGGCGTGCCATTGCAGTCTGTTGTAAAAAGTTAGTATAACTGTTCGGATTAGCCCATACATGTTCAGTATTTACATCAAACCGTTCCGTCAGCGCCCCTTTGATTGTTAACTGGAGCAGTGTGGTGTCCGAAAGTTTAAAATTGGTACCTGGAAAAGTATAAAGTTTAAAACCGGCACTTTCTGATGCGGTTATTGCTTCTTTAGCGGCATCAGCAGCTTTTTTCCATTTACCAGCGTCATAAGCAGCCGGAAACAGCGATATTCCATCAAAATCCTTGAACCCCGCGTAATCAGGATTTCCATTGAACAGCGGACTTGCAGCCGTTAACCACACTTTAGCCTTAATTGCCAATGCAATTGGTTTGGTAATACGGCCCAGCTGTGTACTTTTCTCAGTGATTACGGCAGGAAGGTCTGCTGCAGCCTCATCAAGCAGTGTAGAGATATAGTTGATACACTCATCAAATGGCATCCTTTTTATCCTTACTTCAGATTCCGGTGCACTGATGTCGATGTTTTTATCAACCAGCGGAATCGGGCCATACAGTCTCAGAAGGTAGAAGTGGTAGTATGCTTTTAAAAACTTTACTTCCGCTACCCAGCGATGTCTTTCGTCAATGGTAAGGTCGCGTACTTTAGATTCGTCCTGCACATTTTCTAAAAAGATATTGCAAGATCTGATCCCTTTGTATAAACTGAATAGTTTATCGCCATCATAATTATTGATGAGGCTGCCCGACCAGTAATCCATGTATGGATTTGCTGCGTTTTGCCCGCCGCGGGCTATCCTGAAGCTATAAGAAATGAGTTCTCTTTCATCATTAGGTACCCACATTTCATCCCCGGCCAGGTAACTTACGTTCTGAAGCGGGCTTCCATTTTTTGGCAGGAAGGAATAACAAGTAAACAGGTATTTCTCTGCTTCGTTGCGTAGTCCGAATGCGTTATCTATAGTTGCTACGTTATCTGGCACGATATCCAGGTATTTTTTACAGGAAGGTAAGAGCAGCACAGCAGTACATAAAATGCCCGTGCATACGCTTTTTTTGATGTTGACCTTTAGTTTATCGATCAGTATATTTCCGAATTTCATATTTTTAATTATTTAAATCCAATCATTAAAATGAAGTGCTCAAGCCAAAACTATATACACTTTGTATTGGATAGTCCAGTCCGCGGCCTCCCATTTCAGGATCCCATATTTTGAATTTGCTGAAAATGGCCAGGTTGGTTCCATTCACATAAGCTCTGAGGCTCTTTAAGCCAAGTTTTTTCTGGATGCGTGTACCTATCGAATAGCCGACTTCTACGCTTTTTAGCCTTAAAAAGTTACCGTTTCGCATCCACCAGGTAGATGTTTGATTGTTGTTCTCAACGAAAGTTGAACTTAAACGTGGCCATAACGCATAGCTGTCACGGTTAGTCTCCGACCAGTAGCTGTCTGCTATTGGCTGCAGCAAACCATTTTGAGAACCATTGTTGTACACAAACGGAGCAATGTTCTGTGGATCTATAAAAAATGAGGATCTGGAAGAGCCCTGCAGAAATGCAGAAAAATCAAAACCTTTATAACCTATTGTACCACCAAAACCGTAGATGATTTCTGGTGAAGTTGGGTAGCCAATCGGAACTTTATCCTGATCACTGATTACACCATCTCCATTTACATCTCTGTATTTAATATCACCACCACCATAGGTAACGCCTGGTGTTCCTGATAACTGTACAGGAGAGTTTTTTGCTTCTTCATCATCAACAAAAAGACGCTCGGCGATGTAACCAAATGCTTGTGTAGTAGATAATCCTACATGGTAGCGATAGCGTTCGTTGCTGTTAAAAGAAGGCTCATCATAAATCAATATTTTATTTTTTGCATAAGTGAAGTTTCCTCGCAGCTGCAGGAACCAGGTATTGCCTAAAGATTTATTGTAGTTAAGAGAAAGATCTACACCCTGGCTTTCAGCTTTATTTGTATTGGCCTGGATGGTTGCTTGTAATCCCATTGTAGTAGGGATGTAAGTGCGGGTAGTCAGGATGTTAGAGCGTTTGTTCTTATACACATCTACTGACAAATCTAGTGCATCAAAAAACCGTAAATCTGCACCTAGGTTCATCTGTTCCGAACGTTCCCAGGTAATCAGTGGATTGGCATATCTTACCATTGAAATCCCGTCTCTGTAATAGCCTGCCTGATCTCCGAAGCTGGAACCATAAATACCGTTATTCATGTTTACTTCAGACATGTAGAAAAAACGGTCGCCGGCAGCTCCGATCTGATCGTTTCCAACCAATCCGTAGGTAGCTCTCAATTTAAAGGAGTTAATCACTTTTTTGATGCCTTCAAAGAATTTTTCGTTAGAAACAATGTACCCTAGTCCGAATGACGGGAAAAACCCAAAACGATTATTCTCTGCGAAACGTTCAGACCCGTTATATCCGAAGTTAAATTCGGCAAGATACCGGTTGTCATAGCCGTAAGTGGCCCTGCCCGAAACACCCTGGTTACGTGATGGCAAAGAAAGCTGGAGGCTGCCCGGATTGGCTGCGAGGTAATTCCTCATCGTAGTGATCAACATTCCGCTGACCGCATGTTTTTCCTGAAAGGTGCGGCTATAATTCACTGCGGTTTCCATATAGAAAGTAGAGTTGAGGTCTTTCGTGCCCTCAGAATAGCCTAGGTATTCTGTTCCTACTGTGCCTATAGATCCAAGCCCGCCTCCATTGAGCAGGGTAAGCCCGGTTGATCCGTCTGGTTGCTGAGCTGCCGAATAATAGAACGGATTGTACGCCCTGGCGATATCAAAATAAGAATAGCGTCTGGCGTAACTCATCAGTCTGGCGCTTAGTCCCTCGGTGATAAATTTCAGGTCTTGTTTAATTTCGATCTGTGTTTGCAGGGTAGAGGAGTTGTTTTCCTGGTAGCCCTTAACCATCTCCGCATATGGGTTTACATATAAGCCGCCCGTTGGGGAAATGGCATTACCAAAAAGGGGATGATCTGCGAAGCGTGATAAACTGGCAGGATAAACTGCCGGGAACATCACGGGGTTAGACCACAATGCCTGGTTAAAAATTCTTTTACCACCGGTTATTTTGTTGCCACCGCCATCAATTCCACCAATTGGACCTGAATAATCATCAAACTGACCATAAACACGAATAATAGCTTCGGTAGTTTTAGTGAGGTTGATATTCACGTTAGAGCGTATGGCGTAGTTTTTTAACTTGATATTGCTGTTAAAATTATTCAGACCATCTACTTTTAAAACCCCGTTATCAATATTGTAGGTGCCCGCTAAATAGTAGCTTGCTTTTTCCCCACCGCCAGAAATATTCAGGTTATAGCGAGAATTGATTGTATAATCTTTAATCAGTTTATCTATCCAATCATTGTTTGGATATAAAAGTTCATCCTCACCAGCAGCTGTGGCGTCAATTTTTGTCTGATTATAAGGTAAAACTGAAAGCGGGTTTCTTGTTAATGCAGCTTCATTTGCCAGTGTCATATAGGTTACGTTATCTGCGAACTGGAAATTATTGGTATTTGTAGATACCGAAGATTCTGCTCTGAAACCAAATTTGGTAACTCCTGCGACGCCTGATTTGGTTAGGATCAGAACTACACCATTAGCACCCCTGGCTCCATATACCGCAGAAGCTGTCGCATCTTTTAGTACATTGAAAGATGCAATATCATCAGCTTGTAAACGGGCCATGTCATTCTGAGTAGATTCTACACCATCAATCAAGATTAACGGATCCTGCTTTCCTGAACCAAATGTACCCAGACCACGGATAAAAAACTGTGCATTATCTGAGCCCGGCTCTCCACTTCGCTGATAAGCGATTAAGCCTGCAACCCTTCCTGCCAGCATTGTGGTTAAATTACTTGTCGGTCCTTTGAGCTCCTTTGGATTAATATTTGTAATTGAACTGATTACACTAGCTTTCTTCTGTGTACCAAATCCTACTACAGCCACTTCTTCGAGTGCGTTGGCATCATTTTGTAAGGTTACATTGATAACATAGAGTCCCTCAGAATTTTTTTCGTAATCTGCTACAGCCACTGTTTTTGGCTTATACCCGATCATAGTAAATAGGAGGCGGCCGGATTTTGATACGTTGATAAAATATTTACCATTGCCATCAGTAGATGAACCTTTGTTGGTGCCAGTTATTTTAATTCCTGCACCGGGAAGGATGCCTGTATCGTCACTAACAGTACCTGTTACGTTAACTTGGGTCTGTGCAAGTGTGGCAGTGCTTGCTGTAATAAAAACACAATAGATAATAAATTTAAAAAGTGTTTTTAGATTACCTGAAGACGAATGAATTTTCAACTCTTTGAGTAATTTTTGGTTCATGTAAGTAAAATTGTTGGTTTAGTGGTTGATTTTTTGCGTCTTTTCTCATTGGTATCAGTTTGGGTAATGCGATTTTAGGCCATAATTATCCCTTTGGGCGCTTGGCCTTAATTTGTCATTGCTTCATAATGAAAATTGTTTAGGTAGTGAACGTTATTTGTTCGTATTTATCAATGTATTAAGCTGATCATTTCTTAATACAGATGTATATTAATTTCTAATCATACACATCTATCACAAAGATTAATACCGATATTATAAAACTAGTCTCATTTGATATGCATGAATCATCGGATTTTAACTATGTTAACCTTTATTTTATCCTTATTTAAGTATATTGTAGTGATAATGACGATTGTAGGTCTTTTTGTATAGGATTAGTTTGTTTTTGTTGATGAGAAGTCGCTAAAGTGTAAATTTAGCTGTATCGATTTAGTAAAATATTTACTAATGATGTATTTATTCGAATTTCTAAGAGAGAAATGCTGGCCTTGTTGAAATATTAGTTGTGATTGAATACCCGGGTATTGTCTTCGAACTCAAAATGGTAATTTTTGAACAGCTTAGGCAAAATGGATCCGTTCTATCCATTTCAGTTTGTCGTGCAATTCCTGATTGCAAAATTCAATATGGATCACCCGTCTTTTTTTGTGATTAGTAGTACGGGTGGAACTATGCAATAATAAGGGCTTCATAATCATAACACATCCTTTAGGTACGCTGCAGATTTCCAGTCTGAAAAGACATTCTCTATTGTAGTAAAGCCTTTATGTTCCAGTTGAGATTTATATTGACTTTTATTCATCATTGATTATATAGTGGTAGTCAATTAATAAGACCATCTGAAAAATTGATGTAGATTTAGCTGTTGCATAGAATGATAATCTAATGTAGCAAAATTGATCAGATAAGCAGAAGGTCTGTGTTGTGATTGTAGAACAACTGTTTTTGGCATTTCCCGTGACTTTTAGATAAGGTGATGTTATGTCCTGTAAATAGATACTGATGTATCCTATAAAGAAATTGTAAATTTGGTTTTTATCAAATCAGATGCAGACACTTACAAAAATTCGAAAGGCTGGCCTTTATCTATTAGCGGCTGTAGGTTCTTTAATTTTACTTTACATCAGCTTTGCTTACTTGCTTTTCTTTTTGCCGGTTAATAGCAAGGCCGCTGCAGAAGGAGCAAAGGAGCTTTCAATATATGTGATGTCTAATGGCGTACACACTGATATTGTTGTTCCGGTAAAAAATGATATTATGGACTGGAGTACCATGACCAGTTTCGAGAATACCCAGTCGAAAGATACAACCTTCAAGTACGCTGCTTTTGGTTGGGGCGACAAGGGCTTTTACCTGCAGACGCCGCAGTGGTCAGATTTGAAATTCAGTGTAGCTTTTAACGCGATGTTCCATTTAGGGAGCACTGCGATGCATGTAGATTTTATTCATGACATGCATGAGAACAATAATTGTAAGAAGATTCGCATAAGCAGAGCCCAGTATGAAAAATTAGTTGGTTATATTAAAGAGAGCTTTAAGTATAATGAGCAGGGCAGGGTAATACAAATCCAGCATGTTGACGCGGGTTACGGACCAGACGATGCGTTTTACGAAGCCAAAGGTGCATATGATCTGTTTAATACTTGTAATACCTGGGCTAATAGCGCGTTAAAAGCTTGTGATCAAAAAGCATGCTGGTGGACACCGGTAGATAAGGGTATTCTGCATCAGTATAAGTAATACTGGATAAACGGTAAAAACAAAAAGCCTGAAATCAATGATCTCAGGCTTGTTAATGTTTTCAAGAGTTTAAATCTTGCGGACCGGACGGGACTCGAACCCGCGACCTCCGCCGTGACAGGGCGGCATTCTAACCAGCTGAACTACCGGTCCGTTCTCCCTTGCGGGGCTGCAAAGATAGAAAAAAAGTGTTACGGTGTATGA
>Ga0247815_10004121_pt1 | contig 10262 bp, 18 predicted proteins | sample UWRJL194509B1_FD_181014 | JGI IMG/M metagenome (GOLD analysis project Ga0247815, IMG submission 181014) | Plant litter microbial communities from Arlington Agricultural Research Station in Wisconsin, United States - UWRJ-L194-509B-1 | ecosystem: Environmental > Terrestrial > Plant litter >... | reverse complement strand
TGATGTCGTCGGTGATATGCGGGACTTGGTCTTCGTTCGATTTGAGGTGTACGACGAGGCGGATGACGAGGAGCCGTTGGCAGAGTACACCATTGGTTTGGGGTCTCTGCAGCATGGTAAGTCTAACCATTTGGCCAAGAAGGGTCGAGATTGCGTGTGCTGACACGGAATGCAGGTTATCGCCATCTTCCGCTACTCGACACGCAGCTTCAGCAGTACTTGTTCTCAACGCTTTTCGTCCAGATCGGCACTCGCAACGTGTAACACACCTTGCCTTTGCTTCTAATTCTTCACGCGCCTCTTCACGGCGCGCCAGTATACTTCGTACCCGGACTCTTTTGCCGCTGTGTTCGCTAATAGCCAAATCAAACACTGTCTGTACACACATGACCATGTGGCCTGCTGTCCTATCTCTCGCAAACTAGATCAAACTCGCATTTACCCTCTTGCCGATGTGATGCTCGTGAAACACCGCCAGCCAAATTCGTTGGCATCGAAATGCAGAACATCGGGGCATCCCAAGCGGAGCCGAAATCTCACTCTGACTCCGCCCGTGTGATTGCGAACTTCACCTTGTACAATCCGTCGCAGTCTTGCTGCCCACTCTTGCGACGTTCTTTGCTCCTAACTGCTCTCACTTGTACACCTGGCACGTTCCCTCTTCATCTACGACCCTATCTCTCTCATATCATGGCGAACTACGCCGAGCATCTGCCTCCTGCTATCGAAGATGCCGTGATCCAGGAGCTCCTTCACCATTTGGGGCTTCCTGTAGCCGCAGCAATCGACAAGCTGTCCGTTGCAGCTCAATTTCACGGAGTGTACCTGCTGTCTTTCACGTCGTCGGATCTCTCGAGGCTCTGGCCTGCAACGACTACAGATCTCATCCTCCGCGTCTCCGGTACCCACATCCCCACGATCAAGACTCGCAACGAGGTGGCATGTTTGTCCTGGGTTGGAAAACATACCTCTATTCCGGTCCCTACGGTCGTGCGATGGGACGCAACATCATCAAACCTGCTGGGTCACGAGTACATGCTACTTGATCGTGTCCCGGGCAAGAGCGTTGACGCATTTTATGACTCGCTTGACGACGAGCATAAGGAGACCCTCGTGCGACAGCTTGCACAGATTCTCGTCCAAATGCACAACGTGCGATGGGAGCACGTCGGCGGACTCACTTTGGACGATGCCGATATTGAAGGTGCAAGTATCCGCCCGGGACCAGTTTTAGACGAGACATTCTGGCAGCCGCCGGATATTAAGACGTTCTGGGACCCCGTTGTACCAGGGGAGACGTTCGCCTCGCTGAACGTTGGAGGTCCATTCGGGAGTTATACCGCATATGCGGCAGCTCAGCTGAGCAAGTACGCCCACGCCATCTCAAAGCACCCAAACCTCGAATTCGTGCGCGATCTTTTGCCACGGGTCAAACGCCTGGTCTTAGTGCTTCAGGATGCCTCAGAGTCTCTCACGGCGACGATCGACTCCAGCCAGAAGTATGTTCTTGCACACCGAGACCTGCACCTCGGGAACGTTATGTACAATTTGGAGTCAAGGCTTGTCACAGGCGTCCTTGACTGGGAGTTCGCCAGCGTCGTTCCAGAGCGGATGTGGAACCCCGTGCGGTGCTTCCTCTGGAATGCTCGTGAGACCCCCGATTCCAAATCTGAGCAGCAGAAGCTGCTTCATATTTTCAAGACAGAGTGCACTGAGCTTGGGGCATTCTTTTATGTGGAAGGTATCATGGAGAGGCGGGCAGGGGATGACGAGTGTATCGGCCAGGAGGCGGCCCAGCAACTCAGAGCAGCGCTGCACAGCCTACTGTTGTACCTCGGTGGAATGGTCAATCACTTTCCCCGAGGGAACAGGTTGGACCGAGCGGACACGTGGAAGATTGAAACGCAGAGCGCACTACACACACTCGGCTTCTGAGAGTAGGCAGGACCCGTTTTTGTATAATCTACAGTTCACGAAACTGAGTTACGTGTTCCTTTTAACTTATTTGATCGTGTTTATGATGCTATCTTGCCTCTTAGTTGTGCCCAATGACCGGTTGATCTGGGACTTGAATCGATGTTGGCACTATCGCGCCAGTTTCCGAAATCCTTCTTGTCCTTCTACCTTCACATCCAACACCATTCCCATGGCAGCGCTTTACTCCGAACACACATTTCCCGCAGAAATTTACGAACACGTATTCCGCAATGTGGACGACAGTCGCCTGGTGTTGTATATTCTGGCCCAAACGTCGCGTCTGACGCACGAGATTGCGATTTCACTGCTCTATCGGCGCATCATTTTTTATCCTACAACACGCCCAGAGACCATATTAAAGCTCTTCAGCACCCTCAAGCAACGAGAGACTCTTCTTGTTAGCATCGTCCATCTGGAGCTCGCCTGGCGAGAAAGCAGCGGCGCAGCTGCCCAAATTGCGACTCAGTTGCGCTCATTTTTCCCTCAGCTGGTCAACCTTCAAAGCCTTATTCTCAAACCCGAACTAGGATCTTATTCTTGGATATTCGACGGTGCTCAGCTACCCAGCCTACACGAGTTTCATTCCACCTCGCTGCACATCAACACCGCTTTTCTCGAGTCAGCGCCGCATTTACGCCGCATTTCTCTGTACTCAGTCAATGGAGAACTACAGAACCAACTCTCAGATCTGGAAGAGATATGCCTCATGTTTCACGACGGCGCACCTTGGCCCAACTTGCGGCGCATCGACCTTGGCCCTCCTTTGAGCCATCCCAAGGAGCGCCTTTTGCTAAACCAGTTCCCCAACATTTTCCAGATCAATTTCTTTGACATGTCTGCGTTCGACTTCTCAATTCGCTACGGTGACCAATGGTCGAGTGTGCAGCGCATTGGCATAGGCTTTCAAGCGCAGGACTTCCAACGAGTGAAGCCGACGGAACGGCAGATCCGCGCAGTGATCGGGATATTTCCGAACCTCAGCATCTTTGACATATTTATGGACACGAACGACCCGAAGCTTACGGTCTCTGTGCGGCAGAACGTCGAGGCAGTGGTGTTGCGCTGTAGTACCATTCTTGGGCTGCGCCTCGTCACTGCGCTTGGTTCAGCTTATACACGCGAGTCTGACGACGAACAACTTCACCAGACACTGCTAATTGCAGCGCATAATGCACCCACCCAACCCTTCGAATCGCCATCTGCAGAAACGGACAGCGCTAACGATGCAGCCATTCTACTCTTCGAATCATCATCTGCGGAACCGGAAAGCTCGAACGATGCACCTACATCACGCGACTCAAAACCCACTGGGAAGTTCAGGAACATCTGGAGGCGCTGGAGGCAATGAAAGCGTCTGCTCTAGTTTCACATGAACTCGCCACATCGAGGTTCTGGAGCCCCATGCGCTATTCCAACGTGTCATTGCTACTATGTGAGGCATAACAGTAATATCATTCGTGTTTCGGTACATGTGCACTAACAACGGGGTTCGAGAATCCAGAATCTTGGCCGTGTTTATTCTGCGGGCTTGAAAGCCTTCACAGCTGGCTGTAAACCCAGCGCTGCCCGACGGCTGATGCTGCTTGGGTCAAAGTAAGGCTTCTCGCCAATGGAGACGACGCGGTCGCCGCTGCGCTTCTCATTGTAGTCCCAAGTGGCAGCATGAAAGGTCTGTCGGTGGCAGGTATATGTCAGCAGGGAGGTTAAGTGCTAATACATCTGGTCATGAAGCCAGACCGCAAGCTCACCGATCGGTTGTCCCAAATGGCTAAGCTGTTCTTTCGCCACTTGAACCGAACCTGAAGGTCGTGGTTTTCGTGAATGATACGGCCGAGGTACGAGCGGATGAGATCCGACTCGTCCTTCGTGACTCCTTGAATACGGGTTGTGAACTGTGGGTTCACAAACAGGCCCTTCCAGCCTGTGACGGGGTTTGTGCGGATGACTGGAGCCAAACGTCAACATCATGGGGGCAACCGCATGTACTCAAACGGCAATGCGTACCGGGATGAACTGCGCTGAGATCCGGGCCAACATTCTGCGGCGCACCGCGGACGTCCACGCGAAGCTTAGTGCCGTTGCTTGTGGCAACTCCGTGGAAAAAGTTGGCGTCGTGCTTGGCGGTGAGACCTTCAAGGAACTTGGCAAATTCGGGCGATAAGCGGTCGTATGCCTCATACGCGCTTGCCCAGATTGTATCGCCACCGGTCTCGGGCAGGGTGTGTACCTTGAGGATCGCGTAGTCGGATGGTACAGGCTCGAACTGGCGTTGGGATGTCAGTCCAGAGTCCTGGGTCAACATGACGCCAACATACTGTAATGCTGACTATGTCAGCCGAAAGATCTCGGGTATGAGAACATAACATACTCAGAGTGCCACTCCCGGGATGCGAGCTTACTAGTGTCCGCGATATCGTACTCGCGCAGACGCTCGGAGGTGATGATTGAAATATGATCACCCTTCTCGCTCTTCTCCGCCGTCAAAGGGTGAATATGCAGCGTGGACGAGCTGGGTTTGCCTTTCTCCGCGTCAGTCATGAAGAAGACAAACGCACAAGGACCTTGGTGCGTACCACTCAACTCGCCGAGTTTGGTACCCAACAGCTTCTGCTCCTCCAAATCGATTTCCTGCTCGCGGAAGAATACCACTCCACGCTGCGAGACTGCACATATGAGATAAGTCATACGGTCAAGACTTGAATGCCAAATGCCCACTTAGAATGGCGAGGTCGCGGATATACTCGTCGGCACGCTCAGACTTGAGTAGGTCTGTAATCTGAACCTCGGGGAGTTCGGTTCCAATAGTTGGTGTAAGATCAAAGCGCTTGAACTGGTCGAGCGAGCCACTGGACTGCAGACCACCGGCGTTGGTAGACGCACGCCCGCCGCCGACGGCTGAAAGCGAGAGTGTTTCGACAGCCTTGGTGAGAGTCTGAATGGTTGACATCTGAGCTCGGAGTGGAGGTGGTGGGGTGTGAATGCGAAGGACGCTCGAGGGGATCGACAAGGGCCTCAGATTGCTTCGAACTTTATGCTCGGCTTTGAACTGCGACTTGCCCTACCCGACGGCGTCGAAATCACGACATCGAAGCGACATACTTGCGCTTCGCGACTTCGGCATTGGTCATCGGAAAATAACTCTGGCGTGGCTCGTCGGTGGTGCGAATCAGTTTGCGCAAGAACGTGGCTCGAGCACGCCACTTGCCGACCAGGACGCATTACGATTGAGACTGCTTAACATCTCGGGTCGTGCCCCGCTCACCAGTGCGCGTCAATTAGAATTTCTCACACAACTTGAACTAAATACAGAGGTGACGAGACCTGACATGGCCACAGACAAGCGGTGACGCTAGCAACCGGTGTGACGGTACAGGTCACAAGCCCTTCACTTGCTCCTCGCACCACTCCCAAACCTTCTCGGCCAGCGCGACGTCCAACGAAAGAATGTTGGGCTTTCCGACGCGGGCCCAGGGAATGAAATACTGTCATCTCCGAGTTAGAGATGTCATATGTGTCAGAAAACACCGCTCACCTCTCCGTTCTGCTCCTTGGCCTCAGGCGCCGTGCCCGCGTACAGCTGCGTTGTTGCACCTAAGCTGGCGGGAAATAGAAACAACCTCTGTTTCAAGAGCCATCAGAAGACGTATCATACGCTTGCGGAAGTTCGTACCCTCATCGTTTTAGAGAACGAAGTTTCGCCGCCGATATGGCGTTGAAGGTCCGTGTTTATGTTTCCTAGGAGGAGAAAGATCCCGCTATTAAGCGTTATAGCCGATATACTTGAGACCAGACGCACCGGGGTTCAACGATGATGACACAATACCATCATTCCCATATCGGCGAGCGAATTCCTTCGCGATGAGAACGTTCCCCTGTGTTACATTAGCTATTACCCTCTGAATAAAAGCATATAAGACATACTAGCTTGCTCTGTGCGTACAGATATGCCGTCCCTTTGGCCTTCCGCTTGCCCGGCGCGGTTGTATCATCGAAAGTTTGAAAGTCAATCGCGCCACCGGCTGAGGAGCTGCTCGACGTGTGCACAATACGAGCTCCGCTGTTCGACGATGTTGACCCTGCAGCCCTGAGAAGGGCTGGTAGAAGCAATTTGGCGAGATAGAAGTGCCCAAGCACGTTCTGTAGGTTGTCAGCTACAGCCCTCCCTGCATATACCAGACGCACTGTGCCCCATTGTGCGTCGTACCCGTCCTTCGTAAGCATGTCGACTGGACAAGCCATGACGCCCGCGTTATTCCATAATATGTCAAGCTGGTTCTCCTTCTTGAGTAACTCGTCGGCTGCGTGCTTGACGCTGGCGAGCTCTGCGAGGTCGAGTTGCAGCGGGATGAGACGTGATGCGGGAACATCGGGGTGTTCTGCGAGAATCTCCGATATTGCGGCGTCGACCTTTGAGAGCGACCGGCCGGCGAGGTAGACACGAGCGCCTTTGAGTGCGGCCATCTGGTGGTGGTCGAAAAATCAGCCTTCGGCTGGTCCGCCCACAAGCCGGCCATACACGCACCCTTGCAGTCTCCTTGCCAATGCCGGTGTTTGCTCCTTAATTATTGGTCCAGATTCAGATTGGATAGTGCTCCAACAGGTAGTAGTAAACACGCACCGGTAATGAGAACCACTTTGCCCTCTAGGCTCGGCATGTCGCGCTCGGGAACCCACTTGGCCTTCGGCGGCTGCATCTCGCTGAACCCCGCCTTCCATGATATACGGGTGATTTCGAGAGTAGTCAAGAGTTGACCCATTGTATGGCGAGGGTGTAGTTGGTGCGTTGAATGCAGAGCGAGGATCTGCCGACCGGAACTTTGTACCAAGGCAGGTCCGACGAACGGCAGACGCTCGCTGATGTCGGATTGGGATGGCCTGAGCTTGACACATGGTGGATGACGAGCGGTCGGCACGTCTTGATCTGTAAGAACGACGACGCGTGCTTGCGTTACGTGGGCGTGATGACCGAGAGTCCCGAATGTTCAAGGTTGGAAAAAGTGATTGACGATGGAGAATGCCTTATTACCGAGAACTGTGAATCTGAGATTGGTCGCCATTGTTAATATCTATGCAACCCTGGCAGGCAACGGTCGAGGCAACGGCGTTGAAGAGTACAAGGACATTAAGGTCCAATATATGCAGACGACCCGGTTGCCGTGCATACATAGCAACTATAATGCACATGTCGCTGGCGTATCCATCATTTCATCTTTCAATCATCAAGCCCAATTCGGCGAGTGACGCTCACAGTTAGTCGGCAGTCAAACAGGTCTACGAGATTTAGAGTCCGTGCGACGACGAGACTCGCCGTGAATGTTCATGCCGTTGTTTGTGTGCCTTCGAATAAGATGTTTGACCATTGCCGGTGCCGAGCAAGGCTCACGTGAACGAAGGTCAAGCATCTTATCGAGACAGCGAGAATCCGGTCTTGGAGGTCACGAGATCACGAATGGGCTCATGATGAAATGTCAGGCTCAACTGAGCGATGCCGCGATTCAAAACAAAAGCGCGATATGCGCCTGGAATCAGGATCGAGACCTTTCATGATAAGATCGTGAACATTTCGGGTCATCTCGAGATACAAAAGTAACTTCGTGATACACTCGTGATTCAGAGCAGGATACGGAGCAAGGATGAGAGGATGTTTGAGCTGTGGCATGGGTTAGATCGCGAAGCGACACGACTGCCACGTTCTGCGCACCTGCTTTGAGGAAATACACCATCCCAAGAGAAAAGTAGTGATACAGATTGCACGTTGAAATGCAGAAATCTCGATGGATTGAAACGTCAACGCGGATACTGAAGGGGGATAAGGTAACTGATCAGTCACAGCATCACGAGCAAAAGACGACCTGCGTACCCATTTGGAAGTCAAAGTATAACCGTGACCGGCGATCCCAAGCATCCGACGTCGGCGCGACTGAAGAGGTCCGGGTAACTTTGTCGCGGCCTGCAGGCATCAGGGCCGCGGCCGCGAGGAAGGTCCCCCCGAAGTGGTCAATGAATAGCCTTCATTGCTGGTCACGGGCGATGGTCGAGGTGCAGGCACGGCCAGAAAGGTGTGGTGTGGTGGCGCGACGCGCCTCGAAACCGGGAAGGCAAAAGGGCTCCAATCCGCGTGACGATCTCTCCGGAGTCTACCGAGCCGGACGCCTCGCCTCCGCGGTGGATTGCAATAATCACTCTGGAGATCGAGCCGCACCGCAAGCCATCTTGAACTGGCAGGTCAGACATACGCAGGCTTGGCATAACAACGTAGGCGTCAGTACGTACATCGGGCCTGCGGAGGCTGTTCACCAGGCGCTAGGGCCGTGCGCTCTGGGCTCGTGCGCTCTCCTTCGACTCCACGAGCGAACTAATTCATCATCGACCGGCCGATTCATCACCATCCGAGCGGGCCTCATCTCCGCAGGTGGTGGACCGACCGTCTGAGGATGAGAGACAGCGTTTCGCCGCATCTCCTCGCGTAAATCCCGAAAGTCTTCAGGCTGGTGTACAAATTCTTGTCGTGGCTTCATGAGGGGCGTGTATGAGGGCATGGGAGAGGCGTTGGCGGCGTGGTAAGAGGCAAAATCGATGGTCGTGCTGGCCGTGCTGACGGCGGACATCCGGTATTTGGCGCGGCCGCGAGTGGTGGGTGGAGCTAGCAGGGTCGGTGGTGGTAGGCTCTCGGCCATAGTGGGAACGGGTTTCCGACGAGGGCGCGTCTGAAGGGTGGCGGAAGAAATGAGAAGGGGGAGCTTCATTTCGTGGAAATGAAACTCACATCAGGGACAGCGGCTGTCCAGTAGGCGCCGGCAGTCGGCACGGGTCCTTGCAGGCCATGGGCCGGAGGATAAGCGGGGATAGGGTTATGAGGGATCATGTACGCCCGATCCTCCGCTGTCTTCGTCTTGGACCTTCTAGGCCTGAGACGAAGTACGACACTAACGAAACGTGCGACATGGTGAGCGAGTTTGGGCAGGCATCCAGGCTCGCGGTGTCGGGAATTCATAAGGGCGTGTCGGACGGACGAATAGATCTCGCGGGTGGTCGTCGGTAGGCAAGAGCGATAGTGGCCGCGGTGGCAGACTTTATAGTCGGCGGTGCTTGGTCGGGTGTGGGGTCCTGCACAAGAGCTGTGCACACAAGACGTCAGACCTGTGCATCCGTCTGTCGCGGTGTTAAAAACCCGTTCTTTTTGAGCACAACCCAATCTCTGGCTCACATTGTAATGCCAGCAACAGAAGAAAAATCTGAGTTCGATCAGAACAAAGGGGCTTGGAGCGCGGACAGGTGATAACAGGCCGGCGAAGCCGCAGAGCTCGAAAAGGCCGGTGGCTGGCCCAAATCCTGGATCTCCGAGGTAGACAGCGCCAAAAGCAATCGTTGTACTTTGATCCGGAGTACCAATTTGGCTGCGGAGTGTTGTCCGCAGGGCGGATGGCCTGTGCAGATCGCACGCCCGGCGTAACGCCGGGCATCACACGCCCCTTGCGCAAACAAGGACTCGCAGCCGCTCTTCCTCCTGTCTTGCTCGGATCCCTGTTCGCAATGGTCCTAGGCGCGTTTACCACTCTATTCGGGCTTGTAAAGCTCGCTTTTGGCGTTCGAATCACCGAGATGATACCACCGCGTGCGACATGGGACCCTGAACGCGATATGCCCAATCTCGCTGGCAAGGTCGCTGTCGTCACCGGTACGCTCATTCAAGCTCCACGGTCTAGAAACTCTCGAAGAGCTCACTAGAATGCTTCTGGTGAAAGGCGCGAATGTGGGCATCGGCAAAGAGACAGCACGGGTTAGTTACATCCTCGTCGAGTTCGCGCACAGGCGTCAAATACTTATACCGGACCATTCAGCAACTCATTGCAAAGGGAGCCAAGGTCTACGTGGCCTCTCGCGACGCAGCCAAGTCTGCAGCTGCCGTTGCCGATCTCAAGGCTGCTCAGCCGAATGCTCAACTCGAGGTACTGCAACTCGACTTGGCGGACTTGCCAGCAGTGAAGCGTGCCGCAGAGGAACTACTCAGGTCCGTTTCGTTTCGTTCCATAAATCTTCTGCGGCTTGAAGACTCAGGCTTTTGGGGGGTTTCAGCAAGGAGAGTAAGATTGATATCTTGTTCTGCAATGCGTGAGCGTGATTCCTCGTCACGCGTCGTTCTTGTGGACCGACACCGCGTTTATTCCTCAGAGGCGTCATGGCCCCTCCCGTCAACCAACTCACAGCACAAGGCTACGACCTTCAATGGGGAACTGTGAGTCCACGAATGATTGGAACCTCCCGGCGCATCTGGGCCTTCTTTG
>Ga0247815_10004118_pt1 | contig 10268 bp, 14 predicted proteins | sample UWRJL194509B1_FD_181014 | JGI IMG/M metagenome (GOLD analysis project Ga0247815, IMG submission 181014) | Plant litter microbial communities from Arlington Agricultural Research Station in Wisconsin, United States - UWRJ-L194-509B-1 | ecosystem: Environmental > Terrestrial > Plant litter >... | reverse complement strand
CTCCTGCCGGCAAAGAAACTGTTTCGATGCGCGCGCCAACTTGCACGGGCAAATCTCAACGCTGTTCGCGCCCGATCGCTTAGTGTTAATGATAAATAATGTTAAATTCCTTTACTAGTATCTAAATATGAACTGATTTGAGAAGGGAAGCCCTTGTGCACGGGTGGCAGGGCGTGCGGCGTCGGAGTGTGCCGCATCGAAACAGTTTTCGGAGTCACTGTATGATGAAGGACCGGGGTTGAATATTTCGAGAGCGAATGCGAAGAGGACGATGCGGCAGAAATGGCGGAATGTTCCGCAGTGGAGGTGACACCGGATAGTAGGAATTCATGTGCGCTCGTGTCTGGTGTCTCGGATGGCGATTCAGTCGGCGTGAGTGGAAGTGCACCGAACGCCGTCACGATGATGTTCTGCTCGGAGGTTCGAACTGCCATGACCGATGCACCGCCATCACTTGTAAGCCTTGGCCGCACGCGAACGCGAAGACACTCCCGACCTAGAAGCCTCGTGCTGCTCTCCTCTCCTGGCACGCTGACGAGACTGGGGGCTGAGAAGACGAGCGCTTCGCCCGTCTCCAGCATCATCACGTCCTCGAGCCACTGGTCAGAGCCCGCGCTGACATGTTTTGCAAGGTGGCGGCACCAAGCCGGCGACGAGAAGCGGTGGCACATGACAAACGAGGCGAGGTCGAGCAGTGTTCTTGGTATCACGGTCGGTTCTTGGGTCGCGATGGTCACACGAGTAACAAGATGTCGCTGTTGGCGAATGACGCTGGCAATAGAGCGCGTGAGGCGAGCTGCGTCGCTTGAAGAAAGAACCTTGTGAGATTCATCGAGTACTTGCAATGGAGTGGATTAGCGAAGCATGCTGAGGGAGCGAATAAGACGTACCGAAGAACTTGCCCGTTTCGGTCTCCCATTGCATGAAAGACCCGAGGGCAATGTCAAACAGAACGGAGGCGGTGATTCCTTTTTGCAGTTAATTCGCGCTTTATTTTCGAGAAACAACGCATACCGTCCAGGAAGGGATCCGTGAGATCGACAAGTACCATCTGACCAGCACCAAAGTAGGACTTGAGCTCAGTCGAGCCTGGAAGAAGGTAAGCATCAAGCAGACCGAGCCGAAGATTGACCATGCCGCGCTGCATCGGGTTGAGCTCCGCCTCTTCGATCTGAAACCGCGTTTAGTCTCCTGCTCGCTACGCTGCGTATTACAAACGCACCTGAGTAGCAAAACGAGTCTGAGCCCATGCTTCGGATTATCATGAGCGTAGAGTGCAGGTATAGCGGCATCGATTGGGCGGCATTAGCAATACTCGATATAACCACGAGCAAGACTTGCCTCCAGATTGTCACAACCCATGATGGCCAACATCCGTGACGCGGTGAGATCTTGTTCGGCGAGGTACAAAGGATGCACGTCAACGTCTGGGAGGGACGCATAGTCTCGGCGACGACGCGTGAGATTGCTTGGTCTGAAGTTGGCGAGAGTCGGCGTCAAACGATGTGATCTAAACCCACTGCACCAAGGTCACTCACGAGCAGAGAACGATCACTTTCGGTAATACCACGTCGCCAAGCGTCAGATGTTTCGTCGAGGACTGTGACAGATACGCAGCCTCGCAAGGGCCGCCGGTGCCTTCCTCGTTAAAGTGACAACTGGGGCTGGTGTTCAGTTGGCTCAGGGAGCGGATCATCTCGTGCACGCACACGAGGACGGCCAAAGGCTTGGGCAGCTGCCCAACGCGAGGGTCTGGGATAGACAGCTTTCCAGAATGCAGGATATTGTATGGCTTTTGCCCGCGCCCTGAAGCGAGGTCACTGGTTAGTACAGAGCGACGACTGGTTGTAACAGATCTAGATTCGCACCTGAACGCCGCAAATGATGCCGCTGCTGGGTGCATTCGTGTTGATATAGATTCACTCTCCAGCATTGGTGCCAATGAGTGCGCGAGATGGAAACGCAGTCGGGTGCTGCTCAAGCGCAGAGAACGTGACCAGTGGCGAGGTGGTTAGCTGATGATCTAGTAATGTGTCTCGTCGCTCGCCAGGCAAGGCGCCGTGACCCGTATTGGCGAGAAATGTGAGCTCGCACTCGGACGCGCTCTGGAGGTTCATTGGGTGCAGGGATGATGGGCAAAGGCAAAGAACGGAGGGACGCTTCAAATGCACCGGTCCGCGCAAAGGGATCCACCTCAACCACCCTGTATCCTTGGCGCGTATAGAGACCCTGGCGAGTTGATTTGAGCACAGCAGATGTAGTGCTTATGTGTCCCGGTCGCATTTAGACTATTTCGAAAGATGTTACACAGCTGTCGGAGCCTTGGATGGATTCTACAAGAACGAACTGTAACTGTTCAAGTTGGGCAGACGCCCCAGGCTAGTACTGATCTATCAATTCAGCATGTCCCTTCGTAATATTAGCAAAATGCGCATTTGCGCAGAGCTTGAATGGCTTCCAACCGCAGATTCGCATCCGGCCTTCCGATGTGCTTATCGTGCACTCTCAGATCGACTTGACTCTCGTCAGCAAATGCACTTGCTATAGTCTTGCTAAAAAAATTTTGTTGGCCCGTGCTGGTAGATCATTTCAGATTCAGTACAAGAACTCTTGAACCTCCGCGGTAATCCTTCTGTCTATCGCTGAAGCAGCTGATGTCGAGTATTCATCCAAAGCTGGGCTGGCGGTTTGAGACAATGCAGGTTGTACTGGCGTGTGCAAGGCGGGTTCAAGAGTCACTGTACGCCTCTCGCCTTCGGGGCTGAGACGAACTATTCCCGCTGCCGCTGCCTCTTGAAGGAATGCTTGCATCTCAAGTTGTGAGCCGTCTGCTCCAAGGCGCTTCCTGATATGCTTTCCAACATTAGACCAAGTCACTCGGCGGCGGCCCTTTGCAGGTTTGTCACGTAAGAAGGCGACAAGTGCATCGAAGCGGCCGCGGGTCGAAAGGGGAGACGATGACGAAGATGATATGGCCGGCGATACCATTACTTGCGCCGAAACGGATTCCGTTTTTGACGTGGAGGATGACGGACGAATCTGTAAGAAACACAGTGGGTTAGTTGGTCAAACTTGAATGAACCAAGTGTCTTTCCTGCCCAATACCTGCTCGCATAGCGCCACACAGAGACCCCCGGGCTCCCGAGAAGCAACAGTGACGATTCCTGACTCTTGAGCAAGCTGTACGATGCTTTCTGCTCTTTCACCGACATCGGCCCAGTCCGAATTCTCCTTCAAAGCCGTTACGACTTTCTTCATGCTGACGAATGCGACCCCCGATCTGGCTTGTTGTCGAAGCACTTCAATGAGAGGTTGCAAGTCTCGAAAAGTCGTCTCAACAGTACGCGTCGGAGCAGTGGATAAGGTGGACTGAGATATCGAGTCGGAACTGGTCGCTAGTTGGTCAGCCTGCCTGCAGGATGATCACGGTAAGTGATAGGCCTGATGCGGCGAGGCGACACTTACTCCGCCAAAAGACGACTTCGACTTCGAGTGATAGGTCCTGGTCTATGTGCTGGAACTGACATAGCAGATGCTTGTGTAGTTACTGGAGTCTCGATGCTGGTCTGCTCATTTCGAAGAGCAACCCAGTGCTCTTTTCCGGTACGACCACATATCACAACACCCAATTGCTGCGCATTCTCAACGAAGGCCTTGACCTTCACTTGCGTGCCGGTTGCCGAAAGGCGATTTTTGACTCGATTTCCAATGCTTGTGAACGAGACGTGAGGGACCCCCGAGGCGTGCTGCTTTTGGAGGAAGTTGACAAGCAGGCGAAAACGCGGCGGGACGTCGGCGGCGATAACCTCTCGATTGGAAGGCGCAACGGTAACAGCTGCAGAAGTGGATTGAGTCGGACTGGGTGCACGTGTCACTGGTTCTCGACCGATAGAATCTGCTACAACCGCCGCACTATTGCAGCTGACCGAGTGTTAGTTAGTCAACATGAATGAACAGATGGGTACCTTGTAGACGGAGGCAATGCGACCCATGTCGGGGTAATGCATGCATCCGCGACGACTACGCCCTCTTGTATGGCCTCCGCAAGGAAAGGAGCCGGCCTTTGTAGTCCAGAAGGTCCTTGCTGGTCGGAAACGACAGCCTGCGCAACTGACCAAGGGACTCGAACGACCCCAATTGTTCGTTGTTGCTCCAAAAATGCGACGAGAGCCTTGAATTTGATGGCTGGCACGGGTGACACAATCGCAGGATTGGACGCTGGTGCTAATGACGGTGACAAGAGTGGTGATGATACGGAGCCGGTAGTTGGTGGGACTGTCGTTGGAATTGGCGTGGCGGGCGGAAGGGACACCCAGTCCGTCCCTTCTTCGGGTTCACCAGTAATAGACACGATTCCCTTCTCTGCAGCCTCTCCGAGGAAAACCCTCACCCGAAGTGGGGTACCATCCTCTGCGTGGCGTAACCTGACGTTTTCCCCAACGTCTGACCAGGTTACTTGATGGATTCCCCGGGCCTGTTGCTCGCGTAGGAACGCGACGAGGCCATCAAAACGGGAGTTTATCGTCACAGGCGGTGGAATTGTGGATGTTGTGGCCGACGACACGGTGACCGGCGTCGAGAATGGGACAGGTAGTGCCGAACTCGTAGACGACTCTGCGAGCTTCGGAAAGCCACCGACATCCGAGAATAATGGAGACACCGAGTTTTCCGATGTGACCGTCTGACTAGGTTGGGTAATTGAAGTGACGGCTTCGGCGACACTGCGAGCTTCCATTGCTTGGCCCACCGTGAGCAGCGACCTCCCGCCGTCACGCGTCAGTCTCGGTCGAACCTTAACCTTGAGATATCGTCCTCCAAGAAGCTCTATCTCGTGGTCTTGGTTGACGCTCACCAGCGTGGTCGGAGAGAAGACGATGCTCTCACCCGTCGCAAGCAGCATGACTTGCTTGAACCAGACATCTCCCGCCTCGGACTGGACATTGTTGACGTGTCTGCTGAGGTGTTCGCACCACGAGGGCGAGCTGAAGCGATGGCATACGATGAAGGTAGATAGGTCGAGGATCGTACGAGGAACAACTGTGGGTTCCTGGGTGGCAATAATAACGCGTGTTGCGAGGTGTCGTTGCAGGCGAATGGTGTTGGCTAAGGACTGGTTGAGACGAGAAGACTCGCTGGATATCAAGAAATTGTGGGCTTCATCCAGAACTATCGCAAGAGATATGAATGGAAGGCGTGGGAAACACGAGATAACGTACCGACGATCTTGCCACTCGCCGCTTGCCAGCCGACAAATGAGTCTAGAACAATATCGAACAGAAGCCCAGCGGTCGTGCCTCGGGTTCCTCATAAGCCTTTACTAACAATGTCCGGCGATAATAGCAACTCACCATCCAGGAACGGATCCGTTAGGTCCACGAGAACGATCTCGCCGACCGCAAAGTACGAACGGATGTTCGGAGACTCTGGTCGGAGGTAAGAGTCGAGCAGATCTAACCGCAACTTCAGCATTGACTTTTGTTTGCCTTGAAGCCGTTCCGCAGCAAGCTGCCGTTTGAACTCTGGTTGCGACCAAGTCAGACTTTCTACGGCGGGAATTGGTATGCAAATAACCCACCGCTATATGTAAACCTATCGATGCCCATGGAACGCATAATTCGCAGCACGGTATTCATGTAGAGCGGCATGGCCTAACGGGATTTGAGAGTGAGCAGGATGAATGACTTGAAGAAGAATATAAAGGGAGGAGAACCTCGAGGTTGTCGCAGCCCATGAGCGAGAGCATGCGATCGACAGTTAAATCTTGTTCTGATAAGAACAGAGGCTCGACTCGAACGTTTATTAAAGACGAATACGCCTGGGTCCGACGGACTAGGTTGCTCGGACTGCTCATGACGTTAGGTTGTGCCAGGTTCACAACGGAAACTACGCACGAACAAAGGACTGTGACCCTTGGTACCGAAACCGAACCAGACAGCGTAACAACGGGGGAGGCTAGGAAGGCCGCCTCACATGGGCGCCCACACTCCTGTTGATCGAAATGAAAGCTATCATACGGTCAGCATCTCCGATAAGCATCAAGCTACAAACCACGCACACCAATGCGGCCAATGGTTCGGGGAGCGCACCGATGCGCGAACTTGAGATTAGTGCATTTTCTAGGATGCACGAAAGCGTGTGGCTTTTGCCAGAGCCCTGGACTAAGGTGTCAACAGCCTCCACGACATCCGTGACGAAGAGATCATACTTGAACGCCACAAACGACACCACTGTTTGGCGCGTTTGTGTTGATGTAAATGCGTTCTCCATCGCTCACTCCCAGAAGCCCGCGGGAGGGAAAATCATCGAGACGATGCTGGAGTGCGGCGAGTTTGAGAAGTGGTGCGTTGACCAGTTGATGCCGGTGCGAACTGAACAGGCCGTCGTCGCCTTCGCGCTCAAACTCGTTCAAGAGCCCTAATTCGTCAGCGAACATGAGTGTCGCAGTGTCTGAGAAGGCAAGGTGACAAGGGCAAGATGAAAGGTGCTAATGGGTGTTGGAACTCAGGAGAGCAGTGTGAGATCGCGTCTCCGTTCGGATTCAACAAGACCAGCCCAAACAGGTTATTTGTTTTGTCACATATTCGAACACCTCATAGAACCGACTAGTAAACCGACTTGCATATCGGAGAGTGAGCTGTGAGAAAATGGCTGGGAAAAGCAGAATTAAAGCGTAGAGGTAGTTCGGACGTTTCAAGTATTAATATTGGTACCGCCGCCATAATCGGCCGGATGCAAGTTAGCGGAACGACGGTCGCGAATTCAACTTCCCGGGCGAACTCTACTTGTCAGACTGTGCAACTTTATTTGCAACAGTCGAGTTTAAGTAGTTTTCACGACATTAGCGTATCCGTCGATGAAGTGAGCAAGGGGGGATGGTGGTCACAGGTTCAAGGAGATGCAATTTGGAATCGCCAAATTTGGTACCCAGCAAAACTTGTACGTATGCCGTGATCAGAGTAGTATACAAAATTCCGCGGGATAACGAGAATTCATTATTCGAAACAAACCAGTGCACGCCATGAACTATGCGTACACGAAGGGGGATTTGAGGATAAGCTTGGCCCATTCCATACCGGTGTCCGGCGTTTTTCCAATCTGAACTACTTGAGCCGACACTGCATCCGTGATAAAGCTCTTGAACCAGCTGTTGGAGGTGCGAAGATGTTGAAGAGGGGCTCCCAACTGTGTCCAGAGAACTGTCGTTTGGCCCGCAGCATGTCTGGCTTGAAGTATCTCAACGAGTGGTTTGAAACGAATAGGGACGGCTTTGGCAGATTTTACTGCTGGAACGTTGCTAAATCTGGAGGGAATGTCAGACTACTGCCACACAAACCAAAAGTTTGGCATACCGATATGCAAAATTCCCCTTGAGAGTGATCCAATCGCCCCCAGGGTACGAAGATCCAGTAATAATGAGCCCATGCGCTTTTGCGAGGGCAACCAGCCCTGTGAGCCGTCCTTTCCCCTTGCCGGAGACATTCATCTTGGCGTTGAGACCGGTGCCTGCTTGTGTGAAGGTTACCTGATGCAGTCCTTCGCTGCGCTTCTCCTGGAGCATTTCAATAAACACCTTCAACTCCCCAGGTACGTTCTTGACGGTTGAAGTTGGAGTTGAATGGCTGGAAGGTCCTGGAGTCGGCGCTGAGGTGTGCGGAACCTGCTGCGTCATGGGCAGCGAAGTCGTCCCTCCGAGGTCAGATGACGCCGCATTGGGCCTCAAGGAGAAATCAGCTGAGCATTTGGTAGAACAAAGGGGACACTTACGATGAGCGAAGACTAACCCAGGCCGAGAAGACGGTACCGCCAATGTTAATAAGGCCCTCTTCCTCAGCCTCCGTCAAGAATGATGTGAGGCCGACCTGCCCTCCTGAGCGACCACGAAGTTCCGGGACATTCAGCTTCACAGCCTCACAGGCAACTTGATCAACGCCGTCGGCACGTTGCCGCTTGAGGTATGCAATGAGCGGTTGGAAGCGTGTAGCCGAGCTGAAATTATAAGGCTGAGAAGACGGTGCCGCAAACGACGTGTCGTTTGGTTTTGAAGCAGGCGGCGCCGATGATGCCGGTGCTTCCCACGTGGACTCAGCGCGTAAAAGCTTGACCCAATCTGTGTTATCTTCGGGTCTGCCACCCATTGAGACCACACCCTCCGCCTCTGCCTCCGCGAGGAATACCTTCAGCCGAAGAACTGACCCGTCCACTCCAACACGCATTTTGACGTGCGTTCCGACACTTGACCAGTTCACTTGAGGGTACCCTTGTGCTTGCTGCTCGCGCAGGTAGCGAATAAGAGGATCAAAGCGAGGATGGGATGGCTGGGATTTGGTAGCGGACGTCGTGGCCGGTGGTGGTGGCGGGGCTGGGACTGGCGCGGCAAACGTCGGAGGAGGAAGAGTTGATGCAGTTTGCGGCCGCGGGGAAAGAAGTGTTGCAGATGGTATACTTGCCGAGAACCCAGTCGACGTTGACGTGAATGCCGAGTTGAACACAGAGGTAGGCGGGACGGCACGTGAGGGCAGTGGGGTGGGCTGCGAAGGCATAACCGGAACTGCAGGCAACTGTGCAGCTGATGCTCGTGCAAGAGACACCGCGCCCGTTTCGCCCGCACCACTAACGCGAACCAGACCCTCCTGTTCTGCCTCTTCAAGGAAAGCCTTGACTTTAAGCTGCTCGCCGTCGACAGAAAGGCGTGAAGGAACACCCCCTCCGACCGTGCTCCACGAGACTTCGTGAATGCCCAGCGCTTTCTGTTCTCGCAAGAAAGCGACAAGTGCGTTGAAGCGGCTAGAGTTGTTGGCAACAGAAGGCAGGGGAGTCGGAGTCACAACTGGTGTATCGCTTGAAGGCAAGGCCGAAGGTGCCGAGTGTGGAGTCGACAACCTTGACGAAATCCCAGCCGGCGATGAAGAGTATTGAGATCCAGCCGCAGAAAGCACTCGAAGGAGGGAAGATGGCAGTGCCGCGTGCGAAGCAGCTGGAGTCGAATACTGGGAGGCTGGGGGCGACAGCGGCGAGGAGGATCGAGACGCAGAGTCATAGAGTCCAGGTGCAAACGAAGTCGAGGCCGGTAACCGAGCGTCCGAGGGGAGAGATGAGCTGGATGTGAACCTGAGCGGAGAGGCCGCAGCAATGTTGGACATGCGAGGCGAAGTGTGGCCAAGCGATGAGTTCGGCCTCGGCGCCGCAAGTGATGCGACAGGGCGGCCGGGGTGGGTGCTTCCATTAACTTGCGAGTTGGGCAGCATGAAGTTGTGTGCACTCGTGTCAGGTGTGTCCAAAGGCGACCCGGCGGGTGTGAGCGGCATAGTACCGAGTGTCGACGAGACAGCCATGATCGACGCGCCGCCATCGCTCGTAAGCCTCGGCCGCACGCGCACACGAAGAAAATCCCGCCCCAGAAGCTTCGTACCACGCTTTTCGCCCGGTACACTGACGAGACTGGCAGCCGAGAAGACGAGCGCCTCGCCCGTCTCCAACAACATCACGTCGTCGAGCCAATCGTCCGAACCCGCGCTGACATGTCCTGCGAGGTGGCGACACCACGCCGGCGACGAGAAGCGGTGACACATGATGAAGGAGGCGAGGTCGAGCACGGTCTGTGGGACGACAGTAGGCTCCTGGGTCGCGATGACTACGCGGGTGGCGAGGTGGCGTTGCTGGCGGATGACACTGGCAATTGAGCGCGTGAGGCGGGCAGCGTCGCTCGAAGTGAGAACCTTGTGCGCTTCATCGAGCACTGTCACGAATATGAGCCATAGCAAAGTCATAGAGGGCACGAGACACACCGAAGAGTTTGCCCGTTCCCGTCTCCCACTGCATGAATGAGCCCAGAGCAATGTCGAACAAGATAGCTGCAGTAACGCCTGTATGGGGTCAGCAAGCCTTCCTCCATAGTCTGTAACAGATATAACTTGCCGTCAAGGAATGGATCAGTGAGGTCCACGAGGACCATCTGCCCAGCGCCGAAGTAAGACTTGAGCTCGGTCGAGCCGGGACGCAGGAACGCGTCTAGCAAGTCAAGCCGCAGTTTGATCATGGCTCTCTGCGAATCATTGAGCTCCGCTTGGTCGATGCGCCTTCGAAATTCTGGTAGAGTGGTTAGTACTCTAGCTCAACTCGTCTCACAAGACAAGCACATACCGGTGTAGGAGAATGAGTCCGACCCCATGTTTCGGATGATCGCAAGCGTCGAGTGTAGGTACAATGGCATGGTCTAGAGCTAGTCTCAGAGAGTTGTTCACAGGAATCTGCCAAAAGACCCACCTCCA
>Ga0247815_10004117_pt1 | contig 10268 bp, 9 predicted proteins | sample UWRJL194509B1_FD_181014 | JGI IMG/M metagenome (GOLD analysis project Ga0247815, IMG submission 181014) | Plant litter microbial communities from Arlington Agricultural Research Station in Wisconsin, United States - UWRJ-L194-509B-1 | ecosystem: Environmental > Terrestrial > Plant litter >... | reverse complement strand
GGCGATGAAGCCGTCGGACGCGTTCGCCAAGATGGCGCACCGCGAGATCGAGCGCGTCGCCATCGAGGAGCTGGAAGGCCGCATCACCTCGATCCTGCTGACGCCGTACCCGCCGGGCATTCCGCTGTTGATCCCGGGCGAGCGCTTCAACAAGACCATCGTCGACTACCTGCGCTTCGCGCGCGACTTCAACGAGCGCTTCCCAGGCTTCGAGACCGACGTGCACGGGCTGGTCAAACGCGAAGTGGACGGCAAGCGGGGTTACTTTGTGGATTGCGTCAAACAGTAATTCTTCAAAGAATTAAGTATTATAAAAAAGCAGCTTCGGCTGCTTTTTTTTGCCAAAATTTCTTTAATACATTGATTTCAATCGGGTAATCCGGCTATCATTCCGAAAGTGAAAAATTCAGGAATGGTGCTTTGCATCACATCTGAGTACAAAACGATATCAGTCGTTATAACAATATAAAATTCCGTTAAATAAAAGAAATTCAAACTAATCGTCGCCTCTACGCGACATTGGCAAAAATTAATATTAGTTTGCATTCTAGAAATTTTTCGGTTTTTATCGGGTATCTCCTGCTAACTCCTACGATTTTTATTTCCCTTAGTAAAGGTTTCTGTATTTCTAAGGAAACTTTTATATTCCCATGGGAAATTATCTTTTAAAATCGGCTCATTAATATATCAGGAGCAATACGTGATACTCAGCAAGTTTAAGCGCGGCCTTATTGCGGCTAGCATCGTGTCCCTGACGGCCTGTGGTGGTGGCGCCAGCGACGGCGGCACCGATCAAAGCGCCGCCCGTGTGGTTACCGGCGGACCGGCGGTGCAAGAACCAGCCGCCCCCATCGTTCCGGAGCCGATTCGTGAGACCAGGAAGGTCTCCGGCGCCGCCGCCCCCGCCAAGTTGATGGCGGAAACGTCGTCCGGCGTCGCCCCGGCGGCGGCCTCGCATTTCCTGGCGCAAGCCACGTTCGGCCCCACCGCCGCCAGCATCAACGCGCTCGGCAGCCAGAGCAAGTCCGAATGGATCGACGCGCAGTTCTTGAAACCGCAAACACTGCACCGCACTTATGTGCAGCAAGTGATACCCACGCTGCCGGCCGGCACCAGCCTGAACCAGGACCTGGTGTTTGAAACGTTCTGGAAGCAGGCGGTCACGGCCGACGACCAGTTGCGCCAGCGCGTCACCTTCGCGTTGTCGGAAATCTTCGTCATCTCCACCGTCGACGGCAATCTGACCAACCGCCCGATCGGCGTGGCCAGCTATTACGACATGCTCGCACAATATTCTTTCGGCAACTTCCGCGACTTGCTGCAGGGCGTGGCGACGCACCCGATGATGGGGCTTTACCTCACCTACATCCGCAACCAAAAAGAAAACGGCATGCGCTTGCCCGATGAAAATTTTGCTCGCGAAATCATGCAGTTGATGTCGATCGGTCTGTACCAGCTCAATTCCGACGGCACCCAGAAACTCGCGGGCGGCCTGCCCATTCCCACCTACACCCGCGCCGACGTCGCCGGCTTGGCCAAAGTGTTCACCGGTTGGAGCTGGAGCGGTCCCGACAAGACCACCTTCCGTTTCGATGGCGGCGCCCCCGACCCCGCACGCGACTGGACGCCGATGCAGAACTATCCAACCAGGCATTCGACCTCGCCAAAGAGCTTTCTCGGCGTCAGCATCAGCGGCGCAACCACCGGCGAAGCGGATATGAAATTGGCGCTCGATACGCTGTTCAACCACCCGAATGTCGGCCCCTTCATTGGACGCCAGCTGATCCAGCGCCTGGTCAGCAGCAATCCCAGCCCGGCCTATGTCGGGCGGGTGGCGGCGGCTTTCGCTAACAACGGCGCCGGCGTGCGTGGCGACATGCGCGCGGTGATCCGCGCCGTGCTGCTCGACGCGGAGGCTGCCGACACGGGCAATTCCAAGAAGCTGCGCGAACCGGTGCTGCGGATGGCCAACTGGCTGCGCGCCTTCAACGCCAAATCGGTCTCCGGACGTTACAAGCTGCGGTGGCTGGACGACACGCTGAACGCCATCGGTCAAAATCCTTTGAGTTCGCCATCCGTATTCAATTATTTCCGCCCCGGCTACACCCCGCCGAACACCGCGCTGTCGTCGGCCGGCATGGCGTCGCCGGAAATGCAGATCACCGGCGAACCCTCGGTGGTCGGCTACCTGAACTACATGCAGCGCGCCATCCCGTTGGGCGGCGGCGACACCTTCGACATGCAGCCCGATTACAGCGCCGAACTGGCGCTGGCGCCGCAACCGGCGTTGCTGGTGGATCGGGTCAACCTGCTACTGCTCGGCGGCGGCATGTCGACCACGCTGCGCACCCAGATCCTCGGCGCGCTGAACGCCATCATCCAGCCGGAGTCGAACGGCAGCAATGCGGAGCAAATCAGCACCGCCCGCAAAAACCGCGTTTACATGGCGATATTCCTGACGATAGCCTCGCCCGAATATATCGCGCAACGATAAGGACTCAGATATGCAGAACCACGATAACTCGCGCCGTCGTTTTCTCGGAAACATGCTGTCGCTGGCCGGCGGCAGCGCGCTGCCCTTCACGCTGAACCTGGCCGCCATGGGTACCGCCGCCGCCGAAAACGCCACCGATTACAAGGCCTTGGTCTGTTTATTCCTCACCGGCGGCAACGACCACTACAACACGGTGCTGGACACGCAAAAGGCGGCATGGGATGCCTACCGCAACATCCGAACCACCGAAGGCGGTACCTCGATCGCCCTGCCCTTCATCAATGAGCCCGGTGGCGTATTGACGATCGCCCCGGCCACGCCGCAGTCCGACCATAGCTTCGCGCTGCATCCGCAACTTGGGCCGATGGCCACCCTGTTCGCCAAAAACCGCATGGCGATCCTGACCAATGTCGGCACGTTGACACAGCCGCTGACGATGACGCAGTACCAAGCCGGCTCGGCCGCCGTTCCACCGCGGTTGTTCTCGCACAACGACCAGCAAGCGATGTGGCAAACATCGCAAGCCGAGGCGGCGGCGGGTTCGGGCTGGGGCGGACGGCTGGGCGACATCTTGGCGGCCTCCAACGCCACCTCCACGTTCACCTGCATTTCCAACGGCGGCAACGCCTTGTTTCTGAGTGGCCGCCAAGTGCGCCAATATCAGGTCGGCGGAGCCGCGATTGTCCCCATTCGCCATCTTGACGATCAGCTGTTCGGCGCGCCGACGGGATCCAATCCCTTGCGACAGGTCATTAGCGGCTACCAGAGCGATGTCTTCCGTCGCGATCACGCGGCGGTGACCACGCGCGCCATCAACGCGGAATCACTGCTGGGCACCGCGATGGCACCGGCCGGCGCCGGCGGTGTGCCTGATCCCACGCCGTATATCAATCCGAATACCGGACTGGCCGGCGTCAACCCGCTGGCCGTGCAATTGCAGACCATCGCCCGCATCATCGCCGGGCGCAGCACCTTGGGTGCCAAACGGCAAGTTTTTTACGTCAGCCTGAACGGGTTCGACACGCACGACGACCAGCGCGTCAACCACGCCAACCTGATGGCCAAGGTGGCGCACGCCGTGGCCTACTTCGATTTGATATTGGGCGCCCTACAAGGCACCAATATGCGCAATCAGGTCACGCTGTTCACGGCGTCCGACTTCGGCCGCACACTCACCAGCAACGGCGACGGCACCGACCACGGCTGGGGTGCGCATCACTTCATCGTGGGCGGCGCCGTCAAAGGACGCGACGTCTACGGCAGCATGCCACAGGCCGGCCTTGGGCACAACCTGGACGTCGGCTCCGGCGCGCTGCTGCCGACCACCTCGGTGGACCAATACGGCGCGACGCTGGCCGGCTGGTTTGGGCTTTCCGCCCCGCAGATAGGCGATATCTTCCCGAACATCAGCAGATTCAGCAATCGCAACCTCGGCTTCATGGGTGCCTGATCAGGCGGCCACGCCGACCGTCAGCATGACGACGTAGCCGTCGGTGACGTTGCCGGTGACGGTGGCCATCTGCAGCGCGTAGCCGTCGCTGAAGACGTTGTCGGTGGCCAGGCTGATCTGCGCCATGTTGCGCACGCTGGCGCTGTAGCCGCTGGTGGCGTAGACCTCGTTGCAGGTCGCGACCGGGAAGGCGAACTGCGAGGTCTTGATGCGGTTGGCGGCGCTGGTGCTTTTGGCCAGCGTCGGATACACCTCGAAGTGCACGTGCGGCACGCGGCCCGAGTAGCAGCCGGGGAAGATGGTCTTGAAGCTGACGCCGCCGGTGCTGTCGGCCGCCTGCACGCCGCGCAGGAAGTTTTCGCCGGTGACGCCGCTGGAGTACAGCGAATACAGGCCGTCCTGGGTGCAATGCCATAGGTAGACCGCGTAGCCCTCCAGCGTGGCGCAGCTTCCGTTGGTGTTGACGATCTGTAGCTTGATGGTCAGCGGCACGCCGGCGGCGACGCCGGTGGGGCCGTTGAAGCTGGCGCGGATGTCGCTGCGCACCACGCCCGATTGCGTCAGCACGTTGACGATGCCGCTGTTGTTGCTGTTGGTGCCGTCGCCCGGATACGGGCCGCCGGTCTCCTCCGGGATCACCGAGCAGGCTCCGGTGGTCGGCGTGGAGGTGGTCGGAGTCGTGGTCGTCGGCGTCGTCGGCGTGGTGGTGGTTGGCGTGGTGGCCACCGGCGTGGTCGTGGTGGTGGTGCCGGCGGTGTCGCCGCTGGAACCGCCTCCGCAACCGAGCACCGGCAGCGCCGAGGCGCCGGCCAGCAGCCAGCGCAGCGTCTGCCGGCGGTCGCTGGCGAGGTTCAACATGGCGCTCAGATCGGCCGCCAGACTGTGTTCATGCATATCGTTAAGGGATTCCATACCTGCTCCTGCTTGGGTGAGAAAACCGCCGCGTCGCATCGGGCGTCGCGGCTTGTTGCGTGTTAAACCGTGGTGTTGACCAGATTGCCGCTGCTGCCGCTGCCGCCGACCTTGGTCGACAGCGCTTGCAGGAAGGACGCCAGTTTGGCGGCGGCGTCGGTGCTCTGGGTATCGTCGGTACCGCTGGCACCGGCGGTGCCGGCGCCGCCGCCCAGCTTGTCGAGCAGGTTGGCGAAGCTGCTTTCCAGCTCGCCGACGGCGTCGTCGCCGTCGGCCGAGGCGTCGACCGCGCCGGACGTCAGCTTGGACAACAGGCTTTGCAGATCCGATTGCAGCTTGCCCGGACCACCGCTCCCCTGCTGTTCGCCGTAGGGCGGCGGCGCTTCGGCGCTCTCGGTGCTTTGCGCGTGCAGCGCGCCCATCAAGCTTTGCAGAAAGCTGCCCAGCGCGGCGGCGACATCGGTCGTGTCCGTCGTCTCGGCGGCGTCGGCGCTGGCCGCCGTGGTCGTGCCATCGTCGACGCTGGAGTCGCTGATGCCGATCGCCTTGAGCGCCTCGGCGATGGCGTCGGCGAAACCGCCGCCCTCCGGTGGTGGCGGCGGCCGCACGCTTTGCGCGCTGCTGGCGGAATTGGTGCTGCTCAGGCGGTTCAGGAAACTGAGCTGGCTGGTGGCGCTGCTGGAACTGAGGGCGCTGATCGACATACGGTTCTCCTCTGGTTGGTGAATGAAATTACGGACGCGGCGGACGGCCCGGCTTGGCTTCGGCCTGCTGTTTGCGCTGCTCCGGGGTCAGCACGGCCAGCAGCTTTTGCTGGGTACGCACGTGCTGCAAGGCGATGTTGGCTTCCGCCGTGGCTTCGGCCTGGGCCAGCGCGGCGGCTTTGGCGTCGTCGTATTTGTCGGCCTTGGCCAGCGCGCGCAGCGCTTCGTGCGCCCTGGCGGCGGCCCGCGACTGCTCGCGTAGATACGGCGCCTCGGCGTGCAGGATGGCGAAGATCTTGTCGTCCTGCGCATCGGTCAGCTCGATGCCGCGGAAGAAAGGCGGACGGCCGGGGCCGAAGCCGGGCCCACGATCGGGACCGCCCCGCTCCGGGCCGTCGTGGTCGTCGCCCTGCATCATCGGTGGGCGGCCCGGCCCCATATCGTCGGCGCGGACCATGGACGTCGCGGCGAACAGCGGCAGCGCCACCACGGCGGCCAACAAGATACTTGGTGTTTTCATGCAAGGAATCCTCGGTTGGTAGAGAGCTATCATTCTCCGATCCGGCCGTGTAAAGTGCGGTAAGGCCGGCGTAAATCAGCGTAAAGAAGGCTTGTAAAACCGGGTAAAAGGCGGCTGGGCGTGGCGTGGCGGCTGCTATCATGGGCCGGTCTATATATGAAGAAAACGCGCGGCAAATGAAAAGCAAAGTACTGCTGATAGACGACGATGTCGAACTGGTGGGCATGTTCAAGGAATACCTTGAGCAAGAAGGTTTCGATGTGAAAGCCGTGCACGACGGCGAAGCCGGCACCGCCGAGGCCTTCACCGGCATGTATTCGATCGCCATCCTGGATGTGATGATGCCGCGCATGAACGGGCTGGAGACGCTGCGGCGCATCCGCACCAACAGCCAGTTGCCGATCCTGATGCTGACCGGGCGCGGCGACGATACCGACCGCATCGTCGGCCTGGAGCTGGGCGCCGACGACTATGTGGCCAAGCCGTGCACGCCGCGAGAGCTGACCGCCCGCATCCGCGCCATCCTGCGCCGCGCGCACAGCGCCCCGGTCGACAGCGGCGCGCAAGCCTCGCTGACCGTCGGCCAGCTGACCATGTGGCCGGAGCAGCGCCGCGCCGCCTGGGCCGGCGCCAAGCTGGAACTGACCAGCACCGAATTCAACCTGCTCGAAGTATTGGCCCGCAACGCCGGCCGCCCGGTCAGCAAGAACACGCTGTCCGAGCAAGGCCTGGGCCGTCCGCTGGCGCGCTTCGACCGCAACATCGACGTCCACCTGAGCAGCCTGCGCCACAAGCTCGGCACCATCGCCGACGGCCGCTCCTGCCTGCAGACCGTGTACCGCCTCGGCTATCAGCTGATCAAGGAGTAAGCCCGTGGGCCGTCTGTTCTGGAAGTTTTTCCTGTCCATTTTGCTGGCGCAGCTGGCCGCGACCGTCGGCATCGGCGGCGCGGTCTGGCTCAAGAACCGCAACCAGCAAAACAACCAACCGGTCAACCTGGACACCAGTCCGCCCGCCGAGATGGCCATCAACGCGGCCGCCGCGACGCTGGAATACGGCGGCCCGCAGGCGCTGCGCCGCATGCTGGGCAATATGGAACGCCATCGCGTCTACGCGGTCGACGAGCAGGCGCACGAGCTGTTGGGGCGCGACGTCAATCCGGCCACGTTGCAGGAATCGCGGGTTCGCGTCAAGGAAGACGGCAAGCGCCGCGTCGTGCGCGAGGTGAAGGCGGCGGACGGCAAGCAGTATTTGCTGTTCCTGCCGTCGAGCGAACGCCAGCGCGGGCTGGAGGCGGAAACCCGGCCGCTGCTGGCCGGCCTGGCCAACGCCGCGCGCGGCCCCGGCCTTGATCTTCGTCCAGGTCCCCAGAACGCGCGCGGGCCCGGTCCCGATGGCGTGCGCGGTCCGGACGGTCCCGGTGGCCAGGGCAGCCAGGCCGACCGCCGCGACATCGGCGGCCCCGGCATGCAAGGCGACCGCCGCGACATGGGCGGCGACCCGCGCGGCCCGTGGGGCCCGCGCTTCCAGCCGCTGACGCCGTGGGTGCCGCTGGCGGCCGCCGCGCTGGCGAGCCTGCTGGTGGCGGTCTTGCTGGCCTGGTACTTCTCACGCCCGATCCGCGCGCTGCGGCAAGCCTTCGACGCCGCCGCCAACGGCGACCTGGCGCCACGCTTCGCCAGCGCGTCCGGCAAAAGCGGCACCGAGCTCAACGACCTCGGCCGCGACTTCGACCGCATGACCGCGCGCCTGCGCAGCCTGATGGACGGCCAGACGCGGCTGCTGCACGATGTCTCGCACGAACTGCGCTCGCCGCTGGCGCGCCTGCAGGCGGCGATCGGCCTGGCTTATCAGCAGCCGGAAAAATGGAGCGCGTCGATGGAGCGCATCGAACGCGAAAGCGTGCGCATGGATAAGCTGGTCGGCGAGCTGCTGACGCTGGCGCGGCTGGAAGCCGGCGCGATCCGCGCCAGCCAGGAGGAGATCAGCATGGCCGAGCTGCTCGACCAGATCGCCGACGACGCCCGCTACGAAGCGGCCAGCCAGCAGCGCGGCGTGGTGCAGGAAGGCGACGCCGACGTGCTGGTCACCGGCCAGGCCGACCTGCTGGGCCGCGCCATCGAGAACGTGGTGCGCAACGCCATCAAGCACAGCCCCGAGGGCGGCGAAGTCCAGCTGCAAGTGCGCGCCCTGCCGGACGCGCGCCAGCTCAGCATCCGCGTGCTGGATCGCGGGCCGGGCGTGTCGCAGGCCGACCTGGACACCATCTTCCAGCCCTTCTTCCGCGCCAGCAACGCCAGCACCGAAGGCCACGGCCTGGGCCTTGCGATCGCCCAACACGTCATCGAAGCGCACGGCGGAAGTATAAAAGCCACCAACCGTGCGGGTGGTGGCTTGTGTGTGGAGATGATCCTGCCGGTGAAACGGTAGTCGTTACGCTTTCGGCAGGGTCACGCCGTGCTGGCCCTGGTACTTGCCGTTGCGGTCCTTGTACGACACGTCGCACACTTCATCGCTCTCGAAGAACAGTACCTGCGCGCAGCCCTCGCCGGCGTAGATCTTGGCCGGCAGCGGCGTGGTGTTGGAGAACTCCAGCGTGACGTAGCCTTCCCACTCCGGCTCGAACGGCGTCACGTTGACGATGATGCCGCAGCGCGCGTAGGTCGATTTGCCCAGGCAGACCGTCAGCACATTGCGCGGAATGCGGAAGTACTCGATGGTGCGCGCCAGCGCGAAGGAATTCGGCGGGATGATGCAGACGTCGCTCTTGATGTCGACGAAGGAGTTCGAATCGAAGTTCTTCGGATCGACGATGGTGCTGTTGATGTTGGTGAAGATCTTGAATTCATCGGCGCAGCGAATGTCGTAGCCGTACGACGAGGTGCCGTAGGAGATCACCTTGCGGTCCCCTTCCATGCGTACCTGGTCAGGGAAGAACGGCTCGATCATTCCGTGCTGCTCCGCCATACGGCGTATCCATTTATCGCTTTTAATCGTCATCGCAAGGCATTCCTAAAATCGCAGAGAGGGCGCGACCGCGCCGAATGCACGAGATTTTACGCTAAAGCCTCGTTTTTCAGAACTTTTTTGCGTGATTCCGCAGCCAGCAGATCGGCGACCATGGCCTTGGTCGCGTCGGCGGCGGCGGCCGGGTTCTCCATCGGGAACAGGTGGCCGCCGGGGATGATGCGGAAATGCTCGCCGACCAGCGCCCGCGTGTGGCCAAGCCCCGATTGGCTGGTCTCCCACGAATCGACGCCGCCGATAAAACCGATCGGCACCGGGAACGGCTGGCGCACCAGTTTCGGCAGATGGTGCGGCAGGCTGGCGTAGACCTTGGTCTCCTGCTCGCGGGTGAAGCGCAGTTGCACGCCGTCCGGGTGCGGCTTCAGGCCGCTGTCCATGTAATCGGCCAGCACGCCGGGCGCCCAGGCCGCGAACAGGTCCTTGCCGGCGAAGTGCTGATGGGCCGCCTCCGCGCTGGGCCACACGTTGCGGCGGCGGATCGAGAACTTGGCCGGCGGGACGGTATTGGCGCGGCCGGTCAGTTTGATCAGGCGCCACGCCAGCGCGCGCCAGCCGGCGACCACCGGCGCGTCGAGCATCACCACGCAGCGCACCAGGTCCGGCCGCGCGTGCGCCACCATCAGGCTCAGCATGCCGCCCAGCGAGTGGCCGACCAGGATCACCGGCTCGCTGTAGCGCGCGGTCAACTCGGCGATATATTCGTCGACCAGTTTCGGCCAGCCGTCGGTGACCGGATAGCGCGGATCATGCGCGTGCATGTCGAGCGCCTGGATATCGAAATCCTCGGCCAGCAGCGCGAAGTATTGGCGGTACACGCCCGCCGGGTAGCTGTTGGCGTGGGCGAAATGCAGCTTGGGCTTGCTCACAAGCGGTCTCCGTATGGTTATTGTCGGCCAATTGTACTGGCGGTTACGGCAATTGGCTGGGGGAAAGGCTCTAATTTAGCGCGCTAAAGATAGCGGCGATAGGCGCTGGGCGTTTCGCCGAAGGTGCGCTTGAACAGGCTGATGAAGGCGCTGGCGGTGGAATAGCCAAGGTCCAGCGCCACGTTTTGCACCGGCACCTCGTCCGCCAGCATTTCCAATGAGCGCATCAGGCGGGCGCGCTGGCGCCAGATGGTGAAATTGAAGCCGGTCTCGGCGACGAAGCGGCGGCTCAGCG
>Ga0247815_10004115_pt1 | contig 10270 bp, 7 predicted proteins | sample UWRJL194509B1_FD_181014 | JGI IMG/M metagenome (GOLD analysis project Ga0247815, IMG submission 181014) | Plant litter microbial communities from Arlington Agricultural Research Station in Wisconsin, United States - UWRJ-L194-509B-1 | ecosystem: Environmental > Terrestrial > Plant litter >... | reverse complement strand
AAAATCAGTATCCAGATAAAAAAACAGCAATCTTCTCCAGCTGGACAGATAACCGAACCAAATTACTTGGAGACCAGTTGGCTGCAACCGGCAATTTCAAAATTGATTATGCCTTTGATGGTTACGAATTGGATACCATTCGTTTTAAACATGACAAGCAATCAGAATACATGCACAAGATTGATGAGCAGGTTGTAAATGACGCCGCAAACAGTATTAAGAAAGATGCGCCTGACCTTTCCTGGGTATATCTGGAATTCACCGATGATATGGGGCACAGGCACGGTGATAGCCCGCAATTTGATGACGCAATAAAAAAAATGGACAATCAGCTGGGACGGATTTATGATGCTATCAATTACCGCAAAAAGAATTTTAAGGAAGACTGGCTGTTAATTGTTACTACAGATCATGGGCGGACAGAGACTGATGGAAAGGGGCATGGCTACCAAACTCCAAGACAGCGTTCCACATGGATGGTGACTAATTATCCAGCATTAAATGCATATACGTATATATATGATCCGGCTGTGGTTGATATTATGCCGTCTATTGCCCGCTTTATGGACCTTAAACTACCAAAAAGTGTAACTCAGGAAATCGACGGTACGCCATTGATTGGTCCTGTTTCCATCGCTGAAGCTAGTGTAACTTATATACATGGCAATATCGACGTCAGCTGGAAATCAATGGAAAAAACGGGAAATGTAAAAATATGGGTAGCCACTACCAATAACTTTAAAACAGGGGGACTAGATGATTATCATTTGCTAGCGGAAGTGCCGCTGGATCAAAAACATGCTTTGGTAAACGTGGAAAAATACCCTTCTGAATTTTATAAGGTTTTATTAGGAGCACCTAATAATTCGCTTAACAAATGGATTATCCTGACTAAAGAGAAGGATAAAAAAGATCATTAACATACATTGGTTTACATACAGAATGCCCCTTGTGTTTTTAAAAATGACAGCATTCTGCATATAGTTTATTAGTTCGGTTAATCTTCCGGCCTGTTTTTAGGGCTCAGATTTTTACTGAGCTCTACAATTACCTCATCAAGTTTGCTGATAGAAGTGTTAAGATTTGTTAAATATGGCTTCAGTGGTTCGGGGGTTTCCTTTTCCATTTGCATGAGCGAGGCAATTCCTTTTATAGATGCAACCGGGGCACGGAGGTTATGGGAAATGATATAAGCAAATTCATGCAATTCGCGGTTGCGCTTAAACAAATCTTCCGTTACCTGTTTCATTTCGAGAAGGCCTCTTTTTCGTTCGCTGATATCGTGCATGGCACCAACCATACGTACAGCTTTTCCTTTTGCATCCCGTATCACAAAGCCGCGGTTAACTACATCTGCATAAGATTTATCCGCCCTCTGATAGCGGTATTCTTCTTTCCAGTTTGTTTCATCACCATCGCAAATTGAGTTAATTGATTGCGTGATGTATTTTGCGTCTTCGGGATGTATAAACTTTTTCCATGATTCGATACCAAGTGGCATTTCGGTCCGGCTATGCCCAAATATAGCTTCAAATCCTTCACCCCAATATAAAGTGCCCTTTGCAATATTCCAATCCCAGATTGCGTCAGAAGTAGCCTTAGTTACATATTCGTATCGTTTGTTTGATTCTTCAAGTGAGCTTCTCATCGTTTCTGTCTGCTCCGTAATGCGGCCGTTCCGGGCAATGCAATACATCAGTTGGTCTTCTTCATCCCATTGAACACTCCAGAATAGTGGAATCACCCGGCCGTCAGCATGAACATATCGTATTTGTATTTGTGTGTCCGGGCGCCTGGTTACCAGTGTATTTACTGCCTGTTCTGCAACAGAAAGATCTGGCGGGAAAATAAATTCCTTATATGTCCTTCCCCGCATTTGGTCAGGGTAATACCCTAGTATAGCGTAAGATGCGTCACTTACATCTATAAATTTATTATTAATGTCAACTGTACAGATCAAGTCTACTGACAGTTTCAATAGTTTAGTCAAATTCATTTACATCCTCGTCTTTCCCCACCCTGATCCACCTACCGTTTAACGGCCTGTTGTACTCGTGCATGGTCGCGTGCATTCTGCGTAAGTAAAATACGATTTACATTGATGTTTGGACTATCTAAATCGATAAAATATTTAAAAAATATATATTTTATTCAGTTGCCACCTGGGCTGATATGATTGTCCCAACATGCTATATGGTATGATGTTTGTAAATCCGTACTCCTATGTCCGAAACATCTAAACCGATTAACATCATAATTGTCGATGATAGCGTAAACAATCTGGAGTTGATCAAAGAGGTTTTAGAACGCCCAGGCGTCAATATCATTACCTCAGACTCGCCCGCCGATGTATTAACAATCTGTATTGCAGAGGATATTTCTATCGCCTTGATTGATGTAAAAATGCCTGTGATGTCTGGTTTCGACTTGCTCCACCAGCTAAAATCAAATCCTTTGACTGAAAATGTGGTGGTCATATTAATGACTGGTTACTCGATGAGTACTGATGAGGTATTTTCCGGGCTAAACAGTGGCGCTGTAGATTATTTGTTCAAACCTCTTGATTTACACATTACTAATGCAAAGGTTAATTCCCTGCTTACAATGATCAACTATCAAAGGGACATTGAGCAGAAAAATAAGGAACTGGAATATTTCCAGAGCGATCTTTATCATGCGGTTGAAGAAGCCAAGAAGGGTAAAATGATCAAAGAGAATTTCCTGGCCAATATGAGCCATGAAATCAGAACGCCTTTAAATGCAATTGTTGGTATCACTAATTTGCTAAAAACTTCAGGCTTGAACCCCATCCAGCATAAAATGATGGAGCTAATGGAATTTTCGTCAACAGCTCTGCTGGGAATAGTGAATGATATTCTGGAAAGTTTTCAGATTGATGCGGGTAAAATCCAGCTACATCTGGAGGGTACTGATGTTTCTGCCCTGTTTAACACAGTTGCTGATACCATGCGCCCGTTAGCTGTAGAAAAAGGGTTGAAGCTCCTGTATGAAATCAATGGGGAAGTGCCTGCTTTAATTAAAGCAGATCCGTTACGTCTGCAGCAGATCCTTATGAACCTGATTAATAATGCCATAAAGTTTACTGAATTTGGCGAAATCAAGTTGGCGTTGAATGTTGCAGCTCTTGGCCAGTCGTCCACGACATTGGAATTTGAAGTGAAAGACTCTGGTTTAGGGATCCCTGAAGCTTCTATTTCACAGATATTTGAGCGTTTTGAACAGGTTGAAGATAGAACGTGGCAAAAGTTTGGCGGTACAGGCCTAGGTTTGTCAATTGTAAAGCGATTGGTAGAACTGATGGGCGGTAAGATGAAAGTTGAAAGTGTTTTGGACCGGGGGACTACCTTTACTTTTAGCTGTACATTTGATTTAACAAATGAGCCCGGCGACCAGGCCGCTACTCCAGGTTCAGTTTCAGCAAATGAACTTGGTGATCTGCATAATGTGCGGGTATTGCTGGCTGAGGATAATAAAATCAATCAGTTTGTAGCAGTAAGAATGCTGGAAGGCTGGAAAGTAAAAGTAGATGTTGTTGAAAACGGTCTTGAGGCCTTCCATAAACTTATGATTTCTGATTATGATCTCATCCTGATGGATACGCATATGCCCGTGATGAACGGTATTGAGGCAACAAGAAGAATAAGGACTGAACTCATAGGTGACAAAAAATCTATTCCGATCATCTCTTTTTCGGCATCTGTAATTGAACACGAAAAACAGGAGGCGATAAATGCAGGTGTGGATGACTTTATGGAGAAACCCTTTCAGCCGAAAATACTTCATGGAAAGATCTCTCGCTTAATCCATAAACACACATAAAAAAGAAAAGCGTTGAATAATCATTTTAGATCATTCAACGCTTATTCAAATTAACGCTCTCCATTATAAGACGCTAAAATCAACACCTTATTGTGTAGCCTTATATTTTCTTTGTTTTTATTTTTCTCTGTTTTTATATTTGGGAGCCTTTCTGAGTATCCAGTCCAAAAAGGAACGCCTGCATTTTCTTTTCATGATGCACTAGTCTCCAGTGGATTTTTATTGACCACATTTATTTGAAAGCTTTATCGGGGAAGAAATCACTGGGGGAAATCTTAAAATGTGTAGCAAGCAGGTTGATATGTTTAAGGTTATATTTAGCAGGACGTTTAATATTTTCAACATTTCCAATAAACGCATTGCCAGTGTTAAGGATGTTGGCGACATCTTGTTGTGTCAAGCTATGGGCTTTTCGTAGTTTAATAGATACGTCAATCACATATTGTTCGAGTGAATGTTTTGCTGGTAAATTTTTTACGGTCGGCATAGGGTACAACTTTTAGGTGTATTTATCCAATTAATATATATAATCTATTTGGTGATGAGAGTACATCTACCAAGAATTACACATACCTGTAGGCTGGGGATTCAAGTATTCATCTAATAATTTATTTTTCTTAAACATTTTCTTTAATAGTTTATATTGCTCTAAATATAGAAAGCGATGAACCCTGATAAAATGATGAATAATATGATCCGTATATCTACAAAAAGAAACCCCACTCATACCAGTATGCTAACCCTACTGTTGGCTGTACTCTTAGCACCACAATTTTCCATTGCACAACGTACCTACCGTTTTACCAGCGGATTGACTGTGAGTACCGGCGCCCGCTATGGGAGAGAGGCCTTGTATACAGATGCAGTGGCTTATCAGTTATATACTAAAACGATTAATCAGCCTAAAGAAGGCGGCGTTTTTGGTAGAGATGAAAAAGGAAACGAGCAGAAGTGGACAAAGATAGAAGCAGATACTGCTGGTAAATTCAGACGCTCATGGCGCGCCGCGGCTAATTATGTTTACTTTACTTATAACGCTGATGAGGATAAAGTTGGCGTGCTGAATATAAGTGGAAATAGTGCTTTATATGTAAATGGCGTACTCCACGCCGGAGATCCATATAGCTCAGGATGGATGAACATACCAGTGAAATTGAAAAAAGGCCTTAATGAACTATACGTTCGTGGCCAGGCTGTTTCTGCCAGTCTGAATTTTCCTGTCAGCCCTGTTTTATTAGATGTTACCGATGCTACCATACCCTATATTGTACCAGGTAAAAGTGCTGCACAGTTGAAGGCTGCGGTTGTAGTTATTAATACCACTGGCAAACAGCTTAATAATTTAAAACTGATTAGCAAACTAGGCAGTACAGAAACCAGCAGTACTTTAGCATCAGTGCCTGCCTATTCTACCCGGAAGGTTATTTTTAATATCGGAACTGCCAAAGCTGCGGCCAAAGGAATGAATGATTACAGTTTATCACTTGTTGAAAACGGGAAAGTACTGGATAATAAAACTATTCAAATAGAAAGCGTTGGTGCCGGAGAAAAATATACGAATACTTTTATAAGTGCAATAGATGGTAGCTTGCAGTACTACGGGGTGGCACCAAAAAGCGGATCAGATGCACCAGGAGCGGCATTGTTCTTATCAGTTCATGGAGCAGGGGTAGAAGCCATCGGCCAGGCTAAAGCCTATCAGTCTAAAGACTGGGGGAATATTGTCACAGCAACAAACCGTCGTCCAAGAGGTTTCAATTGGGAGGACTGGGGAAGATTGGATGCGCTGGAAGTTTTGGCTTTAGGTACAAAAGAATTCAAGCCAGATCCGCAACGCATTTATCTAACAGGACACTCTATGGGGGGACATGGAACCTGGTTTCTGGGTGCTACTTATCCCGATAAATGGGCAGCTATTGCACCATGTTCGGGGTATCCAACATTAAAAGGATATGGATCTGCGGACGGCTTAATTCCAGATAGCAGTTCCTCTGTAATAGGTCAAACGCTCCTACGTGCAAGTAACCAGAGCGATGTGCCAAAACTTGCTTCCAATTATAGTCAATTGGGAGTGTATGTATTGCATGGCGATTCAGACAAAACGGTTTCTGTGAATTATGCAAGGCAGATGAAAAAACAGCTCGCTTCTTTTCATCCCGATTTCAGTTACTATGAGTATCCGGGCGGCGAACACTGGTTTGGAGACCAAAGTGTAGACTGGCAACCTTTATTTAACTATTTTAAATGGCATACACTGGCAGCAGATAGCGCTGTAAACAATATTGATTTTATAACCGCCAGTCCGGGTATTTCTTCATCTAATCACTGGGTGGCCATATATCAACAAAACATCCCGCTTAATTACAGCAGGATAAAATTACGCAGAAATACAAAGGCCGGGCGAATCACCGGATCGACAGAAAACATAGAACTACTTAAATTTAAACTCGCTGATTTTGGTAGTGGTGCCAGCGTTTCCATCCTGCTTGATAGCTTAAATGCTATTAAATATACCACCAAAAATAGTAATGATAGTTTGTTTCTCCGCAAAAAGGGAACAGAATGGGTTATTGCCCCGGCGCCTTCTCTCGCCGTTAAAGGCCCACATCGTTATGGTACTTTTAAAGACGGCTTCAATAAGAATATGGTTTATGTTTATGGTACATCCGGCACTGCAGAAGAAAATGAGTGGAGTTTAAACAAAGCCCGCTTTGATGCTGAAAGCTGGTATTACCGGGGTAATGGTGCATTTGATATTATAACTGATAAAGAATACTCCAAATCTAAATATGCGGGCAGAAACGTTGTGCTGATCGGAAATGCCTCTACAAACTCTGCCTGGAAGACATTGCTTAGTGACTGTCCGGTTCAGATTAATCGCCATGCAGTAAAGGCAGGAAATAAAACATGGAAAGGTGACGACCTAGGTGCTTATTTCGTATGGCCTATAAAAGGAACAAATGCTAATTCTGTATCTGTAATATCGGGAAGCGGCAATGAAGGAATGAATGCTGTCAATGCGAACCAGTATTTTGCGGGTGGAAGTGGCTTTCCTGATATCATGATCTACAGGTTAAAAATGCTGCAGGCAGGCGTTGGCGAAGTTGAATATGCGGGCTTTTATGATAATAACTGGCAGGTGAATGAATAATTGATAACGCAATTGTGTGTTTAAGGCTTATGATGTAATTCCTTAATAATATCTTAACAATGATAAAACCTTGAACGCACTTTGTAAAATTATCTTCGTCTCAAATTATACGATATGAAGAAATTAATTATTTCCATACTATTTATTGCGCTTTCTGCAGGATATGTTTGTGCGCAGGAACAACATATAGTACTCATCAGTATTGATGGTTTACGACCTGAATTTTATCTTGATCCGCAATGGGGTATGGTTAACGTGCGTCAGGCAATGCTGAAGGGATCTTATGCGGAAGGTGTAAGAGGAAGCTTTCCAACTGTAACTTACCCTTCGCACACCACTATAATAACAGGCGTTCTTCCTGCAAAACATGGTATTTATTATAATACCCCTGTGGAGCCTTTAGGAATTTCTGGTAAGTGGTTTTGGTACTATAAAGATATTAAAGTGCCAACTATCTGGACTGCAGCGAAGGCAAAGGGCCTGACGACCGCTGGTGTTAGCTGGCCGGTTACCGTTGGTGCGCCAATTGATTATAATTTGCCTGAGTACGTAATTCTTCCAAAAGATAAGGGTGAGAAAAAAGATGAGATTAAGGCGATGTCGCAGGAATCTAACCCCAAAGAACTTTTTAAGGAAATTGAAGATTTCGCAGTTGGAAAATTTGGTGAGTACGGTGCTTCGGTTGATTACTTTACCAGTGATCAGAATAAATCGAGGATGGCTGCTTATATATTAAAACGTTATAAGCCATCCTTTCTGGCTGTACACATTGCCTTGTTAGACCATTTTGAGCATGAACAAGGTCGTGATGGGGATAAAGTAAGATCTGCAATTGTGGGGGCCGACGTGGCTATCAAAACGATTATCGATGCCGCCGAAGCTGCTGGGATTAAGAAAAACACTACGTTTATTATTACAGGAGACCACGGTTTTGTAGATATACATACGCAATTCAAACCGAATGTGATGCTGGCGAAATTAGGTTTATATGATGATGCCAACAAGGATTCATGGAAAGCATATTTTCAGCAAAGCGGAGGCTCGGCCTTTTTACATCTTCGTGATCCGAAGGATAAAAAAACACTGGAGAAAATACAGCAAGGCCTTGCACTGTTGCCTGAGGGTATTCAAAGAATGTTCCATTTATTAAATAAAGAAGCTTTAACAAAAGCACAGGGCGATCCAAATGCCGTGCTCGCATTAGCGGCATATCAGGGATTCAGTTTTGGAGCTTCCGCAGCTGGCGAAATGCTTGCACCTGTAAGTGGCGGTACACACGGATACCTGCCAACAGACTTCAAGGAAATCCAAACCGGCTTTGTTGCTTTTGGCAATGGAATCAAGGTAGGTACAGTCATTCCACTTATGGGGCAGGAAGATATTGCGCCGCTTATTGCAAAAATACTTGGTCTGGATTTGAAGACAGACGGGGTGCTATATCCGGGGCTACTCGCCACACCAAAAAAGTAAACTAATTTCTTAACAGTAGGGGCTGTATCAAATATATAGTGGCCCAAAAGTTGGATAAATACTTTGGGTAGTTATTTAGCTTTCATATTAATGTGGGATAGGTAAAACAACGCTAACAAGTAATTGTTAATAAAAGAAAATCGAAATGCTGCCATCTTTTAAAGGAAATGACAACGGCGCTGAAAGTAGCGACCTTACCAAGAAAATCATCAGTGCCATGGGGCCTGTAATTGCTGAACATTGGCCTAAAATTGAACCGTATGCTGATAAGGCTTTGGCCGCTGCTCAGGATGACGCAACATTTGAAGTTTTGGCACGTAAAATATATCCATGGTTACCCATGGTGGTGCGCTTAGCGATTAAAGAAGAGAAATTTGTGACCTTTACTATTGAACATAAAGGCCCTTTTCTTGCAAAACTCACTGAATTTAAAACAAAGCAGGGAAGTTAATCCAGTTTTCAATTACTTTCCATCCGCGCCTGCCATTAGCAGCTGTTCCAGTATTTCAGTATAACCGCGCTCGCTTGCGAAGTCCATGGCGCTGCGGCTATCGTTATTTACGGCATTAACATCTGCTTCCCTTTCGATCAACATTGCAGTAAAATCATTGTATCCGCATTGGGCAGCTACTATTAAAGGTGTTTCGCTGAAACTGTTGCGGGAATTTATGTCAGCGCCGGCGCCAAGAAGCAGTTTGCCAATATGATGGTTACCAATCCCGGCTGCATAATGCAGGGCCGAGTTTCCATTTAACAAGGGTAGGTTTATATCCGATCCGTTTTTAACCAGCAATTCGGCTAAATGAATATTGGAGTTGTTTACAGCCAACACCAAAGCAGTTACACCAGCATCGTTTAGTTCATTTACATTTGAAGCATCAGACTGTAAAAGAATTCGGACAGTTTCGCTTTGATTATTGTTAACGGCCTGGTGCAGCGGTGTGTTACCATAGTCATCTTTCTGTGCCACACCCCCGTTTGAGATCGCTGCGATTAAATCGCGCATACCATTGGCCGTAGCATGATCCAGTACGTTGAAACCAGCGTTATCTTTAACCGTAGCATCGGCCCCAATGCTGATAAGGTATAGAGCAGTCTCAGTTTTGAAAGCCAGTACGGCATAAAACAGAGGTGTTTGCCCATTGTTATTGGCGGCATTTACATCAGCTCCGGAATCGGCAAGCAACTTGATAATCTCTTTACTGCTGCTGCGGGCGGCAACGTGTAATGGGACTTCGCTGCTATTATTAGCTAAGTTTACGTCAGCACCTCCATCAATCAGTAGGGTAACAATATCTTTGGCCCCTTTGCTACTTGCATAATATAAAGGAGTATTACCCAGGCTGTCGCGCTTATCCAAATTAATTCCTCCCTTTTTCAAAAAAGCCTGTACAATTCCTTTTTGCGCATTTTTGCATGCGTTTAAAAACATGTTATCCATAATGTCTTGCTTAATATTAAATCATCAGTTGTTTCACTACAGCCTCATTGTTTTGCTGAATGGCAACGTCCATTGCTGTTTGCCCGGCATTGTTTACCCGGTCAATGGTCGATTTGTCCTTCTCCAGAATCAAAGAGACTATTCTCTTGCCTGACATCTGATCGGTATTTCCGGCGGCATAAATCAAGGCGGTATTTCCTAACTGATCTACGTAGGTAACATCGGCATCATTATCCAGCAACAGTTCCGCAATATTATATTTCATTTCGCTGCCCGTTTGGGCAAATGACATCAAAGGTGTTTTGCCTGATTGGTTTGGTATATTAATATCAGCCTTGCCATCAATCAACTCTTCAGCCAGTAGGGTG
>Ga0247815_10004114_pt1 | contig 10271 bp, 8 predicted proteins | sample UWRJL194509B1_FD_181014 | JGI IMG/M metagenome (GOLD analysis project Ga0247815, IMG submission 181014) | Plant litter microbial communities from Arlington Agricultural Research Station in Wisconsin, United States - UWRJ-L194-509B-1 | ecosystem: Environmental > Terrestrial > Plant litter >... | reverse complement strand
GGACTGAACCAATCGTGGTTTATGGGCGCATTTTTCCTCTGTTCGGGCTATGTGACCGCACAGTCGCTCGATCGATCCCTTTCCAACGCAAACACAGCGGGGCGAACGCGGCGCAGTGCAATCCGATCTTTCCTCCGCGGTCGGGCGCTTCGTCTCGTCGTCCCTGCAGTGGCGTACACGGTCTTTGCCGAACCTCTCACACGTGCATTGGCTGCAGGCAAACCTCTGACCTGGGAATTCTTCAAGACTTACCTTCTCTCAATTCGCGGCATACAAGGACCTGCTTGGTTTATGGCTACAGCTTTCGTGTTCGACTCGGTCCAGAGCGCCTACACCGCGCTCGATCGTCCCCTCGTCCACATCTCGCGGTACACTCCACCTCTCGTCCTCGCAGCTCTGCCTATCTTCAAGTTCTTCTGGGCGCGCTTGTTCCCCTTGGGTAGCCACATTCCATTGCTGCACCTGCACGGCGCATACGCACCCCAGTACGCGCTGGCATACGCTACAGGTGTCTGGCTGTCGTCCAACCCGCAACTCATCTCCAGCAACTTGCTCAACGCCCGAAGCAAATGGCGCGCCTCGCCGTCCCCGGCCCTCAGCCTCTGGCTCGCATACACCCTGCTCCTTCTCGCACTCCCGCTCACACGCGCCGTCATGCACGACCCAAGCCCACTCTTCGAAGGTGGAAACATCCAGTCACTCATGTATGGCATCTGGAACGACCTCGGGTTCGCCGCCCTCACGCATGGGGCACTGCGTGTCGCCGAGTTGTTCACGGATGACAGGCGGTTCCCACAGGGCGAAAACCGCAAGCCGCGGGTGTTCCCCAAACTGGCATACGGAGCGTTCCTGGTTCATCCGGTCATCTTGACGGGACTCGCAGTCAAGTTGCGCGGCGTGGAGTTGGGACCGATCGTCAAGACGCTCGTCGTTGGCACTCTATCGACAGTCGCGTCTTTCGTGGTATCAGCCGGGCTGAACCGTGTACCGTACATCAGGAACGTCGTCTGAATGTAAGGCTTCGATGTGTTCAATAAGACAGACTTTCTTCAAGCTACGACGGGTTGATTAGTGGCTTCGCTGCGAGAATAGTTGTTTGCGGGATTTGGTTCCTCCTCGAGTGCACACGTCCTCACAAAACCATCGCCTTAGACTTTCACTCGTGGAAACATACAAAGCAAACGGCTGTGATTGAGCACAGCGGAGGTATGACTGAGGGTCGTAACATGTGACTAAAAGATAGACAGAGACGTCATAACATGGGAATACAAATCAAACGGACAGAGGCCGTGACATACAAATACAAACCGACAGGGACAGGACACAGTTGTCAGACAGTACACCGAAAATATATAGAAACACAGACAGAACCACCACTCCAGCACGCGCGGTTACCATTCCCTCGAGATCAGCAGCGACATAGGCCGGAGCGGGGTTTCGGCTTCGAGCTCGATGGCTTCCCCTTCAACGCCACCGTCGCGGAAGTAGATTGCATACAGAACTTCTCCATCGCAGCTATGTCCTCCGCGGATGGAGCGGTGTCCTGTCTCGAGGTCTGGCGAGACGCAGACGGTTCGCGAACGCAACGACCCGCGCTCGTGGCTTCTTCGCGGCCAGTGTCTCCTCCAAATGACCTCGATACCACCTGCGGTCACCGTCAACGACCATTGCCTCGCGATTGACTGGGCAAAGGTGTGCGCGATGTTCGGTCCCGGCGCCCTTCAGTAGAGCAGATGATGAGAGTGGACTTGGGAAGCTGAGGTTGGGTGTGCATCTTTGTTGGGGCTGGCTTGAGTAGAGCGACTGTTCTTGCTTTATAGCTTGCCGTGCATTCTGCAATGCTCGATGCAGGCTTCTGCATTTCCCAACTGGGCATTGTGGCAAAGACTTGGTGTCAGTCGTCGCGCCGAGGTTCTTCTGAACCCTAACCAATATTTGTATCACAAGCAAAATGTGTGCAATACATAGCGGTACTACCTTGTGGTGCCCGCAGCGAATCGAAAGAGGATACAGTCTGCTTTGGTGTGAAGTAGGGGCATAACGAAGTCGTGCGTACCTGCGAGGGACGGACCGGGATGTTCTGCGGACTCTCTAACCGAGGGCAGGTGATCGAGAGCTACTGAGTGATGCCAGTTGCGATTAAATCGCAGTAGAAAGGCGGTCCTCAGGTTCACTCTGGGTTGCGGTGAGCGGCGAGCTCAAGACAAGGACGCGGCCGCTGCAAGCGCTCTCAGTCTGGTATGCCCATCGTGTATGCGAACTCACTCACTAACTGCCAGAGTGGGATCACAAAGAGAGCCAAAAAGGGTTTTGATTGTGCACATCAAAGGTATGATTCAGGGTTGCGCCATGCAACTACAAACAGGCAGACAGAGGTCGTACATACGACTAAAAAACGACAGAGATAAGACACGGCAAATTCAACAACAAAAATGCGGTACAGGTATCACCAACACAGTCACCGCCCCTTGATATCAGCGGCGAAGGAAACCGGAGCGGGGTTTGGGTTTTGAGCTCGACGGTGAACACCACGGTTGTCATTGCGGAGACGGATTGCCGACAAAACCTCTCCATTGCAGCCATGTCATCTGCAGACGGAGCGGTTTCCAGTCTCAAAACCTGGCGAGATGTAGACGGTTCTGCGAACCCAACAACTCACTCCTGTAATTTCGTCACAGCCGGGGTGCCTTCCCGAGGCTTGCCAGGTGTCGTCTCCTCGGTGACCGAGTTCTCGACCTCGACCTCGCGTTTCCGCTTTGACGACTGCGCACGCGTGAGGCGCAACGCATCTCCACTCGACTTCGAGTTGTTGGCGATCGAAGAGTTCACCAGAGGCTGAATGAAGGGTGCTGGCTGAGCTGTGACCGGGGCAAGGGCCGTGGCGTTGTGCGACCTTGCCATCTCGTCAAGCGCCGCCGAGACCTCAGTGCGGCCTGTGATGATCCGCGACTCGCTCGCGTTGCTCCTCGCGAAAGTAACATCGGCAACGTCGAGCGCCGCACCGTCTATGACCATCGCCTTGCGATGGACCGGGTTGAGGCGCGCGCGATGTCCGGCCGCGAGGCCTCTCAGCCGGAGAACCGGCCTCGGAATACCAGAGATCTCGAGTCGCGCGTTGAACACGGCGGCGGGAGCGTCGGCGACCGGCGCGAGGCGAGCCTTGGGCTGTCTGGCACCAGTCGGGGCATACTTCGCAATAAAGTTGTTGCGCTTTGCCCTGTGATCCAGCTCGACCCGGTTCAGCTCGATCTTGTCCCTGGGGCCTGACATGCGTGTCTTTCGGGGTGGTGTGCGCGGCCACGGTGGTATCCCTGCCGTAACTCCCTTCGACGACAACGGTGACGGCGACGCGGAAGGCGATGGCGGCTCGGCGCGAGGTGATGCCCTGCGGACCGGCGTCTCAGGGGGCGAGGGTGTGCTTGCCGAGAACGCTGCTTGCCGGCTACTGCTCGGGGTCGGGCTGTCGCTCGGTAGTGCGAGCAATGCGGCAGTCATTGGCGAGTTGCTGGCCTCCAACGAGTTCGTAATCTGCCTCCACTCGTTGGTGTGCGCGGTTGGTTCGTACACCGCGAGGTCGTTTGGCGTGGCTGCAACAGCGATCGCCTCGGTCTCCTGTGAGAAGCGGCCCAGGTGCTGTGTGTGCGCGATGTCTGGCCCCAGCGCCCTTCAGTAGAGCAGATGACGAGAGTGGATTTGGCAAGCTGAGGTTGGGTGCGCATCTTTGTTGAGACTGGTTTGAATAGAGCGACTGTTCTTGCTTTATAGTTCGCCGTGCATTCTGTGATGCTCGATGCATGCCGCTGCATTTCCCGACTGGGCATTGTGGCAAAGACTTGATGTTACTCATCGCGCCGAGGTTCTTCTGAATCCTAACTGCTAAATGCACCACAGATAACAAGTATGCACGCCAGAGTATTAATATCCTGTGGTGCTCACAGCTACTCGAAAGAAGGTACAGTCTGCTTTGATGTGAAGTAGGAGCATGACGAAGTCGCGAGCACCTGTGAGAGCCTTCGGACTGGAAAGTTCTACAGACTCTCTGACCGACGGCAGGTGATCGGGAACTACCTATTACTTTCAGTGGTGATTAAATCGCAGTAGAAAGGCGCTGGTCAAGTTGACTCTGGGTTGTTGGGAGTGGTGAGCCTGGGACAAGGACGCGGCAAGCGCTCTCAGCCTGGTATGCCCATCGTATATGCGAACTCGCTCACTGGCTGCCAGCGCGGAATCACAAAAAAGAGTCAGGAGGGGTTTTGATTGAGTACATTAAAGTTATGATTGAGGGTCGCAACATGCGACTACAAAACGGACAGCTACATCACAGCATGTGACACGACTACAAAATCGACAGCGACAAGACACGACGGTGAAATTTCTCAACAAGAAAAATGCGGGACTACAGAAAAATTCATTACTCCAGCACGCACGGTTACCGTTTCTCAATGTCACCGGCGAAGGAAGCCGGAGCGGGGTTTTGGCTTCGAGCTCGATGGCTTCCCCTTACAGCTATTTCCAAATGAGCTTGCGCCGGGCGATCCCGAAGACGCCCGCCGTCGCCAAAGTGTCTCGTCTATAACTTCTCCATTTCTTCACCTTTCCTCTCGAAATTTATACCGTTGAGATGGGGCACTTTGGGGCAACAGCTTCGTATAATAATCTAGACGGAAAATCGAGTTTGAAAATTCGACTTTTCCCCCGAGGTGTCTCGCTGTCTATGACCGAACGAGAGCGTTTGTAACTTGTATATCGATCTATAATGCACTTTATAGCTGATTCAAAGGTCTTAAGGGTGTCAATACGCGAGCTGGATGCTAGTTGAGTCCACCAGAGTGGTGCTGTAGCGGACAGATTCACCCGGTATCCCGAGGTCCAAGCCTGTCTTGCGCATGCTGAAGCTTCCGCATCCACTTTGGACGAGTACCGTAGGCTATATGCAGAGGCTAAGGGGGTATCTGCAAGCATGTCTCATCTGTATCGACTGCTGTGGCTCTCAACTGGTGCCAACCCAACAACCAGTTTTGTCTGTATGTAGTATATGCTAGTAAATACCCGTTTAATCTCTGCATATAGCCTACAGTACTCGTCCAAAGTGGATGCGGAAGCTTCAGCATGCGCAAGACAGGCTTAGACCTCGGGATACCGGGTGAATCTGTCCGCTACAGCACCACTCTGGTGGACTCAACTAACATCCAGCTCGCGTATTGACACCCTTAAGACCTTTTAATCAGCTATAAAGTGCATTATAGATCGATATACAAGTTACAAACGCTCTCGTTCGGTCATAGACAGCGAGACACCTCGGGGGAAAAGTCGAATTTTCAAACTCGATTTTCCGTCTAGATTATTACACGAAGCTGTTGCCCCAAAGTGCCCCATCTCAACCGTATACATTTCGAGAGGAAAGGTGAAGAAATGGAGAAGTTATAGACGAGACACTTTGGCGACGGCGGGCGTCTTCGGGATCGCCCGGCGCAAGCTCATTTGGAAATAGCTGTAAGAAGCTAGCGGACCGAACGTGAGACAAAGATGACCTATCGTGGTACAAACGACGAAAATACGAGTTCTGTCGGAGTAATCCTGCTCACTCCCGAGTCGTTCTTACCTTCATCTATTCTAACATTTCCGGCTCCAATTCTTGACAGTTGAAATGAGAGTCATATTAAGCGTCTTTAATCGCCCGATTGACAAGCTATCGTCGTTTCTCACTCGCCTTCAGCGCTCGACTACGGCTGAGCTTACTCTACACTGTGTCGCCACGCTCGCGGCATAAAACACCTACGCGTCCTTCAAAGCCGAAGCCATCACGTAGGACATCAAAAGTACATTTCTATTCAACGTGATTCAATTGTATGTTTACAGTAGTTTACAATCCAAGATATAAGCACTACATCCACGATACAGTAATCATACAACAGCCTAAGACGTCTATTCCCATTCATCACTCTCTATACTGTGGCGGTCTCGTTCGAGCTTCCGTAGGCGTTCCTCCCAGCACCTCATCATCCGCCCTCGCATGGACTCGATTCAACGACTCGAGCAATGCAGCAGGCGAGAACCCCGCACGCTGCATCGCCTCACTGAGCGCCTGCATCTGTACCACATCGTCTGTCCGTGCCGCAGTTCCAGAAGTCGTGGATATTCCAGGAGAAGTCGAGCTGGAACCGGCCGTCGAACCTTGTTCTTGCGAGCTCTTGACATCATACACGTGGAGACGACGGATTTTCTCGTCTGCACGGGCGAGCGGGTCGCTAGTTGGAAGAGAGGCGATGGTGTATTGGTTTGTGTCGACAGAAAGACCAGGGCCAGACATGAGGGCTGCCTTGCCAGTCCTGAGCTCGGATGCGGCAATAGGTGCGTGGGACATGCCGTTTATTTGGGTAGCAGTGCCGTATGAATCTATCGAGGTGTTTGGGTGAGTTTGCTGACGACGGCGACGACGACGATAGAGGAAGAAGGCGATCAGAGCGAGGAGCATGACAAGTCCGATGACGATAGGAATGACGATGGCTGCGATGGGTGGGCTCGAGGAGGTGGGAGATGTGGTGATGCCAATGGATGGTGCTGAGTGGCAAGATGTCAGTACGCGGTGTACCACTTGTGCAACCTTGACTCGTCACTCACCTACGCCGTTTGTTTCTGAGCTAGTTGTCGACGGGCTTGTCACGGTACCAAAGGTTCTGCTGGGACTAGACGGGGTGGAGTTGGGGGTTGTACTAGGGTTTGTGGTGCTGCCAACGGCAGCGGGCGTTGTTGGGATGGGTTGTTGAAACAGCTCGACGTGGTAGATGGCAAAGTTGACATGGCCCAAAGGGTTAATGTCAAAAGTGTGCTGCACACCAATCTCCAAGTTATTTTCTCTTGCGAGAACGAAACCGCACGCTGCGTCGCCTGCGGCTGAATGGCTCTCTGCGGCGGCGATATCGTCGGCTGGAAGTGCGCCACCCCTCGCTCCGCCGTCAACTCCTCGTGCAATGGCTCCCTCTAGGTCACCGATGATGGAGCCATAAACAATAATAGCAGCACCTGAGGAAGAATATGGTCATTAGTAAGCGCAGGAACTAAGCCGAGCTCCTTGGCTGCAACACGAACACGCACCTTGGAAGCAAAAAGTCGGCTGTGCGAGTTCACCGGTGGCGTTGTGCGTAAGCAGAATAGGGTCGTTCTCTGTGCCGGCCGGTGGTGGACACCATCGGGCGATGGCAGCGCGCGTCGTGAGACGAATGTCACCAACGAGTGACCAGTTGCCAGACGCAGCATCGATCACAGTCGAAGCCATGCGCTAGCCAGTTGTGCGCACCCAAATCGTACAGACAGGCACGTCGAAAAGGAAAAAGAGCTAGTGGTAAGTGCGAGATGGCGGAGCCACGGCAACAGAGGCAGGGTCGGATGGCAGTGCGCAAGCGAGAATCTCCGCTCAAAGTAGAAATTGTGCCCTGCCACCCGGACGCCAATCTCCTCCGCGGCCGGTCTCCTCGGACCTGACACACACATATGGAGGCTCGCCGAGAAGCGCTCAGAACGTACTGGTCCTGAGCCTTGAACGGTGGTGCTGGCAACGAGGTTGACAGTGGAACTGTGACAATACGTCGTGTCACATTCACCAAAGACAGCCAAGTCCTTGCGTTCCTTCGTTTCCGCTCGTTCTGGCCCCTGTCTTGGACGGTTGGCCACCTCCGTGCCTGATTGAATGTTCGGGGGACCCAAGTGGCGCGAGATCACGGCGAGTCTTGCTTGATGCACAGCAAAATTCCGCGTGAGCGCCGAGCACCGCGCGACGATCTGAGAATAGCACCCGGATCCCCGCTCTCTTTCCTCTTCTTTCTTTCTTCTTTCTTGAACCCTGGCGTAGAGCCTCCCTTGGGTGGCGCGTGCTAGCTATTCACATTGGCTTTTATTCGACTTTAATGTTTCTTTTCTTTCGAACAATCAGCTTTGACTTCATGCCTTCACGACGAGGGTCAGCACTTGGCTCGCTTGACCCGCCGCCAGAACCTAAGCCTTGGGCCGGACTTGACCTCAACGACCCCGCCGTCCACAAAGTTACCATCTTCTCAGACTCGGATGCCTATGCTCTGTCTGGCGGCACCAAGCGTGTGCCCATGAGCGCCTTGTCCAAATGGTGTACTGTCCCACCCGAACGAACCAACGAAATCATCATCCTCACCGACCCGAACGTCACGTCCAGCGTCAGCGTCAACTTTATTGGCGTCGACATCCAAGTATTTGGAGCCATGGTCGAAGGGTACGATACCTATGCGTTCTGGACCGCCAACGCCGTCGTGTACAACAGGGCGTTTGGATACGAGAAGCCCGCGTGTGATATCGATATGGGGATGGTGTACCCGTTTGGAGACAAGACCGCCAATACCCTTACGATCGAACCCAAGGACGGCATGCGGATTGCCATTTTCAACGTTACTAGTACGACCGCGGACGCAGAGGCGCAGACTATTCCGAGGAAACCGTTGTTGGCTGCTGCTAGCCCCAGCCCCAGCTCGAGCGTCACCGTACCACTCGATACCAGCACCACGGCAGTATCAAGTACGACAAACCCAGTTTCGACAGACGAGATAAACGCCAGTGGGGCAGGTAATGGCAAGGAGAGTGGACCGCCGTTGGAGGCTATCGTCGCGCCAGCCGTTATCCTCGGGATGTGTCTCATCGCAGGCCTCATCCTACTATACTTCTGCGTCTTCAAGCGTCGAAAACTGCGAGGGGAGAAACTCTACGGGCCAATTGACTGGGCTGGGGCTCCGGCTCCTCCCATGCGCGAAGCAAACCCCGCTCGGATCAACCTCCCGCCCTCGCTCGTCGGCTCGGATTACTCTGGTTCGAGCGAGCGACCGAGCCCAGCCCATTCGACGGACCCGCTCGTCCAGCCATACCTTCTCATCCAGGACAGTCGTGCCCCTGACCCGCCTCCAAAAGCCGCGCTGGTCGGCCTCACCAACAAACGCCCCGTTCGCGCATACCCTTTCCAAGGCTTCGAAGCGTCCAGTTCGCGAAACAACGCCCACAAAGCATCGCTCTTAATGTGGAAAACAGGACTCTCGGACACCACCACACCACCGTCTAGCTCGGGTTCGTCAACCGTCGAGCCGGAGTCGACACGACGAGCGAGCGAGCGAGATCCGCGGACGCTTGTGGCGCTCGAGCAGGCGGTACGACATGCGGGGTTCTCGACGCAGGCGCTGTTGGAGTCGTTGCATCGAGTAGGCGAAGCAAGGGGACGAGCGAGTGTTGGAACTGGGGAGGAGGGGTTGCCGAGGTATCGGGCGTGATTGTTTGGGAGCGTTGGTTCTGTATATGAGTTTGATTATCGTTTAATGTATCATTAGCTTTTGCTAAAGCCGTTATTGTGTCAGCGTTTACTTGGAGTTGGGTCTGGTGCAAGCGTGCGCGAGATGCCCGGCTCACGTGGTACGCGGCGATGGTGCGGGATCGACGCAACTCGAAGCCCTCTTCAACCACTCTACTCTGCACTTGTATCACAACCATTCGGCCACTCTACTTGTTCTCTGAATTAACGTTTGGTTTTTCCGACTTTGACGAGAGACAGGACCTGAGAGCGTGCATTTTAGAATGGGCCACGGCTATCGTTTCTTCTTCAATCGAAGGAAGCGTCTGCCTCATTTGCCTCTAGATCTACGTGTACATGTGCAATTGTAAAAATTCCAACTCGTCTCACTATCGCATCTAGTTCTGCTCCTTGAGCCACGGTTGCTCGGTTGAAAGGCTGAGATCGACCAGCGCCAAGCCCTGGTTGCCCGATTCGAAGCTGCACAGCGGGTTAAATCTCACCGATCCTCTGTCCCGTTGATTAAATAAGCTTACCAAACGGACACCGTCGAGTTCGTACCGGCAGAGGTGACCAGTGCGGTCGCACCAGCGCTAGCAGGTGTCGGCTGAGACGCATACAGGTCATCAGATCCTGCTCCCTCGACATCCAGTGATATCGCACCTTGGAACAGACAAGCATTGCATCCACCTCCCGCAACTCATGGAAGACTACACCCTTGCTCTCGTCATAGATCGCCTCGAACGCATCCGCGATGGTCGCACGACTGACGCCACTCTTGCCTGCAAGCGTCAACTTCGCGCCATGAGGCACGAGTGCATCGAGCGTAGGTGCGATAAAAACTGGTCCGGAGGTTGCGAGCGAGAGGACTGTGAGACGGAGCAACGAGGCAGCTGGCGAGGCGACGCTCGTGCTGCGCCGAACGGGCTTCTCAGGTTGGGGCGGGTTCCAGGTGGACATGGTGTCTGTTGTT
>Ga0247815_10004113_pt1 | contig 10274 bp, 9 predicted proteins | sample UWRJL194509B1_FD_181014 | JGI IMG/M metagenome (GOLD analysis project Ga0247815, IMG submission 181014) | Plant litter microbial communities from Arlington Agricultural Research Station in Wisconsin, United States - UWRJ-L194-509B-1 | ecosystem: Environmental > Terrestrial > Plant litter >... | reverse complement strand
AGCGATACGGCAGACCCAGACGCGTCACCAATAGCCGACAGTGCTATTCTAAACTTGGCACGTGCCCAGGAGATGTGGGAACCCGAGGTCACGCTCGACGACCTTGCAGCTGAGGAAGCGGCCCAGCGTGAACGCGAGGAACGGCGGGCAGCACGCAAGATGCGCAAGCAGATGAAACGTGCGGCTGCAGCACTTGCCGCAGGTGCTGACGGGGAAGAGTTCGAGGGTTTCCCTGGAAGTGGGAGTTATGCGCCCAACTCGATGCCAGACCTTCGTCGTGCGCACCATGTGGACGAGTTTGGCGAGTTTGTCCAGGCTGGCGGCAGCGTCGTCAGTGGAAGCGGTTCGTCTAACTCTCGTTCTCGTTCGTCGCAACCGCAACAACCGCCCGTCGACCCATCTGTTGAGGCTGCAGACGTTGCCGAGGCCGACTTTGGCGGCGAGACCTACGCGGCTCGTCGTGCTGCACCAAGCCATCGCTCGAATGGCGGCTCGGACACCCGCAGCGGCTCATCCGGCGGCCGTCGCAAGGCACGTAGCGGCACCAGCGCAACCAGCAGCGTCCTTGCGCCGCCCACACCACCACCAGCCGGTCACTCGTTTGCACCTAACCAAGGTACACCTGTATTTGCACCTACGCCCAGCCCGCGCGCACCAGAGTTCCTCGGAGCGACTTCGCCTGCAGAGGGCGCGTTTCCCAGTACGGGGCTGTCAAGCGGTGGCGGTTTCCCTAGCACTGGTCTTGGGAGGCCGAAGGGCAGCCCGAGGACGCTTAGTGCGGCCGGTTTCCGCGATGCGCTCGGCTCGTCGTGAGCGATGAAGTTCTCCTCCGCCTCTGTGTTCCTCTTACCATCCTCTAAATGTGTCATTCTTACCCTCACGACCCTCTGTTCAAAAGACTTTTTGCGCCAATGTGCGCACGCGGCTCGTCCTTCGCCACGACACCCTCGCTTCACCACTCCATATGGCTTGTTGTTCTACTACCGTCTTCTTTACTTGATCCAATACCTTCATGTCACCGTATATGCTTGCTCCGAATATCACGACCCCGCGACGCTGCTTCTCTTCGTCTTCTGCGTTCGATGATTCGGTTGTTCTCTCGATTTGCTCGTTCTGGTGCCTTGATCACGGCGACATGGTGCATAACACACCAAATCAGGTTTCTCCCGGTATCATTGAGGGCTCCAGGAAGGCAGATACTCTGGCATGCAGGTCAACGTTTATGTTTGCAAGAAGCCCCTGTCCGAAGTACAGTTCTTGGGGCAACTCAACGGCACCCGGCTTCTTTCTTACCACCCCGCGCAAATATCAAACAGTTCGCCTTCCCCAACTTTCATGGATTCGGTGGGCAAGAGTATGCACGTGGAACGGAGCAGTTCGGACGAAGACCCTCTGGTTAGTGACAAGTTCCAATCCGTCGACCTTCGGTGTCTAGCTGGCCTAATACCCAACAACAGCGCCGCAACACGTGTCTGGATGGGGGCGCGGCCGCGGACTTCGCGCCATAAAACCGCGACATCGACTTTGTCACATTATCGTTCCCACCAGTGAAACTCCAGTCCAGTCCTTCGTGATTCAAATGGTCTCAGAAGCCATGGCAAGTGCGAAACGGTTAGGGCACATATGCAGATGGTTAACGAAACTGCCGGTCAGATCCACGCATTATTCTTGCTCCTCCTGCTCATCACTACGTGTCCCGTCATTGCCGCCTTCACTTGGGCTGCCCAGTGGAAGCTCGACACCATTGAAAACACCTTCGCTGGTACCTGCTTCCGACCTGGACCTGACACGTTGGTACGGGAGTGCACCAATGCGACGTTGAAGGCTCTCATCGAGGTGCATACCAAAATCGCCTATTATGACCCAAAAGATGGCAGTATTCTTTGAGGTGCGAGCTGGACCCAGTGGGACATCTTCACGCTGCTAGTTGCCGTATGCATGATCGGCCGTATTGATGCGCTCGACGATGCATACGCCATGACCTGTCGCTTCCCCATTACTGACGATGACCACGACTCACCCGACTCACATGTCGACGAATGCTCATTTTTTTGCCCCCAAGAGCGTATCACCGATGGCTGTTACTCGCCGCCTACGCACCGTGGTGTAATCAAGCTCGACGACTCGACCAGTGGCATCCTCACCGTCCTCCGAGTCGGCATCGGCATCGCCTTGCCTGGGATGGCATTTGGCGTATATCGCTGGTATATATCTCAACAGCTGAAGGTTAGCGACCGGGAGCAGGAACTATATTCTACTAGTGGTAACGGGAGCCGCTCCGAGGATCGTGAAGAAACAGGCCATCTCGTGGACTGAGTAATCCGACGTGTGTTCGCATCTATTGCAACTCCGGCGTCTCATTTGCTGATCGGTACTGTCAGGCTGTTTGGGAGCATGCTTACCTTCACCACTCTATCTGAGCCTTCGACTCACATTAGCTCGCTATGTGCTCTCTTTGTTCTCTTCTCATCGTTTTCAAGCTGTCTCAACTCCGGCTTTGCCCAATTCCTTCTCTTTCCGCTCCAACTTGTCGGACGATTCATATGTCCTCAATCTCTCATACAAATCTTTTCAACCTGTTTTATGACTTGGCGGAGAAAATGAAATGCTCTTCGGGAGCTTGGGGTCTTGCTGGAACGAGGGTCGGCAACAGCACGAGACAACAACATCGAGATGGCACACGATCGGACTTGGATCGAAAGCTAACGGTTTTGCACGCCGTGTGCCTCCGACCTCTGGAAAATAAACAGTCAAGACAAATGATCCGCTGCCTATAATTCTGTATCAACGCGGCTTGAGCGTGAAACTGAACCCCACCCTCCTCCTGGCGAGGACACGTGCCCACGGGCTCCTTCAATCTAAAATTTATTGTGCCTCGCTCTCCGATGCCATTTCCACGCTGGCTGAGTAGCGCTAGTCGCGTGAACTACGGCGCTCGGACTTCGGATGCAACGAGGCACGTACCTTATGATGCAGGGTCAAGAGACGGCGGCAGCACCGCAACGAGGGTTTGAAGCGAACCCCGCATCGACACAGCCGGTTCAACAAACAAGTAGATCCCTCCCTACTCCTTCCACTACTTGTGACCGACCATAGCCTCGTGGCTGCACGTCCGTAGGCTATACGCGTCCGATCTCATCCATTCATCCTGAACATCGATTCCACGAGGCAGACGCACTGACAGCCTGCTTTGCTTATCCGCATATGTTGTTCTTAACACCATACCCGATCAGTCGGTTGCTGGGGCTCTCACGCTCCGAACATGTCGCCTGCCTCGTTGCGTACCTACATCAACTCCTTATAATGAACACGATTCCGAAAATTGGTCACCACTATCAGCCTCGCTTTTTCCCTCATACTCTGATTCCGAATTCCGAACAATATTTGTCTCCCGTCACTGTTGACATCGTTGAGTGACATGTCTGCATACATGCCGTGCGCAACGCGCGCCATATGTAGCCACCTAACCCCCAACTGGTGCTCTCATTGCCAATGTGTCTCCCACTACTCGCCTCAGATTCCCCGACCGGTGAGTCGGTCGCTGATTCCGCAAACGCCCCGGTACACCTCACGCCGACTCCTCCGCTTCAGAACTGGCCGCGAAGTCATACGTACTACAACAAAGTCGTGTTGCAGCCACACACGTCGAAACAAACAAATTTACAGTCTCTTTATCACTCTAGCCCATCGCCTGACGGCTTGCCGCTCGCGGAGGTGCACCCCTCGATGCGTGGCGCGCTATCGTCGATGACCATCCTCAGCAGCACACCGGCCACGATCTTCATTGCGCACTCCTATGTCAAGAGCGAGGTAGACAGATACAACTCCGATGGTATTTGTTTCTTGTGGCTGCGGCCGGACAGCACCGTTAGATCCAATGGCTTCATTTTGGCATCTCGTGACGGCATCGCCTTGAGACAGCACTCCCGGTTTGGAACAGTGCAAGGTTACAACAGGACGAGAGTTACTAGCGCGGCTCTGGTACGTCATGCGGTTAGAGTTTGGGATCTAGAGGCTGACACTGGCTCGGTCAGATTCGCACACTCTTCTTCCTCTTCTTCCTTCACGCCGCACTCCCCATTGATGCCGCATTCACACGCTCAGCACGCTGGAAGCTCGATTTCGTTGAGCAAACCAACTCTGGCTCATGGTGTTACCGACCAGGAGCCAGTCCGACCTCTGACGATCACTGCGGGGATTTGACGCTGAAGATGATGCTTAACACGCACATCAAGAACGACCACGGCCCTGGATTGACTATAGCATATTACGATACTGCAGATGGAAGCGCCCTCGGCGGCCCGGGCTGGGCCGATTGGGACACTGTTGCGCTGCCTGTAGGGGTGTGCATGAGCGGCCAGGTCGATGGGGTGGACAACGCATACGCCACGATCTGTCGCTTCACCATCGCTGACAACGACCACGACACACCTGCCTCGCATGTTGGGGAGTGTGCTGTCAATCGCGCACAGCTACGCGTCGCCGATGGATGCTACACGCCACCTCCTCGCCGTTCTTGGTTTCGATTCGACGATCCGACCAACGCCATTCTAGCCATCATTAGTCTCATTCTCGCTCTTCCAACATACGGGCTTTACCGCTGGTACCGCAGGTATCGTGCGAGGCAGCAAGCTAGAACCGGGAATGAACAAGCGCAACCACTGATCCCTCTTGGAAGTGGCACTGTCGATGACGACCTCGGTCAAGATTCCCCTCGTCCCGAGGCCAGAATTGATGAGTGAAAATTGGTCCGTGACTTGGCCTCGAGTTAGATTGGAGCGCTGATAGCCAGATGTAGAACGCTGCTACCAAGCCGGCGTGACACATCTCTTCATATCCCTCGAGCTCGATATTCCTTTCTCTGCATCAACGTAGCTTTATCTACCCATCCGTGCCGTTGTAACATTCCCATTGTATTTTATGGGCACCCTGTGTCCTGCTTCTCCTTTGCTGGCATCCCGTTGTTTCCTCGTGCTTGTTGTGTTGCCCCGGCGGGCCTTCTGTGCTCCGCCGCTCGCTTCTTGATGCCGACCTTCGTGTCAGTGTTCATCTCACGGACCCTTGACGCTGTCTAGCTGTTTCACCTATCATCACCTACTATCCGACGGTTTCAATATTATCTATTTCTTCATATCGTGTTCGTAGTTCCCGTTGGCAGAGTTCCTGGGGTCAATGCCACCTACCGAAAACAGAGCCTCTTGAATGTACATTGGACATGGAGCACCAAAAAGGTTCTGACAAAGACTCCTAGTCTCGATGTAGCGCTACTGGAGTATCTGGTTGGCCGCTCCAATCCACTAGGACGGTTGCCCATGACTCAATATGGCCGAGCCGCTCCGTGCGTATTCCAAGAGTAGCGTGAGTAGGCACCAGACCCACAGGTGTCCTGTAGTTTCTTACCAACCCTTTGGATGATCGCAACTCCATGTACGAAAAGTCATGGACCGGACTGTATCGGAGTTTACACGGTTCGCTTTCCGATTAGACTCGTGACGATTGAGTTCCAAGAGACTCTTCTTCGTCAAGAGTCTTGTATAAGATAATAACAGCTTCTTTTTACTTCCCGACCAAATTCTGATAGTACCGGATACGAGTTTACTAAGCGGGACGAGTGCTCGCATGTCTCGGGAGAGTGACCGGCTATTACGCTATGTTAGTCATCTCTCCCGCCCATGATCTGACGCTATTTACCCTGTAGTGGTGCCTGGACAAGTCGCACGACATAGGTTCGCGGTGGATGAGATGCATCATGCACCACAGCCAAGTCGACCGCACACGCGCGGAACCAACTACGAGTGGGAGAAGCGAGAGCATTGCAGCAGACTGCAGCTAGACATCCTCGGGCTGTACCAGCTTTATATTGGATCTGCGAGAGGCCTTGAGCAATGGTAAGTTCAAAGAGACGAGTGTGTGGGGCACAGTGACTCACGACGTGGTTGGACAGACCTGCTCGCTCCTTTTCCTCCTGTTCGTCGCGGCGCTCCCGTCAATGCCGCCTTCACTCGTCCCGCGCGCTGGAAGCTCGATGATATCGAGCAGACCTATGCTGGCTCATGGTGTTGTAGACCAGGAGCCAGTTCGACGTTGCGCAGCGGGTGCAGCAATTCAACGCTGAAGGTGCTGCTCGACGCGCACATCAAGAACGACTATGGCGCGGGTCTTTCGATCGCATACTACGACCTTACACATGGAAGCGCTATTGGAGGTGCGAGCTGGGCAAGCTGGGACACCATTGCGCTGCCGGTCGGCGTGTGCATGAGTGGCCAAGTCGATGGGTTAGAAGCATATACAACGACCTGCCGCTTTTCCATTGCCGATAACGACCACGGCACACCTTCCTCGCATTTATGGGAATGCGCGGACAATCGTCCTCAGCTGCGCGTAGCCGATGGATGCTACATGCCGCCTCCTGACCGTCCTTGGCTTCGACTCGACGACTCGACCAGCGTCATCCTGGCCACCATCAGCTTTATCCTCGCACTTCCTATATTCGGATTATATCGCCAATATCAAACACGTCGTGCGCGACAGGAGACGAAAGTTCAGGATGAACAGGCGCAGCCGCTCATTGGCCTCGAAGGTGGCGTCGTCGATGAAGGGGTCAGCCAGAACGTGTCTCCCCTCGAGCCCCAACGGATCGAGAGCTAAAATTCGGTTCGTCATTCTAGTTCAAGTCGAGCTATGTTTGCGCGTTGACCATCATTCACAGATGGCGCAACTCAGCTCGTTTGCTGCTCACTGGCCTGTCACATCATATCCATCGAGCTCGCTATCTCCTTCGTATCACACCTCAACTTGCAAGTTAAGGGCCTCTTAGCACCTCCTGTCCCGTTTCATTGGACCCCTTGCTTCATATCCTCTCCCCCCGCCCCGAAGACGCAGTGTTCCGCTGTCATTCTCGCCGCTCTCGCTGTTCTCCTGTGGTCACGACCCCACGATGATGCTCCCTTTCGTCACGTGTCCGTTTGTTTCCTTGGTTCGTTCTGTTCTGTGCCATGTGCACGAGGGTGCTACTGCGGGATCCGAGTGGGGCTGTCGGCTGAGAACAGGCCAACTGCGCCAATAAGGTAACCCTGTTCCAAGCCGCGTAGTTCTGGAATCACCCACCACCCGTCATGTCGATCCACAACCCAACAGCACCGTCACCCCTACTTTGCGTCAAAGTTGACAACACGTCCCATTTCGTCGACCTTAGCTGTCTAGCTCGCGATATTACACCGCCCACCATACTAACACTAAACTCCCAATCTCGGACCGCTGTGCGGGCCGCACTCTGTTGATCGACAGGTCGTTTCCATTTTGCCATCATGTACTCCTTGGAACTTACGCAATGTCCGCCAGCGAGCGTTTACAGCCTATGACCCCGCTAGTTGGCACCGACCTCCCTAATTCTTCAAATTCGCCATGTAATCTCTTTCCTATTGCTTGGACTTGATCCATGACTTGGTATATGGCCGCTTCCATATTCTCTGTGCTGTCTTCATCGTGTCCAACATCTCGTGCTAAATTAAACGCTCAGCTTTGTCTTTGCGAACGACGATGATCAACTCGTGTGAAATAGAGCACCGCAGATCAACTGGGTATTTCTGTCCCAACAATCGACGGTATGTTTTAGACATTTTTCTTCTCGCTCTGGTTTGGCTACCGTGTGAGGCTTTATGCTTTAGCCTTCATATACGTGCACCGGCATGGCGCGGGTTAAGTGTCACCCTGCCGTGGCCACGGCCACCCCATCGGATCGCGCATAGGATCAACAGGATCATGTCGATTCCCACTGCTAGCCCTTTACCTGTCTCAGGTGATGCACCTGATGTTGCACGTGATCAGAAAAATCGTATCGCAGATCTGTGCGGCAACCATTACATGCGGGCACATCTCCTGAAATCGTGTGTTTGTGGTTATGTGCCTGCTGGTGCTGTGGAGGGGACGATGTACCAGGGTGGGTCAGTGGAGTGACAGCGAGTCGGTGGCAATCGGCTAACAGGGTGCAAAGCTAGGTAACCCGGGTTGTACCTTGTCGTTTACGTTTCACGGTCCGGATCGCACCCACCCTTCCGGATGCGGCAGTCATTCTAGGGCCAAGCACCGTCTGGCGGAGGCAGCATATGTTTAAGCGACAGTCATAAGGCAGAGGCTATACGCCACCCTCTGAACCACTAGCCTTCGATAAAGGTGGGTGCTCGAACCCAGACCTCTCAACCCCCCGCCCTCCTGCCCGTATACGTTGCCAGAAGCAGTCATTGAAACCTTCCGGACCCTGCGTGACTATGATGCTGGTGTGTTTGGCTGGCGTGATCTCGAGGTCTTTGGAGACGTCTGATGCTTGACGACAGAACCGGCATGGTGGGCCTATTGTCCTCGCAATCCTCGGGTCATGTATCGCGCAAGCCGCATTCACATATCCCGCGCTCTGGAAACTTAACTCCATCGAGGAGACGTATGCTGGGACATGGTGCTACCATCCTGGATCCAATCCGACGTACCTTTTGGCCTGCACTAATGATACGCTGGCCACATCGCTTGATAACCACCTGCGTAATAGCTTTGGACCCGGCCTCTCAATAGCTTACTATGACCCAAAGGACGGAACTGTACTCGGCGGTGCAGGCTGGGTCAACTGGGCCACTGTACCACTACCTGTTGTGGTCTGCATGAGTGGCCGCGTTGAAGGGCTGGAGAACACGTTTAGCACAGCCTGTCGTTTCACCGTCACTGACAACGACCACGAGCTACCCTCATCCCATGCTGAGGAGTGCATTGTCAACCGTCCACAGGCACGCGTTACTGACGGCTGCTACACCCCGCCCTCCCGTCGTCCTTGGTTTCGGCTTGACGACTCAACCAGCAGCGTACTCACCGTCATCGGTCTCATTGTCGCTCTCCCTGTATTCGGACTTTGCCGATGGCACCTCGCGCGCCGTGCGCGACAGCAGGCGCAAATGGCAGGTGGTCAAGGGATACCCCTAGTCGGTGTTGGTCGCGGGGTGGACTCAGGCTGAAGGCCGAAGTTGCTGAAGCGGGCAGGGTTCGTTATTGATCTATCTACAGATTGCCGCTGTGATATATACCGGATCCTAATCTGGCCTCGTTTTGAAGTTGTCCACTTTCCGTTTTCACGCACATGAATCTACTAACCGATTTCTTTGACTCAGGGGCAGAAGGAAATTTAATTCCCTGTCTACTTCTTCGCACGTGGTTTTGCTCTTGCTCTCGTCGCTCTGCTGTCCTCTGTTTACTGCTGTCAGGCCCTAATATAATCTTTTTCATTTAAACTTCGCTTTGCACCGCTCCTAATGCGAGAATTATGTCTTCTTATTCCTTCAAGTGCACGGGAGACCAGTTGTAGTCAAGTTCTCGAAAACCTTCGGTTCCTGGGAGCAGTTTCCAGATGAAGCTGGTCACAAGACTCCGCGCAGATAATCAGAACTTGTATTCTCATACGCAGGCCCCGGGGCTTGCCTGCCTTTTCGCTCAATGCATTGTGTCTCACAGCCACATTTCGATTGGATCGTAGTTCGGCGATGATGCTCCGTTTAGCTTCCGAAAGCCCTGTCCACCGTCACACGACTCAAGGACCTCGTAATCATGTATTTTCGTCGTTCTCGATGGTCACAGTCTGTTCTATGCAACGTTGACTGCAATGCTGTCGGAGTTTTCACGGTTGGATCTCCGACCTTTTTCAGGACTGTTGGGTCACAGACCGTCCGTTCTTCGCCTAGTGCCGGATCGGTGGTGGTCGTTGCCCTGAGCCCACGATTGCTAAAAGTTTCAGTCAGAACTCTCGCTTTGCTTCAGGTCAGGCTCGCGTGCTAATTGTTCTTAGCAGAGACTGCCTCCGAACGTCCACGTTATATCTACGCTCCTCGTCGATGTCTAAATCTCGGTGCTTTATAGCTCGTCTAAGAAAACCTTCAACGCCGAATATCACGTTATTTTATATGCTGTATGCTGAAATGTCCAGCGGCTTGATGAGAGAGCGGCCTAATGCTGACCATCGCACTGAGAGCCAGTGCAACAAGTAGCGCCCTCGGGGTTGCTTACACGCCAGCCAGCCATTCACATCATCAAGGAATATCTGTCTTTGCGCCAATATCTAACCCGCGCGGTTCAGAGTTCTCGAAGCCACTTCACTTGCAGGGGCGAGTTTCTCGGTACCGGTATGGGGTCGTGGAGTGGATCATGCGCAGTCTAAGCCGAAGAGCAACGTCGCCCTTAATGATAATTAGCACCGGAGCTGCCACCGCCGTTTCGCGGCTGGGACCCTGGGTTGCGAC